>Ga0224512_10004019_pt1 | contig 12664 bp, 11 predicted proteins | sample SF_May12_sed_USG_4_FD_169103 | JGI IMG/M metagenome (GOLD analysis project Ga0224512, IMG submission 169103) | Sediment microbial communities from San Francisco Bay, California, United States - SF_May12_sed_USGS_13 | ecosystem: Environmental > Aquatic > Marine > Sediment | place: USA... | reverse complement strand
TCCGGTTAATGAGCTCTGCGTCGTCTTGACGCGCTGCGAGGACGATCAGTGGTACTGTCGATTCGGTCATTATTGCTTGAATACACGCGGCCCGCGTAGCCATGTCTTCGGGCTAAAGACAGGCCGCATTCTAGCATCGAGCGAAAATCGCAAGGGTACGGAATTCACAAGTCGCGGATTCGCGCTCGCCTAGATCAGGGTTTTACTTAACTCGCCGGGCACTTCACGAACGAGCCTCGGAACAAGATAACCCGGCAGGCGCTTGCGCAACTCTGCCGCCAGCCGTTTGGCTTCATTGTGCTCAGTCTCGAAATGCTGCGTGCCGTTGACCCTGTCGAGCATATGCAGGTAATAGGGTTGTACGCGGCACTCGAACAGCCTGCGGCTCAAAGCGGCCAAAGTGTCGACATCGTCGTTGACGCCGCGCAACAGCACGGCTTGATTCAGCAATAGGTGCGTGTGCGCGCTCAAGCGCTGCAGTACGGCTTCGATTTTCGGGTCGAGCTCGTTGGGATGATTACTGTGAATGACGACGACTATCTTGAGGCGGGCGTTCAGCAACAATCGCTGCAGCTCGGCGTCGACGCGTTCCGGAATGGTGACCGGGAAGCGGGTATGGATTCGTAGGCACTGAATCGACGGCAGACGCTCGAGTCCTTCGAGCAGGCTGGCCAGCCTGCGGTTCGAGAGGCTCAGCGGATCGCCGCCACTCAATAGCAGCTCTTCAATGTCGGGTCGCGTGGCCAGCGCATCGAGCACCGGGCTCCAGCCTGAGCGCGAAGCCAGCTGATCTTGATAGGGAAACTCGCGGCGAAAGCAGTAGCGGCAATGCACCGGGCAAGCTCCGCTGGCGATGAGTAAGGCGCGCCCCGGGTATTTCTGCATCAGGCTTTTGTCCATGAAGCCGAGCTCTCCCAGCGGGTCAGCCTCAAAGCCGGTAGCCTGCTGCTTCTCCCTGCGTTGCGGTAGAACCTGCAGTAACAAAGGATCAGCCAGGTCGCCGGGCCGCATGCGGGCGATGAATCCGCGCGGTACGAGCAGTGGAAAGTCGGGCGCAGCGTCGGCCAGCGCCCGTAACTCCCGGGCCGGTAGCCGCAACAAGCTCGCAAGCTCGTCGAGATCGCGCACGGCGTGCTGCAATGCTTGCTGCCAGGTCTGTTCTGGAGGGAGCTTGGGCGGTGCAGTCATACGTACTTGCGGTTATCATCGCGCCTGAATCTCCGCGCTGGGGCGCTGCCAAGCCATGGAGATCGACGCGTCGTTTTTTTATCGGATCGTATTATCGAATGGCAAGTTATAACACCAATGAGTTTCGCGGTGGATTGAAGATCATCATCGATTCCGACCCTTGTGTGATCGTCGAGAACGAGTTTGTCAAGCCGGGCAAGGGTCAAGCCTTCAATCGCGTCAAGATTCGCAATCTTAAAACTGGTCGAGTCGTGGACCGCACTTTCAAATCTGGCGATTCCGTGGAAGCTGCCGACGTGGTCGATCAGGACATGCAGTATCTGTATAACGACGGTGAGTTTTGGCACTTCATGCTACCAGATACCTATGAGCAATTTGCGGCTGACAAAGCTGCCGTGGCGGATGCTGCTCAGTGGCTCAAGGAACAGGATCTTTGCTCGGTCACGCTGTGGAATGGCGCACCCCTGCTCGTTACGCCCCCGAACTTCGTCGAGCTGACCATCGTCGAGACGGACCCCGGGGTGCGCGGTGATACGGCCCAAGGTGGAGTGAAACCTGCCAAGCTCGAAACGGGGGCCGTGGTCAGAGTGCCCTTGTTCGTCGAAGAAGGCGAGGTCGTCAAGGTCGACACGCGTAGCAGCGAGTATGTATCACGCGTCAAGGATTGACCGTATGGCTAAACGCCATACCTGCGGCAACACTGGGTAAGCCGGCCGCGACGGCGACGAGTCGGTCGATTCCGAGCGCGATTCCCGAGCAGGGCGGTAGGCCGGGCAGGGCTTGCAGGAAATCGTAATCCAGCGGCAAGGTGGCGCGTCCGGCCGCCGATCTGCGCTGCAGATCTTGCTCGAATCGCTGCCGCTGCTCGGCCGCATCGGTCAACTCGCGATACCCGTTGCCGAGCTCAAGGCCCTCGCAAAAGACCTCGAAGCGTGCGGCCACCGCCGGCGAGACTGATTTGATTGCGGCGAGCGCTGCTTGGCTCGCGGGATAGTCGTTGATGAAGGTGAGGGCATTGGGCTCGAGGCGGGGCACGATGGCCGCGGCAAGCGCCAGGTCGAGCAAGGCGTCGCCGTGCAACTGGCTCGGCACATCCAGCCCCCGCGCTAGGAGCGCTGCGCGTATCGCCTCCTCGGGTCCATGCGCGTCACAACCCAAGTAGGTCCGGAACGCGTCCGCATAGCTGAGGTGAGTGCAAGGTCTGCGGGTTCGGTGCTGCTCGAAAATCGTATTGATGAGTGCCGCGACTTCCTCCATGAGCTGATCCTCGCTCCATCCGACGCGGTACCATTCCAGCAGTGTGAATTCCGGTTGGTGCCAGCGGCCGATCTCACCGTCGCGAAACACGCGACAGATTTGATAACAGTCTCCGCAGCCGCTGGCGAGCAAGCGCTTCATGGCGTATTCGGGAGACGTGTGCAGGTAGTGTTCGGCCGGCTCGAGGCAGGTGACGGTTGCCGCGATACTATCGATGGCCGGGTCGCTGGCGGCGGCCATGGACAATGCAGGCGTTTCGACCTCCAGCACGTCGCGCGCGGCAAAGAAGGCGCGTATTTGGCTGAGTACCTCTGCGCGCCGCCGCAACGTGTCCCAAGTCGCCTGCCGCGAATAACCCACCCTCAGTCCCTCAACCTCGCGAGCGGCGTTCCCATCCTGACGGCTAGCCCGGGTTCGATCGCGGGCAACCAATCAAGCGTGTTTGCCGGCAGCAGCGCGATCACCGTGGAGCCCAGGTTGAAGCGGCCGAGCTCGGCGCCCTTGGCCAGCGCGGGCGCCATGTCTTCTTGCCACTGACGCTCGGGCCCGCTCACGATCTCACCCTGCGTCACCGTGCTGATGCTCGAGACGTTGAGCGCGCCGACCAACACAATCGCGACCGGCCCGAGAGCAGTGTCGAACCAGCACACGACCCGCTCGTTGCGGCAGAATAGGTCGCGAATGCCGGCTGCCGTGCGCTCGTTCACACTGAATCGGTCGCCCGGAAGATAGCGGCTGCGCGTCCAGCGACCATCCAGCGGCATGTGCACTCGATGGTAGTCATGAGGCGCGAGGTAAAGCGTCGCAAATTCTCCATCCTGCAGCGCTGTGCTGTCTGGGGAAGACTCCCCGAGCAAGGCCTCCAGCGTGTAGCTCATGCCTTTAGCCTGTACCAAGGCGCTGCGGCGAATCGTGCCGAACTGTGTCAGGGTGCCATCGACCGGCGCAACCAGCGTACGTGGATCTGGATCCAGCGGGCGCGCCGCTGCTTTGAGACTGCGCGTAAAGAAGTCGTTTAGAGATTCGTAATCGCCGAGCGTGGTGCGCCCGGCTTCGGCTAGATTGATCTTGTAGTGGCCCGCAAACCAGCGCAGCAGCGGGGATTTGATCCATGCAACGCGGCAGCGTGCCAGCCGATAAACGCAAGCACAAAGCAGCTTATGCGGCAGCAGGTGCTGCAGCACGGCCCCGAGCGACCAGGTCATGGGGTGCCGCTTCGCGCTGCGATTCGCAAGAAGTCGGTCGCGATGGTTTCGGCGTCGTGGGAGGTTCCGCCGAATACGGCGACCAGCTCTGCATCGGGATTCAGGACGAAAACGGTGCCATTGTGAATGACATTATAGTGCTCGCCGCCGAGATCCACCCGATGAACGGTCACACCGAGCGTTTCGATCCAAGGTGCCAGTGCCGCCTCGGGTCCCGTGACACCCTGAAAGCTCGAGTTGAAATTGGCTAAATAGGCGTCGATCTTCTCGGCCGAGTCACGGGAAGGATCGACACTGACGAACAGCACGGCTGGAACTTTTCCGGGGGCCCGCTCCTCGAGCAACGCGATGCTATCGGCGAGCACGCTTAGCGTCAGCGGACAGATATCCGGACAATTCGTGAAGCCAAAAAACATCAAGGTGAAGGTGCCTTGCAAATCCTCGCGCGCAAACGGCTGCTTGGCCTTATCCGTGAGGTGGACCGCAGGGAGTGCGAGGGAGTCTGGTAGCAGCGTCGCGACGGCCGGCGGCGGCGTGACCAAGCTGGGTCGCGGAAGCCAGAACATGGCCGCGACGAGCAACACCAGCCCGACCACGAGTATTCTGAGCATTGGACCGATCACGTGGCGAATTATCGCACAAGGCGTATGATGCGCGCCCCATGACGCGCGCAGATCTAGAGCAACGACTGCAGCACGCGCAATCCTATCAAGATTGGATCGCGGCTTTGGCAGCCTTTTTCGCGGCTCACGATATCTACTTCGGTCACGGTACCGACAATGCCTCCGACGAGGCATTCTGGCTCGTACGCCACCTGCAGGATTGGCAGGATATCGACCTGGATCAGGTTCCGGACGCGCGTTTGACACAGCGGCTGATCGAGCTCGCCGGCCGGCGTGTCGAAGAGCGCAGACCGCTCGCTTACCTGCTCGGCGAGGCTTGGTTCGCCGGGTTGCGTTTTCGCGTCGATCAGCGGGTGCTGATACCGCGCTCTCCGCTGGCAGAGGTGATCGAGCGCGGATTCGAGCCTTGGTGCCGATTGCGTCCCCGCGACCGAGTACTGGACGTGGGCACCGGCTGCGGGTGTCTTGCGATTGCCGCCGCGTACTACTGTGCCGACGTGCATGTGGACGCGACGGAAGTGTCCGCCGATGCCCTGACCGTCGCCGCCGAGAATGTGGCTGCGCACGGTCTGGGCGAGCGCGTTCGGCTGCTCGAAGCAGACCTGCTGCCGCGCGCAGCGCGCGGCTATCGAGTTATCATGTCGAATCCGCCCTATGTTCCGACGGGGGAGCTGGCGATGTTGCCGTCCGAGTATCGACACGAGCCTGCCGCTGCTCTCGACGGCGGACCTGACGGGCTCGGGCCAACCATTCGCCTGCTCGAGCGAGCGGCTGCACACCTCGTTCCAAACGGGCTGCTGTGCGTCGAGGTGGGCGGTGTGGCCACGACGCTGGCCGATCGCTATCCTGATCTGCCCGCTGTGTGGCTTGAGTTCGAGCGCGGCGGCGAAGGAGTATTTGTCGTGAGTAGAGAAGACTTGATCGACAGTGGTTTCGGACCGCAGCATACATGAAGTGACTTGAGCCATGGCCGGCGATACTTTCGGACGTCTGTTTACTGTGACCACCTTTGGTGAGAGTCACGGCCCGGCCATGGGTTGTGTTGTCGACGGCTGCCCGCCTGGTTTGGCGCTGACGGAGGAAGATATCCAGCAGGATCTGGAACGTCGGCGTCCAGGCAAGTCGCGCCACGTCACGCAGCGCAAGGAACCCGACCGGGTCAAGATTCTCTCCGGTGTGTTCGAAGGCATGACGACCGGGACGGCCATCGGCTTGCTGGTCGAGAACGTGGATCAGCGCTCACGCGACTACAGCAAGATCAAGGATAAGTTCAGACCCGGCCATGCCGACTATAGCTACCAGCAAAAGTATGGGATTCGCGACTATCGTGGGGGCGGCCGTGCCTCGGCGCGCGAGACGGTCATGCGCGTGGCGGCGGGCGCGATAGCCAGGAAGTATCTGGCCGAGCGTCTTGGCGTCAGGGTGAGCGGCTATCTCGCGGCACTCGGTCCTATTCAGCTTGCGGCGCCCGACCTTGATGCCGTCGATACGAACCCATTCTTTTGCGCCGACCCTGAGCGGCTCGATGAGCTGGAGACCTTTATGATTGAGCTCAGACGCGCCGGAGATTCGATCGGTGCGCGCATCAATCTCATCGCGTCCGGTGTGCCGGCTGGACTGGGCGAGCCGGTATTCGACAAGCTCGAAGCAGACATCGCGCACGCTCTAATGAGTATCAACGCTGTTAAAGGCGTTGAATTTGGCGACGGCTTCAAGTGCGTTGAGCAGCATGGTAGCGAGCATCGCGATGAAATTCTGCCGGCTGGCTTCGTCAAGAATTCTGCCGGCGGAACGCTTGGCGGAATCTCCAGTGGGCAAGACATTCTGGTCAGTATTGCTTTGAAACCGACGTCGAGCATTCAAGTTCCCGGTGCTACAGTCGACCGCAAAGGTCAGGCGACTGATATCGTGACCACCGGTCGGCATGATCCCTGTGTGGGTCTGCGGGCAACGCCGATCGCCGAAGCCATGCTCGCCCTGACGCTAATGGATCACTGGCTTAGACACCGGGGCCAGAACGCCGACGTGGAGGCGATGCTGCCCGTCGGCAGGACGAAACCCTAGCAGCGACTCTGGTTTCCCACGAGTAAAGGACTTTTTGAGGACGGACATGGCCAGCAGTTACGATGTTGCAGTGGTCGGCGCGACCGGCTTGGTCGGCGAGGCCATGGTGCAAATTCTCGAGGAACGGGATTTTCCGGTGCGGCGGCTATATGCGCTCGCCAGCGAGCGGTCGGCCGGGCGCTCGCTCACGTTTCGCGATCAAACTATCGCAGTCGAGCGCTTGGACGGGTTCGATTTCGAACAGGTGCAACTGGCATTCTTCTCGGCCGGAGCGTCGGTCTCGGCCGAATTCGCGCCGCGAGCTGCGGGGCAGGGCGCCATCGTCATCGACAACACCTCGCAGTTTCGCTACGAGGACGACATTCCGCTGGTGGTGCCGGAGGTCAATCCGCAGCGGATCGCAGAGCATAGGAACCGCGGCATCATCGCGAACCCGAACTGCTCGACCATTCAATTGGTCGTCGCCTTGAAGCCGATTTACGATGCCGTGGGCATCGCGCGAATCAACATCGCGACCTACCAAGCCGTCTCGGGGGCGGGCAGAACCGCGCTGGAGCAGTTGACCGAGCATACGCGGCAGCTCCTGTCGGGCATGGATCCCGTCGTGCGCGGCGCGGAGAAGTGGGTGGCCTTCAATGTCGTGCCCCATATCGACACCTTCCAGGACTCCGGGTATACGAGAGAGGAGATGAAGATGATCTGGGAGACGCGTAAGATATTGGAGGATCAAGATATTATGGTAAATCCAACGGCGGCGCGCGTACCTGTTTATTTTGGTCATTCGGAGGCAGTGCATATCGAAACCCGAACCAAAATCACAGTTCCGATGGCCCAGAAATTGTTAAATTCCGCGCCTGGAGTCGTTGTCATGGATGGTCGTGAACTTGGAGCTTACCCAACAGCCGCTACCGATGCCGCAAATCGGGACGCAGTCTATGTGGGGCGTATTAGAGAAGACCTGTCGCATCCCAAGGGCCTCGACCTTTGGGTGGTGTCCGACAATCTTCGCAAGGGAGCGGCGTTGAACAGCGTCCAGATCGCCGAGATTTTGGTAAATGAGTTTGTCTGAGGTATCTTTCGATCAGGCTATTCAAGCGATGTTGAGATTCTTAGGGCAACGCCTTGAATACCAAGTCGGATGACCCAGCTAGCTAGGGAGATTCCATGAGAGCACAGCCACGTTGGGGCGTTTTGCCGCTGCTGGCCGCACCCGTTGGGACATGGGCACTGGGGTTGGGAGAGATTGAGCTCCAATCCGCGCTGAACCAGCCGTTTAGGGCGCAGATCACGCTGGTCTCGCCTACGCCGGAAGATATCCAAGGCCTTTCGGTCACGCTTGCCAATGCGGCGACCTTCGATCGTTACGGGCTCGATAGACCCGCGTTTCTGACTGATTTCGACTTTCGCGTCGGGCGCGACAGCGCCGGTCGTGACGTCATCTTGGTGAGCTCGCTGCGCTCCGTTGCCGAGCCCTTCGTGACCTTGTTGGTTGAAGCCTCATGGCCCAGCGGTCGGTCCTTGCGTGAATACACGGTATTGCTCGATCCCCCACTGCTGCTTCCCGAGCCGGCCGTGCCCGCACCCGTGCAGCCGGCTCAGTCGCGCGCACCAGAGCCAAGCGTGGCCGGCGGCGAAATTCGTCGTCCTGCCCCGGTGCCCGAGCCGTCCGCGACACCCGCGCCGGCGGCGCCGGCCGCGACTGCCCCGACGCCACCGGTCCGTGCTCCGGTCAGTACCTCACCAGCGGCGATCTCGGCCGCCCCGGTGAGTCCGGGTGGGACCTACGGGCCAGTGCAAAGATTGGAGACCCTATGGGGCATCGCGGAACGACTGCGGCCCGGCAACGTGACCATGAATCAGATGATGGTTGCGGTTTATCAAGCCAATCCGCAGGCCTTCGACAACAATATGAATCTGCTGCGTCGCGGCGCCATATTGCGTATTCCCGAGCTCACGGAGCTGCAAAGCGTGAGTGCCAGCGACGCGACTGCGGAATTTCGGCGCCAGCTCGATGTTTGGCAAGGGGCTTCGGAGCAGCAGGCACGCTTGCGTCTGGTGACGCCGCCGGATGAGTCTGTGGCCATTACTACACGAGGCGGACAAGCTGCCCCGGCTGCGAGCAACGCCGCCGAGCTTGACGGCTTGCGCAATCAAGTGGATACGCTGCAGTCCGATCTCGCCGAGAGTCGGCGTTTGCTCGAGCTCAGAAACCAAGAGCTGCTGGAGCTGCAGAACAGACTCAGTGAATCGGCCGCGCCGGCTGTCACTGAACCTGTCCCCCCAGTGCCGGCAGCTGATCCGGGCGTAGACCTCGAGAGTGAGCAACTGTTCACTGATGAGCTGCCCGCTGAGCCTGTCGAGCAAGCCGAGCCTGAGGCGGCTCCCGTTACGCCGGTGCAACCCGCAACGACTGTTCCCGCCGTGACCACTTCACCCGAACCTTCGCTGCTGTCTCGGCTCATCGGTCTCGCAACGAGCCCCACCGCGCTCATGGGTCTTGGCGTTGGCGTGCTGCTGTTGGCTGCGCTGCTGTTCATGCGTCGTCGCCGCGAAGAAGTCGAGGATGTGACTGGCCGTTGGGAGGCGCTCGAGGCCGAGGCAGAGGTCGACGACCAGGAAATCGCCGAGACCACGCGGATCCGCAGCCAGGGCCGCGCCGATGACCTCGTCGTCGTGGAGCAGCGAGGCGACAGTGAAGATGCCGCCGATGCCTTGCTCGAAGCCAGCGCGGAAGACGATGACTTTGGTGCTTTTACGGGCACCGGCACGGCTGCTATGGCTGAGGAGCCTGAAGCGTCCGACGAGACTCTGTCGAGCCAAACAGTCATCAATCTGGATCAGGCCGACCCCATTGCCGAAGCCGATTTCCATATGGCTTACGGGCTGTACGATCAGGCGGCGGAGCTCGTCGCTAAGGCCCTCGAGGTCAATCCCGAGAGTCGTAGCTTAAAGCTCAAGTTACTCGAGGTGTTTTTCGTTTGGGGCAACAAGGAATCCTTTCTCGACGCGGCCCAGAGCTTGCGCCAAGAAATGGGGGCCCAACCGAGCGCGGATTGGGACAAGGTCATTATCATGGGCAAGCAGATTTGCCCCGACGATGCCTTGTTCGCCGACGCGACGGCGGCCGCCGGTGAGGTCGATCTCGATCTCGAAGCTGGCGACGCCCCGGCGCTCGACCTGGCATTCGATGCGCAGACCGATGCTGATGCCGAGATCGATCTCAATTTCGATGCCGGTGACAGTGCCCCGATGTCCGATGATCTCGAGCTGGAAACCACAGGCAATCGAGACCAGCTCCGCGCCGCGGCGGTTGCCGACGATGGTCTTGATCTCGATATTGGCGCGCAAACGCAGGCCGGTTTGGATGCGGCGCTGTTTGGGCTTGGCAAAGAGGACGAGGCGAGCGCAACCACGCCGGACCTCGAGGTCGACATCGACAGTCTGGCCGCAACGCAAGAGTCGCCAACCGTCGAAACCGCCCGTACCGATCTCGATGACGATTGGTCGGGCGCGACCATGGAGAGCCCGACGATCGAAACCAGTGGTCCAGCCTCGGACACTGTGGAGATGCCGAGCCGAATCGGTGAGGCTGACAGTCCGACGGTAGAGTCGCCTACTGTGGAGACTGAGCCGCCCCTTGACGAGCCGCCGACTGTTGAGCAGACCGGGCTACATGCGTCGGGTGCGGAGTTGACTGCAGAGCTCGATCTCGACGATCTGGGGCTCGACGTCAAGGATCTCGATGATTTGCCCAGCGACCTCGGCGATTTACCCAGCGCCGACGCGGCGGTCGGCGACACGCGTGAGCAGCCGGCGCTGGATATTGGTGAGGACGACGATCTACTTTCGGCGACCGGCGTGACGCAAGTGCTGCAGAGCGACGCCGATGGCCTGGAGACACTGAGCAGCACGGCTGTGCTTGCCGATGACCAGGCCACCATGTTGGCGCCGGGGCTGGGTGGAGGCGGCGAATCGACGGCGGCCCACACCACGCTGACGGGTACCGAAGTCCTCGAGCAGGTTCCCGGGGGTCTCGAGGACACGCAGGGCCGTCGGGGTATCGATTTGGACCTCGACGACTTGTCCGAAGCGCTCGAAGGTGGCGACACTGTCGAACAACCCCGCACGAGCTCGTTTGGCGACGATGTGTTCGCTGGCGGGCAAACGCCGGTAGACCTGGACGTGGGAGCTCATCTCGTCGGCAGCGATGACCCGACCGGTACCGAGGAAGTCGGACCCCTGGATGCGCAGACCATGACGGAAGTCGGCACTAAGCTGGATCTAGCGCGCGCCTATATCGACATGGGTGATCCCGAGGGGGCGCGCAGCATTCTCGAGGAAGTGCTCGACGAAGGTGATACTGGTCAACGACAAGAAGCCGAGACGCTGATCGAAGTGCTCAGCGCGTAACCGCCCTGCTGGGCAGATCGATTGATGCCCAGATACGCGATGGGCCTGGAATATGACGGCACCGACTTTGTGGGTTGGCAATCCCAGGCTAACGGCCGCAGCGTTCAAGATGTGCTGACCGCCGCCGTGTCCACGGTCGCCGACGAATCCGTACAGATCCATGCCGCGGGTCGCACTGACGCCGGTGTGCACGCGACGGGGCAGGTCGCCCACTTCGATTCCGGGGCGGCTCGCAGCCCGCGTCAGTGGCTGCTCGGTATCACTTCAAATTTGCCCGACGATGTCAGCGTCACTTGGATTAGGGAGGTCGCGGACGATTTCGATGCGCGCCGCGGTGCGCTTGAGCGCCGCTATCGGTATTTGCTTCTGCAAGCCGAATCGCGGCCGGCGCTCATGCGTCGTATCGTGTGGTGGTTGCGCGATGAGCTCGACGTGGCCGCGATGACACGAGCTGCCGTTGCTTGCCTCGGTGAACGGGACTTTTCGGCGTTTCGTGCCGCGCATTGCCAATCGCGCACGCCGATGCGCAGAATGGTGTCTATCGGCATTTCGCGTGAGGGTCCGATCACGGCCATAGACTTTACCGCCAACGCCTTTCTTTATCATATGGTGCGTAACCTCGTTGGCGCATTCGTCGAGGTGGGGCGCGGCAAAGCTAAACCGGAATGGATAAGCGAGCTACTGCGCTCCCGCGACCGTACGAGATCGGCTGCCACGGCTCCGTCTAGCGGTCTCACGCTTGTCGAGGTGCGCTACCCGGACCGTTATGAGCTGCCGGCCACTAGGCGCATGCAGCTCGCCTTTTGACCGCATGCTGGTTTCGCGCCAATGCGAGCTGCATGCCATCGAGCGGCAAGGTTTTCAGCTATTATGCGCTCCTTTGGAGTTGCGGTTCGAGCATGAGCTGGTTCGATAAATTGATGCCGTCGCGGATTCGAACGGAGCGGCGCAGCCGGTCCGTGCCGGAAGGCTTGTGGGTCAAATGTGAGGGATGTCAGGCACAACTCTACCGGGCCGAGCTCAAGCGTAACCTGCACGTCTGCCCAAAGTGTAACTTTCATCTCAGGGTGGGTGCTCGCGAGCGCTTGGAAATGTTTTTGGATCCGAATTCAGGTCACGAGATCGGCGCCACGCTCGAGCCCCAGGACCCGCTCAAGTTTCGCGACACCAAGCGTTACCGAGATCGTTTGAGTGCGGCGCAAAAGGAGACTGGCGAACGCGACGCGCTAGTGGTCATGGCCGGCAATCTCAAGGCGATACCCCTGGTGGCAGCCGCATTCGAATTCGGGTTCATGGGCGGATCCATGGGCTCAGTGGTCGGAGAGCGGTTTGTTCGCGGTGTGGATTACGCCTTAGAGCACCAGCGGCCGTTTGTATGTTTCTCGGCAAGCGGTGGTGCGCGCATGCAGGAAGCCTTGCTGTCGCTGTTTCAAATGAGTAAGACGAGTGCTGCCATCGCCGCGCTTGGAGATGCCGGCCTGCCGTATGTTTCCGTGATGACTGATCCAACCATGGGTGGAGTGTCGGCGAGCCTGGCCATGCTCGGAGACGTCAACATCGCCGAGCCGGGTTCCTTGATCGGGTTTGCCGGGCCCCGCGTTATCGAGCAAACTGTCGGTGAGACACTTCCGGAGGGGTTCCAGCGCGCCGAGTTTCTGCTCGATAAGGGCGCGCTCGATATGATCGTCGATCGCCGTACCGCGCGTGACGACATTGCGGCCTTGTTGGCCAAGCTCACTGATCGCCCAGTCACCTCTTGATGCGGAGGCGCTAGTCGTGGTCGCTCTGCGGCAGTTTACTACGCTCGATGACTGGCTTGCGTGGCTCGAGACACTGCACCCAAAGAAGATCGATTTAAGCCTGAATCGTATCCGCACCGTGCTTGATGCGCTCGACCTGCGTACGCCTGCTTATCGC
>Ga0224512_10004018_pt1 | contig 12667 bp, 11 predicted proteins | sample SF_May12_sed_USG_4_FD_169103 | JGI IMG/M metagenome (GOLD analysis project Ga0224512, IMG submission 169103) | Sediment microbial communities from San Francisco Bay, California, United States - SF_May12_sed_USGS_13 | ecosystem: Environmental > Aquatic > Marine > Sediment | place: USA... | reverse complement strand
TCACGAAGAGAGGGAATGATTAGGTTCTTGAAGCGTTCCGTTTACAATGATATCGGATTGCTTTAATAGATCAACCAATGGTCGTTCAGTACCATCGTGCTCCACCAACACCATACGTGCTTCGCCCTCATCACCTTCCCGAATGCGGATATAGTGACAATCAAGCACTTCCTCACGTACCTCGTGGTCGGGACGAAGAATGCAGATTGTGATGTCTCTAAACCCACGCGCCTTGAGGGCGTATATAGCTCCACGGCTGACCGCACCAAAGCTAAAAATGATCGTTTTGCGTTGGTTTCCGTAGTGCCCGTCGATACCTTTCAGTTGTAGGGCATGTAACACCGCGCAGTAGCCAGCCAGTTCGTTGTTCTTATAGAAGGTGTGACGACCAATTTGCCCGTCAGGTCCCCAAACAAACATATCCTCAAAGGCAATGAGTGTCTGCTTGCGATCGATCGCAGCTTGAGTGAGCGCTCGCTGTTGGACGCAATGCGGCCAGCCCCAAAGGATTCCGCCTTCGCGAAGCTCCTGTAAATCAGATAACACCGGCTTAGGAATGATAACATTTCCAATATCTGCCAACAGTTCGTGGCGAGCGGCAGTTCCACCGGTCTGAGCAGCAATTTCCGAATCTTCCATACCGAATGGGGCCCCATAGTTCTCCTCAAATATCAGCTGGCGGCGGATGTGTTCGGAAAGGCGCGGCAGATGCTCCGGATGGATGGGGACACGTCGCTCATCCTCTTTCTTCGAAGTAGCAATGACCCCAAATATTAATTTCGTCATATCGTGTCCTTGTTCTTGTGAAGATCAGTGCTTATGACTCTATGATAGAGTGCAATCTGCTAATGATCCTAGCCGAATGAAGGCGCGAAGTGAAACGTCGTGGATCCGCCGCTCTGAGTGTTACCGGGTCCAGCAGTCTCGTCGCTGCCGCTTCACGCGGATAATGTTGCGATGGTCAGTAATGGCGTAATAAGACGGATGCCGATGTTACCCCTCGGACTCCTACTTTTTTTTGGTGTGACTAAGAAGGTTGAACGGCTGCTCCGAGTCTCGCAGAAGATCATAGCAGAAAACGTAGGTGTTTGGTCGGCGGTTCTGAGAAAGTTTGTCCGTGAAGACTGGCATTTCTTCGACTATGCCCGTCGCCGTCCCCATCCACACGTTCCAGAACCCCGCGTAGAGCGTGCCGCCCGACTCCGTGCGAATACCGATCGGCGTCGGCTGAGCCAAGGTACCCCTTTGCTGGAACCCCGTGGTCTGCGAAGGCGCTCCCGCCGCTCCGACGACAGAGGCGCGGAGTTTGTAGGTTGGTAGATTCGACGATTTCGACGGCGAATCGTCTCCTAGCCCCTGGGCGGGCAGTAGGAAGACACCTGCAACTAACAACGACGCAATGGTCGCTCGCCAATACATAGACTCACCCCCTTCAAGAGGACGTCATGTTGGCCTTCTGCCGACAATCAAGTTAAAGGTTGGCTTCCCGGATGTGACGTTACTCGAACCGCATGTTCGTTCGTGGGTGCGCTGCTCGCCGGTTAATCCATTTCCCGAGAAATGACTCTTGGCTATCCAGATGCGATGTTTGTCGAATAGCCCAGTGCGCTAGAGGGAACCTCGGCGATGTTCGCGTCACTTTTTCTCCGCGTATTGGATGAGAAGTCCATGAAGCGTCCCGGATAGCGTGCCGACGAAGAGCACTCCATCGGCGTATCCGAGTCCTCGAATCACGCCTCCGACCTGTGTTGAGAACTCAGGCTCACCGTCTGCGCAGTGAAACCCCGTCACTACTCCATCTCGCGACCCGACGACCACGAGATCTCCAACCACAAGCGGCTGGTATGAAGTCCAAGCGCTTCCTGCGTCCCGTCTCCACAACTCTTCTCCTAGACTCCTGTCATAGGCAACGAGGGCCGCATCGCCTTCCAACACGAGGGTCGCATGTACGGACACGCCAAGCCGGCCAAGGGGTCGTGCCCTGAGCACAGCGTCCACTACCTTGAAATCGTAACAGAGGACGCCCAAGCGGCGTGCGACTTCTACACGGCGTTGCACGGCTGGAAGTTCCGCGAGACGGGACCCGAAATGGGAGGCTCGTACGTCACCGAATTACCCGACGGATCTCTGTGTGGCATTCGCGCGCCCATGCACGAACAAGAGAAGCCGATCGTGCGCGTATACGTCAGGGTGAAGGATATCGACGCAGCCGTGAAGCGGGCCCAGGAACTGGGTGCGCAAATCGCCCTGGAGCCCAATGAGATTCCCGGCCACGGAAAGGTTGCGATTTACTTCCAGGGTGGGATCGAGCAAGGACTCTGGCAAGTGTCGTGATCCGCTGTCGCCCTCGACAGCGGACCTTTTCGACACTCACTCCGAGGCTCGCGTCCACTCACCGTCTTCGGACCGGATCCAACGGTCGCCGCGCATGTCCAACCGTGTGGCTGCGGGTCGGACATGACGACCTCCTATTTGTGATCTAACGCCCAGTCTTCAGACCCATCCGCTGAGGGATCAGGCAAGGTCGAACCGATCAAGATTCATCACCTTGTGCCACGCAGCCACGAAATCACGCACAAACGCCTGCTGCGCGTCGTCACATGCATAGGCTTCCGCGATGGCTCGGAGCTGCGAGTTCGAACCGAAGACGAGGTCAACTGCGGTGCCGGTCCACTTGACCTTGCCCGTCTCGTGATCGCGACCCTCAAACACGCCCTCGGATTTGGAGGAGGCCTCCCACTTCGTGTTCATGTCGAGCAGGTTCGTAAAGAAATCATTGGTCAACGTCTCGGGCCGGTCGGTGAAGACACCGAGTTCGGACTGCTCGAAGTTCGCATTCAGAACACGCATGCCGCCGACGAGGACCGTCATCTCAGGAGCGGTCAGCGTGAGTAGCTGCGCCCGATCCACGAGCAGCTCTTCCGGCGACCTCCGGTGTCCAGCTCCGAGGTAGTTACGGAACCCGTCTGCGGTCGGTTCGAGCACGGCAAATGAGCCCGCGTCGGTGTACTCCGGCGACGCGTCCGTGCGCCCCGGAGAGAAGGGCACCTCCACGTTGTGCCCGGCATTCTTCGCAGACTGCTCGACGGCTGCACACCCGCCCAGGACGATCACGTCGGCGAGCGAGACTTTCTTACCACCGGACTGCGAGCCGTTGAAGTCTTTTTGGACCTCTTCCAAGACCTTCACCGCTGCGCCCAGGTGCGCAGGCTGATTAACTTCCCAATCCTTCTGCGGTGCGAGCCGAATGCGCGCCCCATTCGCGCCGCCGCGCTTGTCACTGTCGCGGAACGTCGATGCCGACGCCCAGGCCGTCGAGACCAGCTGGGAGATGGACAGTCCGGATTCTAGTATCTTCCCTTTCAACGCGGCGATGTCCTGCGCATCAATCAGTTCATGATCGACTGTGGGTACGGGGTCTTGCCACAAGAGCTGCTCGTCGGGAACTGCAGGGCCGAGGTACCGCGAGATGGGACCCATGTCACGGTGCGTCAGCTTGTACCAAGCCTTGGCGAAGGCGTCGGCGAACTCGTCCGGGTTCTCGTGAAAACGCTTCGCAATCGGCGCGTAGATCGGGTCCATCTTCAACGCCATGTCCGCCGTGGTCATCATCAGGGCTTGCGTCTTGGACGGATCGTGCGCATCCGGCGCCTGGTTCGCTGCAGATGCGGCCGTGGGCGTCCACTGGTGCGCACCGGCCGGACTCTTCACCAGCTCCCACTCGTAACCGAACAGGTTCTCGAGGTAGTTGTTGTCCCACTTGGTCGGGTTGGTGGTCCAAGCGCCCTCCAGCCCGCTGGTGATCGTATCGCCTGCTTTGCCGCTGCCGAAGGTGTTCTTCCAGCCGAGGCCCTGCTCCTCCATACTGGCTCCCTCGGGTTCAGCGCCGACGAGCGCCGCATCGCCGGCGCCATGGCACTTGCCGAAGGTGTGTCCGCCAGCAACGAGCGCGACCGTCTCCTCGTCGTTCATCGCCATGCGGGCGAACGTCTCGCGAATGTCCTTGCCCGAAGCGACCGGATCCGGATTACCGTTCGGTCCTTCCGGATTCACATAGATCAGTCCCATCTGAACGGCGCCAAGAGGGTTCTCGAGTTCCCTGTCGCCGCTGTAACGCTCGTCTCCGAGCCACTCGGTCTCAGGCCCCCAGTAAATGTCCTCTTCGGGCTCCCAAACGTCTTCGCGTCCGCCGCCGAAACCGAACGTCTCGAACCCCATCGACTCAAGGGCGCAGTTACCGGCGAGGATCATCAGGTCGGCCCACGAAATTTTGCGGCCGTACTTCTGCTTGATCGGCCAGAGCAGCCGGCGCGCCTTGTCGAGATTCGCGTTGTCGGGCCAACTGTTGAGAGGAGCAAAGCGTTGTGTGCCCGAGGATGCCCCGCCGCGGCCATCGCTAATGCGGTACGTGCCTGCGCTGTGCCAAGCCATCCGAATGAAGAGCGGCCCATAGTGGCCGTAGTCGGCCGGCCACCAGTCCTGCGACGTGGTCATGACCTTCTCGATGTCCTTCTTCAGGGCGTCGAGGTCGAGCGTTTTGAACTCCTCGGCGTAGTTGAACGCCTCGCCCATGGGATTCATCATCGGAGGGTTCTGGTGGAGAATCTTCAGGTTCAATTGGTTCGGCCACCAGGCCTGGTTCGACCTGGCTCCGATGGTCGTCTTGGCACCCGACATCGGACACCCGCTTGCACGGTCTGCGTTTCGATCGGTCATAGCTGCTCCTTATTATTGAGTGAATGGTTGAATGTATAGATGCGATCAGTGGTGAATGGTCGGCGCATCATGAGTTAGTAGGATGGGCGCTTGCGCGTCGAAACAACAACGCCGATCCGACAAACAGCATGACGAAGAACGCATTCACACCCAACATACCCGAGAGTGGTACCACGGATGCAACCTGAGGCTTCCAGATAATCAGCGCAATCACGGGGACCAACGCTTGAGCGAGCGCCGTCGCGAACAACGCGCGTGCCATTCCATGTGGCCGGAAGCGCGCGATGATGGCACCGATGATTCCGACGGCGAGCACCCCGATATACATCAAGTTGGCGGGGTTTTCCTCAGACCCGATGAGTCCAACGGCAAGATTCATCCAGACGAGGATGAGTGCTGTCGCGACCGCAAGGCCGATGGCCACTCGGTGCGCGATATTGCCCGCCTTCCTCGCTACCAGCTCATACGTAAGACCAGCGCCGAACAGGAGTGCGCCGGCGACAGCGAAATCGGTCAGGTCCCAGACCACTTCATCGGTGAACTGCATCGCCAATAAGGGCAGTAGCAATATGAACCCTGTCGCGAGCGCAATACGAATAATGTTCTTCTTCTGCATAATGACAAACGTTATCCTCTCTCGAGTAATTTCTGCGGAGGTTTCAATGAACGTCCAAAGCGCGAAAGCAAACAGTCCATCTCCGGCTTTACGTTCTTGGCATAGGTCGTTGAAAGTCTGTGCCATTCCCTCACTGAAGCGCTCGCGGAACGGCTTCGGGTACAATCGAAGCAGTCTTGCGTATAGCCTCCTGTATCGCGCAATAGCGTTCTCATATGCCATAAGCATTCTTGGGGGAAAGGGTTTTGTCCTTGGCAACCGCCACGACCTCGTGGTATCGCTCCAATTCTGCCGCGAGTGCTTTCCGGCCGAGCCCGGTGATTTTGTAGTACACTCGCCGTTCATCGTCGATACTGGGGTCTACTTTCTTGTCGCTCTCGCGTATCAACCCCGCATCGATCATGCGGCCCAGTGAACCATAGAGCGTACCCGGTCCCATGTTCACTTTTCCCTGCGAATCGGCATCCACCTGCTTCATGATTCCATAGCCATGCCGCTCTCTTGTTGAGAGTGCGAGGAGGATATGAAGCACCGCCGGTGTGAGGGGCTTGGCCTTTTTGTTTACCATACTCCGATAATATATCCGTTGCGGATATATATCAAGTGGAAATATTTGAGTGTTTTGTGACCCAAACGGCTGTGCCTCCGGTATAATCCATCCGGTTTGAAAACAAAGGACTTATGCAGTTAACAAATTAGGCCATGATGCATCCACCAAACGATTTTGGCGCCGATGGGCGCGGGTCGGAGAATCCCCGAGCCGTATTGAGTTGTTGGTTCAGCGGTTGCTCTCTTCGGGCAATTGGGTGGGCTCGGAGTGCTGTGCGTGCGTAGAGCCGATCGCGCCGAGAATAAACAGGACGGCTATGACCGCTGAGACTCGGTTACCCATTTCCAGACCTCTTTTTCTCCATTCCTTCCCTTTCGACTGGTGACGACTACCTTAGGTTTCCGAGCGGTTCTACATCAGGAGGCCACAGCAGGTTCCGATTCTGAAGTAGGAATGACCCCCGAGCGAGAGCGAGCGGGTTTCCCAGGCGGGATCGCTCACCCACAGCATTGTCCCGTTCACGTGCCGGCCTTCTTCTTGGTTGTTGCCTTCTTCTTGGTCTTGGTCGTCTTTTTCGCCGGAACCTTCCTGGCCGAGGGCTTCTTGGGTTTGGCCGGTGAGCGGCTCAGCTCGTAGCTTTCGTCGAGCCATTTCTCCCAGAGTTTCTTCGGCATGGGTTCCTCAGCCGTGAATCTGGCCGTGACCCACACCGTGGATCCGACGTCGAAGCGGTCCGGCTGTTTCACCGCCAGGTTGGCGGCTTCCGATTTGGATTTCTCCAGCTTGAACATCGCCTTGTATCGACCGCCCTGCATTCCGATGTACAGAAATGCCTTCTTGTTGGTCTTGAAGGCGCTCTGCGTGCACGCGGTTCCCTTGTCGACGTCGGGGTAACGGCTCGCCCGCAGGCGAATCGGTTCGGTCGGATCTTTTTTGCTTGCGGCCACTCGTTCTCCTTTTTTCAAACTTGTTGATTCGTGAACGACCACCTCGGACCGGCTCATTGGAACATGCGCCGGACACTCTTGGCGAGTCATTTGCCGACGCGCAGAAGAAACTACCTAACCCTTAACAAAATGGTGCGATGACGGTCATTCCGCGCTCCCGTCGCTGATAACCGCATGCTCTACCATTGAGCTACCGAGGAACCGTAATTCGGTCAAATATGTCGGACATGTTTGAAAGCGGGCTGCAACGCTCTCACCGATATGCGGTTCGGAGTGGGGTGTCGTCCGACCGGCCCGGCGTCTCGATCAACCGACTTGCTTCGCCAGCGGTAAATCGCGATAGCGTTTGCCGGTAGCGCGACAGAGCGCTGCCGTCAGGGCGGGAGCAACCGGCGGCACCCCCGGCTCTCCTACGCCCGAAGGCGGCAGGTTGGAGCGAATCAGCTCCACCCGCACGTCCGGCATCTCCTCGATCTGCAGCACCGGGTAGTCGTCGAAGTTACCCTGGCGCACCACGCCGTCCTTCACTGTCAACTCGCCGTAGAGCGCAAAACTCAGCCCGAACACGACCGCGCCCTCGATCTGGGCGCGCACGGTGTCCGGGTTGACGATCGCACCGCAGTCGAGCGCGCAGTCGACCCGGTGTACCTTGACTTTGCCGTTCTCGACCGAGGCCTGCACGGCCATCGCGACGTACGTGAGGAAGCTGAAGTGCGACGCGAATCCGTGACCCACGCCGTTCAACAACTTCTTGCCCCACTCTGACAGCACCGCCGCCGCCTCGATCACACGGGTGAGGCGCCCCGTGTCGAGACCGTGCGGCCTGTCTCGCTCGGAGAACTCGACCTTGCGCGGCTCCCCGAGAAGCTCGAGTCGGTACGCGACCGGGTCCTTGTCGGCGAGCTCTGCGAGCTCGTCGAGGGTGCAGTTTACGGCGTGCGCGTGGAATGTGTTGCACACCGAGCGCAGCCAGCCAATCCGCAGATCGGAGGCGAAGCCGCTCGCCTCCAGGGCCACGTTCGGAATGCGATACGGCATGTTCGTGAAGCCTTGGCCGAGCTCGAACGGCGCGGGGGCAACGGCACCCGGCGTGAAGGTGGAGGCGATGGTCGGGAACGCGGTGTGGTGGCGCCAGCCGGTGAGCGTACCGGTCTCGTCGAGGCACGCCTCGACTTTCTGGCAGTACTGCGCGCGGTAATAGCCGTACCGCACCTCGTCCTCGCGTGTCCACTGGAGCTTGACCGGCGTGCCTTCGAGCTTCTGCGCGATCTTCGCCGCCTCGAGGATGAAGTCAGGCTTCGCCTTGCGTCCAAAGGCGCCGCCGAGAAGCGTGACGTTCACGGTGACGTCGTCAGGCTTCATCCCGAGGGTCCGGGCCACCAGCAAACGGGCGGTCAGTGGGTCCTGGGTCGGCGCCCAAACCTCCGCCTTGCCGTCCCTGACCAGAACCGTGGCTACGGGTGGCTCCATCGGGGCGTGCACCAGGTACGGACCGTGAAAGTGCGCTTCGTGGACCTTCGCGGCAGTGGCCTTGGCGGCCGCGAAGTCGCCCTCGCTACGAATCGCCTTGCCGCTGCCATCGACCAGCTTCTGCAGAACCTCCCGCGTTGCGTCGCTGTCCTCGCTCGCCCCTCCCCTGTCCCACTCTATCTCGAGCTTCGCGCGTCCCTCCAACGCCGCCCAGGTGTTGTCGGCGACCACCGCGACACCGCCGAGCGTACGCATTGCAGTCGGTTGCGGATCGATGGCGAACACGTGCCGGACGCCGGGCACCTCCTTCGCTCTTGAGGCGTCGAACGACACCAGCTTGCCGGCGACGGTCGGCGGGCGCTCCAGGCTCGCGTTGAGCAGGCCCGGCATCTCGATGTCAGCACCGTATGTGGCCTTGCCGGTGACGATGTCAGGCGCGTCGACCAGCTTCTGGTCCTTGCCGAGGATTGTCCACTCGGACGGCGGTTTGAGCTTCGGCTCCCGGGGCACATCAAGCTTGGAAGCGTCGCTCGCGAGCTCTCCGTAACTCGCCTTGCGGTTGGAGCCGGTGTCGTAGACCACGCCCGCCTCGATGCGCAGAGACGATTCTTCGACTCCCCAACGCTGGGCGGCCGCTCGAGCCAACATTTCGCGCGCGGTGGCGCCCGCCTTGCGCAGGTTGTCCCAGTTGAGTCTCACGGAGGCGCTGCCGTCGGTGGTCTGGTTACCGTAGCGCCGGTCACCGACAGCCTGCACGATCACGACGTCCTCGAGCCGGACTTCCAGTTCCTCGGCGAGCAGCATCGGGAGCGCCGTGCGAACGCCCTGTCCCATCTCCTGGCGGTGGGCGATCAGACGCACGTTACCGATCTCGGGGATCTCGATGTAGACGCTCGGGGAAAAGACGTGGTTCGGCTCGTCGTCCGTCGAGAGCGCACCGAGCACCTCGGGCCGGAATCCGAGCACAAGGCTGGCGGCACCCGCGCCGACCACGGTCTGCAGAAACCTGCGTCGAGTGACCTTGTGGATTGCGGGGCTCGTGATTCGAGTGGTCCGACTCATCGCCCTCTCCTCATCTCGTTGGCCGCGGCCTTGATCGCCGCACGAATCCGCAGGTAGGTGCCGCAGCGACAGATGCTGTTCCGTAGGGTACTGTCGATGTCGGCGTCGCTCGGGTTGGTGTTGTCGGCGAGCAGCGCCGCGGCGCTCATGATCTGGCCTGCCTGACAGTAGCCACACTGCGGAGCGTTGTGGTCGAGCCACGCCTTCTGCAGCGGATGCTGCCCGGTATCGGACAGCCCCTCGATCGTGGTGACGCTCTTGCCGGTGACGCTGCCGATGCGGATCATGCACGAGCGGCGGGCGACGCCGTCAACATGCACGGTACACGCGCCGCAGCGGGCGATTCCGCAGCCGAACTTGGTCCCGGTGAGACCGAGAACGTCGCGAAGCGCCCAGAGGAGAGGCATGCGCTCGTCGACGTCGAGGGAATGCTCGATCCCGTTGACGGTGAGAGTGATGGACATTCAAGGACCTCCTTTGAGGCTAGGCCGGCACCCGGCGTGGGATGCAGCTGATCTTCTTAACGCAACAACACCATCTTTCTCGTCAACACCGTGCCACCTGCTTTCAGGCGACAGAAAAAGACGCCGGAGCTAACACGGCGTCCGTGAGAGTTTGTGCCATCCCAGGTAATTTGTTTGAAGCCTTCTTCGAGTGTGTCGTTGATGAGCGTTTTGACTAACTTGCCTTCGATGTCGTAGATTGATAATATAGCATGCGTTCTCTCAGCTAAAGTGAACGAAATTGTTGTCGTTGGATTGAAAGGATTAGGAAAATTCTGAGGTAGAGTAAACGTCGTGGGCTGCGGGTCTTCGACGTACTGCAGGACCAGGTATTGTGGGTTGGAATACACTCCGTTCAAGCATACGTAAACGCCTCGGTCCTTCAGATCGTAGACGGCCGACCAAATCGTACCACCCTGGGGAACACTTTGAGATGCGCTCTGTAATATCCCCATGGCTTCCCCCCGATCGATGTCACCCGCCACGGCCTCCAGGGCATCGTAGGCCGCGCGGTATCTCCAGCAGAGTGCTTTAAGATCCGCCACCGACCTATTATAGACGGGGACATTGGTGAGCACCTGCCACGCCGTGCTGTCCTCTATGACTTGAAATGCGCCCTGATTGAACTCCAAGACCGCAGATCTGCCCAACGCGTCAGCTACTAGTAGATGATGGGATATCGTCCCGACCCGGTTATCGAACACGTTGTAATTGTTCGCTATTGTGGCCGCTTCATCAATGTTCTTGGCTCCATCAAGGATTCTTCGAATTAGATGGGTGACAAAAATGGTTTCCTTGTTTCCATCAGGCGTATAACGGATCGGACTCACATAAGCGAGCCCAGCCGCGAGACCGCATTCGTTAATGCCATCCGGCACGAAATAGACCGCTCGCAGTAGATTCAGCTTTTCTTCAAATGTCAGGTTGTCAAAATTCGTGGAGAGCCCGTATCCGAGATCATTCATGCGTGTGAAAGCAAGAGACGCATATCCCACAGGAGGATCATAGTTGGTCAACAAAACTAAACAATGTGGATTGTCGAAGTTCCTGCCTAGATACGCACTGTCCGGGCCCGAAAGGGCCGAGAACAAGGTGCAGAAAGACGGCATCCAAGCCGGGTTTTCGGAACTGGCGCGGGTCCTGTCGTTCATGGATTGGTTAATGTCATCCAGGATGTCCGAGTAATCACCGTAATAATTCATGGTATACAAGTCACCAGTCTTTTGTAAGCTGTTTATAGTGCTTACCGTGTCGACGCCGTCGACGACCGCCTCAAATTCCGCGTTGGTCGGAGAGGCAACACTTACTTGACCCCTATCGATCGTGAATACGACAGAGAACACGGCCAGCAATGTTAGGAGTTTTCTCATCGGGTACCTCCCGGCATTCAATGTTGCAACCGTCGGGATTTGGACGGCACGTAGTGTCCACCGCCGATCTCGTGCCACCCGTGTATCAGACGTGTAGCAAGTGGCAGAAAATGCGCGGAAGACGCGTTTGCAGCGCGGCCATGGATTCATCCTATCATTGTTCGGCCTCGACTTACTCAATAGACTCCTCGTAGCCACTCTTCGCAACGAACGCTTCATAGTCCGTAACCCCGAGGATCTCACGCACTGCCCGACGCTTGTCTTTCGCGTTTTCGTAGTAAGCCTCTGCGATACGAGCGCCAATGGCGTATCCAACATCCCGCGGCTGCTCCGGATCGCTGGGAGTACTCCACAACCACTCGCCCGTCTTCGAACCCAGCATCTCCTGGCGGAACCGGGCCCAGAGCTCTTTCTCGTGGGCGATGAGGAAATCGCGCGCCGCGTTCTTGTGCTCGCTGCCGCCAGTCACACGCCATGCGAAGTAGGTCGCCACACCCTCGCGCACCGATAGCGCCAATAGAGTCTTTCCTTCGCCGCTGAAAATGGCAAAGTAGTCCTCACCCAGTACGGCAAGCTGCTCCATATGCACCATCTCGTGCACCAGCGTCGACGGCAGGTCACCCCGAATGGTCTCGACCGTCTTCTTCTCGATTGAAATCAACGGACCTACCACCGACCCCGACCCAATCCCCCGATGACCCGCCACGAGAAAATACGTGGGAGGAAAAACCGCATCCGGTATTTCCCGCTTCAGGCCGGCGTACGCCTCGCGAAACGCCGGTTCTGACTCCCGCAGCGCGTCGAGGCTGGCTGCGAACGACTGGTACTTCTCTGGATGCGACCCCAACGCCCGCGTGAGGCGCTCGACGGTCAGGTCGTACTTCTCGATGAACATCTTTAGTCCGGGGGTCGCTTTCGCCAGATATTCGGACTGCAGTGCCGCGCTTGTATCCGCCCCGGACACGATCTTCTTCATAGCGAGTATGAAATGTTCGATGTCCTCGTAGACAAATCGAGCTGCAGCGGGTTCTGTGACAACATCGGCGGTGAGCTGTTGTTGCGCCCACGCCGCGGGCGCGCCCATCACCACCGCGGCCAGCGTGGCCAGCGCGACCATTCGGACAGCCTGTGATCTCATGGCAGTTCCCTTCGCCAAGGGCCAGCAACGGACTCTCTTATCGTTCTGTGGGGAGATCGCTCATGGAATCAAGCCGCTGGCGCAGGGCGACAAAGCCCGGCGCATTAATCGCGAAGTACCGCGTCGTACGTTGATAGATGCCGTGGAGCGTCTCGCCGTCGGCGCCCTCGGACACACCGGTCTTGAGCGCGGCATAGCCAAGCTCGCACGCCAATCGCGCATGGTGGAGATAAGCGAGGTACGGGCTTGCGCTGCGCACAGCCTGCAGAACACGCTCACCGTCGGGTGAGAGCAG
>Ga0224512_10004016_pt1 | contig 12668 bp, 15 predicted proteins | sample SF_May12_sed_USG_4_FD_169103 | JGI IMG/M metagenome (GOLD analysis project Ga0224512, IMG submission 169103) | Sediment microbial communities from San Francisco Bay, California, United States - SF_May12_sed_USGS_13 | ecosystem: Environmental > Aquatic > Marine > Sediment | place: USA... | reverse complement strand
CCGCCGTCGTCCGGGTCGTAATAGATTTCATCGTGCTGAGCTATTTTGAACGCGCTGTATACTTCGCGCTTTCTCGAACCATCCTTGCGGCTGTAGTCGCTGCCGAAGCTCGCTTCGTGCAGGTACTCGTTCGCGTTTTCCAACGCCTTGTCCTGGTAGTAGCGACCAGCCAGGCGATAGGCGCCATAGAAGCCTTCAAACGGCAGGCTGTTGATCTTGTATTTGACGCTCAGGCTAAGCGGCATGAACGTGCCGGTTTGCGGCACGGGCGTCACCGCTGGCGCAGCGGGATCCGAAAAGTCAATGTAGTTTTGACCCGGTGTGCGGAAAACATTGTCGTCGCTACCAAAACCCATACGGGCGCGAAACTCGAGCTCGGCGAAGGCCCTTTTCTTCTCGCGCTCGGCAACACGGACCTCAAACTCGTCCGGCTTTTCTTCGACGGCACGGATTCTTGAAATTGCCACGACGGCGAATGATTGCAGCTTCCTGTCTGCGTCCTGATCACGGACCAGGCGAAACCAGCGCAGCGCTTCTTTCGTTTCGCCGGCGGCGTAAGCGTTCAAGCCGAGACTGTACTGCGCTGCGGTGCGCAGGGTTGGATCCTGCACCGCCCTTAGCAATGACTCACGAGCACGAATGTGCTGCATTGCACGGTAATGGGCAACGCCGGTGTTGTAATGCAATACCGCCGAATCAAGCCCTTCATCGGCGGCCTGCCGGTAGCGCAGCAAAGCGGCCCAGTAGAGATCGTCGCGGAAGAGCCGGTTGCCATCCTCGAAATACTGCTCGGCCGTCATCGCCGAAGCCGTTTGCACGGGCGCCAGGGCTGTGAGCGCCGCAATTATCAGGACGGCACCTGCGAGGAATGTCTTCTTGGCCATGTAGGTCATGCGAATCAGCGTTATGTCAGGTCGCAAGGGTACCGGCATTATTGGTATGAAAACTATGACGTGGCGCAAGAAAATACCCCCGGATCGTCACCAATCGGGGGTATTTGCTGTTTTCCGGTGTACCGCATCCGTTCTTGAGCGGTTGCCACCCGGCGAGCCACGAGCCGGCTAGTCGTCGTCAGGCTCGTCGTCATCCTCGTCTGCTTCGTCTTCTTCGTCTTCGTCAAACTCGTCGTTGTCGACATCGTCGCCGTCTTCGAAGTCGTCTTCTTCGTCCATCTCGTCTTCTTCAAAGGCATCGTCTTCTTCGAAACCGTCTTCCATTTCGTCGTCGCCAAAGTCCCGGTCTTCGTCGACATCGGATTCCTCTTCGAATTCCTCGTCAGACTCGTCGCGGTCACGAACATCGGCGCCATCGCCGTCGCGGCGATCTGATTCTTCATCCTCTTCCGCCTCGTCTTCCCAGTCTTCTTCATCGACGTCGACGTCGACGTCGCCGTCGCCGTCGTCGGGTCCACGCATCTCGGAAATGGCCTCGTCGAGTTCGCTCGAGTCATCAAGAACGAAAATAGAGACGCCTTCGAGGTCATCGAGATCGGCACGATCGTCAGCGCGAGCGCTGGCCGGGAAAAAGGCAACCACGGTCAACACCATGATTGCAAAAAAGACGTTTAACGGTTTCATTGATCTACTCCCTTAGCTCACTTCTATGCGCAGCCGGAACGTCCGGCCGCGATCGTTGTGTTCGAGTCGCGCAAGTACCTCACCGCCAACGGGCGATACGGCGACGAGCTTGAGCGGCAGCAAGTTCTTGCCCTCGCTGAGACTCGTTTGCCAGGCGACCTCGCGCTGCCCCGGAAAACCCGCAAGCTCTATGCCGTCGGGCAACGTGATTGTAAGCAGCGCCGAATCAAGCGCCATTTCTGATGCGAATACGAGGTTCACCGTACGAGGCTCTTCCAGCGTCATCGTAATACCCGGGATGCCCGGCCTGGCGTCCGGTGTGACCGGCGTCGCGAAGAAAAAGCCGCCGACAAACCAGAGCGCGAGACCTGCCGCCACGGCAGAACCGAAGCCGGTCATGATCCAGCGCCTGCGCTGTCGGCGCGGGCCTTCATGCACTGCGCGCGCCAGCGCCTGGTCGTAAAAAGCTGCGCTCGCTGTGGGCGTCGGATAGTCCTTTAACAGGGCCCGGATCTCCTGATCCTGCTGGTCGGTGGTTTCCGTCTGTATGTTTTTGTCCTTCATAGTCTGTAACACGACCGGCGTCAGGAAAAGGTTCCGCTTTGCGTCAGAATCTCGCGAAGGCGTGCCCTCGCGCGATGCAGTCGCGACTTGATGGTTCCGATCGGAACGCCAGTAAGCTCCTGTATTTCTTTGAGTTTATAACCTTCTGTGTCGTGCAGGAGCACGATCAGGCGGTGTTCATCGCTGAGCCGGGATAAAGCGGCATCGAGCATGAGAAACTTCTCCCGGCGCTCGTTGTCACGGACCGGGTCTTCGCTGCCCGCGAGCCCCGCAAGCCCGTCGCCGGGAATCTGTCCTTCCTCTACCGTATGCACGCGTCGCCGCGCGAAGCGGCGCCGCTCATCGATAAAAAGGTTGTACATGACACGAGACAGCCATGATCCGGGTTCGTCGATACTGACCAGCTCATCGAGTTTTCCGTACGCCCTGATCAGCAGCTCCTGGAAAAGGTCCTCGGCCTCCGCTTTTTGGCCGGTCAGCCGCCAGGCGAGACGGTACAGCCGGTCGAAGTGCGGCCGGACCAGGCGTTCAAACGTGAGGTTTGCGTTACTGATGGCCGGCCGCCTTTATCAGAGGCTCAGTCGAAACAGCAGGTAGTGATCGATGAGAACGGCTGCAAACAGGAAGCCCAGGTAGCTGATCGAAAACCTGAAGGTTTCCATCGGCAGTTCCTTGTCAGCCGGCACGCGATACATGCGTATAGCGTAATAAAGAAAAAAGACATCCAGCACGATGGCGGTCAGAAGGTAGATCAGGCCACTCATGCCGATCAGGTAAGGCATTATCGTGACAAGCGCAAGCAGGATGGTATAGAGCAGGATGTTGAGTCGCGTGTAAGCCTCGCCATGAGTGACGGGCAACATCGGAATGTCGACCTTGGCGTATTCCTTTTTCCTGGCGATGGCGAGTGCCCAAAAATGTGGTGGTGTCCACACGAACACGATCAGGAACAGCAACAACGCACCGCTGTGAACTTCATTGGTGACAGCTGTCCATCCCAAAATTGGTGGCGCGGCACCGGCTGCCCCACCGATGACAATGTTTTGCGGAGTTGCCCGTTTCAGCCACACGGTATAGACGACGGCATAACCGATTAACGACAAGAATGTCAGGACGGCGGTCAGCGGATTGACTATGAACCACAGGACGATCATCGAGATCACGCACAGCCCGGAGGCGAAAATCAACGCCGCTTTTTCCGTGAGCTTGCCCTGTGGCAGCGGCCTTCCACGTGTGCGCATCATTTGAATGTCGATACGGGCGTCAAGAACGTGGTTGAACACGGCAGCAGATGACGCGGCGAGGCCGATACCCAGCGTGCCAAATACGAGCGGCACGGCTCCGGGCCATCCGGGTACTGAGACGAACATGCCGACAATCGCTGTAAATACAATGAGCATGACGACACGAGGCTTGGTGAGCTCGTAAAAGTCGCGCCAGTCAATGTGCGTCGCTACATTCGTGTTCAAACTCGTGTCCCGGTTAACCGATGCGAGAGAATTTCAACAAGCGTTTGATGTCCTCAACCATGTCACTCGGCTCGATGTCAGGCGGGAAATACATGACGAGGTTCCCGAGTGGGTCGACGAGGTAATAGCCGCCTGCGGACTGTTCCGAGGGCCTCTTGTTCTCGAGCAAAGTACTGAACCCGCTGTCCGAGAATGCAACCAGGCCCGCGTGCTCATCGGCAAGATACACTGTATCGGGCGCACTTTCACCGTGCAAGAAGACCCGCACGAGCCGATCCATTTCCTTGCCGAGCATCAGGCGCGACTGGCGAACGGTATAGAGTGAAAATTCGCACGCCGCGTCGCAGATGCCGTCGTTCCGGTAGACCAGCAGCCAATGACCGTCGTTATGTTCATGTATCGGCGATTGAGGCACAGCGTCGCGAATATTGACCAGGGGCTGCAGCAGCTCGCCGTGATTCGTCCTGCCCTCCGGCTGAAACGCACTGCCACCAAAATACAGCCAGATTGCGAGCAGCAGTGGTCCCAAAAATACCAGCGCGATCAGCAATAATTGAAACCGTGCTGCTGTACCTTTCTTATTCGTCATGATTGAAATCGCTTCTTTCGGTAATTCCACACAAGCAGGCCGGAGAGGACCGCGGCCATGGCAAACCACTGGAAGGCATAACCAAAGTGTTTGCCGGGACCGAACTCGGTCGGGACCCAGTGGCGCAAAAAGCCGTGCTCTTCCTCGTGGTCCATGAGCAGAACAAAAGTCTGAACCGGAACGCCGAGTGCGTTGGTCACTTCCTCGGTCGAAGGATAGACTGCGCGTTTTGGCCAGCTGGACGCCGGAGCAATCGCGGCACCCATTTTGTAGCCTGCGCGCGGCAGTGAACCTGCGCGTCCGCGAACGGTCGTTCGCGTTACAGGCACATCCAGCGCGCTGACATCGACATCGCCACTGCTCTTCTCAATCCAGCCACGGTTGACGAGCAAAACCGGCTCGTCTTTTTCTCCGATCAGGGGCGTCAGCACGTAATAGCCGTAGCGGCCGTTGACAATGATGTTCTCCAGCAGGAACTGGTGTGCCGTGTCGTAGCGCCCGCTCGCTTTCAGGCGCTGATACGGACGAATTTCCATTCCATCCTGCCAGGCAGCGAAGCCCGATTGATCGTCAAACGCGGCCCTGTCCGCCTGCTTTTCCAGGCCGCGGCTGATCTGCCACGCACCGAGCCCGACAAATTGCGCAACCAGCAATACGCCGGCAACCAGGGGCAACCAGATCGGCAAAGGCTTCTTCGCTTTCGTGTTCACGCTATAATGATCGCTCGAGAGGATGCTTCTATGAAATACGTTGTCATTGCCCTTTTGCTGGCCATTGTAATCAGCCTGGGAACCGGGCTTTTCTATCTGCGCCGCGAGGATGCCGACTCACCGAAAATGCTTCGTGCGCTCGAGATCCGGGTCGGTTTGTCGCTGGTATTGATCCTTTTCCTCGTCGCTTCTTACTTCCTCGGCTGGATCGTCCCGCCCACACAGTAACAGCAGCACGCGTTATCGACAGGGCAAAGCGGGCGCCTTGGCGCCCGCTTTGTTCTTCCCGGCGTTGCTGGCCTGCTCACATCCAGTAGACGAACACGTACAGACCGATCCACACGACGTCAACAAAGTGCCAGTACCAGGCAACGGCTTCGAACGCGAAGTGCTTTTCGCGCGTAAAGTGACCTTTCAGGACCCTGAAGAAAATGATCGTCAGCATGATCGCACCGATCGTGACGTGCATACCATGGAAACCTGTCAGCATGAAGAACGTCGAGCCATAGATGCCGGTCGTAAGCTTGAGGTTCATGTGCTCGTAGGCCTCAATGTACTCAACGCCTTGCATGTATACGAACGTGAAACCAAGCAGGAATGTCGCAGCGAGGAAAATGGCGAGCTGTGCCCGCTTGCCGGCGAGCAGCGAATGATGCGCAATGGTTACGGTAATACTGCTGGTGAGCAGCAGCACAGTATTGATCAAGGGCAAACCGAACGGCGGCATTGCCGTGTATTCGCCGCCGATAGCGCCAGGGCCGTTAGTCGGCCACGTGCTCTCGTAACCCTGCCACAGCAGCAGATTGGTGAAAAAGTTATTACTGGATCCGCCCAGCCATGGGACCGACATGTTTCGCGCATAAAACAACGCGCCAAAAAACGCCGCAAAGAACATGATCTCCGAAAAAATGAACCAGAACATGCCCTGCCGGAACGAGTGGTCGACCTGCAGGTTATAGAGGCCGGCCTGGCTTTCACCGATGACGGTGCCAAACCAGCCCGTAATCATGAAGATGATTACGGCAACGCCGGCCATCATGACATAGAAGCCGGCATCGCCACCGTTCAGCCAGGCGGATACACCTACCATTAACAGCAGGAGGCCGGCAGAGCCGACGATGGGCCAATGGCTGCCGTGAGGGACGTAGTAGCGCTCTTCTGAGTGTGTTGTCATGTCAGGTTCCGGGTTAAAGCGGGTTGTTCGCCGCCGCTCGGGCGGTATCGAAAAACGTGTATTGCAATGTAATCGTGTCTACATATTCGGGCAGGTCGGGATCGACTATGAACTGTAGCGGCATCGCTCGCTGTTCGTTCGCGAAGAAGTCCTGGCTCGTGAAACAAAAGCACTCGATTTTCGTGAAGTGTTCTGCCGCCGCAACCGGTGCGACGCTCGGAACGGCCTGCGCGACCCTGTCCGCCGTCGTGAGGTTTTTCGCGGTGAAAGTCGCGAAGTACATTTTGCCGGGATTAACGGTCATGCTGTCGACATCAGCCGCAAACTCGAATGGCGCATACGAGTTCACGGTAGTCACAAACTCGATGCGAATCTCGCGCGACAGGTCCGGTGCTTCCTCGACAACCGCCGCCGTCGCATTCGTCCTGCCGCCGAAGCCGGTGATTTCACAGAACACATCGTAAAGCGGTACGAGCAGAAAGCCGAAACCGAACATCGCAATTGCCATCAACAGCAGTCGGCCGGTAAGCGCACGGTTTTCAGACTTCAGATTTCGCGGTTTTTCGTTCATGTCTCTCAGGAGCGCAGCACGCCGATCATGATGAAACCGATATAGAACGAAAGCGCAATAGCGCCCACGATCAGCGCCGTACGACGAATGTTCTTTTTACGCTCGGCGTCGCTCATGCTTACTCGAACGCTTCGTCAGCGATGCGTGCTGTCGGTGGTGTCTCAAACGTGTGATAGGGCGCCGGTGAAGGCACGGTCCATTCGAGGCCATGCGAACCCTCCCAAACGCGGTCGCTTGCTTTGCTACCTTTCCAGGCGGTGACGATTACCCAAACAAAAATCAGCTGCGACAGGCCGAAACCAAGGGCGCCAATGCTCGCAACCATGTTGAAGTCCGCAAATTGAGTCGAGTAGTCCGGAATACGGCGAGGCATGCCCGCCAGTCCCAAAAAGTGCATTGGGAAGAAAGTGAGATTCACGAATATTGTTGACGCCCAGAAGTGCGCTTTGCCGAGGGTCTCGTTGTACATGTGCCCGGTCCACTTCGGCAGCCAGTAATAAGCCGCGGCCATAATGGCAAATATGGAGCCCGGAACAAGGACATAATGAAAGTGCGCAACGACAAAATAGGTGTCGTGGTACTGAATGTCAGCCGGTGCGGCGGCCAGCATCAGGCCGGAGAAACCGCCGATCGTAAACAGGAATACAAAAGCCAGCGCGAATAACATCGGAGTTTCGAAAGTCATCGCTCCGCGCCACATCGTCGCAACCCAGTTGAAAACCTTCACGCCTGTCGGAACAGCAATGAGCATGGTTGCGAACATGAAGAACAACTGCCCCGACAGCGGCATGCCAACGGTGAACATGTGATGTGCCCAGACAATGAACGACAGGAACGCGATAGACGCCGCCGCATAAACCATCGAGTCGTGACCGAAGAGCTTCTTGCGTGAAAACGTCGGGATGATTTCTGACACGACGCCGAACGCCGGCAGAATCATGATGTAAACCTCGGGGTGACCGAAGAACCAGAAGATATGCTGGAACATGACCGGATCACCGCCGCCTGCCGCCAGGAAGAAGCTGGTACCGAAGAACTGGTCGGTCAGCAGCATCGTTACGGCGCCCGCCAGCACCGGCATTACCGCGATCAGCAGGTATGCCGTGATCAGCCAGGTCCAGACGAACATCGGCATTTTCAAGAGTGTCATTTTCGGCGCGCGCATGTTGATGATGGTCACGATGACGTTGATCGCGCCCATGATGGACGATATTCCCATCAGGTGGACCGAGAAAATCAGGTACGGAAACGCGTCGCCGGTCTGCAAAACGAGCGGCGGATACATGGTCCAGCCGCTCGCGGGGGCGCCGCCAGGCATGAACAGCGTGGACAGCAAAATGCCAAATGCGACGGGCAGAATCCAGAATGACCAGTTGTTCATGCGTGGCAGCGCCATGTCAGGCGCACCGATCATGAGCGGAATCATCCAGTTGGCAAGTCCGACGAACGCCGGCATCACGGCGCCGAAAACCATGATCAGCGCATGCATCGTCGTCATTGAGTTGAAGAATTCAGGATGCACGAACTGTAGTCCCGGGACCGCCAGCTCGGAGCGAATAACCATCGCCATCGCACCGCCAATGAAAAACATGGTGAGGCTGAAGACGAGGTACATCGTGCCGATGTCCTTGTGATTCGTCGAAAACAGCCAGCGGCCAATACCCTTGGCCGGGCCGTGCTCGTCGTGATCATCGTGCAGGTCAGCTACTGTCGTGCTCATGCGTTATTGCTCCGTTTGCGTGTCGTCATGCCCGACACGTCAGAATTCCGTGTTTATTGGATTTATTGGCTGCTGGCGACCTTTGGTGCGCCTTCCCTGCGTGCATCGACCCAGGCCCTGTAGGCGTCCGGCTCCACGACCTCGACCACAATCGGCATATAGCCGTGATCCTTGCCGCAGAGCTCGGCGCACTGGCCCCGGTAGGTGCCGACTTCCTTCGCTTTGAACCAGGCTTCGTTAACGATGCCTGGTATCGTGTCTTTCTTGATGGCGAGCTCCGGGACATACCAGGAATGGACGACGTCATTCGAGGTCAGAAGCAGGCGGACTTTTGCGTCGCGCGGGACCACGACCGGACGATCAACGTCACGCAGGTAGTTGTCTACCGCGTTGGGGTCAATTCCGGACTCTTTGCGGCGCGCCTCAAGGCTCGGCCGCGCGAGGCTCGAGTAGAAATCAATGTCTTCGTCCTGATACTTGTAGTGCCATTTCCACTGGTAGCCGGTGACCACAATGGAAATATCGGGATTGCGCGAATCTTCGAGCTTGATCATCGTCTCGGCGACGGGTATCGCGATCAGCATCAGGATCACGACCGGAATAATCGTCCAGATGACTTCGGCCGTCGTGCTGTGTGAGAACGTTGCCGGTTTGACGCCCTGCGATTTGCGGTGTCGGAACAGGGAGACAATCATGACGCCGAAAACGACGATGCCGATGGCCACGCACCACCAGAAGACCATCATGTGGATATTGTAGGTTTCGACGCTCAGGTCGGTAATTCCCTTGGGCATGTTCAGCGCCCATTCCGCATTCGCCGTACCGGCAAAGCACAAAGCCAGCAGGCTCAAAAACGACTTTCTTATCATTGATTTTTCACCCTGCGATTCGCCGTGGCGACCACATTACGTTTCTAATTCCGGATGTGACGAGTAATGGAACGATGAATCCCATGCTGACCCGGTGACCCCGGGAGATCGTCTGTCGGCCGGTTTGACCGGGCGGGCCGGCCAAAAAAGCACGCGAAGTGTACTTAAATCAGGATAGCCATGCAAACCTGAAGCGCTGATGCTTGCTGAGATTAATTCTTATTTAACAGCGGCTTATCGTTTTCTTTAGGGCCGAAAAGTTACAAACAAAGACAGGCCCCGGGATCAGCGGCGGCGCCGGGGAATCCGGGATGCATCAATGCGGTGGTACGAAGGGTCGACCCTGGCGCCGCCGCCCCAGCAATGACCGTAGACAAGTTCGAGCTCGAGCTCGATCCCGGCATCGCCGTCACCATCCGTGAGAACGCTCAACATTTCTCTGAAACGATGCTTTCCGACCAGCGAGGGATTGCGCTGCTGCAACGCGTTTCTTGCGCCGACGGCCGTCAGGTCGGCGAACATTTTTTCGGCCCTTTCGTAACTCACAGTCAGTCGATCGACGTCCAGAACCGGGTCTCTTAAACCGGAACGGACCAGGCTGTCGCCAATGTCGTGCATGTCCTGGAAGCGATTGACGTGTGCGCAGTCATCCAGGCCGCTCCATGCTCGGCTGATTTCGAGCAGGCTGTCAGGGCCGAGGGTTGCAAAAGCGAACACACCCCCTTTGCGCAGGACGCGAGCTATTTCCGCGAAGACAAGCTCAGGACTGTCGGTACATGGTAGCAACAGGTTGGAGAATACGAAGTCGACGCTCTGATCCTTGAACGGCAAGCCAAGAGCATTCGCCTGCACAGCCGAAGAGCGGGAAAATGAAAGTCGGGGGCGTTTGCCAATGCCCTGCTGCAACATGTTGTGCGAAATATCCAGCGAGATAATGTGTGCGCGGCGGAATCGCTCTCGCAGCGTTTTCGCCGCGCTGCCGGTCGCTGAACCGAGGTCGAGTATCGTGTTGGCATCCAGCACGAGAGGCTTCAGGCGAGCGAACAAACCCTCGCGCGTAGTTGCGTGTACAAAATCGGCAGAGTCGAAGGTCGCTGCCGCACGTTCGAAGCGGCGCCGGACGTCTCGCAGGTTCAGCTTCGGTCGATCGTTCACTTTTCATGGCAGCCGGTAATCACAGGACGACAAACTAACACGCTTTTTAACGCGTATTGCCGCGATTGACAGGTCGCCTGGAGGCGAGGACTCGGCTACCAATGCCTGTATGGAATACCCGGCCATACTGCGTGCCTGCCGTACGCGAATAGTCCGCTTTTTGTGCCAGCTGGACGATTCGATCATGCCGCTACGCTGCGTTTTCTGTGGGACACCGAGTAATCGACCCGAAGGACGGATTTGCGGCGGATGCCGTCGTGACCTGCCGTGGATTGCGATCGCCTGCTTACGCTGTGCCGAGCCGCTGGCCGTAGAGCTGCCTTGCGGTGTGACCTGCGCCGCTTGTCAGGCGCGGCCCCCGCCGATTCAAATGACCGCCGCCCCGCTGCTCTACGAGTTTCCCGTTGACGCAGGTCTCAAAGCCCTGAAGTTCGGCCGCAGACTGCACTATGCGCCGGCATTCGGCGGACTGCTCGTGGAGGAAATGCGGCGGTTTCCCGGCGACATAGATGCTTTGTTACCCGTGCCGTTGCACTGGCAGCGACAGGCGTTTCGGGGCTTCAACCAGGCGCTGGAACTCTGCAGGCCTGTGGCCGGGCAATGCGGGCTGCCGATCATGACGGGTGTCGCTCGTCGCCGGGCTACTCCGTTTCAGTCGGGGCTGGCAGCCGCGCAGCGCCGCAAGAATTTGCGGCAGGCATTCGTCGTCCGCAAAACGCCGCAGTTTCGACACGTGCTGATCGTGGACGACGTTGTCACCACGGGAGAAACGACGCGCCAGCTTGCGATGGCGCTTATCCGGCGTGGCGTGAAAAAGGTCAGCGTGCTCGCCGTGGCCAGGGCCGCGTGAGTCAGGCTGCGACGGCAGGGTTAAAGGTGTAGTGGAGAACGATACCGATGAATACAACCATGCCAATAAGATGATTGTGCTGAAAGGCCGCGAAACAACCGGCGGGATGCCGGTCACGTGCGAGCCACTGGTGCCAGGCCATGAGCGCGGCTGCGACCGCAACCGACAGGTAGTACCAAAAGCCGAGTTGTGCGCGATAGCCGATCAGGACGAGTGCAAACAGCATCAGTACCTGCAGGCCGGCAATTACGAACAGGTCGACATCGCCGAACAGAATAGCCGTCGACTTGACGCCGATTTTCTTGTCGTCTTCGCGATCCACCATCGCGTAAAACGTGTCATAGATTACAGCCCAGATCATGGCCGCGCCGAAGACGAGCCATGCGAGTTCCGGGATAGTGCCCGTTTGAGCGGCGAACGCCATCGGCACGCCCCAGCCGAATGCCGCGCCGAGCACGAACTGCGGAATCGACAGGTAACGCTTGACGAACGGGTATGCGACAGTCAGGCCGGCACCGATGATGGCGAGTAGTCGCGCCGGAGTATTGAGCATGGTTGCGAGGCCGACAGCGATCAGGCCGAGTGCGGCGAACAAGGTCAGCGCTTCCATTGGCGCGACGGCACCGGAGGCAATCGGACGCGTTCTCGTGCGCTCAACATAGGGATCGATCTTGCGATCGGCATAGTCGTTCAATACGCAGCCGGCGGAGCGCATGACAACAACGCCAAGAACAAAAACGACGAACAAACCCTGATCGGGGCCGCCGTTTCCGGCGAGCCAGAGGGCCCAGAGCGTTGGCCACAGCAGTAGCCAGATACCGATCGGTTTGTCGACGCGCATCAGCTTGCCGTAGTTGCGCAACTGGCTGACAAGCTGGGGTGCGAATGTGTTGGCGTGCGCGGGTTTCATTTACTCAAGTCTACACCTTGCCGTATTTGTGCGTGTCACCAAGCCAGCGACGCACGATCGCGGCCGCGTTTCTGTCCGAAGCGGTGCGCATCGCCTCCGCCGCAACTTGTACTCGCGGCATAAGATCCGCATCGCGAACCAGGTTGGCAATGCGGTAATCCGGCAAACCGGTTTGGCGCTTGCCGAGCAGCTCCCCGGGTCCGCGCAGTTCCAGGTCGCGCTGTGCGACGATAAAGCCATCGTTGGTATCGCGCAATACGGCGAGACGTTCCTTGGCAATACGGCCGAGCGGCGGTTTGTATAACAGCACGCAATGACTTTGTGCGGCACCCCGCCCTACGCGGCCGCGCAGCTGATGCAGCTGGGACAGCCCCATGCGCTCGGCGTTCTCGATGATCATGAGGCTCGCATTAGGCACGTCCACACCGACTTCGATAACGGTCGTCGCAACGAGCAGCTGAATGAGTCCATCTTTGAAGGCCTGCATGCCTCGCTCTTTCTCGGCAGGTC
>Ga0224512_10004015_pt1 | contig 12669 bp, 11 predicted proteins | sample SF_May12_sed_USG_4_FD_169103 | JGI IMG/M metagenome (GOLD analysis project Ga0224512, IMG submission 169103) | Sediment microbial communities from San Francisco Bay, California, United States - SF_May12_sed_USGS_13 | ecosystem: Environmental > Aquatic > Marine > Sediment | place: USA... | reverse complement strand
CGCTCGCCTATGCGAGCTCGCGGTCATATCAGGAATTTAGAGGCGGCAGCTGGGTGAGCGTCGATGCCAACGACATCGGTCGTACCGGTCGACAGCAACAGCTCGTTCTCGCCATCATCTCCGAGGTGAAGCGCCCGACCAACCTGATCGGCGTTCAGTCACTGGTCAGAGAACTCGTTCGGTACCTGTCGGTTGATCCGAAGTTCGTCGACCTCGACTTTCTCGGGCTCGCCCTTGCCTTTCGGAGTCTTGGGAGTGACAACATCGTTGCCATGACGCTGCCGACCGTGTCGGAACGAATCGACGGGATCTGGTACGAGATCCCGGTGCAGCCCGATGCCGACGCGATGGTTGCCTCATTCTCAGTCGGAGGAATCGAAGCCCTGCCCGTCGACGACCGGCCGGTTTCGCCTGCACCGGTGGTGCTCCGGGTCGAAAACGGCAACGGGCGATCTGGCGCAGCGGGGATGTGGGCTCAGGCTTTGGCCGAGGCGGGCTTCGACGTCTTGAGCGTCGGCGATCATGACTCGTTCGACGTCGCCGAGACCACGATTGTGCTGAGATCCCCGTCGACGGCCGCAGAAGGCCTGGCGGCAGCGCTTGGTTTCGGTCGGATCGTGACCGGCGCCGTACCCGACGGAGTCGATGCGCTGGTGGTGCTCGGAGCGGACGCTCCCGAGATCTAGCCGCGCTCGGCGGTAGTAGCGTGGTGGCCCACAGGGGGAACGAGCATGCAGGTAGCAGTTATCGGAGCCGGCTACGTCGGGCTCATACAGGCCGTCGGGCTGGCGACCATCGGCCATGATGTCGCGCTGGCCGAGGCAGATCCGGCCAAGGTTGCGAAAATCCGGGCCGGCGAGCCACCGATCTACGAACAGGGTCTCGCCGAGTTGCTGTCCGGTGCCGTTGACTCGGGGTCACTCACGGTGTTTCAGTCAAACGCCGACGCCGTCGCGCTGGCGGACATCGTTTTCCTCGCCCTCCCGACGCCGCCCCTCCCGGATGGCTCGGCCGACGTGTCCATTCTCGATAAGGTGGTCGACGAACTGGAGCCCGTTCTGCGTCCTGGCACCGTGCTCGCCATCAAGTCCACGGTGCCCGTTGGAACGGTGGCCCGCTACCTCGAATTCCTGGGCGACCGGTTTTTCGTGGTCTCCAATCCAGAGTTTCTGAGAGAGGGCCGAGCGGTCGCCGACTTCTTGAATCCCGACCGGATTGTCATCGGGGCGAGGCGTCACGATGGCGCCGAGAAGATGGTGGAGCTCTACAGGCCGCTCGACGCCCCCGTGCTCGTCACCGACCCGGTGTCTGCCGAGATGGTCAAGTACGCATCAAACGGCTATCTGGCGGCGAGGGTCACGTACGCCAACTCGATTGCCAACGTCTGCGAAGCCGTTGGGGCCGATGTCCGCGACGTCCTGCTCGGGATGGGCTATGACCAGCGGATCGGCTTTTCGTTCTTGCGCCCGGGCCCCGGCTACGGCGGCTCTTGTTTTCCAAAGGACACGAGAGCGCTTGCCCATATCGCCTCCGAGGCAGGATATCCGTTCACGCTCATGGAGAACGTTATCGCCGTCAACGATGCCCAGCATGTGCGGATCCTCGACAAGGTCAGATCGGCGGCCGGGTCGCTCCAGGGGGCGACGATCGGCTTGTGGGGTCTGGCGTTCAAGGCAGGGACCGATGACGTCCGCGAGTCGCCGGCGGCCTGGTTGGCCCGTCGGCTCGTGCTCGAAGGGGCGTCCGTGCAGGCGTTTGATCCCCACGCCCGGCTCGACGACGTTGCCATGCGTGGGTCTGCTCTCGAGGCTGCGACCGGGGCCGACGTGCTGCTGCTCGCCACGGAGTGGCCCGAGTTCGCCCGGGTGAATCTCCGGGTGCTGGCTGGGGTGATGAAGGGGAAGGTAGTCGTGGACGCCCGAAACCTCCTCGATCCGGTCGGCGTACGCTCCGTGGGCCTCGAGTACGTCGGCGTCGGGCGATGAAGGCCCTTGTCACCGGTGGTGCCGGTTTCCTCGGGTCCCACCTTGTCAGACGCCTTTCGTCGGAAGGGGCAACGGTGACCGTTCTCGACGACTTCAGTTCGGCTTCTCCTTCGGCGTCAGACCTGCCCGCCGAGGTCGTGAGAGGTTCGGTCGTCGAGCCCCCGCCACTGCCCGGCCCGTTCGACCTCATCGCTCATCTCGCCTCACCGGCCTCGCCTCCGCGTTACCTGCGCGATCCGGTCGGTACCCTGCGAACGGGCGCCGAAGGAACCCGCCAGATCCTCGATCTGGCAGCGACGTGGGGATCCCATGTTCTCTACACGTCGACATCCGAGGTGTACGGCGACCCCGAGGTTCATCCTCAACCGGAGTCGTACCCGGGGGCGGTGGAGGTCTCCTCAGAACGGGCTTGTTACGACGAGGGCAAACGATATGCCGAAGCATTGATCCACGCCTACCGGAGGACGGGCGCCCTTGCCGCCCCGTCGATCGTGCGGCTGTTCAACACGTACGGCCCTGGCATGGATCCGGATGATGGCCGTGTCGTGACGTCGTTCCTCACCAGTGCTCTGGCGGGTCGCCCGCTCACGGTGTTTGGTGACGGGAGCCAGACGCGGTCGTTCTGCTTCGTCGAGGATCTCATCGACGGACTGATGGCGGTCATCGAGTTGCGGATCGAAGGTCCGCTCAATCTGGGGAATGACGAGGAGATCACGATGCTCGAGTTGGCCGACGCGGTCGAAGAACTCCTCGGCGCGACGGGGCGGGAATACCATCCGCTGCCCGATGCAGACCCGAAGCGCCGCCGACCGGACCTGACCCTCGCCCGCCGACTGTTCGGATGGAACCCCCGCACGCCGTTGAGCGAAGGGCTCGCCGCCACAGCCGATTATCTACGATCCCTGCCATGAGCTATCAGAAACTCTCCATCATCATCCCGGTCTTCAACGAGCGTCAGACGGTCGCCGAGGCGATCCGGCGCGCCCGGATTGTCGAGCTGCCGATCGACCGGGAGATCATCGTCGTGGACGATGGATCCTCCGATGGCTCGGCCGAGGTGATCGCCCAACTGGTCGACTCGACGGTCCGGCTCGTCCGCCAACCTGCCAACGGCGGCAAGGGCACCGCCATCCGCGCCGGCGTAGAGGTGGCCACCGGTGACGTCGTGATCATCTTCGACGCCGACCTCGAATACGATCCACGCGACTGGATCCCGATGCTGCGCCCGATGCTCGAGGGACAGGCCCGGGTGGTCTACGGCTCCCGGTTCACCGGAGAGCGTCGCAACATGCTGTTCTGGCACTGGGTGGGTAACCGGAGCCTGTCGCTACTCACCAACGTCCTGTACAACACGACCTTATCGGACATGGAAACCTGCTCGAAGATGATCGATACGGAACTGCTCAAGTCGTTCCGTCTGGTTTCTTCACGGTTTGAGATCGAGCCAGAGATCACGGCAAAGGTCCTTCGATCGGGCGAACGGATCTGGGAAGTCCCCATCACGTACGCGGGTCGGGAACCGGACGAAGGTAAGAAGATCACGTGGCGTGACGGCTTCCCCGCCCTGTGGGCGCTCGTTCGCTGGCGGATCACACCGCGCCGTTCCCTCTATCGGTCATGAAGGCCCTCGTCACGGGAGGGGCCGGTTTCATCGGCTCCCATCTCGTGGATCGCCTCGTCGACGAGTCAGACGAGGTTCTCGTCATCGACGACCTGTCGACAGGGCACGTGGATCATCTGGCCAGGGCTCTCCGGACGGGGTCGGTGAAGCTCCATCAGATGGATGTGCGGGATCCGAACCTCCTCACCGTGATGAGGCGGTTTGGGCCGGATGCCGTGTATCACCTCGCTGCTCAGGCGTCTGTGCCGGTCTCGGTGGCCGACCCGGTGGCCGATGCCGACATCAACGTCCTCGGGACGATCAATGTGCTCGAGGCGGCCCATCGGAGCGGGGTCACGTCCTTCGTTTTCGCCTCGTCCGGCGGAGCCATCCACGGTGCAGGGTCAACCCTTCCGGCCAAGGAGTCTCACAAGCCGCGCCCCGATGCCCCCTACGGCGTGGCCAAACTCGCCGCTCAGTACTACGTCGAGTTGTATGAGCGTGTCCACGCCCTCTCGGCGGTCACCCTCGCACCTGCCAATGTCTATGGCCCACGCCAGAACGCCACCGCTGAGGGGGGTGTGGTTGCGATCTTTGCCCGGACCTTGCTGGCCGGTCGGCCGGCCACGATCTTTGGCGACGGTACCCAGACTCGCGACTTCGTCTATGTGACCGACGTGGTGGACGCGTTTGTTCGGGCGGCCCGTGCACGACGGGTTTCGGGGCGCACCTTCCATGTCGCAACCGGCATCGAGACGACGATCAAGGATCTTCATTCGCTCATGGCCAGGCTGCTCGGAACCACCGATCGGCCCATCATGGCCGACCCGAAACCGGGTGACATCCACCGCAGCGTGCTCGACCCCTCGGCGGCGGCGGCCGGACTCGATTGGACCGCCTGGACTCCGCTCGAGCGCGGCGTCGCCACAACCCTTACTTCGTTTTCCTAGCGGAAGAGGTCCTCGTCGGGTGCCCTGACCAGGTCGGTGGCGCGCCCTTCCCCGGTGAGGTCCAGACCTCGCACGATGGCAGCGGGCACCCCGCTGGCTTTACCCATCACAAGATCTGCCGCTGCGGCGATTTCGTCGGCCACCGCGACTTCGGTCACTTCGAGGATCTGATCGAACGTATCGGCGGTTCCACGGTAGTCGACGATGGCGGGCAAACCCGAGATGCCGATCGCCACGTCGGTGAGCCCCCGTCGCCAGGGTCGTCCAAACGTATCGGTGATTACGACGCCGAGCCGGGTGCCCGTCGCCGCTTCGAGCTTCCGGCGGATGAGATGGGCGCTGCGATCGGGACGCTCGGGGAGCAACACGACCATCCCCGGTGCAACATTTGACCGGTCGACGCCGGCATTGGCGCAGATGAATCCGTGCGCCGTGACGGCGATCGTCAGGTCACCCCTCCTCCTGATCACGGCGGTGGCTTGTTCCTCCACAATCCGCCTTCGGTCGGCGTCCGTGGGGGCCTCGGTGATGGCGCCCTCCGCCTTCGACACGATCTTGTGGGTGACGACGACGATGTCGCCGTCGACGAGCGGACCCGGCAAGGCATCCACGATGAGGGCTGCGACATCGTCTCCCGGTGCCACCTCGCCGATTCCCTCGACGGGAATGATCGTGATGTTCACAGAAGGTCGATCAGCCAGGAGGCGAACGCCCGGCTGTCTTCACGCGACCCGAGGTGGGTGTCGCGGATATGCACCGTCGTCCCGGTGGCGGTCAGCCGCCCGCGTTCCGACGCGTCCGACTGATCGATGACCAGCTCGTCCACCAGACCACCGTAGGCGGCCACGATTCCCTCGTTGCCGGGAGGCATGCCGAGCGAGAGTAAGACCCGGTCGGCCGGCCCTTTCACCGCCTTACCGTCGATGAGCGGAGACACGGCGATTCGCCGCCTGGCTGTTGCTATGGCGCCTGCGATTCCGGGGATGGCGAGGATCGGCCAGATGGACAGCGGTGGGTTCGAAGGCCCGATGATCACGGCGTCCGCTCGATCGAGGGCTTCGAGGACGCCGGGTGCGGGTGAGGCCTCGGTGGCACCATCGAATGCGAGGTCGCGTACTTCGTCCTGGTGGTGGCGCGTTACGAAATACTCACGGAAAGAGCGCCAGTGGCCGTCCGCCGTCTTGACTCTGGTGCGGATGCGATCGTCGGAGGCGGGCAGCACCGTGGCGGCGATGTCGAGCACTTCGACGATCCTTCGAGTGATGGCGGAAAGCGGCATCCCGGAGCGGGCCATGTCCGTGCGAAAGAGTTTGGTCGCGAGGTCGGCATCGCCGATCTGGAACGTCGTGTCGATCCCGAATTCTGAGAGGTGGTGCATGGTTGTGAAGCTGTCGTCTCCGAGGCCCCAGCCCTGCGGCCCCTGGACGCCGGCCATCGTGTACGAGACAGTGTCGAGATCTGGCGATATTGCCAGGCCGTAGTCCTCGTCGTCGTCGCCCACGTTGACAACGACCGTGAGGTCGACTTCTCCGAGATCGACCAGCCCGCGGGCAAGTCGTGCCCCTCCCACTCCACCTGACAGCAATACGATGTTCACAGCGCCGCTCCTTTGCCCTGAATCTACGCGAAGAGATTGCCTTCGCACACTTGCCGCTCCACAATGACGTGCACATGACATCCTCAGCCGAGGTAGCTCCCACGACCCGTGTCACCGTGGCAGCCGCCGTCATCGCCAGCACCGCCAACGACGTTCGGAACGCTCTGGCTGCGCGCGCCGTCGAGGGTGCCGCAGCACGCTATGTGGTCGGCGGCGACGCCGAGGTTGAGAAGGTGGCCGGTGATGGCGGGGTCGTCTGGGTGCGATCGGTACCCGATCTCGTGGGAGTGCTGGGACCCGACGTCACCCATTTGTGGCTCCTGCACGACGATGCTCGGCCGCGCCCGGACGCCCTCAACGCGCTCGTCGCCGCCACGGAACGTCTCGACGCATCGATGGTCGGATCCAAGATCCTGGATGCGTCCCATCCCGAGATGCTGGAGTCGGTCGGCGGGGCAACCGACGTGTACGGAGTGCCGGACACTGCGCTGGTGTCCGACGAAATGGACCAGGAGCAGTACGACGTCGTGCGAGACGTCGCCTATGTGCCAGGCGAGTCCGTCCTCATCCGGCGGGACCTGATGCGTGGCCTGGGCGGCCCGGATCTCACGATGCCGCCGGTGGTCCGGGCCATCGACTTTGCCCAACGGGCGCGTCTGGCCGGAGGCCGGGTCGCGGTGGTGCCCTCTTCGGAAGTCCTGCATATCCGTTCCTGTGCCCAACAACTCCCCGGGTGGAGAAGGGTTGCCGGGCAGTGGCGGGCCCAGATCAAGGTGTATGGCGGGCTGACGCTGGCGTGGGTGATCCCGTTCTTCCTCTTGATCGCCGTCGTCGACTCGGTCGCCCGAACGTTGATGGGCCGGCCGGGAGCGCTCTTCGATCTGGCTCGCGCCATCTTGTGGAATCTGAAACACCTCGGTGGCACGCTCAAAGCACGCCGCCGTGCTCGAGCCGTTCGCCAGGTCGGCGACGAAGAGCTGTTCCGGTACCAGCTGAGAGGATCTGTGGCCATGCGGCGCCTCGGCTCGGATCTCACCGATTGGTTCCGGGCAAGAGACGAAGGCGCTGTTGGCTCCTTCATCGATCGAAGGCGCGGGTTCTGGCAAGAGTCGGGGTTCTTCACGGGTGTTCTCTCCCTTGTCGCCATCTTCGTCGCGGGGCGGGCGGTCTGGTTCGATCGACTGCCCGTCTCGGGCTTCGCTCTCACGATGCCTGATCCGCCGGCAGCGACCTTGGCCGCGTATGCCGGAGGTTTCAACCCGTCGGGATTCGGGTCGGCTCAGCCGATGCATCCTTCGGTGGCGGCCACCGCCGTTGTCCAGTTCGTGGTTGGCGGAGACGGCCGGCGAACCATGTGGTTGATCAGCCTCGCTGCACTCGTTGCCGGGTATCTGGGCCTGCGAAGGTTGCTGGCCACGCTGGGTGTCGACGGCATACCTGCAGCGATCGGCGCCCTTGCCGGCGTGCTGGGCCCGGCCGTGGCAGGCGGTACTCGCCTTGGCGTCTGGCCGATTCTGCCGGCCATCGCAGGAGTTGCCTGGTTGATGGCCGGGCTGGTTGCCCCCTGGCCGGCTGGTTGGAGGTCCCGGATCGGGAGGGTCGGCGTCATGGTCCTGGCCGGTGGCGTTGCGGCGTCGTATGTTCCCCTGTCGGTGGTGATCCCGATCGGGTTCGCGGGCGTGTGGTCGGTCTTTGGCTACCGATCGTTGAGGCTTCCGATTCTGGCCGTCGTTGGCGCCACGGGCGGGATGCTGGCACTTGCCCCCTGGTTGTGGTGGGTGTCGATCGGCACCGTCGCCCGGGCCGGTAACGCCCTGTTCTGGGACGTCGATTGGTGGGTGGCGCTTGCCGGCGCGATCGTCCTGCTGGGCAGCGTGATCGTTGGGTCACGGGACTCCCTTCCGGTGATCGGGACCGGGGGTTTGCTCACGATCGTCGGCGCCTGGTTGGCTCGATCAGCGGAGGTGGGCTCCGGTTACGAGCCCACTGCTGTGGGATTCGTGTTGGCCGCCGTCGGCACCGCCATCGTGATCGGTGGTGTCTTCGACATGATGAGCGGGCTCGACGGTGCGAACGTCGTCCGTCGCGGCATCCTCCGCCTGGTACAACTGGCTGGAGTGGCGCTGCTGCTTCCGGTCCTGGTCATCGTGGCCAGTGGCACGGTCGGCCTCGGAGAGGATCGATTCGGTTCGACGCTCGACTTCACGACGGCCAGGTCCGAGCCTCATGGCCCGGATCGTGTCCTGTTCGTCGGCGAGGATCTGCCGGGACAGGTGAGGCTGCTCGACGAGATCCCGTACAAGGTGATGTCGGGCGGCCCGGTCCGGATGGCAGAAGCCTGGCTGGCCCGGCCGACGAGCGGAGATAGGGCGCTCGAAGCGTTGCTCGGGTCTCTTCTCGACGAAGGCCGTTTGCGCCCCGGAGCCGAACTCGCCGGGTTCGGCATCAGATGGGTGGTCATGACCTCACCGACACGGCTGTCTGAGGCGTTCGACGCCACCCTGGATGTGAAACGACTGCCCCTCTTGGACAACCCGTTTGCCGTGTACGAGAACCTCGAATCGGCGCCCCGGGCCGATTCCCCGGATCGCCCCTGGTCCTGGACCGGCTTCGGCTATGTCGGAGATCCCGCCGAATCGGTACGTCTTGCCGAGTCGAGCAGCACCCGATGGGGCCCTGGCTCTGACGGCTGGGCGGCCGTCGTCGACGGCGAAGGCGGTTCTGCCGATTTTGCGATCGACCCGACCGTCCGGCTGCTCGCATGGATCGCCTTGGGCTCCATGGCAGCGGCACTTGCGGCCGCCGCAGTGTCGTTGGGGGCCCGTCGATGAAACGAATCGCGCTGACAGTGCTGATGGTGGTCGGCGGCACGTTTGTCGCCTTGTTCCCGGTGCCGGACCGGTCGTTGCCGCCGGTGACGACCCAGGCGCCGGACGTCATCGGATCCGACACGGCCCGCACGGTCGCCTATTGCCCGTGGGCACGATCGGACGCCATCCTCGATTCCACATTCTCCATGGCGGTCCTGGGCGGTGCCGACGTCGAGATCATGGTTCCCCGGGCCGGCCAGGTGGCCGGCTCCGTCCGGCGAGCGGTCCCCGACGTCGGGAGTGTCGTCATGTCGTCGGTCGTTCCCTTCGGCAGCGAAGGCGGTGTGGTGGAGTTCACGGCTGGACCTGCCTCGGCGCTCTCACTCGGTGCCGGCCCAGGGATCCTGGCTTCGGCCGATTGTCGAACGTCCCTTTCAAAGGTCTGGCTCCTGGCCGGTGGCTCGACGTTGCCGGGGGAGTTGCTGGAGCTTCGCCTCTTCAATCCCTTCCCCCAGGACGCCAAAGTCACCATCCGGGTGACATCGGAAAACGGCGCCGAACCCGAGTCGACCCTCGAGACGGTGAGCGTGCCTGCCCGCTCGACGCGCACGTTCGACCTGGCCAGACCGTTCCCGCAGCGCGGTGTGCTTGCGCTCTCGATCACGGATCCGGACGGTTTCGTCATTCCTGCGCTGAATCAGGCACTCGACAACGGCGATGTGGCCTTGTGGACCGCCGGACCGCCCGCCGACCAGTGGTTCTTCCCCTATGCGGGAAGTGGATCAACCGGACCTGGCTCGCTGGTCCTCGTCAACGACGGTGTCGAACCGACATCGTTCCTCGTGACCGGCTACACGGCTGCGGGCACGGTTCCCGACGTCACCGACGGCATCCTGCAGCCGAGGTCGGTGGTCGTGGTGCCCCTGGCCGATCTGGGGATCACCGATGGATTCGAGGTTGCGGCCGACGCCCCGATCGGCGCCTTTCTCATCGGCAGGTCCGACACCGCCCGGGCAGGAACTCGCGGGGTGCCGACGGTGGCGACGCGATGGCTCGTGCCCGGAGTCGGATCGGTCGGCCTTGCCAACCTTGCGATCATGAATCCCGGCACGGAGTCCGTGACGGCCACGGTCGCCTACGGGGAGCGGCAGGAAAAGGTCGCCGTTCCGGCCGGAACTTCTGTGGCCTTCGTCGTCCCGGCCGCATCCTCGGGGGCCGGTGGCTTCGTTTCGGCAACAGGCCCGGTCGTCGTTGGGTGGACAGTCGACGACGGCGTCGCTGTGGCGTTCTCGATGGCCACCCCGATTGCCGATGAGTGACGGTGCCATCCGTTTCGTGGTCCTGGCCGGGCTTGTCGCGCTCGTTGCCATCGTCACGTGGCTCCTGAGGCGCCGCGCAGTTCGGGTCGGGCCGGTCGTCATCCCGCCTGACCTGGGACCATTCCCCGCCGTGTTCTACTTCGGCGATGAGGATTGCGTCTCGTGCAAGCCGACGGCGGCCGCCATCGCCGAGGCCGGGCTGCGGGTACGGACGATCTCTTGGGGTATGGACGCCGTGGTGTTCGAACGACTCCAGGTCGACGAGGTTCCCACGCTGTGGGGGGTCGACCGGAGGGGCCGTCTGGTGCGTGTCGTGACAGGGGTTCCAGGCCCCCGTGATCTGGCCAGGCTCAAATCACAACAATCGCCAGAATGACAAAATCGTCTTACGCGTCATGTCGGCGCGTAAGACGAGCCGAAATGCTTGGTTCGGTGGCCCGGGCCGCCTAAGTTATGGCCATGTTGGAAAAGTGTGCACGTTGTGGAGCTCCGGCCGGAGCGGTGATGTCGTATAACTACACCGAGAGTGCGGTCTGGCTCGACGATCTCGTCGCCGAGATCACCCCGGGAGCCGGGTACGCCGTGTGTGCCAGGCATGCAGACAGGTTGACTCCTCCGATGGGCTGGACGTTGACCGATCGGCGCAAGACCGTCCGGTTGTTTGCTCCGGCCGAAGTTGCCTGACCAGGACCGTGAGCCTCGATCGTGACATGCTCGACGCCGTTCGAGACCTCGACGAGCACGAGCTCAGAAGGCTTCTCATCCTGGCCCAATCCCACCTCGAGCGCTCCGGTGCCATCGCCCCTGGCGTGACGGCAACTCCGGTGAGCCTGCGTCAACAGAGCGTCAAGTGCGGAAAGGCGTCGTGCACGTCGTGCCCGCACGGACCGTACTGGTATGCGTACTGGCGCGAAGACGGCAAACGACGCAGCAGATACATCGGGCGGCTCCTCGAAGAGGACTGAGGTGCTTGGCGTTACGGCCGGAGCACCGATAGAGTGCTTCGGGCGGCAAGAACCCGGAGGTATGTGCTCGCATGGAGTGCCCTAGCTGTCACGTCACCGACGTGATCGAAATTCATCAAAAGTTGCCTGACGGCACCGAGATCGACTTCTTCTCGTGCCACAAGTGCGACGAACGCTGGTGGGACCGCCAGGGCAACGAGATCAACCTGGCCGAGGTGCTCGAGCTCGCCCGGAAAGCGCGATCGTAGCCTTTCTCGTGGAGCGGTCGTGACCCCGGCGCGACGCGATCCGATCCCGGCATGGCTGCCCGTCGCGGCCGTCGGTCTTCTGTCGCTCATCATCCTGGGCCTGGCGCAACCGCAACTCATCCTCCAGGCCAACACACCCACCGGGGGCGACATGGGCGCTCACGTGCTCGGTCCGGCGTTGTTGCGGGACAGCTTGTTGCCGTCCGGGACGATCCTCGGCTGGAGTGATGCCTGGTTCGCCGGGTTTCCCGCCTTCTACTTCTACTTTCCGCTGCCGTCACTGGTGATCGTGTTTCTCGACCTCCTCCTGCCGTATGGCGTCGCCTTCAAGATGGTCACGGTGGCCGGGCTCGTAGCGACCCCGGCCGGTGCGTATGTGCTCGCCCGGGCCATGGGCATGGATCGATTCGTGGCAACCGTGGCCGGCGTGGCAGGTGGCACGTTCGTGCTGATCGAGAGCTTCACGATCTATGGCGCCAATATGGCTTCGACCATGGCCGGTGAGTTCTCCTACTCGTGGTCGTTCGCCCTCGGGCTCTTCTATCTCGCCGTGCTCATCCGAGCCGTCCACGAGAACCATCGGCTGGTTCCGTTGGCGTCGCTGTTGCTGGCGCTGACGGCCCTGTCCCACGTCATCACGACGATAATGTTCGTGGGTGCCACCATCCCGATCTTGTTCTGGAAGAACGGCTTCCGCCGGACTGTCACGACCTGGTTCTGGGGGTTCTCGGTGGCCGCCTTCTGGGCGCTGCCTCTCATCGCCCGCATCGGCTACACGGCGGACATGGCCTGGTCTCCGTTGAGGGCCTGGGACGAGTTGTTTCCAACGGAGATCTGGATGGCGTTGCCCGTCGCTCTGGTTGGTGTCGTCTGGGCAGTCCGTCGCCTGGATACGGCTGGTCCGGCCAAGCTGATCGTGATGACCGCTCTGCCCGCCCTTTACTTCTGGCTACCAACCCTCGCAACCAGGTTCGGGTGGTTCGAGGGCGTCTGGAAGCTCTGGAACGGGCGGTTGTTGCCCTTCTGGTTCTTCGGTGTGACGTTCTTCGCCGGGATCGGCATCGGGGTCGGGGCGAGAGCCCTTGCCAGGCGACTCCCCGAGCGCCTCCCGCCCTGGGTGCTCGCCGGATGGGTGGTGCTCGCCGGGGTCGTTGGCCTCTTCTGGCGGGTGTATCCCGACGTGCGATGGTGGTCC
>Ga0224512_10004014_pt1 | contig 12669 bp, 12 predicted proteins | sample SF_May12_sed_USG_4_FD_169103 | JGI IMG/M metagenome (GOLD analysis project Ga0224512, IMG submission 169103) | Sediment microbial communities from San Francisco Bay, California, United States - SF_May12_sed_USGS_13 | ecosystem: Environmental > Aquatic > Marine > Sediment | place: USA... | reverse complement strand
CTTGCTGATGCTCACGCTCAGCCGCGGCGGGCCCTGTGTGTGGCTCAGCGAAGACGATGCAAGGAGCATCGACGTCGTCGATAACGACTGGGTCGAGCTCTTCAACGTCAACGGTGCAATCGCGGCACGCGCGGTCGTGAGCCAGCGGGTCAACCCCGGGATGGTGATGATGTACCACGCGCAAGAGAAGATCGTGAACACGCCGGGCTCCGAGATTACCGGTGCACGCGGCGGCATTCACAACTCGGTAACGCGCACCGTGCTCAAGCCCACGCACATGATTGGTGGCTACGCGCAGTTCAGCTACGGCTTCAACTACTACGGGACCGTTGGCACCAACCGCGATGAGTTTGTCGTGGTGCGCAAGATGAACAAGGTCGACTGGCTCGACACGCCGGTCGCCGATGAACTGGTGCAGCCCGTGCAGGCTCAGGGAGAAGTCGCATGAAGATCCGCGCCCAAATTGGCATGGTGCTCAACCTGGACAAGTGCATCGGTTGCCACACTTGTTCGGTCACCTGCAAGAACGTCTGGACCAGCCGCCCCGGCATGGAGTACGCCTGGTTTAACAACGTCGAAACCAAGCCCGGCATCGGTTACCCAAAGGAGTGGGAGAACCAAGACAAGTGGAACGGCGGCTGGGTGCGCAAAGCCGACGGCTCCATCCAGCCACGCCAGGGTGCGAAGTGGAAGTTGCTGATGCGCCTCTTCGCCAATCCCAACCTGCCGGAGATCGACGATTACTACGAGCCCTTTACGTTCGACTACGGGCACCTGCAATCGGCGCCCGAGATGAAGGCCACGCCGACTGCGCGTCCACGCAGCCTGATCACCGGCAAACAGATGGACAAGATCGTCTGGGGTCCGAATTGGGAAGAGATTCTCGGCGGCGAATTCTCCAAGCGCAGCAAGGACAAAAACTTCGACGATGTCCAAAAGGAGATCTACGGCCAGTTCGAAAACACTTTCATGATGTACTTGCCCAGGCTGTGCGAGCACTGCCTAAATCCGGCTTGCGTGGCGTCGTGCCCCTCAGGATCGATTTACAAGCGCGAGGAGGACGGCATCGTGTTAATCGACCAGGACAAGTGCCGTGGCTGGCGCATGTGCGTGAGCGGTTGCCCGTACAAGAAAATCTACTACAACTGGAAGAGCGGCAAAGCAGAGAAGTGCATTTTCTGTTACCCGCGCATCGAAGCCGGCCAGCCCACCGTGTGCAGCGAGACTTGCGTTGGCAGAATCCGTTATCTGGGTGTGCTGCTCTACGACGCTGACCGCATTCAGCAGGCCGCAAGCGTCGAGCGCGACCGGGACCTCTACCAGGCCCAGCTCGACATCTTCCTCGATCCCCATGACCCCAAGGTCATCGAGCAGGCGCGTGAGGACGGCATCCCCGAGAACTGGCTCGAGTCCGCTCGTAACAGCCCTGTGTACAAGATGGCGGTCGGCTGGAAGGTGGCGCTGCCGCTGCACCCAGAGTACCGTACCTTGCCGATGGTCTGGTACGTGCCGCCGCTGTCGCCGATCTCGGCCGCGGCCAATGCCGGCCAGGTGGGGGCCAATGGCGAGATTCCCGACGTCAACCAGTTGCGCATCCCTGTCAAGTACCTTGCGAACCTGTTGACAGCGGGTGACACGGCACCCGTGGTCCGGGCACTCGAACGAATGCTGGCAATGCGTGCGTATCAGCGCAGCAAACACGTGGACGGATTGGCCAACATGGCGGCGATCGAACAGGTGAAGCTGAGTGTGAGCGAAGTGGAAGAGATGTATCGTGTGATGGCCATCGCCAATTACGAAGACCGCTTTGTTATTCCGACCACCCACCGCGAGTACGCCGAAAATGCGTTCAACGTGCGCGGTGGCTGCGGGTTCAGCTTCGGTAATGGTTGCTCCGAAGGCGTGACTGAGGCGAGCCTATTCGGCAGCGAAAAGAAGCGGACGATTCCGATCAAGGCGGAAGTCTGAGCCATGGCCCTGTTCACAACTGCCCCGTCACCGATGGCGATGACCCTGCGGGTGCTGGCACACCTACTTCGATACCCCGACAACTCGCTGCGAGAGCACCTGGTCGAAATGCGCCGAGCGCTGCATGAGGAACACGCGCTGAGCGTGGATCGTTTGGCCGAACTCGGTGCGTTGATCAATGTCCTTTGCAATGCTCCGGCGCTCGACATTGAGGCTGCGTACGTCGAGCTGTTCGACCGGGGGCGCAACACCGCATTGCACCTGTTCGAGCATGTGCACGGCGACTCGCGTGACCGCGGCCCGGCGATGGTGGATCTGGTCAAGACCTACGAGCAGGCCGGCCTCAACTTGGCGCCCGGAGAATTGCCAGACCATCTGGCGGTGGTCCTCGAGTATGCGTCGACCCAGCCGCCAGTGCAGGCGGCCAATTTCCTGCGCGAGTTCGCGCACATCCTGCTGGCGATTTTCAGTGCGTTGCTCAAGCGTCAGAGCCCTTACGCCAGCGTTCTGGCCGCGCTGATAGAGCTGGCGGGCGAGAAAGCGCAGGCCGTGAATCTGCCCGCGGAAGAGGGCCTGGACCAAAGCTGGGAAGAGCCACCGGCCTTCGGCGGCTGCTCTACCGAGGGGCAAGCCCGCCCCGGGCAGCCGCAGCCGGTGCATATTGTCAGACCCGCGAACGGGTCGTCGACCATCAACGCGACACAGGGAGCCCGCACATGAGTACCGGCGCGCATAACTTTTTCTTCATCGTCTACCCGTACATTTGCCTGGCGGTATTTCTGATGGGCAGCTTGGCGCGTTTCGACCGTGATCAGTACACCTGGAAAAGCGATTCATCGCAGCTCTTGCGCGCAGGTCAGCTGCGCTGGGGCAGCAACTTGTTTCACGTCGGCATCCTGTTCCTGCTGCTCGGGCACACAATTGGGTTGCTGACGCCGCATTTCATTTACGAGCGCTTTATCACAGCGCCGCAAAAACAAATGCTCGCCATTGTCTCAGGCGGTGCGGCGGGGCTGATGTGCTTTGTCGGGCTGACCATGCTGCTACACCGGCGCATTTTCGATCCGCGTATTCGCCTCACCAGTCATCGCACCGATCTGGCCATCCTGGTGATCCTATGGGTGCAGTTGTGCCTTGGACTGATCACGCTGCCGCTATCGTTTGCGCATCGGCAAGATGCGAGCGCCATGCTGATCCTCTCACATTACCTGCAAGGTGTCGCAACCTTCCGCCCAGACGCGAGCGCGTTGGTCGCAGTGGACTGGCCTTTCAAGGTGCACATGGTGCTGGGCATGACGATTTTCCTGTTGTTCCCGTTCAGCCGCCTGGTGCATGTCTGGAGCGGATTCGCGACGGTCGCCTACCTATTTAGGCCGTACCAAGTCGTGCGTTCACGCCGCCTGAATGTGCCGTTGGGTCAGAACCAACCACGCCGATCAGTTTGAGTGTAGAACATGATGGCGCGCGCAACAGTGCCGCAGGTCAACGGCGTCGTATTGGTTCTCCCCCAAGAGTCAGTCGGTGCCGATGAGTTAAGGCAGCGTGCGTGCAGCGAGTTATTGCGTCAGGCGGCGATTCGCACCGGCTTGCTGAGCCTAGACAACGCCGAGCCGCAAGGCGGCGTCATGACAGAGCAGGCGAGCCAGGCCATCGAGGTCCTTCTCCAGCGTGAACTGCAATTGCCAGAACCGTCCGACGAGGCGTGCCGGCGCTACCACACTGCGCACGCCTCGCGCTACACCTTGGGGGAGCGCATATTGGCACGTCACGTACTGTTTGCGGTCATGCCCGGCGTAGACGTGGCGGCTTTGCGCGAACGGGCCGTAGCCTGCCTGCTGGACTTGCGCTGCCAGGCACCCGGTGAAACTGATCGCTTCGCCCAGACGGCGGTGGATATTTCTAACTGTCCGAGTGGCGCACAAGGTGGCGGCTTGGGTTGGCTCACCGCCGCAGACTGCGCACCGGAGTTTGCACGCGAGTTATTCGGCCGCTCTGAAGTTGGGGTACTACCGCGCCTGGTGCACAGCCGATTTGGTCTCCACGTGGTCGAGGTCTTGGCGCGCGAGCCTGGGACGGCGCCGTCTTTTGAGGCAGTTCTCCCCGCCGTGGCGCAGGCGCTGCGCCAGCAAACCTTCGCTACCGCGTTGCGGCAGTACCTGCAATTGCTGGCGAGCCAAGCTCAGATTGATGGCGTCGACCTGAGCCCTGCAGCGTCGCCGTTGGTGCAGTAGCTCCCAGCGGATAGCCCATTTCTTTACCCAGGACGCGCTGGCGCTGGGCGAAAACTGACGACACGTTGGGGATCAGTATCCAGGCAAGCCGCGCCGATTAAATCCAAGCAATAGGGGACCGCAGCAAAAATGCCGGGAACTGCGGCGCGTGCACCGCTCGCAGGCAGACCCTCCAAGGTTTGGGCAATCGCTTTGGGTTGCCCAGGCAAATTCAGGATGAGGCACGAACCGCGTGTGACGCCGACTTGGCGCGAAAGAATGGCTGTCGGCACGAAGTTAAGGCTAATTTGACGCATCTGTTCACCAAAGCCGGGTAATACGCGGCGCGCCACGGCCAGCGTGGCCTCCGGCGTTACATCGCGCAAAGCTGGACCGGTGCCACCAGTAGTGAGTAGCAAACCGCAACCTAGCTGATCGACCAACTCAATCAGAGTGACCTCAATCAGCTTTTGTTCATCCGGTATCAGTCGCGTTTGCAAACTATAGGGTGTGGTGACGACTTCCGAGAGCCATTGCGTTAGAGCCGGTAAACCTTTGTCAACATAGTCGCCGCGACTGGCGCGGTCGCTGACGGAAACAAGGCCAATGACGAGTTCGTTGGTGGAGGAAGGCATGGAATCAATTCACTGGAACTGAAATTATTCGGCGATCGCAACCGACTTGATCTGCGCCCACACCGCTTGCCCCGGTTCGAGGCGTAAAGCTGCTGCTGCACGGTTTGTAATGCGTGAAAGCAAAGTGGAATCTCCGCACAGCACGTGCACAAGGACATGCGCAGGGTGCGTGTCGGTCGCGATGGTCTTGATCACCCCACGCAAGTGATTTTGTATGCTGGTTTGCAACGGCGCAGCAGTGGTAATGCTGACATCGCGAGCCAGCACGCGCAGGCGTACCTGCGTGCCCAACGAAAGGCCTGTATCGCGTATCCACAGTACGCCCCCAGCGCAAGCTACGCCGGCCAGGTGCCACTGCCCATCGCGCTCGGCGATTCTTCCGCGGAGCAATGCGCCAGCGTCGTCGCCCAAAATCACCGGATGATGTACCGCGGTCAGCACCTCAGCCACCGGCCCGGCTGCTTTGACGTGCCCTTGCTCCAATACGACCAAAGTGTCAGCCAGACGCGCCGCTTCATCAGTCGAATGCGTCACGTACAGCATGGGTAGTTGCAGTTCATCGCGCAAGCGCTCCAGCCAAGGCAGTATGTCAGCGCGCCGTGCTTGGTCTATCGCCGCTAAAGGTTCATCCAGCAACAGTAAAAGTGGCTGCGCTGCCAGCGCTCGCGCGATGGCTACTCGTTGGCGCTCACCACCTGAGAGTTGCTGCGCCCTACGTGTGAGTAGAGGCTCTATTCCAAGCATTTGAATGACTGCATCCAAGGTCTGCCTTGAAGACCCGCCTTTGCTGCGACGCAGCCCATATTCAACATTTCCCCGCACCGTAAGGTGTTCAAACAAACAGGCTTCTTGAAACACATAACCCAATGGTCGCCTCCACGTGGGTACAAAAATGTGGAACTCGCTGTCTTCCCACACTTGCCCAGCAATTTCCACGCGACACGTGCCGGCGCGCTCTAAGCCTGCAACGCAGCGCAGCAGACTGGTTTTGCCTGAGCCAGACGGTCCCAGTAGCACGGTGATACCGTTTGTAGGCAAGTACAAATCAACTTGCAAGACAAATGCCGCGCGGGGCAGGTTGACATGGATATGGCTAACGGGGTTTCTCATGCTGCAGTTACGGGGTAACACGCAATGCACCGCGGTTTCTTAGCATCGCCAGAGCCAGCAGTACCACAAAAGAAAAGACAAGCATGCCACCCGACAGCCAATGTGCCTGGGTGTACTCCATTGCCTCGACGTGGCCGTAAATTTGTGTTGACAGCACCCTTGTTTTGCCGGGAATATTGCCGCCTATCATCAGCACAACCCCAAATTCGCCGACGGTATGTGCGAAGGTCAAAACCGCTGCGGTTAGGAACCCTGGTCGTGCAAGCGGTAGAGCAACAGAAAAAAAAGCGTCGAGCGGGCGCGCTCGTAATGTGGCAGCAGCTTCTAGTGGACGATTACCGAGGGCCTCAAAAGCGGATTGCAGCGGTTGCACAGCGAAGGGAAGTGAATACACGATCGAGCCTAACAGTAGGCCGCTGAAACTAAAGGCCAGAGTGCCCCAACCCAGGCTCTGCGTAACTTGACCCAGGGGACCTTGGGGCCCGAGCGCCACCAACAAGTAGAACCCCAGCACACTCGGGGGCAACACTAAAGGCAGCGTGACTAGCGCGCTGACGGGTGCACGCCAACGCGAGCCACCGCGCGCAAGCCACCAAGCAAGCGGCGTCGCAAGTAGCAGCAAAATTAAAGTGGTCAAGCCCGCCAACTTGGCGGTAAGCCAAATGGTGGGCCATACGTCATCATTTCCAAACATGACCATCAAAGCTATAACCATAAGCGCGTATCAGCTCACATGCCTTATTGCTTTGCAAGAACGTGAGAAAAGCTACAGCGGCTGGCTTGTTCTGCCCCGCTTTGAGTAACACAGCACCTTGCCGAATGGGATCATAGAGGTCGGTTGGCACCAACCAAAACGAGCCTTGTTCAATACGGCCATCGGTCATGACTTGTGACAGGGCTACAAAGCCCAGCGACGCGTTTCCCGTCGCGACAAACTGGTAAACCTGCGCAATGCCCTCTCCGAATATCAGCCTACCTCGCAGCTGTTCCAACCGCGCTAGTCGTGTCAGTGTTTGTACAGCGGCGTTTCCGTAGGGTGACACTTTAGGGTCAGCTAACGCCAGCTGCTCAAACGTGCCGGTATGCAGTACCGTGCCCTTACTATCCACCAAGTTGGTCCGCTGACTCCATAGCACGAGCTTGCCGATTGCGTACGTAAAGCGAGATCCTTTTACCGCCAGACCTTCCTGCTCCAAACGTGCGGGGGTTTTTTCATCAGCTGCCAGCAGTGCCTCAAAAGCTGCGCCATGCTTAATCTGTGCGTAGAATTTTCCAGTGGAGCCCAAGGAAACTTGCATCTTGTGTCCAGTCGCTTTCTCAAATTCAATGGCAAGTTTTTTCATGGGGGTCGCGAAGTTAGCTGCGACAGCAACACTGACCTCAGCAGCTTGTGTAACGCCCGTCAGCATGAGGCCAGCAATGGCAACGAGCGGGCATAACAGGGTGAGCGTAGTGGTAGAAAATGAATTCACAGAGCGACAAAAGCGAAAACACATCGTTTCATGAACGACCAGAGCTTACTGCGTTACAGCCGCCATCTGCTATTGACCGAGTGGAGTGAAGACGTTCAGGCTCGGCTGGCGAGGTCTCGTGTTCTGGTCGTAGGTATGGGAGGGTTGGGATGCACAGCCACCCAGTTCTTGGCCTCTGCGGGGGTGGGGGAACTCATCATCAGCGACGACGATACTGTCGAACTCTCTAATCTGCAACGGCAAGTGCTGCATGACATTTCCTCACTGGGGTTACCGAAAGTCGAATCGGCGCAGAAGCGACTTACTGCTATTAATCCCGAAGTCTCTATTACACCGCTAGCGCTGCGTATGGACGGGCAAAAGCTTGGACACTGGATAGGACAAGTAGATCTGGTTCTCGATTGCAGCGATAACTTTGCTACGCGACTCGCCGTTAATGCTGCCTGCGTGGCGGCTAAAGTTCCGCTGGTGGTTGGCACTGCGGTCCAATTTCAAGGGCAGCTGCTGGTCATCGATCCTCGTCTGGAGGGCAGTCCGTGTTATCACTGCTTGTTTCCTAGCGGGAGTACGCTGGGAGACCAGCCTTGTGCCACGATGGGAGTGTTCGCTCCGCTGGTCGGAGTAGTGGGTTGCCTACAAGCAAGCTGCGCGCTAAAGCTTTTAGGCGGCCTCAGTGGTCAAGATGTAGGAGTTTTGAGCCTTTGGAATCTTGCACAAAATATTTCGCACCGGATCAATGTTCCACCAGACCTACGCTGTCCGGTCTGTAGTGTTAAACGGAATGGCACTTACTTAAGCCGCTTCATGTTCGAACCGAGGGCATGAGCAATTGAAGAGGAAGGAGTAGGCTGACCAAGGATTGATAGGATGGGTATTACGAAGCACCCAAACCATTTTGCCAAAGGCCAGCCACCACGGATCGTAATACTCGAAGCGCTTTGCATCAAGGTCGAGCCAGCATGGAACGCCGGGCGAGATCGACCCAGGCTGTAGAGTTTTTCAACGTGCTGACGAGTCCGGAGTTGCTTGAGACGACCGAAGCGCTGCTGCCCGAGCACCGTGAGCGGCTGTATCCGCCGACGGTGACGCTGTCGATGTACATGCGCCAGGTGCTGGAGGCCGATGGTTCGTGCCAGAAAGAGCTGCCGGTCGAGCATGGTCTTGAACGACACACATTTGTACTTGGCGCTGTGCTCGTGGTTGTGTTTCTTGAGGGTTGCCCCGAGCACGCGGAGGTAGTCTGGCGTGCCCATGGGCAGGCGCGCAAGAACGATATCTGGATCAGAAGGCGAGCCTGCCGAGGCGCGCACCGAATGAGTGCTGGCAGTTGGCAAGCCACAGGAATCAGCCACAGGAATCGGCGTGGACGTTACCGGGGCGCGGCGTTAAGCTACCATGCTGGCTTGACAGACACCATGACAACGCTGAGCGATTTCGTTTAACGATGAACGTCCTGCTGATTGACGACCATCCGTTGATGCTGTCGGCCCTGGAGTCGGTGATCAAAGGGCTGGGTGACGATGTGACAGTGGTCGGTGCTTCCAGTGCCGGTTCTGCGCGCGAGTCGCTGCGCGAAAGAAGCGACCACGACCTGGTGTTGCTCGACCTGCATCTGGGCGACGCCGACGGCTTTGATCTGCTGGTCGAGTTGCGTGCCAAGTACCCGGCGCTGCCGGTCGTTGTGCTGTCAGCGTCTGACCGTGCCAGCGACGTGATTCGCGCCATCGATCTGGGTGCCATGGGATTTGTGCCCAAGCGCGCCAGCAACGAAACGCTATTTGAAGCGTTGCACCTGGTGATGTCGGGTGGCATCTACGTGCCGCCGATGACCATGGGCTCCGAGAAGAGCCACATCACGAAGGTCAAAGGCGATACCGACCCTGGCTACAAGCGCGTCGTAGGCGTGGAGGCTGGCGGCACGCCACCGCCGCCAACGCTGGCCGGAATCGGTCTGACGCCGCGCCAGACCGAGGTATTGCTCTTGCTGCTCCAGGGCAAACCGAACAAGCTGATCGCGCGCGAGTTGGACTTGTCGGTCGAGACGGTCAAGGACCACGTCGCCGCTGTGCTGCGCGCGCTCAACGTGACCTCACGCACGCAGGCGGTGCTTGCAGTCAGCCAGATGACGCAAGAACAGGGGGGTATCCAAGTCTGGCGAGGCAGCACCATCAAGTCAAACTTGTGACTGACGCACTGCCCGTGGCCGACCCGTTGGGCCGAAACAGTGCGCCGGAGTTGGCGGTATTGCGTGACAAGGCGCAAGCTATGTTCGCCTACAACGACGTATCGCTGGTGGCCAACCTGGTCGGTGCCGTGATTCTCGTGTCCATGTTCGCGGCAGTTTCCAGCGTCGCGAAACTGACCGCCTGGGGCGGGTTGTTCGCATTGTTGTGGACGGCGCGCGGGTTGTTGGCCCGGGCCTATGCCCGCAGCCGCCCCGACAGCGCGGCGCAATACCGCCGCTGGCTGCTGCGCTGGAACGCTGGTACCTTGCTCTCGGGGGCGATGTGGGGTCTGGCCGCTTGGATATTCTGGGACGACGGGAAGGCGCCTCAGCAAGTGGCGTTGGTACTCATCATCTACAGCTATTGCGTCGCCTGCGTGCCCATTCTGGCGCCGCAGTTTCCCTACTTTCTCGCTTACCTGACATTGCAGCTATTGCCGCTGACTGCGCGTGTGGCCATGCCGGGCACTGCGCTGGACTTGCAGCTCGCCGGCGCGATGATGCTCACACTCGGCTTGACCATTTTTTTCGGGAGCAGTTACCGGACCGCCTTTAACAAGGTCGTCCACTTGAAGCTGCGCACTGCGCTATTGCTAGACCAGTTGCGAGACGAAAAGGCGGTGTCCGACGTTGCGCGGCAAGCGGCCGAAGTCGCCAACCGCGCCAAAACGCAGTTCTTTGCTGCCGCGAGCCACGACCTGCGCCAACCGCTGCACGCCGTGAGTCTTTTCGCCGAGGCATTACGCCAGCGCAGCGAAGACGACGAGGTAATCAAGCTTGTCAACAGCATCAACGCATCGATCTATGCACTCGACGGCTTGTTCTCCGAGCTGCTCGACATTACCCGCATCGATGCCGGTGGGGTAGAAGTCAAACCGGTTGACTTTGCCATCGCCGAGATCTACCGCAAGCTGCGCTTGCATTTCGAACCCGCCGCGTTCGAAAAAGGCTTGGCACTTCGCTTTCGCGGTGAGCACCAGCACGTTCACGCCGATCCGTTGCTGGTCGAACGCATTTTGCGCAACTTGGTCAGCAACGCTATCCGCTACACCAACGATGGCGGCATATTGGTCAGTTGCCGCCGCCGCGGTGACCGCCTGCGCATACAGGTGTGGGACACCGGTCGGGGCATCGGCGAGCAAGAGCAGCAGCGGGTCTTTGAAGAGTTCTACCAGCCGGGCAACACCGCAGCACTGGCGCCTGACCAAAAGAAAGGTCTGGGTCTGGGTTTGGCCATCGTCAAACGTTTGGCCAGCCTGATGAACGCACCGCTCAGCTTGCAGTCAGTGCCCGGGCGGGGGACGGTTTTCACACTCGAGGTGTCGGTGGGCAAGGCGGTTCCGGCAACCGAGATCAGTGCGGTCGCAAAAGCGCCGGTTAACCTGACGCTGGGCGGCAAGGTCATTGTGGTGGTCGAAGACGAACCCGCGGTACGCAGTGGCCTGGAGATATTGCTGAAAGACTGGGGCGCGCAGGTGCTGTCTTTCGATACGGTTGCCGCGTCGACACAGTGGGCGTGCCGCGTCGATTCGATACTCGGCGCGCCGCATTTGCTGATTGTGGATTACCGGCTTGAAAACGGCCATACAGGTGTAGAGGCGATACACGCACTGCGGGCATTTTTTGGCCGCTCGTTGCCCGCCATCATGATCACTGGTAGCACCATGACGGGCCACGACGCAGAAGCCGAGCAACACGACTTTCACCTGCTCATCAAGCCGGTGGTGCCGCACAAGTTGCGTGCGGTCATCGCCTTCAAGCTGAGCTTACGCTAGGCCTGCAGCCAGCCGCTCGCGGCGCGCCGCGGTGGGCTCAGTGCCTGAAGTGCCTCACCCCCGTCAGCACCATCGCAATGCCGCGCTCGTTGGCCGCTGCGATCACCTCGTCATCGCGCACACTACCGCCGGGTTGGATAACGCAACTTGCACCGGCGTCCACGACAGCGTCCAGCCCATCGCGAAATGGGAAGAACGCGTCGCTGGCCACCACAGATCCTGCGAGGCTGAGGCCGGCGTTGGCGGCTTTGATGCTGGCGATGCGCGCCGAATCGATGCGGCTCATCTGTCCCGCGCCCACGCCCAGCGTCATCGCGTTGGCGCAGAAAACAATGGCATTGCTCTTGACGTACTTGGCTACCTTCCAGGCAAACAGCAGGTCGTCGAGTTGCGCTGGCGTGGGTAGCACCTTTGTCGCAACGACCAGTTCGCTGCGAGCCACTTCACGGTTGTCGGCACTTTGGATCAACAGCCCGGAGCCCACACGCTTGATGTCCTGCCTGTTGCGCCCTTGCTGCCAGGCGGTGGCGCCATTGCGCTCGACGCTAGTCAGCGCAATCTCCAGCACGCGCAGATTAGTCTTCGTTGCGAGAATGGCGAGTGCGTCATCGGTGTAGGCGGGAGCGATCAATACTTCGACAAACTGTTTGACTATCAACTGTGCGGCAGCCGCGTCGAGTTCAGCGTTGAAGGCAATGATGCCGCCGAAGGCCGAGGTCGGGTCGGTCTTGAACGCTTTGGCATAGGCGTCGGCGGCTTGCGTTGCAAGCGCCACGCCGCAAGGGTTGGTGTGCTTGACGATCACGCACGCTGTGCTCTCGAAGCTCTTCACGCACTCCCACGCGGCGTCGGCATCGGCGATGTTGTTGTACGACAGCTCCTTGCCCTGCAGCTGCCGGGCCGTTACGAGTGAGCCGGGTGCGGGGGCCAGGTCGCGGTAAAACGCCGCCGATTGGTGCGGGTTCTCACCGTAGCGCAGGTCTTGCAACTTGACAAAGCGCGGGTTGCGTTGGGCTGGAAACTCGCTACGGGCTCCGCTCGCCGGGTCCTTTGCTGGGAGGGCAGACAGGTAATCGCTGATCGCAGCGTCGTAGTTGCTGACGCGGTTGAAAGCGGCGACCGCGAGGGCAAAGTGCGTCGTCTCGCTCAACCGGCCGTCGCGTTTCAATTCCGCCAACACCCCTGCGTACTGGGACGCGTCGGTCAGCACAGCCACGCCCTTCCAATTCTTCGCGGCCGAGCGGACCATCGCCGGTCCGCCAATGTCGATGTTCT
>Ga0224512_10004013_pt1 | contig 12669 bp, 8 predicted proteins | sample SF_May12_sed_USG_4_FD_169103 | JGI IMG/M metagenome (GOLD analysis project Ga0224512, IMG submission 169103) | Sediment microbial communities from San Francisco Bay, California, United States - SF_May12_sed_USGS_13 | ecosystem: Environmental > Aquatic > Marine > Sediment | place: USA: California... | reverse complement strand
CGTGTGCATGAGGCGGCCTCCCTTGTCCGCGGTATGTGGACCGAAGCCAAGACCCTCGGCAGCGACGTCGACATCGGGGCCGCCCGGGTACTCACGATCCGCCACTATCTCTGGACCGGTGAGCTCGGTGAGGCCGAGCAGCGGCTCAGCAACCGCGTCAACCTCGATGGTCCGGCGCCGGTCGATCTGGCCGCCATTCAAGTCGAGCAGCGCACCGAGCTCGGTCGTCTTCTGGCCCAATCAGCCCATCTCGACGCCACCGGTCGGGAACTGATCCATTCGAACATGGAACCGGCGACGAAGGCGGCGCTGCTGTGCCAGGTCGGTGACCTGGACAGGGCCGAGGAGTTTCTCGATCAGGCCGTGGAGCGAATCACGATCGGCCGATCCCGATCGGTCGACGAAGCGGCGGTGGCCCGGGTGGCGACGGCCGCCTCGGTGCTGCAACGTCCGACGGTGGCAGCGGCGGTTCTTCCGGTGCTCGAGGATCTCGGCGACGAGATGTTGGTCACCAACAACAACTCGATCCTGCTCGGACCGGCCGGCTACTACCTCGGTCTGGCGGCATCGACGGTCGGCAACCGCACCCTGGCCAACGAGGCGTTCGATCGAGCAGTGGCCGGTGCGCTGTCCAGTGGAGGGAAGCCACTCGCCGTTCAGGCGTTGGTGGCGCAGGCCAAACAGGCTGCCGACTACACCGATCGTGACGAGGTGGAAAGTCTGCTGCGCCAGGCCAAGGAACTGGCCGTCGGCCTGGATCTCGGATGGCTCGACCACCAGGTGATCTGACACGTTCCGAAATCGATGCCCGCAATTCGATTGGGCGAAACTGCTTACAAACCATCCAATCGGCTTCCAATGTTTCTGCAAGCTCGGTGATGCATAGTACTCAACAGCGCATCGGTCCTTTCCGCCTGCTGGACCGACGAGGGCAACTCGAGATCCGCCGCACATTCGTCTGCCCGCCGCGCGAAAGCCGGACCCGGTTGCCCACCATTAACGGTGAGTCGCCGGGTCCGGCTCTTTTTGAGCCTTCCGGACCCCTCCGGCACGGCCGGCACGGGGGCTTTTCCCCACTCAGTTTGGTCCTGAACAGGCCGACGTAAAGGAGGAACCACCGCCCGGCCCTGAGACCCTCCAGATGCCAGATCCGACTTCCCAGCCTCCTCCACGTCCACTCAAGATGCGAAATCTTCGGGCTGGACGGACGGCAGCGCCGGCCAGGGTGGCCGAGCCCGAGGTTCCGCCGGTCACCAGCGGCGTGGTCGACACGATCGAGGAGTGGCATCGCTCACTGGATCACGCAATCGAGGACCGGAAAGCGTCGGGGGCAAACGTCGCCGTCTTCACCATCGTGCTTCGCCGGCTCGACCTCACCCGTCGATCCGAGACGACACCCCGTCCGAACGAGACCGACATGGCCGCACTGGCCTCGTCCGTCGCCACGTCGGTCGATCCGCGCCTGGTCGTCCACATCACCGCTCCGGACGAGCTCATCGGATTCATCGCCGACAGCGGGCGGGTGGAAGCCGAACGGGTGATGGGCCGCCTCCTGGCCGGCCTTTCCGGCATTCTGTCGAATGGCCCCGAGACGCTCGCCGTCGCCCCCCAGCTCGGAGCGGCCTTCATCGGCAGCAGCATCACCACCGGAGAGCTCGCCCTCGAGGCCGCCAACGTCACACTGACCCAGACGACCAGAGCCGCCCCCTTTCTCATCTACAACGACTACGTGCACCAGCGCATTGTGCGCGAACTCCAGACCCGCGATGCCCTGCCCGCCGCCGTGGCGGCCAATGAGATCTCGCTGGCCTTCGAACCTCGCGGCACCACCGACGGCGACCGTCTGGTCGGTGTCGAAGCGTTCGCCCGGTGGGAGCACACTAAGTTGGGCAACATACCGACACCGGAGTTTCTCCGAATCGCCGATGAACTGGATCTCATGGTCGAGATGGGACGGCGGCTCCGCGACCGCGCCGCGGGCGCCGCCGTTGCCTGGTTCCGGGACGGGTGGATGGCCGAGGCGACGCTGTGGCTGAACGTGTCCTACAGCGAATTCTGTCATCGGGGTTTCGCGGCCTCGATGGGCGAACTCCGGAATCGATATCCCGACGTAAAGTTGGGCATCGAGATCGACGACAGCCCCCTGCTCGACGAAGCAGTGGTGACATCGATGTTGGAGCCCATCCGGAAGTTGGACATCGAGATCGCGCTCGACAACATCGGCCTGTCCACGATTTCACTCGGCCGCCTGCAGCGCCTGCCGCTCAGCTCGATCAACCTCAGCGGAGCGATCGTTCACTCCCTGGTGAGCGACACCGTCTACCAGCACCTCGCCACCACGGTGTGCGAGATCGCCCACAGCCGGGGGATCGTCGTCACGGCCTGCCAGGCGGAAACCCGGGAACAACTGGCCGCCGCACGGTCGCTCGGCATCGACCACATCCAAGGCCATGTGCTGGCCGCACCGGTGGCGGCCACCGAGGTTGGCGAACTGCTCTCGGCGGGCCTCACGCCCGCCGACCGTCGAGGTCGCCGGTAGAGGTTCTGGTCGGTAGTCGGGTCGGCCGTCCGACGGGTCGCCTTCAGTCGCCGGCCAGGTCTTCGGCTTCGATCAAGTCGCCAGCGGCGGCGAGCGCTGCGCCGAGGTTGACGGCCCGCTCGTAGACCGCGGTGAAGTAGTGCTCGGAGGCGTTCTGCTGACCGGAGAGAGGCGGACGGCCGAGCGACTTCACAACGGCAACGGGGTTGGTGGTTATGTTGACCCTCACGTCGGCGACCGACGGAAGCGCCTCCGGATCACCCCAGAACTTCTTCGGGTCGACCCGGCTCTTGGCCTTGGTCTTGCGGCGCCGGCTCTGGGTCCGGGATTTGTTCTTCGTACTGCGATTCGATCGTGCCATGATTCGTTCCTACCGGGGGGCTCAGCTCACCGTCGCCACGGCTTGCTCGCCGCCGACGCTGGTCTCGTCATCGCCGACCAGCTGGCGGTCGCCGGCGTCGTCGATCACCGACTCGTCGGACCACGATGACGAACCGACGTCGGGCTCCGAGAACTCGTCGACTTCGGCGGCCAGGAGAAGATCGGGGTTGAGGCCGAGCGCAACCTGGAGCTGTTCGGCGTCGAGATCGCCGACCGAGCTGGACTTCGGGAGCACCATCTCGGCAATGCGCCGCTTGCCGGCCACGACCTCCTCGACCCGTTCGTCGACGGTGCCGGGACAGACCAGCCGGTGACAGATCACCGTGTTCTTCTGCCCGATGCGCCACACGCGGTCGCGGGCCTGATCCTCCACCGCCGGATTCCACCAACGGTCGTAGAGAACAACGTGGCTCGCTGCGGTCAGGTTCAGACCGGTCCCCCCGGCCTTGAGTGAGAGCACCATCGCTCCGGCGTCGGTCTTGGCCTGGAACTCCTCGACCATCCGGTCGCGGGCCCCACGGCTCAAGCCCCCGTGATAGCAGTTGATCTTCTTGCCGGTGCGGGCGGCCATGTACTCGGCCAGACGCTCACCCCAGGTGGCGAAGTGGGTGAAGATGAGGACCCGCTCGTCGGCGGCGAACACATTGTCGACGATCTCGTTGAGGCGGGCCAGTTTGCCCGAACGACCGTCGAGTGGTTCGTCGTCGTGCTGGTAGGCGGCCGGGTGGTTGCAGATCTGTTTGAGTGCGGTGATGGCGGCCAGGACGGCGCCCTTGCGCTGTGGACCCTCCTCCGATGACGCCTCGACCACGAGCGTGTCGAGAACCGCCTGGTAGAGGCCGATCTGCTCGGGGGTCATGGCGCAGTGGTCGAGTTCGTCGATCCGATCGGGCAGCTCCGCCGCGATCAACGGCTCGGCCTTGGTTCGACGGAACACGAGGATGCCGTTGAGCGCTCGCAGTGCCCGCTCGGCGGTGTCCTTGACATCGCCGGTGCTCGAAAGCTGGGCGATGAAGGCGGAACGCCCGCCGACGAGGCCGGGGTTCGTGAAGTCCATGATGGCCCAGAGATCACCGAGGCCGTTTTCGATCGGCGTTCCGGTGAGCGCAACGCGGGTTCGGGCCGACAGCCGCCGCAGTTGCTGGGCGGTCTCCGAGGCCGGGTTCTTGATGGCCTGCGCTTCGTCGAGCACGACCTTGTCCCACTCGATCTCCTCCAGCTCGGCGATGTCACGCACGGCCGTGCCGTAGGTGGTGATGACGAGATCGACGGCTTCGACGGCCTTGGCCACCTGCCTGCCTTCGGCCCGGCTGGGGCCATGATGGACGAGAACCTCGAGATCGGGCACGAAACGGGCGGCCTCGGCAGCCCAGTTGCCGACGACGGCAGGCGGGGCGATGACCAGCGCCGGACCGGGTCGTTCGGAAACCTCGATGTGTGCCAGCACCGTCGGGGTCTTGCCGAGGCCCATGTCGAGTGCCAGACAGCCGCCGAGACCGGCGTTGTCGAGGAACTCGAGCCAGGTTCTTGCCTCGGCCTGATAGCTGCGCAGCTCTCCCGAGAAGCCCTCGAGCGTGGTGGGCGGATTCTGCGGAAGGCTCGCCGCGCTCTGCAACAAGTCGGCCGCCCATCCTTCTCCGGCCAACGAAACCCCGCCGGGGAACGGTGTGCCCTCGAGCCCCAGAGCGTGGCGCAGCATGTCGGCGCCGGAGAGTCGTGTCTGGTCGGCGCGTTCCGCCAGCGCGGCTGCGGCCTCGGCCAGATCGGCCTGATCGAGTTCTACCCATTGGCCCCTGGACTTGATCAGCGGCCGGGCCTCGGCCGCCAATGCGCTGATCTCCGCCGCCGTGAGCTCGATGTCGTCGAACACCACCGACCAGCGGACGTTGGCCAACTGCTGTGCGCCAACGACCGTGTCCTGGGCCTCTTCCGACGTCAACCGGAGCGCAGGCGAAGGCTTCTTGCGGGACAAAGCGGGGGCTCGGACCTCGTAGCCGGCGGCCATCAGGACACGGCCCTCGACGGTCATCAACTGCCAGGCCTCGTCCTGGCTGAGAACAACCTCGCCTCGGCGACGGGCGCCGGGCCTCAGCAGCTCCGGATACAGCCGTTCGAGGCGGATCAGCTCCTGTTCGACCTCCTTGCGCCGGCTGTTCGACGAGTTGACCATGACCTGCTCGACGGGTAGCAGCCGGCCCTCGGTGTTGGGAGCGAGAACCGCGAGATACCAGGCGTTCGATTCGTCCGGTGGGTCGAGTTGGATGACGAGCTGGAACTTCTGGTTGCCGCTGACGGGTTTCGACCACTGGTCGATCCGGCGGGCCAACTCGGAGCCGAGGCGGCTGGGCGCCAGGAACGGCGTGCCGTCGAGGAGACCGAGGAATGCCTCGGCCACATCGCCCTTCGTCGTGGGATCGGGTGGCGGGGCGGGCACATCGAGTCGGCTGGCCGCCTCGTGACAGATCGCGGTGATCAGGTCGGACAGAACGGCGACGGTCATCGCCGAGGCATCGGGCCGGCTCTCGATGACGCCGACCGAACCGGGCAGACTGTCGCTCAACGCCTGATGTTCCACTTGGTCGACCAACGCCGGACCCCAACGAACCTCGAACGGCGAGCTGGTCTCGGTCCCCTTCGGCGTGTCGGCCGAGCGGCGGGCCTTCTTGACCTGCGGGACCATCCGCCCCTGGGCCACCAGACGAATGGCCAGCGTGGTGACGAGCCCGATCCACACGGCGCTGGGACCGAGAATCGACGGCTCACCGTCGCCCTGCTCGCGGTCGGCGGCCGAGGCCAGAGAGGCCAGCCAGCCGAGGCACGAACCGATGGGAGCCCACACCGCGGGCGCCCGACCCTGGTTGGGAACCCTGATGGAATTGTAGGTCTCCCACCCGATCGACTCGGCTCCAGCCGCAGACAGCATCGCCAGGAGCTCGTCGGTTTCGGCCGCTTCGGCGTTGTTGCCTGCGGCCCACGCGACGACGCGCCCCGGGGTCCAGGCCAGCTGGACCTGTGTGGACCCCACGGCTGCGGTGGGCTCCGGATCGGCCGCAGGCTCCGATTGCTCGACCTCGGGCGTTTCAGCCGGGCCGACGAGTTGCGTCAACACCTCGTCGATGCGCTGCCACTCTCGTTCGAAATCAGCGACAACCAGCGCACGCTCGTGACCTTTGAGCTCGCGATTGGCCCGATCGATCGCCATCGAGGCGTCGTCGAGCAGGCGAAGTAGCGCCGCAGCCCACGGTTGCTGATGCGTGTTCAGCAGAACCATGTCGTCGGCGGTTGCCACACCGTCGAGGTGGGCCTGCACAACATCAAAAAACTCGCTCGACGAAACCGGGAGTGGTCCCGCAGTCATAGTGGTCGTCGTCATCTCCAACAAATCTTGTAGCGTGGCTGGGAGCGCACGGACTCTACGAGCCAGGGCTGCGCTCACGCCACCGCTTGCGTCGCCCTCACGGATGACCCATCCAACCAACCGGGCGATCATCTTCGCGGGCAACGTCATGGCCTGCAGCCGACGGGCACCGTAATTCATCACCCGTCTTCCCAGCTTAGCGCCCATTCACACCGTTCGCCACGATTGTCGGCGGGCTTACGTCGTGATTTTCCCTCTTCCCTTCGGCAGTTCGACCGCGATCGTTAGCGGACTCGCCTCGACTGAATTCAACGGTTCGGCAGGAGCCGAGGCGCCGACCTCAGGCGCTGTTTCCGAGATCGACGTGATATGCCTCGTAGAGGAGATCCGCGCCTCGCTGGCGGTGCCTCGTGATCTGGCCCATCACCTCGACGGCCTGGTTGCGAACCGCGATGGCGGCGTCCTCAATCTGTTCCGGCGTCAGGTCGTCGTGCTCCGACGACAGCTCGGCCACGGCAAGAGCCAGAGTGTGTGCCGCCTTCTCGAGATGTTCATGATCGACCTTGAGCTGCTTCACCTGGCGGTCGAGGCGAGGCGCCATGGCGACGATCTCGTCGAGGATGTTGCCGGGTCCCTCGGTTTGGGCAATGTGTTCGGAGATCCGGGCCACTGCGTGGTCGACCGCCATGGCCACCCTCAACCTCCAGCGTTCGTGATCGCCTATCGGCCCCGCCAGGGCGTCCTCCAAGCCGACAGCCGCCTGAAATAGAGCTTCGCGGCGGCTTCGGATCGATGCCACCTTGGTGGATTCCGACATGTGTATGGCACCCCCTCTGGGACTGGTGGAAACCGGGTGCCCGCGCTTTGTAGGGTAGCACACGCGGGCGTTCGCCGTCAGATCCTCCGTGTGGCCAGGCCACACATTCAGCGTCTACGTTCGGCCCATGCACAACTTCACCGGCCGGATCGCGGTCATCACGGGAGCCGGGTCGGGTATCGGCCGCGGACTCGCACTGGCGCTCGCGGCCGAGGACTGCGATCTGGCGCTAATCGACATCAACCCGGCGGCGATCGACGAGACCGCCCGACAGTGCGCCGAGGTGTCCGACATCGCCGTGTCGACTCACGAGTGCGACGTCGCCGACGCCGCGGCGGTCGAGCGCACGGCGGACGCCGTTCGGGGCGCCCACGGCGTCGAGCACGTCAACGTGTTGGTCAACAACGCAGGGATCGGCTCCGTCGAAGGTTTCGTTCATGGAGATCGCGCCGCCTGGGAACTCACCTTCGACGTTTGTTGGGGTGGGGTGTACCACTGTTGTCGGTCCTTCGTTCCGCTCATCGTCGCAGCCGACGAGGGTTTGATCGTGAACGTCTCCAGCGTCAACGGCATGTGGGCATCGCTTGGCCCGAACAGGACCCACACCTCCTACTCGGCGGCCAAGTTCGCCGTTCGTGGATTCACCGAGGCGCTTCTCACCGAGATGCGTCTGGTCGCACCGCACGTCAAGGTGGCCGTGGTCATGCCCGGTCACATAGGCACGAACATCCTGTCGAATTCACAGGCCCAAATGGGTCGCCGGCCAACGGCGAACCTGGCCGAAACGGAAGCGGCGTTTCAAGCGTCCGCCCCGACGACACCGGCCGAGGCCGCCCGGGTCATTCTCGACGGTGTCCGTGCTGGACGGTGGCGTATTCTGGTTGGCGCCGACGCCGAGCTGCTCGACGGGTCCTTGCGGGCCGACCCCGAAGGCGCCTACGAACCGTCGTTCGTCGAACAGCTTCACGAGCAGGGCGCGTTCGTCGGGTTGATCGATCCCGTATAGATCGGTTCGCAACCTCCTAACCCAGGCCCCATTCCTTGGCCAGCAGCTCGAAGCTGCGCAGCCGGTCGGATAGCCCGTGGGTCGACGTGAACACCATGATCTCCGACGCCGCCGTCCGCTCCACGAGGTCCACCAGACCGGAGCAAACCTCGTCGGCGGTTCCGACGAGGGCTGCGGTGTCCATGTCGCGGGCTCGAGGATACGACGGATGGGCCAGGGCGTCCTCCGGCTTCAACAACGGCAGCAGACGACCGGTACGCAACCCGAGCCGGCGCAGCCGGTTAGGGGCCGACAGTCGTTCGGCCTCGTCGTCGGTGTCCGCGATCAGCACCGATGCGGTCACGATGAGCCTCGGTTCGGCCAGGGCGGGCGAAGGCTCGAAGTGGTCGTGGTAGATCCCCGCCGCCTCGATCGTGCCGCCCATGTCGAAGTGGTGGGCGAAGGCGAAGGGCAGACCGAGCATGCCGGCGAGCTGGGCGCTGAATCCGCTCGAGCCAAGTAGGAAGACGTCGGGGTGACTCGTCGCCTCCGGCGTGGCCCGGAAGTGATCCCACAGACCCCGGTCGCGTCGCCGGTCGCCGAGCAGACCCATCAGGTCGATGAGGTTCTGGGGAAACTCCTCGTCGTCACGGTTGCCCGGCCCACGGCGCAACACGACAGCGGTTGCTCGATCCGTACCCGGCGCTCGACCGATCCCGAGGTCGATTCGACCGGGATGGAGCGCCTCGAGCAAAGCGAACTGTTCGGCCACCACCAACGGAGCGTGGTTGGGCAGCATCACACCTCCGGAGCCGACCCGTATCGTCGACGTAACCGAGGCCAGATGGGCGATGAGAACCGACGGGCTGGTGCTGGCGACGGTGTCCATGTTGTGGTGCTCGGCCACCCAAATGCGCCGGTATCCCAATGCCTCGGCCGCTCGGGCGACCGCAACGGTATCGGCCAACGCCTCGGCGGTGGTCTGACCGTCGGCCACCAGAGCCAGGTCGAGGACCGACAGGGGGACGCTCAGTTCACTCATCACCTTCAACGGTAGTGAGCGGGCGCTGCGGAACGTCGCCCACGCCGTGGCGAAACCGCTTTACTTGAGAGATGGTCACATCCTCGACACCAGCGGCGGCGCTCCCCTCCCCCGACGCAAACGCCGATCGACCCGTGCCCCCGGTCGACGAACGGCCCGCCTGGGTGGTTCCGTGTCCCGACCTCGACGCCGGCGCCCGACTGTTCGAAGCGGCCGGCTTCTCACTTCTTGCCATCGGCCCTGCCGACGACCCCCGGTGGGCCGTGATGGGCAGCGGTGAGGGACGATACACCACCATGCTTCGGCTCGATGCCAGCGCACACCGCGCCGGTCACCGGCATCCCTTTCTCGAGGTCGACGAGAACGACCCGCTCCTGCGATCCGCCGAGGATGACCCGATGTCGGAGTTCGTGGCCGCCGGCAGCGGGCCCATCGGGCTGGCAGACACTGCGACGACCGACCCGCCGACACCAACCGAACTCGGTTCCGGCGCAGCCGCCGACTGGGTCGTCGGTCGTGCCGGGATGCGGTATCGCGACCTGTTGCCGGGTCGATGGGGCGGACAGTTCATTGCCTCCCACATCCACATTCCCGAGGGCGGTCCTGTCCCCGACTATGTGCACTACCACCACGTCGACTTCCAGTTGATCTTCTGCCATCGGGGCTGGGTTCGCGTTGTCTATCAGGATCAGGGCGATCCGTTCGTCCTCAACCCCGGCGACGCGATCCTCCAGGCACCGGGTCTCCGCCACCGTGTCCTGGAGGCGTCGGACGACCTTCACGTGATCGAGGTGTCGAGCCCGGCCGAACATGCCACCTTCGTCGAACACGGGCTCGATCTTCCCAACGGTTTCGATCCCGGACGGTGGTACGGCGGCCAACGCTATGTTCACCATCGGGCGGCGGATGTGCCGTGGGCAACGGTCGGCACCGGGATTCGGCGCCGGTCGTTCGACCTCGAATCAGCAACGGGGGGGCGCTACGCCGCCTCCGTCATCGAACTCGAAGCGGGCGAAGCCGCCCGTGTCGAGCTGCCGGTTGCCCGATCGGTCGATTTCGAGCTCGTCGCCATCCTCGACGGTGCGCTGGCCGTGACCGACCCGACCAGTGGTCGACAGGCCACCTTCGAGGCCGGGGCGGCGCTCGGCATCGACGATCACGTCACCCGGACGGCTCGGCCCGAGCAGGCCACCCGCCTCCTGACCGTTAGCCGTCACCGCACCTGACAGCCGGTCACAGCCACCCGATCGTCCTATCGGAACATCGTCATCCATCCCAGACCGTCGTCGGTTGTCGTAGTCGGGTGGTATTCGGCACCGAAGTAGCCGTTGTAGCCGGCCGCAACCAGCTGGGGCAGCAACTCGACGTAGTCGATGAGACCGTGGTCTGGTTCGGTCCGATCGGGAAACGAGCTGAACTGGATGTGACCGAGTCGTTCACCGAGATACCGGACGACGGCGAGGGGCTCCTGGTCGGCCGAAGCGGCGTGGTAGCAGTCGAGCAGCACCTTGACGTTGGGCTCACCGATCCGGTCGATCAAATCCGCGGCCTGAGCGAAATCATTCAGGAAATAGCCCGGTTTGGCGGCGGCCGACATCGGCTCGACCAGCACACCGACCCCGTACTCACGACCTCTGGAGGCGGCGTAGCGCATGTTGGCGATGAAGGTGGCGTCGGCCTGCCCGCCCTCGGCCAGTCCGGACAGCACGTGGATCCAGCGGGCGGCGACGTCGGCGGCGTACGAAAGTGCTTTGTCGATGGCGCTCTGCGCCTCCAGCTCACGGCCGGGCACGGCGGCAAGACCGAAATCTCCGGCGGCAAGATTGCCTGGAACCGTGTTCAGCGACAGCATGGGGAGGCCCGTCTCCTCCAGCGTCAGGGCCACCTCGAGTGCGTGGGTGATGTAGGGCCAATGAACCTCGACCGCATCGAAGCCGGCCGCCTTGGCGGCCCGGATCGCGTCGCACAATTCGAGTTCCTGCCACAGAAATCCCAGATTGGCGGACAGTTTCACTCCATCAGGTTGCCGTGGTCAGGACCATCCATCAACTCCACTGTCGGGTGGCCGGAGAACGGCGTGGATTTCGGGTTCCGGTCCGCTAGTTCTGAACAATGGCCACCAATGCCGACATAGCCGCGATGCTCGACGAACTGGTGACACTCACCACACTCGAGGAGGAGAGTTCGCAGTCGTTCAAGGTCAGAGCCTACGAGAAGGCCAAGTTGGCACTCGAGGCCCACGGCCGTGACGTCACCGGGCTCTCAGCGACCGAGCTGACCGCGATAAGCGGCATCGGCAAGAGCACGGCTTCCAAGATCCGTGAGTTCGTCGACACCGGTTCGGTGGCCAAACTCGACGATCTCCGCGCCAAATACCCGCCCGAATTCGTCGAGCTGTCCCGTATACCCGGTCTCGGACCGAAGAGTCTCAAGCTGATCCGCTCCGAACTTGGAGTGGAGAACCTCGAGGATCTCAAACACGCGCTCGACAATCAGCAGATCCGTGAGCTACCTCGGATGGGGGCCACGAGCGAGGCGAAGATCGCCAAGGCCATCGATCGTCTCGGACTCACGGGCAAGGATCGACGCACGCCGATCGCCGACGCCCTCCCCCTCGCCCAGCGCCTGACCGCCGACTTGCGGGCACTCGACTCGGTCACCGATGCCCGGTACTGCGGCAGCCTTCGCCGCATGTCCGAGACGATCGGCGATATCGACATCACCGTGGCCTCGACCGATCCGGCAGCGGTGATGGACGTCGTCGTCAACCACCACGAGGTGCACGAGATCGTCGTCAACGGCGAAACGAAGACGTCGTTTCTGACCAAGACCGGTCTCCAGGTCGACGTCCGGGTGGTCGAACCCTCGCAGTTCGGGGCCGCCATCCTCTACTTCACCGGCTCCAAGGCCCACAACATCGCGCTGCGGCAGCGGGCGATCGATCGAGGTTGGCTCCTCAACGAATACGGGCTGATGGACGGCGACGACGTCGTGGCCGGCAAGACCGAGAACACCATCTACGAAGCCCTCGACCTGCCGTTCATCCCGCCGCCGCTGCGGGAGGCCACCGGTGAGATCGAAGCTGGGGCCTCCGACGACGGCCTGCCCCGCCTGATCGAGCGCCAACACATCCGGGGCGACCTCCACTACCACACCGATCGCTCCGGCGACGGCCGATCGAGTCTCGAGGACATGGTGGCGATCGCCGCTGCACAGGGCTACGACTACCTCGCCATCACCGACCACGGTGAAGACCTGGCCATCAACGGTTCGAGTCGCGAGGAGATGCTGGAGCATCGGGACCGTATCCGTAACCTGCAGGAGCGCTATCCGGACATGATGATCATGTTCGGCTGCGAGCTGAACATCGGGGCCGACGGAGGTCTCGACTACGACGCCGAGTTCCGTATGCTGTTCGACTACACAGTCGCCTCCGTCCATTCCCACTTCGATCAGAGCGTCGCCGACCAGACCCGCCGGCTGATCACCGCCATCGAGGATCCGACCGTCAACTCGATCGGGCATCTCACCGGCCGGTACATCGGCC
>Ga0224512_10004012_pt1 | contig 12671 bp, 12 predicted proteins | sample SF_May12_sed_USG_4_FD_169103 | JGI IMG/M metagenome (GOLD analysis project Ga0224512, IMG submission 169103) | Sediment microbial communities from San Francisco Bay, California, United States - SF_May12_sed_USGS_13 | ecosystem: Environmental > Aquatic > Marine > Sediment | place: USA... | reverse complement strand
GCGCTTCCTCTAGTACCGGCCACAGCTGGCGGTCGCAGATGAACAGTTTCGATTCGCCATGATCGATGATATACGCGACCGTGGCCGCGTCGAGCCGGGTATTGATCGTGTTCAGCACCGCGCCCGCCATCGGTATCGAGAAATGGCTCTCGAACATTTCCGGGGTATTGAACGCGAAAAGCGACACGGTATCATTTTTACCGATACCGCGCGCCGCGAGGCTCGATGCGATCCGAACGCAGCGATTACGGGTCTGCGCCCAGCTATAGCGACGCTGGTTGTAGATCAGCGACTCGCGCTGGGGATAAATATCGGCGGTGCGGTGCAGGAAAGAAAGCGGGGTCAGCGCCACGAAATTTGCAGCGTTTGCGTCGAGTTGATCATATTCGATAGTCATGTTGCACCTTGATCTCAGTCTGTCATAGCCTCGGAAGCGGGCTTATTAAAGGGGTTGCACCGCGCTTCACCGGATCCCGGATAGGCGCCGGGCGCTTTCCGGGATGACAGGCACGCGTTTTAAGCGTGTGCTTGTCAATTTCTAACGGGCGCACCCGCGTCCAGCATGCTGTTGATACGTTCGCGGGTCGCAGCGGTCGCTACCAGGGTCAGGAACGAGCGGCGCTCCGCATCGTAGAAATCCTGTTCCTGCCAGATCGAGCCGGGCTCGATGTCACCGCCGGTCACGATCCTCGCCATTTCGGTGCCGACGATGACGTCATGTGGCATGAAAAGCCCCTGGTCGCGTGATTTTTCCAGCCATTTGACCATTTCCTCGAAAACGGGTCTACCCGGCAGGGTCAGCGGCGGGCGCTCGAAGGCCACCTGGCCCGCGGCATCGTCGATCGCCTGCAGCGCCTCGCCGAGGATACGATCGCGATTGATCAGGTATCGATCGTTGGCGCGTAGCATCGCCTGTTTCAGCGCGATGATCGGCGAGGTTGCGGTCCTGCCGTAGCCGAGATTCATGAAAGCCTTCCAGCAGGCCTCGGTGATATCGTCGCCGCACTGCAGCAGTTCGATCCAGCGGTACAGAGTTTCCTTGCAGCCGCCGCCGCCCGGGACTACGCCGACCAGCGACTCGACCAGCCCGGTTACCGAGTTGGCGTGGCAGATTACCTGCTTGGCGTGCAGCACGACCTCGAAGCCGCCGCCGATCGACATGCCGACCGGGGCCGCGACCACCGGAAATTCCGCGGTCTGCATGCGATGCACGGTTTGCTGAAAATCCTTCAGGAATCCGTCGAGACCGTCCATGTCTTCACGGCGGAAGAAGTCGCGCACCGCCTGCAGATTGACACCACAGGAAAAGTGCTGTGCATCGTTATGCACGACCAGACCACGCATGGACTCTTGCTCGACATGGTCGATGGCGTCCTCGAGCATGCGCATCGAATCCGCATCGAGCGCATTCGCCTTGCTGTGGAATTCGACCAGCGCGATACCGTCGAGATCGTACCAGCTGGCGACGGCGCAGCGATTGCGTGGCTGCAGGGTCTGACGTTTTTCGCTGAAACGGATGACGCCCTCGGGGCGTCGGATCGTCTCCCAGGAGCCGCCGAATCGTCGCGACTGCAACTCGCCCGCGTCGACCCGGTAAAAGCTAGAAGCAGCCGCCTCGGCGAGAAACGCCGGTATCGGCATCCCGTCGGCCTCGAGCCCTGCGATGAACCGATCGACGCCGATTTGATCGATCAGCTCGAACGGACCGTCGACCCAGTTGTAACCGAGCTTCATCGCGTCGTCGATGCCGACCGGATCGTCGCCGACCTCTGGAATCAGCGACGCGGCATAGCTCAACGTGCGCGACAGGATACGCCAGGCAAAGCGGCCGTAAGGACCATCGTCGTCCAGCAGCTGGCTGACACCGAGCCGTTCGGCGCGCTCGGCAAGCGGCAGATTCAACCGTGTTGCTGGCTGGTAGCGCCCGGTTTCGAGATTCAGCACCTCGCGCCCTGATTCGGCACCGCGGTAGAAACCGTGACCCTGCTTGTTGCCGGTCTGGCCGTTAGCGATCATCTTGGTCATCAGCGGAATTTTTGCCGCCTCGGCATGAAACGGGTCGCTGTCGGGCAGGATATCGACCAGGCTCTGCACCACGTCCGACATCAGGTCGATGCCGATGAGGTCGTAAAGACCGAACACCCCGGTCTTGGGTATGCCCATCGGGCGCCCGAAAATCGCGTCGGCCTCGAGCGGCGTCAAGCCGAGATCGAATGCAGCATGCAGCGCGCACTGGATTGCGAATACGCCGACACGGTTGCCGAGAAACCCGGGCGTATCGAGACAGGGCACGACGCCCTTGCCTAGCTGTTGCTCGCAAAAATCCGCCAGCAGGTCGATGATTGCGGGATCGGTATCCTCGCCCCGCACCAGTTCGAGCAGGCGCATGAAGCGTACCGGGTTGAAGAAATGGGTGATCGCGAACCGCTTGCGGAAGGCTTGCGGCATGTCCTCGACCAGCAGCCGTATGGGTATTGTCGAGGTATTCGAGGTAATAATCGCATCCGCCTTGCAGATCGCGTCGAGTCGCCGGTAGAGATCCTTCTTGATATCGAGACGTTCGACCACCGCCTCGGCGATCCAGTCGCAGTCCGCGAGCTGTTCGAAGTCGTCGCGCGTGTTGCCGGGGTGGATGAAATTTTCCGACTCCTTGCTGACCAGGCCTGGCTGATTCGGGTCGCGCAGCCGCTCGAGACCACGCTCGGCCAGCGCGTCGGGATTATCTTCGCCCGGCAGGTCCAGCAGCCAGACCTCGATACCTGCGTTGGCAACCTGACCGGCGATGCCCGAACCCATGGTGCCGGCCCCGATAACGGCAACTTTTTTAATCGTCATTGAAATCCCCTAGGCGGCCTGTTCGAGCCCGCCGATCAGTTCGCGCAGTTTTTGCAGGGTCTGGCGCGGCGCTTCGATCGGCAGCATGTGCCCGAAACCTTCGATAATGCTGACCGTTGCATTCAGTTCCTGTGCAAACGCCATGCCGGCCTTGACCGGGGTGAGGCGGTCGTTGCGCGCCAGTATCAATTGTGACGGCAAGTCGATGGTTTTCGCAACCGTGCTGCCGTTTTCATAGTTGGCGCAGGCAACCAGATCCTGGTAAAGCGGGTTGCGCGCCATGATCTGGCGTCCGATCGCAATCGGTTGCATGCCAGGCACCGCGCTGATGCCGTATTGCGCATCGGGACCGAAGCCCCACATCAACAGCATCTCCGCGGCATTGCCGGCGCTATGGCTGGCGGCATCTATCAGCGCCGGATTAACCGGTATCGCGCCGGCGGTGCCGATCCCGGTGATCGATTTCAGCAACTCTGGTGCCTGGTGTGCCAGCTCCAGAACATCGAGAAAACCCTGCGAATGCCCGATCGCATGTACCCGCTGGACGCCGACCGCGTGAATGAAATCGGCGAGCCAGGCGCCCATGTCCTCGATGCTTACGAGCGCGTCACCGGCCGACAGGCTGTGGCCGGGCAGGTCGGGCGCCAGCACCGCGTAACCGTTATAGGCGAACCAGCGTGTCTGCAGCGCCCAGCTGCGATGATCGAGCCCGCTGCCGTGTACGAACATAACCGTCGGCAGTCTGCTGTCAAATTCCTTGCCACCGGTTGCGGCATAGGTTTTCTGACCGCGAACGTCGATATACATCAGGCCGCTCCGGCGATGCGTTCGGCGGCCCTGAAACCCCGCGCGAAGTCCGCCTTGATGTCGGCGATATCCTCGATGCCGACGGAAACCCGAATCATGTCTTCGCTGATGCCGGCCGCCTTCATGTCATCCACGGTCAGGCGCGAATGCGTGGTGCTGCCGGGATGCAGCACCAGCGTGCGCGCGTCGCCGACGTTGGCGAGGTTGGACGCGAGCTGCAGCGTGTCGATAAACGCCGCGCCACCCGCGCGCCCGCCGACGACGCCGAAGCACAGCATCGATCCGGCGCCGTCGGGGAACAGGAGTTGCGCCAGTTCGTGGCCGGGGTTGGATTCCATGTCCGGGTAGTTGGTCCAGACTACCGCTTCCTGCTGTTGCAACCATTCGAGTAGCGCTTTCGCATTGGCGACATGCTGTTTCATGCGCAGGTTCAGCGTCTCGATCCCCTGCAGGATCAGAAAGGCATTATGCGGACTCATCGCCGCGCCGACGTCGCGCATCGATTCGGCGCGCATTTTCATCGCCAGCGCGGAGGGTCCGAATTCTTCCCAGAAGCGGATACCGTGAAACGGCGCGTAAGGCTCGGTCAGTTCCGGGAAGCGTCCGCTTTGCGCCCAGTCGAAGCGACCGCCATCGACGACGACGCCCCCGATGGCGACGCCGTGGCCGCCCATCCACTTGGTCACCGAGTGCACCACGATATCGGCGCCGTGATCGATCGGGCGGCACAGGCTCGGGGTGGCGAAGGTCGCGTCGACCACCAGCGGTATGCCGACCTCGTGCGCGATCGCGCTGATGCCGGGGATATCGGAAATCTCGAGTCCCGGGTTGCCGATGGATTCGCAGAATACCATCTTGGTATTCGGCTGGATGGCGGCGCGCAGCTCCTGTTCGTCGTTAACTGCAACGAAGCTGCATTCGATGCCGAGACGCTTGATCGTGTGCTTGAGCAGGGTTGCGGTCGAGCCGTAGATCTGCGTCGCCGACACGATGTGATCGCCCGCGGAGCACAACGTGATAAATGCCGTGAACAGTGCACTCATGCCCGAAGCGGTGCAGATCGCGCCGCTACCGCCCTCGAGTGCGGCGATACGCTGTTCGAGCACGGCTACCGTCGGGTTGGTGATGCGGCTGTAGATATGCCCGCCCTGTTCGACGTTGAACAGCGACGAGCCGTCGCTGACACTTTCGAACACGTAGGATGTGGTCTGGTAAATCGGTACCGCGCGCGAGCCGTGGTCGCTCTCCGGCACGTAACCGGTATGCAGCGCCACGGTGTCGGGTTTGAGATACGAAGATCGACTCATACTTGTCTCCGGGTTAGCTAATGTTGCCGAAATCGAAAGGCAGATCGACGATCCGGGCCATTGTACCGTTTACCATGACGCTGGTGTTGTCGGCGAGAAAGTCCCGTTTCATCATGACCATGGCCAGATGCTTCAAATGACGTGACGACCAGACCTGCGAGCGGATATCGCCGACGATGCGATTACCGGCCTCGATGTCGAAGCTGCCGAACAGCATCGGCTGGTCGAACACCAGCCCCATCAGCTGGTGTTCGTGCCTGCCCCTGATCGCGCGCAGCGCTTCGAGGCTCATCGACTCGATGTCCGCGTCAAGATCCATGAAAGCATCTAGCCCGCATTCGAAGGGGTTGTTGTGGAAGGTCATGTCGTTGCCATAAGACAGCAGGCCGCTCTCGATGCGCTCGATCAGGTTCGGGCCGCCGGCGCGCACGTTGAGATCGCTGCCCTGTTCGAACAATTCGTCCCACAGCGGCTCGGCGAGTTCGGCATCGTTGAGGTAAATTTCGAATCCGCCCTGTTTGCTATAGCCCGAACGCATGACCATCATTTGCTTGCCGCGGAACTCGAGCATTTTGGAGCGGAAGAAGCGGATACCGGGAACCTCGGGGCCGAATACGCGCGTGACCAGCTCCTCCGCCTTCGGGCCCTGCACCGCAAGCGGCCAGATCGCGGCCTCGCGGATCCTGACGTCGAGGCCGAAGCCGTGCGCGAGTCCGCGTGCCCATAGCCTGACGTCGCTGTCGGCGATCGATACCCACCAGTCGTCCTTGGCGAACTTGATCAGCACCGGATCATTGATCAGCCCGCCGTTTTCATCGCATAGCGGTGCGTAGAGTCCCTGTCCGATAACTGCCTTCGAGATATCGCGAGGCGTCATCAGCTGGATCAGGCGTTCGCTGTCGGGGCCCTTGACCTCGATCTGGCGTTCGCAGGAAACATCCCAGACCTGCACTTCCCGGCACAGGTGCCAATAGTCGGCTTCGTTGCTCTCGAAAAACGTCGGCAACAGCATATGGTTGTAAACGGTATAACCCTTGACGCCGGCTGCTTCGACGCGGCGGGTAAACGGGGTCGAGCGCGTGCGGCGCGAAATGCTTAGAATCTTATCGGTCAAAGCAGGAATCCGGTCGGGCCGGCTGGCGGCAGCCGTGTTAATAAAAAAGGCTAGCAATGCTAGTCCTTTTTGATTTGCCTGACAAACCGGAAGTTATCTGGCTGCCGCCTGATGCTTTCCAGTTACGACATGGCTGGCCGGCAACGCTGGTCGCGCTGGCCTGGTTTGGCGGCGCAGGTAAAAGACTTCGCCAGTCCCGGAGGCTCGAGGCCGCAATAGAAACGGGCTGTTATTTTACTACTCCAGATCATTACGGGCTTGTGTCCCGATGCCGCTTTCACTTAGTCTTCCGTTCCATGTTTGATCGACTCCCGTTGACGTATATCGAGCCGCTGTTTCGCCCGCCCAGCGAGGCGCGCTCGCTGATATTCCAGGTGACCAATGGTTGCAGCTGGAACCGCTGCACTTATTGCGAAATGTATACCGACCCGCAAAAGAAATTCAGGCCGAGGCCCGAGGCCGAGTTGCTCGCGGAAATTCGCCGCTGCGCCGCACAGGGGCTCGAACCACGCCGCGTCTTTCTCGCCGACGGCGATGCGCTGGTGCTGTCGATGCGCCGCCTGCGCAATATTCTCGGCGAAATCAAATCCTCGCTGCCTGCGGTGACGCGCGTGTCCTCGTATTGCCTGCCGTCGAACCTGAAAAACAAGAGCGACGACGACCTGGCCGAACTCGTGGAGCTGGGTCTCAAGCTGATCTACGTCGGCGCCGAGAGCGGCGATGACGAGGTGTTGCAAAGCGTCGGCAAGGGCGAGACCCTTGCGTCGACCGCGGCCGCGCTGCGTCGCGCACGGCGCGCCGGCCTCAGGACCTCGGTGATGATTCTGAACGGTCTCGGGGGCAGGGCCATGAGCCAACGGCATGCGCTGGCATCGGCACGGCTCGCCAACGAAACCCAGCCCGATTACCTGGCGACGCTGGTGCTCACCTTTTATCGTGGACGCGAAAGGTTCGAGGCGGGTTTTGCCAACCGCTTCGAAGAGCTCGATACGGTGGGCCTTTGCAGGGAAATGAAAACTTTTATCGACGCGCTGGAACTCGATAGCACGATATTTCGCAGCGACCATGCTTCCAACCACATGGTGCTCAGGGGCGTGCTCGGCAGGGATAAACGGCGCCTGCTCGAGCGAATCGACGAATCGATCCTATACTTCGGCGAACACCCGGAATTCGAAAGTGGCAATTCTGGATACTGAGACCACTTCCCGTGTCGATTCGCCTTGCGTGCGTAAATGCACGCTCGACGACGATGACGTCTGCGTCGGCTGTTACCGCAGCTTGGACGAGATCTGCGCCTGGGGTGGCGCCAGCGATACAGGGCGCGAGGAAATTCTGTACAAGGCGGCGCAGCGGCGCGAACGCAATGCCCGGCATGCCTGATCTCGACCGGCTCAGCGTCGACGCTATTCGCGCCCGGCTGCATGCGCAAAACAGCACCACCTACGACGTTCCCCCCGAGTTACTAAGTGACGATGCGCGCGAGGCCGCGGTGCTGGTGCCCCTGGCACGCATCGAAGATGCCTGGCATATCCTCTATATCCGCCGCGCGCATATCGACAGCGACCGCCATAGCGGGCAGGTGGCATTTGCCGGCGGCAAACGCGAAGAGGGCGATGAATCGCTGCTCGCGACCGCATTGCGCGAGGCATGGGAAGAGGTTGGTATCGCCGCGGCCGATGTCGAGGTGCTCGGGTATATCAATCATCACCACACCATCAGCGAGTTCCAGGTACGCCCTTATGTCGGCGTAATGCCCTGGCCCTACCGGCTGGTTCTGGACGAGGACGAGGTCGCGCGGGCGTTCACGATACCGCTCAACTGGCTCGCGCAGAAGTCGAATTATCGTACCGAGGAGCGCCGGCATCCCGAGTCTCGGCGTCCCTGGCCTGTTGTTTACTACGACCTTTACGACGGCGAAATGCTATGGGGCGCGACCGCGCGCATGACGCTGTCTCTGATCGATGTGCTGCGCGGCGCAGACTAGTGGTATTTCTCGGTGGTGTAATGGCCGGGATCACGGCGGCGATGTTTTTTCATATCGCGGGCATTTAACTCCGCGCTGACGTCGGTGATCATGTTGGAACTGCCGCACATCATGACATGCGAATCGGCGGCATTGATGCCGACGCCGGCAAACGCTTCGAGGCTCCCGTCCTGCATCAGGGCGGTGATACGTTTGCCTAGCGCCGCGTCGTGGCGCTCGCGGGTGACGATGGGGACGTAGCCGAACTGCTCACCGCGCTGCGCGCGGATCTGCCCGATAAGGTCCTGGTAGGCGAGTTCGCTGGTATAGCTTACCGAGTAGCACAGGATAACCCTGTCGAATTTCTGCCAGACGGGCTCGCTCTTCAGAATCGCCAGGAAAGGGCCAATGCCGGTTCCGGTTGCGACCATCCACAGGTGCCTGCACCGGGGAATCTCGCTGACGGTAAGAAAACCGGAAGGATTGTCGGAGACCAGCACCTGGTCGCCCGCCTGCAGATCGAAGAGGCGCGGTGAAAGCGGGCCTTCCTCGACGATATTGAAGTAGACCTCGAGATAAGGTTCCTCTGGCGCGTTCACCAGCGAGTAGGGGCGCGCGAGCACGCCGTCGGCTTCCGGCAGACCGACGCGCACGAACTGGCCAGCTTCATATGCGCCGATATCGACATCGATAATCAGCGAAGTCAGGTACTCGTTGAGGCGTCGATTATCGACAACCTTGCCATCTAGCCAATTAGCCATAGCGTGTCTCCGTCAAAGGTACTGCAAGCGTCATATCAGGCTGCCAGCCGATACAGGCTGTAGGAACCATTCTTTTCCATGGCGGCGAGATACAAATCCTCGAATTCGTCGACGACCGAGTCGCGTACCTCGGGCAACGCGAGCAGACGTTCAGCCCAGGCGCTTACTTTTGGCATGGACTCGGGATCGATAACGGAGAGCTTACCACCGGCCACGGAATTTTGTCGGAACAACGGTGCGAACGCGGTGTCGGCAAGGGAAAAATCCTCGCCGTTGAACCACGGACCGTCCCCAAGTCGTTTCTCGACCCGCTGCAACTGGCCCACCAGTCGGTCGCGATACTTGTCGTAGCGTTCCTTGTCCTTGCTCATTTTCATCCTATAGAAATTGCCGAGCATGTCGGAGGCGAATTCGATCCAGGCGCGATTCTTCGCGCGCGCGAGCGGGTCCCTGGGCTGCAGCTCCCCACCGGTTATTTCGTCCAGGTACTCGTTGATGACGGCCGATTCGAACAGGATTTCGTCGTCCACCTTCAGCACCGGCACTTTTTGCAGCGGCGATATTTCGAGAAACCAGCCGGGCGGGTTGGCAAGGTCGATATAGGTGATGTCGAAATCGATTTTCTTGTGTTTCAGCGTAATTACCGCGCGTTGCACGAACGGGCAGGTCTTGAAACTGATCAGGTGTAACGACATTGTGTTTTATCCGGGATTTAACGGTATCATTAGTTTCACCCGGTTAACTTATGGGTAAACGCCTGAATCTCAACCCCGAAAGGTCAGTGCCCGGGTAGCAACGGGGCAATACAGGAGCAAGTCGATGTCGACGTCGTCACTGGGTCTCGATGATAACCTGCAGCAATACCTGCTGGAGGTATCCCTGCTCGAACCCCGGGCCTGCGCGCGACTGCGCGAGCAGACCCTCGCCATGCCGGATGCCAACATGCTCAGCTCTCCCGAACAGGTGCAGCTGCTGGTTCTTCTGTGCCGCCTGCTGAACGCCACCAACGGTCTCGAAATCGGCACCTTCACCGGTTACACCAGCCTGCGGCTAACGCTGGCGCTGCCGCGGCTGCGCATGAGCTGTTGTGATGTCAGCGAGGAATTTACCGCCATTGCCCGCCAGCACTGGCGCGAAGCCGGGGTGCAGGAGCGCATCGACCTGCAGCTGGCGCCGGCGCAGCAAACGCTCGGCCGCCTGCTCGATGAGGGCCTCGAGGGCGCCTTCGATTTCGCCTATATCGATGCCGACAAGACTGGCTACCGATGCTACGTGGAGTCCTGCCTTATCCTGGTGCGCAGCGGCGGGCTGATCATGCTCGATAACGTGCTATGGAGCGGCTCGGTAGCGGACCCGAGCGACACTAGCGCCGACGCGGTTGCGCTGCGTGAACTGAACGCCTGGATCTACGAGCAGGCGCCGGGTCGTTACGACCTGTCGCTAATTCCAATCGGCGATGGTCTGACCGTTCTGCGAAAATATGGCTAGTACAGCAATGGGGCGTATTAGCCTTTTAATCTAATCTGGAGGTCTTCCAGGCTGCCGATGTGTTCACCATCTGCAAATATCTGCGGCAGAGCTTTGGCTCGTGGCAAGCGCTGCCTGAATTCGTCGATAACGCCGGCAACACTGATGTCGCGTTCGCTATAGTCAAGCTCGTGTTGTCGCAACAGGGCCTTGGCCTGTTCGCAGTGCGCGCAGCCAGGCCCGGTAAAAATTTCGATATCCTTCATAATGTTATTCGCCTCGTGAACGGGGGGACAGATCAATTTTGCCTTGAAAAAAGATCTGTCCGCCAAGGAGGCTAATGCCTGACCTTCAGTTGTGGTTCGACGCCATCGAACATTGGCTCGAGTTCGACGCCAAGGGCGTCTCCGAACTTGGATACCGCGATGTAAATCGTTATTACGAATACCGCATCGACGATCTGCGGTTCGCTCCAATTGGCGTGCAGGCGTTTCCAGAGCTCGTTCGAAACCCGGTTTGCGTCTTCACCAATCTGTACGGTCAAATCCAGCAAGGCCTTCTCGCCGTCGGTGAAGTGAGGACTGGTTTTATACTTGTCTCCGTCGAGATCGGCGATTTTTTCCGGTGGTATGCCGAGCATATCCGAGACCCGTTCATGTTGCACGACGCAGTACTGACAGTCGTTACGCTGGGTCGCCTTCAGGATCAGCAATTCCTTGGTCTTCCAGTCGAGGACACCATCTTTCAGGATTGCCATGATCAGATCGGTAAAAGCAGTGCCGTACTCGGGCTGGTGACCGAACACTTTGAAAATGTTTAATAGTGCCTGAAAACGTTCTTCCGCCTTGTCGTAAAATGCCAGGGTTTCTGCATCTGCCTGGTCTCTCTCTACATATGAAACACTCATTGTTGGTTCTCCTCTTGGTTTTGAACGATCGTTCTACATTGGGCCAAATTTTTTAATCCAGCATCACCCTGGCCTGTGAGGTGACGGCATCGATTGTCGTTCGACTGGCATTCGCGCGTGTCAATACACGCAAACCCAAAAACAGGCTAAGTAATCCTTTTGCGGTAGTAAACGAGTCAATCGACTGCCTGATGCTGCCTTCCTGCTGGGCGGCCTCGATTCTCTCAACAAAAAATGCCTCGACGCACTTGAGGCTATGATCGACTAATTTACTGACCTCGATGTCATGGGGTGATAATTCCAGTGCCGTATTTACCAACAGGCAGCCCCACGGGATATCTTCGTCCTGCGGTTTTTTTGCCGCTTCGGCAAATACCGCAGTGATCGCTTCGCGCGGGCTGTGCGCGGCGGCTAGACGTTCCAGGTGTCTGGCGCGATATTTCTGATCGTAATAACGTAATGCGCAGATGAACAGGGCATGCTTGTTCGGGAAGGAAGCATAAATACTACCGCGATTGATTCCAGTCGCAGCCACCAGGTCATTAATAGATGTGCCTTCGTAACCATGACACCAGAAAGCCTTCATAGCTTTTTCCAGTACCTGGGTTTTGTCGTAATTTTTGTGCCAGGGCATATTTTTTCCAGGTAGGAGGATTCATGTTATTGAGTCTGGAACGATCGGTCAAATGAAAATATGCAATTTTTTTTCCAAACCTGAAGATAATTGGTTAACCAGGTCGGGCCGAGAATTTAGGGAAGGCGTGGCCGAGAGATCGTTCGTTGGCATCGGCAATCCCGGACTCGGTAATCAGCCCGGATATGAGCCTGGCCGGCGTCACGTCGAAAGCGTAGTTCACCACCGGCGTGCCATCGGGCGCTATCGCCACCGCCGCGATCTGTCCGTCGGAAGTCTTGCCGATCACCTGCGAAACCTCGCTGCCGTCGCGTTGCTCGATCGGTATTTCGGCGCGCCCGTCGCTTATGGTCCAGTCGATGGTGGTGCTCGGCAGGCAGACGTAGAAAGGCACGTCGTTGTCGTTAGCCGCGAGCGCTTTCAGATAGGTGCCGATCTTGTTGCAGACGTCGCCGCTACGTGTGGTGCGGTCGCTGCCGACCAGGCACAGGTCCACCAGGCCGTGCTGCATCAGGTGGCCGCCGGCGTTGTCGACGACCAGACTGTGAGGCACGCCATGATGCCCGAGTTCCCACGCGGTCAGGCTTGCGCCCTGGTTGCGGGGCCGCGTTTCGTCGACCCAGACGTGGATCGGGATGCCCGCGTCATGCGCCATATAGATCGGCGCGGTCGCGGTGCCCCAGTCGACCGTCGCGAGCCAGCCGGCGTTGCAGTGGGTCAGGATGTTGATGGTCTCGCCGGGTTTTTTTCTCATCGCGATGCTTTCGATCAGAACCAGGCCGAAACGACCGATACCCTGGTTGGTTTCGACGTCAAGTGCGGCGATCGCACCGGCTTCCGCATAAGCGCGCGCGGCGCGTTCTTCGGGTTCCAGAC
>Ga0224512_10004011_pt1 | contig 12677 bp, 6 predicted proteins | sample SF_May12_sed_USG_4_FD_169103 | JGI IMG/M metagenome (GOLD analysis project Ga0224512, IMG submission 169103) | Sediment microbial communities from San Francisco Bay, California, United States - SF_May12_sed_USGS_13 | ecosystem: Environmental > Aquatic > Marine > Sediment | place: USA: California... | reverse complement strand
ACCTCGATCTCGCCGTCGCCACGAGTGACGGTCTGCGGCTGCTCTCGAACCCCCGCTCCGGAGTGCTCGAGGACGTCTCGGCGAGCTGGGGTCTCGAGCTGCCGCGCCTGGGCGGCGCCCGGCTGGAGGTCGAAGACTTCGACGGCGACGGCCGTTTCGACCTCCTCGCCTGGAGCGACCGGGCGGCCGTCCACCTCGCCAACCGCGGCGACCGCTTCGCGGCCGTGCCGCTGCCCGGGAGCTCCGACCAGGGGTGGCGGGGGGCCGCCGTCGCCGACTTCGACAACGACGGGGACCGCGACCTGGTCGCCGCGCCGGCCGACGGGCCGGCGCTCCTCCTGCGCAACCGGCGCCACGGCTTCGAGGTCGAGACCCTGGCCGTCGGGGCGGCGGCGGTCGCCGGCCTCGTGGCGGGCGACTTCGACGGCGACGGCGACGTCGACCTCGTCGCCGCCGCCGCCGCGGGGACCCGCTACTGGCGCAACGACGGGGGCGCCCTCAACAACTGGCTGCGGCTGCGGCTGCGCGGCAAGACGGAGGGCAACTCCAAGAACAACAGCCAGGGGCTCTTCGTGCGCATCGAGAGCCGCGTCGGCGGCGCCTACCAGGCCGTGCTCGGCAACGGCGGAGTCAACCACCTCGGCCTCGGCGCGGCGCGCCAGGTCGACGCGCTGCGGGTCGTGTGGACGAACGGCCTGGGGCAGACCTGGGCCGCCCTCGCCGCCCGCCAGAGCCTCGAGGAGGAGCAGGTCCTCAAGGGCTCCTGCCCCTTCCTCTACGCCTGGAACGGCGAGCGCTTCGAGTTCGTCACCGACTTGATGTGGGGGTCGCCGCTCGGGATGGTCCTCGCCGACGGCTCGCCGGCGCCGCACCAGTCGGCGCAGGACTTCGTCCTGATCTCCGGCGAGCAGCTCCGGCCGGCCGGCGGCGAGCTCTTCCTCCAGACCACCGAGGAGCTCTGGGAGGCCGTGTATCTCGACCGCCAGCAGCTGCTGGCGATCGATCATCCCGCGGGCGTCGATCTCGTCGTCGACGAGAAGTTCACCCCGCCGCCGCATCCGCGCGAGCCGGTCCTGCACTGGGTCGAGCGCTGGCTCGCGCCGAGCGGCGCGCGCGGCCCCGCCGGGAGCGACGCGCTCGCGCGAGTGGCGGCGCGGGACGGGCGGCACGTCGGCGAGCTGCCGCTGGCGCGGCACCAGGGGGTCACCCGCGAGCACTCGATCGAGCTCGACTTCGCCGGCGTGCCGGCGGGGCAGAGGCTGCGCCTGGTGCTCTGGGGCTGGGTCTTCCCCACCGACACCAGCATCAACGTCGCCCTGTCCCAGAGCGAGCGGCCCGCACCGGGCCCCCCTCGCCTGGAGCTGCGAGAGCCGGACGGCGGCTGGCGGACGCTCCTGCCGGCGATCGGTTTCCCGGCGGGCAAGCGCAAGGCCGTCGTCACCGAGCTCACCGGCCTACTGCCCGCGGGGCCGGTCACGCTGCGCCTCACGTCGCAGCTCGAGATCTACTGGGACGCCGCGGCCCTCGCCGTGGGCGACTCCGCCGTGGCGCCGCGGATCACGGCCCTCGAGCCGGCCCGCGCGGATCTCCACTACCGCGGCTTCTCGCGGCTCGTGCGCGAGAGCGCGTCGGCGCCCCACCTCTTCGACTACGCCGACGTCTCGACCCTGCCGCGCTTCCGCGACCTGCGCGGGCTCTACACGCGCTTCGGCCGCGTCGACGAGCTCCTCGCGGCGGCGGACGACCTCTACGTCGTCATGAACGCGGGCGACGAGCTCACCGTCCGCTTCCCGGCCGCCGACCTCCCGGCGCTGCCGCCCGGCTGGCGGCGCGACTACGTCCTCCACACCGACGGCTGGGTCAAGGACGGCGACCTCAACACCACCGCCTCGCAGACCGTCGAGCCGCTGCCGTACCACGCCATGACCGCCTACCCGGACCCCGACCACCGCTTCCCCGACGACCCGCGCCACCGCCGGTGGCGCCGCGAGTACCAGACCCGGCGGGTCGACGACACTCCCTTCCGCGAGCTCCTCCGCAACCCGGTCAGGCCCTGAGCGCCTGCCGAGGTCATCGCCGGCAAGAGGCTCGCTCTCCAGCCAGTTCGACGGCAGCTCTGATGACGGGCGCGGAGCCGGATGCTAGAATCCGCGCGCGAATGGACGACCCTCCCAACCCTCATCCTTCCCTCCGTAGTTCCGGCATCGAGCTGCCGCCCGCCGTGGCGGCGGTGGGCGCTCGCTTCGGCTCAGCGGCTTCATGAGCGTGCTCGGCCTGACGCCGATCGCCGTCGTGGCCGTGACCGCGGAATCGAGCTTGCTCGGTCCCGGCTGGGGGCTCTTCGTCGGCCTGCTCCTGGTCTTCGTCAACGGCTTCTTCGTGGCCGCCGAGTTCGCGCTCGTCAAGGTGCGGCCGACGCAGCTCGAGCCGCACGTCGCGGCCGCGAACCTGCGCGCCAAGCTCGCGAACAGCATGATCCTCCACCTCGACGCCTACCTGTCGGCCTGCCAGGTGGGGATCACGCTCGCCAGCCTGGCACTCGGCTGGATCGGCGAGCCCGCCTTCGCCTGGATCGTCGAGCCGGTGGTGCGCCTCTTCCCCGGCGCGACGGACGCGACCGTGCACCAGGCCAGCCTGGCGGTCGCCTTTCTCGTCATCACGGTGCTGCACATCGTCGTCGGCGAGATGGCGCCCAAGAGCTTCGCCATCCGCAAGCCCGTGGTGACCAGCCTGTGGATCGCGGCGCCTCTGTGGCTCTTCTTCAAGGTGACCTACCCGGCCATCTGGCTGCTCAACAGCTGGTCCAACTGGCTGCTGAAGCTCATCGGCATCGAGCCGATGGGCCACCAGACCGGCATCAGCGACGAGTCCGAGCTGCGGCGGATGCTCGCGGCGACGGCCGACGACCGGATGTCGGCCCAGAAGCGCGAGCTCCTGGACAACGTCTTCGAGCTCTCTCACCGCATCACCCGCCAGGCCATGGTGCCGCGCAACGAGGTCGTCTATCTCGACAACAAGGAGTCGCTCGAGAACAACCTTGGGCGAGCCCGCGAGAGCGGCCACACCCGCTTTCCGCTCTGCGACGGCGACCTCGACCAGGTGGTCGGCCTGATCCACATCAAGGACATCTTCCGCGCCGAGGATTTGCCGGCGACCCTCGACGAGGTGAAGCGCGACATCACCTTCGTGCCCGAGACCCTGGGCCTCGACCGGCTCCTGCGGCGGATGCGCCTCGAGCACGTACAGATGTGCGCCGTCCTGGACGAGTACGGCGGCGTCTCCGGCATCGTCACCATGGAGAACGTCGTCGAGGAGATCGTCGGCGACATCCAGGACGAGTTCGACATGGAGGAGCCCGAGATCATCGAGCGCGGCCGCGGCGTCTACGACGTCGTAGGCTCGATGCTCATCGCCGACCTCGAGGACGAGCTCGAGGTCGAGCTCAGCGACCGCGACGAGGACACGATCGCCGGCGTGGTGCTCTCCGAGCTCGGGCGCCAGCCGCAGATCGGCGACAAGATCGAGGTCGGACGGATGCTCGCCGAGATTCGCGAGCTCGACGGCAATCGCATCACCCGGGTGCGGGCCACGTTCTCCGACCCCAAGGTCGAGCTCACCAAGCCGGCACCCCCCCTCGGCGAGACCGACTGAGCTGCGGGTGGACGCGTCCCGCCATCCCGATGCGACGGCCGTTCGGGTCGAGACCTGGGCCGATCTCCAGGAGGAGCTCTTCGCCGGCTCCTGGCAGCCCGCGATCGGCCGCTACCGGTCGACCTACGCGTTCCGCGGCATGGCGGACATCGCCTGGTCGCTCGAGACGAGCCTGTCGCGGCTCGGCGGCGACTTCGCGCGCCTCGAGCGCCACCTGATTCGCAACTTCCGCAAGTACGCCTACCAGGAGAGCGGCGAGCACGCGTCGTTGTGGAACCTCCTGGCGCTCGCCCAGCACCACGGACTGCCCACGCGCCTGCTCGACTGGACCTATTCGCCCTACGTGGCGCTCCACTTCGTGACCGACGACGTCGAGCGCGCCGACTCCGACGGCGTGATCTGGTGCGTCGACTACACGAAGACCAACCGGCTGCTGCCCGCCAGCCTCCTGGCCAGCCTCGGCGACGAAGAGGCGGACGCCTTCTCGACCGAGATGCTCGACGAGGTCGCCGACACCCTCGCCGGCTTCGAGAGCCTCCGTCCGGAGCCCTTCCTCGTCTTCTTCGAGCCCCCTTCGCTGGGACCGCGGATCGTCAACCAGTTCGCGCTCTTCTCCGTGCTGTCGAGTGCCGCCACCCAGCTCGACGAGTGGCTGGCCGGCCGCCCCGACTGCTATCGCAGGATCATCGTCCCCCACGCCCTCAAGTGGGAGATCCGCGACAAGCTCGACCAGGCCAACGTCAACGAGCGCGTCCTGTTCCCGGGACTCGATGGCCTCTGCCGATGGCTCGGCCGCCAGTACAGCCCGCGCCCCACAGGCAGCTGAGGCGGGCTCCGCCGCCCTATCGCTCTTCGAGCAGCCGGCGCATCAGCGCCACGGCATCCCCCGGGTCCACGAGCTGGCGCTCGCGGTCGCGGCGCAGGGAGACCTCCACCTTGCCCTCCGCCAGGCCGCGGGCGCCGACGACGACGCGGACGGGGAAGCCGATGAGGTCGGCGTCCTTGAACTTGACCCCGGGGCGCTCGCGGCGGTCGTCGTGGAACACGTCGACGCCGGCCTCCAGCAGGCCTTCGTAGATCGAGTCCGCCACCCCCGCGACCGCGGCGTCGTCCGAATCGAGGGAGACGACGAGGGCCTCGAAGGGGGCCAGGGCCATGGGCCAGATGATGCCGTCCGCATCGTGGTTCTGCTCGACGGCGGCGGCCACCGTGCGGCCGATCCCCAGCCCGTAGCAGCCCATCAGCATCGGCCGGTCCTCGCCGTTCTCGTCGGCGAAGACGCACTGCATGGCGGCCGAGTACTTGGTGCCGAGATCGAAGATGTGGCCGACCTCGATGCCCCGGAAGAGCTCCAGGGCGCCGTCGCCGTCGGGGCTCGGGTCGCCGTCCCGGGCGAGGACGAGATCCGTCCACTCCTCCACCGTCGCGTCCCGGCCCCAGTTGGCGCCGACGAAGTGGGCGTCCGCGGCGTTGGCGCCGCAGACGAAGTTGACGAGGGGGCGGGCCGACTCGTCGCCGACGAAGCGCAGCTCGCCGGGCAGAGCGACCGGCCCCGCGAAGCCCACGGGCGCGCCCGTCGCCTCGCGGACCTTCGCCTCGCCGCCCAGCGCCAGGTGTTTGGCGCCGAGGTGGTTCCTGAGCTTGACCTCGTTGACCTCGCGGTCGCCGCGGACGACGACTCCGACGAGCTCCTTCTCGGTCTCGTAGATCAGGGTCTTGACCAGGGCGGTGAGCGGCTTGCCGAGAAAGCGCGCCACGTCTTCGACCGTCCTCTGGCCGGGGGTCTCGACCCGCCGCAGCTCTTCCGCCGCGGCGGCGGCCGGGGTCTCGAGGGGGCCGATCCTGGCGCGCTCGACGTTGGCGGCGTAGCTGCCCGAAGGCGAGCGGACGACGGCGTCCTCGCCGGTGTCGGCCAGCACCATGAACTCGTGCGAGGAGGCGCCCCCGATCGTGCCGCTGTCGGCCTCGACCATCGAGTACTCGAGGCCGCAGGCCTCGAAGATCCGGCAGTAGGCGGCGCGGATCGCCTCGTAGGTCTCGTCCAGCGATTCCTGATCGGCGTGGAAGGTGTACGCGTCCTTCATGATGAACTCGCGGCCGCGCATCAGGCCGAAGCGGGGGCGGATCTCGTCCCGGAACTTGGTCTGGATCTGGAAGAGGCTGAGCGGCAGCTGGCGGTAGCTCCTGACGTCGCGCCGCACGATGTCGGTGATGACCTCCTCGTGCGTCGGGCCGAAGCAGAAGTCGCGGTCGTTGCGGTCCTTCATCCGCAGCAGGAGGTGGCCGTAGACGTCCCAGCGATCCGTCTCCTGCCACAGCTCGGCCGGATGGATGGCGGGCATCGAGAGCTCCACGGAGCCGGCCCTCGTCATCTCGCGGCGGACGATCTCCTCCAGCTTGCGGACGCTACGCCAGCCCAGGGGCAGGTAGCTGTAGATCCCGGCCGCCACCTTGCGGATCATGCTGCCGCGCACCATCAGCCGATGGCTGACGACCTCCGCGTCCTTGGGCGCCTCGCGGGTCGTAAAGAGGTAGTAGCGGCTCCAGCGCATCCGCTAGTCCCTTCCTCCTTCGTCGCCGGCGCGCCCCTCGCGCACCCGGGCGAGAAGCCGGTCGCTCGCCTTGAGACACTCCATCATCCGCTGCTCGAGCGAGATGCCGGCGCGGTCGATCTGCCGGGCCCGGGCGAGCGCCCGGCGGGCTCCCGACTCGTCGCCGGAGGCCAGCAGGGCCATCCCCAGGTGGGTCAGCGTCGTCGGCGACACGCCGAGCTCGCTCGAGCGCTCCAGGTAGCCGATCGCCTGGTCGAACTCCCGGCGCTTGAAGTGCACCCAGCCGAGAGCCGCCAGGGGGAACTGCCGCAGCTCTTCGGGCGACAGGTCCAGCGCTTTTTGCGCGTACTCGAGCGCGCGGTCGAGGTCCTCTTCCATCTCCGCCAGGTTGTAGGCCATCTCGTAGTAGCCGATCGCCTGCGCGTAGCTCGACTGCCCCTCTTCGAGCAGCCGGCGGCCGACCCGGTTGCCCTCGCGAAAGCGGCCCGAGCTGCGCAGGGCCTCGATGAGGGTGGCGTAGGCCGTGGCCTTGAGCATCGGCTCCGGATCCAGGTCCAGCACCTTGCGGGTGACGAGCTCGCCCTCGCGATGGCGCTGGAGCTGCATGCAGGCGAGAGCGTAGGTCATCAGCAGCGTCGGGTTCTCGGGCTCCGCCTTCAGCGCCCGCCGGTAGGCGGCGAGCGCCCGCTCCGCGCTGTCGCGCTCGAGCAGCCGCTCGCCCTCGTCGAGCCAGCGCCGCGCCTCCGCGCCGACCTGCGGCAGGGGCGAGCGTCCCTGCCCCGACAGATAGCGCACGAGATCCTGATACCGCATCCGGCTGGGATTGAGCTGCTGCGCCCGCCGGAAGGACTCGAGCGCCTTGCGGTTCCAGTGGCGGTCGAGATAGGCGAGGCCGAGCAGGTGGTGCGCCTCTTCGTGAGCCGGATCCTGGCGCACGACCTCCTGCATCTGGGCGATGGCGGCCGAGCGCCGCCCCATCTCGTACAGGCAGCTGCCGAGCAGGTAGCGCGCCTGGGTGACGCCGTCGATGGCGACCGCTTGCTCGAGCAGCGCTACGGCCTGCTTGATCCGGCCCTGCCCCGCGTACACGGCGCCCAGGCTGAAGAGCGGCAGGAAGTGGTCCGGATAGAGCTCCACGGCCCGCCTGAGGAGCGCCTCCGCCCGCCCGGCGTCGCCCCGCTCCTGGTGGATGACGCCGCTGTACACGAGCCCCTCGAAGTGCTCGGGCCGGACCCGCAGCACGCGCTCGAAAAAGGCCAGGGCCGTGGCCGTCTCGCCCTCGTTGAAGTACGTCTCGCCGAGGAAGTACGCCAGCTCGTAGTTCTCCCGGTCCAGCTTGTAGGCCGCCTCGAGCGCGCCGAGAGCGCGCTCGATGTCGAGCGCGAAGAGCGCGTACTCGGCGTCCTCGACGAGCTGGCCGAAGAGCTTCTCCTTTTTGCCCCGGAAGAGAGCGACGATGCGCTCCTTCGAGTCGCCGAACCGCTCGCGCTTCTCGAGCGCCAGCAGCTGGTACTCCATCTTCTCTTCCCAGCGCTGCGTCCACTCGGCGTTGTGGAGGATCTGCTTTTCCTCGAGCAGCTCGCGCATCGTCGCCAGGCCCGCCTGGCCGAGCACGAGGGCGCGCTCCTGGCCGCCGGCGGCCGCGAGGAGCTGGCGCAGCGTCTCGGCCGTCCTCTTCACGGCCTCCTCGAGGATGGAGATCCTCTCGAGCAGGTGCTCGTCGAGCGAGAAGGCTTCTTCCTCGGCCTCCGGGTCGAGCGCCCGGTCCTCTTCCGTCATCGGGCCCGACACGACCAGCAGCTTCTGCTGGCATCGCCAGCAGTGCTCCTGATCCTCGCTGTTGCGCGCTCCGCAGGCCTGACAGAACATCATCTCTCCGTGGCCGGACCGGGCCGGCACCGTGGGGTCGGAAGAACTCCGGAAGGGGGCGAACCGGGCCGCGACGGCCTCCTCCGGGCCGCAGGCCGGGAGAGCCTACGGGATCGCCCTCCAAAAGGAAAGAACGCGCCCGGCCGCCCGCGGCGGCGCGATTGTGTCGCGACGCCTCGTCGTGAGACGCTTCGAGACACGAAATCGGGGCGGTTCGGCCACCGGTGCCGCGGGCGCCGGCGGCGCGGGCTTGGCAGCGGTCTTGCTGCCGCCAACGGACGCCCCCGCTTCGCCGAGGCATCATCCATGCGACTGGGATTCCTGCTCACCGTCTCGCTGCTCGGCATGGCACTGCTCGTCGCCGTGCTCGGGATCCTGCTCGAGGGGACCTCGGACGCGATCGGCGGCGAGCTCGACGAGCTGCGTCGCAGCTCGATCGAGGAGGTCCTGGGCGCCGACGGCATGGACCAGGCGCTCAAGGCGGCCACGGCGGCCGCCTACCGGCTGCTGGCCGAGCGCTACCGCGAGCGGGCCGAGATCTCCCACGAGTCGGGAAACGAGTGGGGGGCGCTGACGCCGCTCGACCTCGACTCCGTGGACGAGCAGCTCGAGGAGTTCGAGGATGCCCTGGCCCAGACCGGCCGCGCCGTCGCCGCCGGCGCCGAGCTCGCGCAGCGCCGCGGCGACCGGCCGAGCGCCGACGCCGTCGCACAGCAGCGGCGCTTCGGCGAGATCAGGAGCCAGTTCGCGGTGCATCGAGGGATGCTCGAGCGGCTCGTGCACCTCATCCGCTACCACCCCAACGAGCACGTGCGCGAGTACCTGCAGGACGAGCTCGAGCCGCACTACGAGGAGACGATGGCGCCTCTCCTGCGCGAGTTCGCGGGCGCCGCGCGGGCCGACCTCGACGGCGCCACCCGAGCCGTCGAGCGCCTCGTCGCCCGGGCCACGACGCGCAACCGCTGGCTGACCGGGCTGGCGCTGGCGCTGGCCCTGGCCGCCAGCCTGCCGCTGTCACGCGCCATCTCCCGCCCTCTCGGCCGCCTGCACGACGCGGCCCTGCGCATCGGAGCCGGCGACCTCGAGCACCGCGTGGAGGTCCGCGCCGACAACGAGATCGGCGCCCTCGCCGCGGCCTTCAACCAGATGGCCGAGAACCTCCGCGCGTCGACGGTGTCGAGGACGTTTCTCGACAACATCCTGCAGTCGATGCGCGAGATCGTAATGGTCGTCGATTCCACGGGGACGATCCAGACCGCCAACCAGGTCGCCGTCGAGCAGCTCGGCGACGGCGAGGCGAGTCTGCGCGGACGCAACGTCGGCGAGATCGTCGCCGGCGGCGCCGATGGGCTCGAGTCCGGCGCCGGGGAGTGCGACCTGCGCCGCGTCGACGGCTCGACGTTCCCGGCCTCGTTCTCGCGCTCCGAGCTGCGTGGACCCGGCGGCAGCCGGGAGGGCTTCGTCCTCGTCGCCCGCGACATCACCGAGCGCCGCGAGTCGGAGGCGCGCCTGCGCCGGTCGCTGCACGAGAAGGAGATTCTGCTCAAGGAGGTCCACCATCGCGTCAAGAACAACCTGCAGATCGTCTCCAGCCTGCTGCGGCTGCAGGAAGGCGACATGGAGGGACCCAACCGGGATCTGCGGGAGAGCCAGAACCGCATCCGCTCGATGGCGTTGATCCACGAGCACCTCTACCAGTCGCCCGATCTCGCGAACATCGACTTCAGCGCCTACGTCGAAGAGCTGGTGAAGAACCTCCTCGCCTCCTACGGCGAGCGCGGCGAGAGGGTCCGCGCCGAGGTCACCGTTCTCACCTGCCCGTTGAGCCTCGACACGGCGATCCCCTGCGGGATGATCGTCAACGAGCTCGTCGCCAACGCGCTCGAGCACGCCTTCGACGCCGGTGGCGGCACGCTCTGGATCTCCTACGGCCCCCGCAACGGTCATCACGAGCTGCGGGTGGCCGACGACGGCCGCGGCCTGCCGGCCGACTTCGACTTGACGGGCGGCCATTCGCTCGGCTTGAGGCTCGTCTCGGCCCTGACCACCCAGCTCGGCGGTGAGCTCGCCTACGCCTCGTCGCCACGGCGCACGGAGTTCACCATGCGATTCAGGCCCCCGGAGGGACAGACGACATGACCGACAGCGCGCCTCCACCGACAACCCGGATCCTCATCGTCGAGGACGAGGCGGTCGTCGCCCTCGACATCGAGCGGCGGGTCCGGGAGCTCGGCTACGACGTGGCCGGCACGGCGGCGGCGGCCGAGGAGGCGGTGCGGCTCGCCGAGCGCGAGCGCCCCGACCTCGTGCTGATGGACATCCGTCTCCGGGGGATCATGGACGGCATCGAAGCCGGCCGCCAGATCCGCGCCGCCTGGGGGATCCCGGTGATCTACCTGACCGCCCACGCCGACGAAGCGACGCTCGCCAGGGCCAAGGAGACGGCGCCCCACGGCTACCTGCTGAAGCCGTTCGACGAGCAGAAGCTGCGGGTGGCGCTCGAGGTGGCGCTGGCCAGGCACGAACGCGACCGCGTCGTCAGGCGCTACGGCAGCGACCTCGAGGCGGTCCTCGACGCGCTGCCCAACGGCGCCGTGCTCGTCGACCCCGGAGGCGACGTGACCTTCGCCAACAGCACGGCGCGGCGCATGCTCCAGCTCGGCGACCGCGACCTGGGCCGCCCCTGGCCGCGCGCCCTCAAGCTGACCGACGCGACCCGCGAGGAGATCGAGCGCGAGGCGGCGACGACGCCCGGCGAGCGCCGCCGGGTCGGCATCCCGATCGGCGGCGCCCCGGAGACGGCGCTCGAGGTCGACGTCGTCGACGACCCTCGCGCCGGGGGCGGCAAGATCCTCTTCCTGCACGACGTGTCCGAGGTGCGCTCTCTGCGGGCGCGGCTCGTCCAGGGCGCCGAGTTCGAGAAGATGATCGGCCGCAGCGAGGCGATGCGCCGCGTCTTCCAGAGCGTCTCCGACCTGGCGGCCGTCGACAGCTCCGTGCTCATCCGCGGCGAGACCGGTACCGGCAAGGAGCTCGTGGCCCGCGCCCTGCACCGCCGCAGCGTCCGCCGCGACGGACCCTTCGTCGCCGTCAACTGCGGCGGGCTCTCCGACGAGCTCGCCGCCAGTCAGCTCTTCGGCCACCTGCGCGGCTCGTTCACCGGGGCCGTGGCGGACCGCGAGGGCTGCTTCGAGGCGGCGCAGGGCGGCGTCCTGTTCCTCGACGAGATCGGCGAGCTCTCCGAGCGCGTCCAGGCGTCGCTCCTGCGGGTGCTCGAGGATCAGCGGGTCACCCGGATCGGCGAGAACACGAGCCGCGCGGTCGACGTCCGGCTGCTCGTCGCCACCCACCGCGACCTCGAGCGGGAGATCGCCGAGCGGCGGTTCCGCGCCGACCTCTACTACCGCTTCCGGGTGGCGCAGATCGACCTGCCGCCGCTGCGCGAGCGCCGCGAGGACATCCCGGCGCTGGCGAGCGCCTTTCTCGCCGCCGCGCGGGCGCTGACCGGCAAGCAGGTCCAGGAGATCGACGACGCGGCGCTCGGCGCCCTCGTCGCCCATTCCTGGCCCGGGAACGTCCGCGAGCTGCGCAACGCGATCGAGTTCGGCGTCGTCCGCTGCGCGGGCCGCAAGCTCATGACCGGCGACCTGCCGCCCGAGGTCGCGGCCGAGCGCGCTGCCATCGACCCGGGACTCGGCGAGGAAGGGCGCATCCGCGAGGCGCTCGCCCAGGCGGGCGGCCAGCGGAAGCGAGCGGCCAAGCTGCTGGGCATGAGCCGCGCCACGTTCTATCGCCGCCTGCGCGAGCTCGACATCGATCTCGGCTGAGAGCGCGCTCGGGCGGCGTCCCACGCCCTTCCCGGCGCTGAGACACCTGAGACACGCGACACACCACGGCGAGCCGCTGCGACCGCACCTAAGCGCCTTGGATCGTGTGTTTAGCACGACCGAAGCGGCCTGGCTCCGAGCTTGCAGAAACCCGGAGCATGCGCCGGATCGCCCTCTACTCGCACGACACGCTCGGCCTCGGGCATCTGCGGCGCTGCCTGAAGCTGGCCGCGCACCTCTCGGCGCGGCTCGGCGAGCTCAGCGGCCTGCTCGTCACCGGCTCTCCCTGGCATCCGCTCTTCCCCCTGCCCCGGGGGTTCCGGGTGGCGGCGCTGCCGCCGGTCGCCAAGACCGCCGACGGCCGCTACGAGAGCCGCGCCGCCGGCGTCGATCTGGCCACGGTGATCGCGATCCGGCGCCGCGAGATCGCGGCCGCTCTCGAGGGCTTCCGCCCCGATCTCCTGGTCGTCGACAACGTGCCCTGCGGGCTGCACGGCGAAGTGCTGCCGGCGCTGCGGGCGCTGCGGCGGCGCGGAGCGCGAATTGTGCTGGCGCTGCGCGACGTCCTCGACGACCCCGCGGCCATCTGCCGCGAGTGGGCGCGCGCCGGCGCCTGCGAAGCGGTCGCCTCGCTCTTCGACGAGGTCTGGGTGTTCGGCGACCACGACGACGCCGCGGCGCTGACCGCAGGCGGCCCGTTGGCCGGAGTCGCCGCCAAGGTCCACAGCTGCGGCCGCATCGGCACGCCCGCGCCCCCCCCGGGGCTCGCGCCCCCGAC
>Ga0224512_10004009_pt1 | contig 12682 bp, 13 predicted proteins | sample SF_May12_sed_USG_4_FD_169103 | JGI IMG/M metagenome (GOLD analysis project Ga0224512, IMG submission 169103) | Sediment microbial communities from San Francisco Bay, California, United States - SF_May12_sed_USGS_13 | ecosystem: Environmental > Aquatic > Marine > Sediment | place: USA... | reverse complement strand
CACCGCGAGAAGATCGCGGCGCAGCTCGAGGGGCGCTATACCGTCAAGCTCGCGGGCGGCTAGGGGTCACGAGACGCACTCCTCGCGCTCGGTGAACTCTCCTTCGAGCTCATCGCCGAGCGTGCCCCGAAGCGCGTGGGTGAACCGGTTGCGGTAGCAGGAGTGGCCTCGGCGATTCGGGTGAAACGCCCCCGCGACCCCGAGCTGGCGTGTCACCGAGCGGCTGAGCCGCAGGACCCAGCGGCTGATGAATGTGCGGCATATTCCATGGGTGCCGAAGTCAGCCGACAGGCCATCCACGTGGGTCCATCCGAAGCTCCCAGCCGACGCCGCGACCTGCGCGTTGAGCGGGTCGACGACGCTCGCCTTCGCCCACCGGGATTCGTTCCGGGTCAGATTGAACCGCGGCAGCGGCACCGTCGGATATCGGCAGAAGCGTCCGGGCCGGCTCTGTGACGGATCGAAGTACTCGGAAATCAATACGCGCTCCGACGGTATGCCCAGGGGCTCGCCCGCCTCGCAATCGCCATCACCCAGGCACGCGGCGAGCCGCGCGTAGCGGCCATCGAGATCGAGCAAGAGGCGGTCGACGGCCTGCTGGACGGTCTCCTCGCCACGGAACGGCGCCGCCTGGCAGCTGCCCTCGTCCTCGTCATTCAGAAGGCAGCGCTGCACGATGGTGCCAAAGCGCAAGTCGTTCGCCCCGATCGTGAGCATGAGGGCATCGACCTCGCGCGGTGCTTCCGGGGAGCCGCCGATACCGGGGTCCTCCAGGAGCGCACGCAACTGGGCGATCTGCGGCGGCAGGGGATCGCCGGACTCGATTCCACGATATTCGCGGAGCAGACCGGTGGTGATGCGGGCGCCCGAGCACGCCAGGTGGAGGAAGGTGACCGTGGTATCGGGGTCGGCGCTCTCGATCTCCAGCGCGGCCTGAGCGGACCCGGCCCTGAACGACCGGTGGCACTGGCGGTCCTGCCAGACCGTCTCGTCGCCGAAGAGCGTCCTCAGCCGGCCCTGGTCGGGGTTGCCCTCGCCGGAGGCCACCGAGTCGCCGAGCGACACGATCAGGAAGTCGCGCACCCGCGCCGGCTGGGTGTCGGACCCGGCCACCACCTCGCCGTCGTCACCCCGAATCTCGACCCAGGTCGTGAACTCGCCCTGGTCCTCGAACGACGCCAGGAGCCGGCATCCATCGGCTTGCTCGCCTCGCTCGGAGTCGTTGCCCGCCGCCATGAAGTAGTAGTCGCCATCCCGGCATTCGCGGCGCCGTCTGACGGTCTCCGCGTCGGGTTCGTCGTCCCGCCGGTTGTCCGAGATGGTGATGATGGCTCGATAGTCGGGGCCCGGGGCGGGAACGCGCACCCGGTCCTCGGTCGGGCCGATCGTTCGCGGCTGCATCTGGAGCGTGAAGCTCAGCCCTTCGGTCGGCTCCGGGATGTCGTCGTCACCAGAGCATCCGACGACGCCCGCAAGGGCCATCAACGCGAATATCAGGAGAATCCGCGGGAACATTCACTGCGACGCTCTCAGGTGATCCGCCCTCTGCGAGCCTTCCGCAACTCCGCTCGGAGATTTTGACCAGTTGGCGCGGCGAGCACGAGTTGTCTGAACGAACACACGTTCGTACACTCCCGCAGACTGCCGCACGAGGAGAGACGAATGCCCGAACGCACCGAATACGCACCCGGAACCCCGTCCTGGGTCGACCTTTCGGCCGCGGACCTCGATGCGGCTCGCGCGTTCTATTCGCGGGTGTTCGGCTGGAAGTACCGCGACGAGGCCGCTGGCGAGGGGAGCGTCCACTCCGTGGCCCAGGTCGACGGCAAGGCGGTTGCCGGTTTGTGGGCGGCGGGGGATTCGCCGCCCGGCTGGAACACGTACGTGACCGTCCAGGAGGTCGATGGCGCTGTGAGCGCCGCGCTCGCGGCCGGAGCATCGACCGCGCTGGAGCCCGTCGACGCGGAGGCGGACGGCCGCATGGCGAGGATTGTCGACGCGGTCGGCGCGCAGGTCAGCCTCTGGGAGCCGAGAAAGCGGGCAGGCGCCGAGCTGGTCAGCGAGCCGGGAGGCTTCATCTGGACCGAGCTTCTCTGCGGCGACTGCGCCAGGGCCGCCGAGTTCTACGGTTCGCTGTTCGGCTGGGAAGCAGAGGCGATGCCTGCACCCGACGGAAGTGAGGCCATGCTGTTCGCGGGGCGGGAGGGCCCGGTCGCAAGCGTCCGCGATCCGAAGTCGAGCTTGCCTCCAACGTGGCTCGTCTACTTCGCCTGCGAGGACGCCGATGCCTGCGCCGCAGCCGTCGCGGATGCCGGGGGAGCTATCGCCATCGAGCCGATCGACGCTCCGTTCGGCCGGATGGGCGCGGCGGTCGACGTGAACGGCGCAGCGTTTGCCTTCATCGCCACCAATCCGGAGTACGAGCTCGCGGCGTAGGAGTTCCGGCTGTGGCATGAGAACCTTCCCGTCGAAGGGAGGGGTCAATGGCACGACGACCGGTCGTCTTCGTACACGGCTACGGAACGGACGAGCGCGGCTTTGGTGCGCTGAGGCAGGGGCTCATCGACGCGGGATACACCCCCAGCGACCTGCACCTCGTGAGGTATGTCTCGTTGAGCGACGAGGTGTCGGTGCGGCGCCTCGCCGATGCGTTCGAGCTCGCGGTTCAGGAGCGCATTCGCGACAACAGCTTCGACACGGTGGTCCATTCGACCGGTGTGGTCATCGTTCGCGAGTGGCTGCGGCGCGCCCCCGAAGCCTCCAAGCGGCTGCGCCATCTGGTGGCGCTGGCGCCGGCCAACTTCGGCAGCCCCTCGGCGCCGCGGGCGCGCTCACTCGCGGGACGGGCAGTGCGTGGGCTCGGCATGCTCGCCAGGGGCGACGGCGGGGACTTCATCACGCCGTGGTCGGAGGACTTCCTCGAGGTCGGTGGGCGCCTGCTGCACGACCTGGAACTGGCGAGCCCGATTAGCTGGGACCTTGCGATGGACGAGATCGAGGGCGAGCGGTGGGGGCGGGGCGATGGCGACAAAGACGTGCCGGCGACCTTCGTGATAGGCGGGCTATCCGAATACGACGACGCCGAGATGGCGCGGCGCCGGCCCGGGCCGGGCACCGACGGGACGGTGCGCATCTCCGGCATGGGTCTGGACATCGACTACCTGGGTCTGGATCTCATTCCGAGCGCGCCGGAGGATGGGCGGATCGATTTCCGGCCGGCGCCGGAGCGCATGGCTCGACCGCTGTTGGTGATCGGTCTCAACCACGCCTCGGTAAAGGCCGGGCCGTCCGATGACACCGACGATGTGGCTCACCAGGCTTATGCGGTGGTGAAGGAGTGGCTGGCGGACGCGCTGAGCAAGGAGGGTCCTGACGACTACGCGCGGTGGAGCCGAGACGTCGCGACGGCGAGCGCCGATCAAATCGAGCGCTCCCATCGGGCGAGCTGGCTGCAGTTCGTGGTTCGCCTGGTCGACGAGACCAGCCGGCCGATCGCAGTGGACTGGACGCTGGAGCTTGATGTCGATGGACACGCCATCGGCGCGTTCGAGCGGGGGGCGCACACCCATAGCGAGGACCCGAGCCTGCGGTGCTTCCATCTGGCGGTCACCGACCAGCTGATGGCCGCCGAGGAGGCCACGCTCCGGGTGATCACGATGCCGGAAACGAAGCGGTTCGGATATCTGGGCGTGGGTAGCCGTCGCCAGGCCGATCGGGGCGCCTCCCACATCTCCGCCGAGATCACCCTCGCGCTGGGCGAGCATGAGCGCCCGGTGCGGTTGTTCAGGCGGAACGCGACGACGCTGATTCAGATTCGGCTCGACGGCAGGCCGGGCCCTCCGGAATCCCAGACGGCCCTGCTGAGCTTCGTCGACTAGTCGATCTCCAGGGCGAGGCCGAATGCGCGCTGCACGATCGGTTGCTCCTGGGAGGCCGCCCAGATCGCCACCGAGGGGTCGCTTTCGCACGTGATCTTGAGTCTCAGAGTCGTCCCGTCGGAGTCGGCGGCGACAGCCGTGACCGCCCGCGAGCGCCCGCGCTCCAACTGCTCGGCCAGCCGAAGGCACACCGCGAGTCGGTCGATGCGCCTCTCATCGCCCTTCTCCATCAGCGTGCCGTATGGACCGACGCCGGGCAGGCGTTTGCGATGGCCGCGGATCAGGCTGGCGATCAGCGCGAGCTCCCGATGATCGAAGCCGGGCAGGCCGGCGTTGAGCACGAGGTACTGGGAGTGCTTGTGGTGGTCGTGGTAGTCGATCAACACGCCGACATCGTGTAGTAGCGAGGCCGTCCACAGCCATTCGCGCTCGACCGGATCGTCGTCCTGCAGTCCGGTCCGGCACAGCCCCGAGTAGATGCGATCGGCAATGAATGCCACGTGCCCCGCATGGTCGAGGTCGGCTCGGTAGCCCTCCGCGAGGCTGAGGACCGTGGCCTCGCGGACGTCTTGGAGCAAGGCGGGGTCGCCGCCGAGGATGCGCTCGAAGTACACCCCCTCACGCAAACCTCCGGCGCAGACCTCCACCGCGTCGATGTCGGTTTGCTCCATCACCTCTGAGACCACGAGGGCGGCCCCCAGGACGATGTCCGCGCGGTCGGCCTTCAAGCCGGGCAGGCGGGCCCGCTCGCGTGCGTCACGCACGGCCATCTCGTCGATGAGCTCTTGGAGGACCGGGTGGCTCAGCCGGAATCCGTGGATCTCGCGGAGGGGGTAGTCGGTGCGGCGCTGGGCCATGGCCGCAAGGGTGCGAATCGAGCCGCCGATCCCGAGCAGGCGATCGCCGAGGCTCTGAGCCCATTCGACCTCGCCGAGAGACGTCTCGACGTGGCGGCGTAGGGCCTTCAGCTGGCGCTTCTTGGGCGGGTCGTCGGTGAGGAACCCCTCGGTTGCGCGCACTGCGCCAAGCCGGTAGCTCACGAAGTCGGTCAGCTGCCGCTCGCGTACGCGGCTGAGCTGCATGCTGCCGCCCCCGACGTCCAGCACGCCGCCGTCGCGTAGGGTGGTGGCGTTGATCGCGCCCAGATAGCCGTACGTGGCCTCCTGCTCGGTGGAGATGACCCTGACCTGCAACCCGTCCGGGCCACCGAGAGCCTCCAGCACCTCATGCTGGTTTTTCGCCTCGCGGATCGCGCTGGTGGCGACGACGGCCACTTCTTCGATTCCAATCGTGCGGCAGAAGCGCGCGTAAGCGCCGGCGGCGTGCCTGGCTCGCTCGATTGCCTCCGGAAGGATGACGCCGTCGGCCATGCCGGCCGACAGGCGCACCGGGTCGCGGATCTCGTCGATCATGCGCGGGGGGCGCCCTGGCAGATACGCGAAGACCACGAGCCGAAAGGTGTTCGACCCGAGATCGACGACGGCGAGCCGGCGCTCCTCCACGGAAGCTGCCGGGTTCCGTGTGCGCTGGGCTCCCACCGGGCCGACACGGTAGCGAAGAGCCAGGCCGGATCGTTCGATACCTCGAGGCGTTAACGGACGCTCATCTTCGTCAATAGTCGCTTAAGCGGCGATCAATCCGGGCTCCACTTTCCTGGTCTTGGATGCCCACCACGACATTCCCCTCACTCGGAGGCAGGCAAATGAGGGCAACCACGATCACCCTCGACCGGGACATCATCCGCCTTCATGCTCTTTTGGAGCGACTCGACCTGCGGGAGCAAGAACTCTGCTGCGTCGAGGGGTGTACCCACACCTATCCGCACGAGATGCATGAGCTCGAGGCCGCGTAACGGGGCTTACGCCGGCCGAGCGTCCGGGAGCGCTCAGGTCGCGTGAGTGCCACTCCTCTCAGGAGTGCGTGCCCCCTGTGAACGGCGCCTTCGGGCGCGGTTCATACGTTCTGGGGCTACTCGCCGTCGAGGAGGTTCAGGTAGGGGGGCTCGATCGTAGGAGCCAAGATGAGCCTGCCTTCGGCCAGAGCGACAAGGTCGCGCCCGGCCAGCTCGAAGCGCCACCCTTCCGACAAGGAAAAGTCCCGCCCGTTCTCCGAAAGCCGGGAGGCAATGAAGCCGTGGATCTCATCTCGGGTCGCAACCAGGCTCGGCGCGAGCTCGGCCTCTGCGGCTCGGGCGCTCACGACGACCTGACCGAGCGGACCGAGCACCTCGAGTCGCGCCTGGACCTCCGGCGGCGGCGGCGGCGGCATCTCGATGGGCTCGAGCTCGTCGGACCGCTCGAGCGCTTCCAGGATCTCTTGAATCTGGCGCGATTTCACTCGCTCCGGGACGCCGCGCTCGTTCATCACGGCCTTGGAGCTGCTCGGCCGACGCCGGGCGAGCTCGATCAGCGTGCGGTCGGGAACGACCCATGAGGTGGGCTTGTCGATGCGCGCCGCTTCGCGCTCGCGCCACGCGGCGAGCTCCTTCAGCCGGGCCCGCTCTGCCGGTTTGAGGCGACCCTGTCCCTTCACGCGTCGCCACGAGGCCTCGGGCTCAGGAGCCCAGCGGGAATCGGCGCCATAGCGTCGCTCGTGCTCCTCGAGGACCCACGTGCGGCGCTCCAGGGCGTCGATCCGATCCCACAGGTTGTCGGCCAGGGCCAGCAGGTGCTCCACGTCCGCAGCGGCATAGGCCAGTTGGGCGTCGCGAAGTGGTCGTTTGCTCCAATCGGTGTAGCGCTCGCTCTTGTCGAGGCGCACGCGCAGGACCCGGTCGAGCAAAGCCTGAAGGCCCTGCCCAACGCCAAGGCCGACGAAACCGGCCATCAGCTGAACGTCGTGCAAGTTGCTCGGGGCGGCGCCGGTGGCGATCTGCATCAACGTGAGATCGGCCGCGGGTGCGTGCATCACCGCCGTGATCTGCGGATCGGCGACCAGCTCGGCGATCGGATCGAGGGGCGCGCCGTCGACCGGGTCGATCAGATCGATACCGTCGGGCGTCGCGACCTGTGCAAGGCAGGGCAGCGGCGCATAGCTGCGCTCCCACATGAACTCGAAGTCGAGCGCGAAGCGACCGTGAGCGCGTGCCCGGGTCGCAACCTCCTCGACCCCCGACGCGCTTCGAATAGGGGTCACGCGGGGTAATGTAGCGCTCCGTGCAGGTAACCCGGATCGCAAAAGCGTTTGGATCCGAGGTCGTCCTCGACGCGGTCTCCTTCAGGGTCGCGCCCGGCGAGCGGCTCGCTGTCGTCGGTCGCAACGGCGCGGGGAAGACGACGCTCCTCAGGATCCTCGCCGGAGAGCTCGCCGCGGATAGCGGCGAGGTGAGCGTGCCGGGAGAGGGGCGCATCGCTCTGCACGACCAACGCCCGCCCCTTGGGCGGGACATCACACTCGGCTGCTACATCGGGGAAGGGCTCGCCGGCGCGCGAGCCGCCGAGGCCCGGCTTGCCGACCTGGAAGCCCGCATGGCGGGCGGCGATGCCGGCGCAGAGGTGATGCGCGACTACGAGCGCGCCCAGGGGGAGCTCGAGCGGCACGGCGGCTACGGCTGGCGCTCGTGGCAGGAGCGGGTGATGCGCGGTCTCAGGCTGCCGCCGGAGTGGGCCGAGCGCGGACTGGACGAGTTCTCCGGCGGCGAGCTGACCCGCGCGGCCCTGGCGAGGGCGTTGGTCGCCCAACCGGAAGTACTGCTGCTGGACGAGCCCACGAACCACCTCGACATCCCCTCGGTAGAGTGGCTGGAGCAGGCCCTGATCGACATGGGGGCCGCCGTGGTCGTGGTTTCCCACGATCGATGGTTCCTGGAGTCGGTCGCCACAGGCGTGCTCGAGCTCGATCGGGGCCGGTCGAAGCTCTGGCCGATGGGCTATTCGCGCTTTCGACGGGAGCGTGCGGCCGAGGCGGCCCGCGAGGAGCGCGCCGCCGAGCGCCAGGCGGCCGAGATTGCCCGGCTGGAGCGGTTCGTCGAGCGTTGGCGGGCCGGCACGAAGGCGCGACAGGCAGCCTCGCGTGCAAAGCGGCTCGAGCGCATGGCGCCCCCGAAGGCTCCGAGTCGGGAGAGGGCCCTGGCCTTCGGGTTTCCACCCACGGAGCGGGTTGGCCGGGTCGTGATCGACGCCGTAGGCGTCGACGTCGCCGCGGGGGACACGCAGCTGCTGTCCGAGGTCGACCTGGCCATCGAGCGCGAGCAGCGGGTCGCCGTTGTCGGGCCGAACGGCGCAGGCAAGACGAGCCTGGTCGAGACGATGATCGGCAAGCGCTCACCCGCAGCGGGCCGCGTGAGTATCGGCCACCGGGTACAGCTGGCGTACTTCAGCCAGCATGCCGCCGGGCTCGACCCCGAGCTGACCGTTCTCGAGACGATGCTTCGCGTCGGCACGCTGAAGGTCACTGGCGCCCGTACCTTGCTCGGCAACTTCCTCTTCGAGGGCGATACCGTCGATCGCAAGGTCGAGGGCTTCTCGGGCGGGGAGAGGGCGCGCCTTGCCCTCGCGGTGCTGATCGCGGGCGGCGGCAACGTGCTGGTGCTGGACGAGCCCACCAACCACCTCGACGCCGAGAGCCGCGAGGCCCTCGAGGCCGCGCTCGAGGCGTACGAGGGCACGGTCGTCGTGATCTCTCACGACCGGGCATTGATCGACGCGGTCGCGACGCACACCCTCTCGCTGGAGGACGGGCGCGCGGTGCTGCGCCACGGCAATTACAGCGATCTCGCGGCGACGCGTGCCGCCGGCGAGATTGGGGCCGCCGACGTGCCACCGGGAAAGAAGAAGGCGGCTCCCCGGCGCGGCAAGCGCTCGAGCTCATCGCGGCAGGCCCATGTCGCGCGCAAGCTTGAGGGCAAGATCGCCGACCTGGAGAGCCGCGTCGCGGACATCGAGGTGCAGCTTCAGGAGCCAGAGGTCATCGCCGATCCAGAGCGGCTGTCCGAGGTCGGACAGCTCCACCAGGAGCTCCAGCACGAGCTCTCGTGGGCGATGCACGAATGGGAAGCCGCTGCCGAGCAGGCGGGTTAGGGGCGACGTGGGCGAACCGCGCCCGCGGCAGGAGATCGGCGTCGGTCCTCATCCTCGGCCGTGGCCCGAGGGCGAGCGCTACGACCCTGAGCTGCTGGCCGCCGGCGATCGCCGCAACGTGGTCGACGAATTCCGGTACTGGACCCGCGAGGCCATCGTTGCCGAGCTCGACCGGCGCCGGCACCCCTTTCACGTGGCGATCGAGAACTGGGTGCACGACATGAACATCGGCACCGTCGTGCGCACGGCGAACGCCTTTCTCGCGTCCGCGGTCCACATCGTCGGCCGACGGCGCTGGAACCGGCGCGGCGCGATGGTCACCGAGCGGTATCAGCACGTGCACCATCACGACGACATCGAGGCGCTACTCAGGTGGGCGCAGCACGAGCAGTTGCCGATCATCGGAGTCGACAACCTGCCGGGGTCCGTCGCGATAGAGGGCGCTGAGCTCCCAGAGCGCTGCGTGATGCTATTCGGCCAGGAGGGGCCGGGGCTCTCGCGGCCGGCGCGCGACGCGGCCACCTTGGTCTGCTCGATCAGCCAATTCGGCTCGACGCGCTCGATCAACGCCGGCGTGGCGTCCGGTATCGCCATGCACGCCTGGATCCGCCAGCACGCACTGGGCTGAATCGCCTGTGAGAGCATGGCGTGCGCGATGGGGCACGGCCACGATCACGGCGGCAACACCAGCGTTCGCGCCTTGGCGGCCGCCGCTGGGCTGATCCTCGCGTTCATGGTGGTCGAGGCGGTTGGAGGCCTCATCACCGGCTCTCTCGCGCTGCTGGCCGACGCGGGCCACATGGCGTCGGATGCCGCCTCGCTGCTGCTGGCCCTGTTCGCGGCATGGCTCGCGACTCATCCGCCGACGCCGCGCCGAAGCTTCGGCTACCGGCGAGCCGAGATCTTGGCGGCGCTCGCAAACGGGACGGCCCTGGTCGCGATCGCCATTTGGATCGTGATCGAGGCCATGCGGCGGCTTCCCGATCCGCCCGAGATCGACGGGCCGATCGTGCTGGTTATCGGAGCGATCGGCCTGGCGGTGAACGCCGCGGCGCTCGCTGTGCTGTGGCGCTCACGGCGGGAGAGCCTCAATGTCGATGCCGCATTCCGTCACGTCATGTCCGATGCGCTCGGCTCTGTGGGGGTGATCGTCTCGGCGCTGGTCATCATCACGACCGATTGGCGGCCCATCGACCCGATCCTGAGCCTGTTGATCGCCGTCCTCATCGCCTTCAGCGCCTGGTCGGTGCTTCGGGAGTCAGTGGGCGTCCTCCTCGAGGCGGCACCGCGAGGCATGAACGTCGATGCCGTGGGTAGGGCGATTGCGGAGCATCCCGGCGTGAGTGACGTGCATGACCTCCACGTCTGGACGATCACCTCGGGCTTCATTGCGCTCTCAGCCCACGTCGTAGTGGAGCAGGGCGATGACTGCCACGTTCGCCAGCGCGAGATTGCGGCGATGCTGCACGCGAGCTTCGGCATCGCGCACACGACTCTCCAGACCGACCACAGCCGCGACCCCGGCTTCATTCCCATCGGCGAGGTCGGCCGGGAGTGAGATCGGCCCCGGCTCGCAAGCAGCCGGGGAAAGCGAATCACCTACTGATCGGTGAGCTCCGTGCACGCGATGGGCGGGTTGTCGCCTGCCTTGTGCGCCTCGGCCTCCTCAGGGGTGCTGTGGTCCTCGCCCGCGTGGACGGGGAGTACCTGGACCTCGGAGGTGGCGTCCTCGCCACCTCCCTCGCCGTCTTGGGCGTCGGCGTCCGAGTCATGCATGCCCGGGTTCTGGTGCACCATGATGTAGGTGCCTCGGGAGAAGACAGATCGGCGGTGTCGAGGCGCCGGGCCGGGGGCTTCGACGCGGTCGGCGCTCGGCGAGAGCTCGTACGACGTACGCAACGGCCATAAGCGCACGACCGATGATCCGCTCCACCGTGGCGATCAGCCAGGCGGAGAGAACCATGGCGATCACGTGGGCCAGCAGCATCGCGGGCGACATCATCGCGCGGAGGTGGTGCACATCGAGACCGAAGAGCCAGGGCGCCGTGCCCATCACGACCGTACCCAAGCCTGGAGCAGCCCCAGCAGCACCGGGGTTGCGCCGAAGCCTCGCGCCCTCCAGCCGGTGCGCTCACCCACCAGCATGGCGGTGAGGGTCAGCAGCCCCACCAAATCGGCGTCAGCCGCGTGAGCAGAAGCTGCCCGCTCACCGCGGTGTGAGCGATGATGGCCGAGCCGATTGCCCCGGCGAGGATCTTGCGCGTCGGAGCGCCAGTGCGACGATCGGGCTCATCGATCCGAGACGAGACTGGGACGCTCGGGCCAACGCACGCGTTGGTCAAGCTCTGTCCTCAGCGGCACTGCGGGCAGCGACCGCGCAACACGACGTCGTGGTCGTCGATCGCCCAGTCGGCGTGCTCTGCCGTTGCGTGGATGGCCGACTCCAGCCCCTGATCATCGAACGGCCGCACGTCGCCGCACTTCACGCAGAGCAGGTGATGGTGATGCTCCCCTCCCGGGAGCGCCGGCTCGTAGCGGGACATCCCGCCATCGAAGTCGAACCGCTGGACCAGCCGCAGGCCGAGCAGCAGCTCGATGACCCGGTACACGCTGGCGATGCCCACCGGGCGGCCGCCGGACTGGAGCTGGTCGTGCAGCTCCTGTGCGGAAAGGCAGCAGTCGTGTTCGGCGAGGGCCTCGATCACACGCCGACGCGCTGCCCCCGACCGGTGGCCGGCGGCGGAGATCTGCCCGATAGCGTGATCTACCCACTGACGACGCAGCGTGGCCGAATGGCCGCCGTGCGTCGGCGCGCTCACTGGGTCAGACCTTCTCGCCCCGCGCTCGAATGTCGGCTAGCACCTTCTCGATGCCGACTTTGTCGATCACCTTGAGGCCGCGCGCGCTCACGGTGAGCCGCACGAAACGGTTCTCGCTGGGCACCCAGAAGCGACGGGTTTGCACATTGGGCATGAAGCGGCGCCTGGTGGCCCGCATCGAGTGCGAGCGGTTATTGCCCGAGACGGGCCGCCGACCGGTGACTTGGCAGACGCGTGACATTCATCGACTCCGTGGTGTTCGGCCGGGCAGCATAGCGCGTTCGCCGGCGCCGGGCGCTACTATCCCGGGCCGATCGTCTCAACCGCGGAGGAGCAATGGGTCGACAGGGTCACAGGCTGGCAATCACGCTGGAATCGACCGCCGGCACCGGCCACATCTACATGAGCGACAAGAGTCGGCGGAACACGCCCGATCGGCTCGAGATCAAGAAGTACGACCCCCTCGCCCGCAAGCACGTGGTCTACAAGGAGAAGCGCTAGGCCTGCGGCCCGCATTCCGGCGCGGCCGGTGCCACGCAACCCATCCGTTGAGCTAGTTGTCCGCCCGGCGAGCCGGCGTAAACCTCGGACCACCTGAGCGGGGTCGGGCTCTGCGTCGGGGACGACATGACTTCCCCGAAGAAATACGGCGTGCTCTCCGCGGTTGCCGCACTCGCGGCCGTCGTGGCGATCGTTGCTGCCGTCGTCCTGGTTTGGCACGGCGAGGACTCCCCAGACACCGTTGCGGACGCCGACCCCGAGGCAACCGGCGGCGCGAGCTCGCTGCCCGCGTCGAATCCCGAGGTCTGCCGCCTGAAGATGACCGACGCGGTCCTCACCCTGAGCTCCGACTTCATCTCGGCGCTCTCGGATCGGAGAGTCCGTATCGAGGCGGTGCGACCGGCGGTCATGGTTAACGCCCGCCAGATCCGGCTGAGGACGCGAGTATCCGTGGATGTGAGCTGCG
>Ga0224512_10004008_pt1 | contig 12683 bp, 7 predicted proteins | sample SF_May12_sed_USG_4_FD_169103 | JGI IMG/M metagenome (GOLD analysis project Ga0224512, IMG submission 169103) | Sediment microbial communities from San Francisco Bay, California, United States - SF_May12_sed_USGS_13 | ecosystem: Environmental > Aquatic > Marine > Sediment | place: USA: California... | reverse complement strand
GCGGTGGTGGCCCTGCGGCAGCTCGCGGAATTGCATGCGACGGTTGCGGGAGACGCCGATTTCGAACTGGAGTGCCAAGCCTTGGCGTCCGAAGTGGAAGACGCGCTCGCGGTTCATGCGCTTGCCAAACATCGGGAATTCGGCACCCTCTACGCGTACGAAGTCGATGGATTCGGCAACCGACTGTTCATGGACGACGCCAACGTCCCGAGCTTGCTGTCGCTCCCGTACTTGGGCTGCTGCTCCGCAAACGATCCAGTGTATCGGGCAACCCGCGCGTTCGTGCTGAGTACCTCGAACCCCTACTTTTTCAGGGGGGCTGCTGGTGAAGGGATTGGTGGTCCCCACGTTGGCCTCGACATGATCTGGCCGTTAGGTATCACGATGCGGGCACTCACGAGCAATGACGATAGGGAGATCGCCTACTGTCTTGAGATGCTCAAGGGCACCCATGGTGGTACTGGCTTCATGCACGAATCCTTTCATAAGGACGATCCTACGCACTTCACGAGGAAGTGGTTTGCTTGGGCGAACACGCTGTTCGGTGAGCTGATACTGAAGCTCTCACACGAGCGGCCCAGTCTCTTGGGAGCCTGACGTGGTCCCACTGCGTGCTCCGCGTGGCCATGGTGCAGTCGGTGCGCTGCTGATTGCGCTGCAGGCGTGCTCCCCCGCCTCAGTAACTGACTATGTCGATCCCTTCGTTGGGACCGGAGCGCACGGTCATACCTATCCCGGTGCAACCGTGCCGTTCGGCATGGTGCAGTTGAGTCCGGACAACGGCCGCTCAGGATGGGATTGGGTGTCCGGATACCACTATTCGGACAGCGTAATCGTCGGGTTCAGTCATACACACTTGAGCGGGACCGGCATTGGCGATCTTGGCGATGTGCTGTTCATGCCTGTGACGGCTCCAGTCGAGCTTGCAAGACACTATGACGATCGCGACGATCGTGACTTTCGGTCGGTATTCAGTCACGAGCGGGAAACAGCATCGCCGGGGTACTACTCGGTCTATCTCGACGACCCGCGGGTATTGGTCGAGTTGACCGCAACGGCCCGCGTGGGTGTCCATCGATACACGTACCCCGCAAGCGCAGAGTCTGGGGTCGTGCTCGACCTCGGGTACGCCGTGAACTGGGACGCGCCCACGGAAACATTTGTTGAAGTCGAAGGTGACTCGGCGATCGTGGGGCATCGCTTCTCGCGTGGTTGGGCTGCCGACCAGCGCGTCTACTTTGTCGCAAAGCTCTCCAAGCCGTTCACGCGCTTCTTGCTCGCTGACGACAGCATCGAGGTGGGCGGTACGCGCCGCGTCGCGAGCAACGGGGCCAAGGGGTTCTTCACGTTTTCCACGGCTGATGGAGAAACAGTCGTACTCAAGGTTGGAATCTCTTACGTCGACTTGGAAGGGGCTCGGCGGAACCTAGAGATGGAGGTCCCCGGCTGGGACTTCGACAGCGTGCGCGAGGGAGCGCGCGTCGCGTGGGAGGCCTCGCTCGGACGCGTACGCGTCAAAGGCGGAAGCGAGTCACAGAGACGGACGTTCTACACGGCGCTCTATCGAACCAAGCTTGCCCCCATCCTCTTTGGGGACGTGGACGGTCGCTATCGCGGCGGCGACGGCAACGTGCACGTGGCTGAAGGCTTCGAGCACTACTCGATCTTTTCGCTGTGGGACACGTTCCGCGCAGCACACCCGTTGTACACGGTTCTTGAGCCTGGTCGCGTGAACGACATGGTGAAGTCCATGCTTGCCTTCTCGCGCGAGTACGGGTTGCTACCGGTATGGTCATTGGTCGGAAATGAGACCAACACGATGACCGGCTACCACGCCATTCCGGTGATTGCCGATGCGTACCTCAAGGGGATCCGAGACTACGATGTGACCGAAGCGTTCGAGGCGATGGTTCGCAGTGCCAGCCGCAGTCATCGAGGACTCGAGTACTATCGGCAGTTCGGGTATGTCCCCTCAGAGCTGGAGCCGGAGTCGGTGACCAAGACGCTGGAATATGCCTTCGACGATTGGGCAATTGCCGAAATGGCGAGTGCCTTGGGACGCGGCGCCGCGTACCGCGCCTTCGCCGATCGCGCGCAGTCGTACAGGCACGTGTTCGATGCGGCAACGGGCTTCATGCGCGGTAAGACGGCGGGTGGCGACTGGGTCCAGCCATTTGATCCGCTGCGGTCATCACATCGTGTCAACACCGACTACACCGAAGGGAACGCATGGCAGCACTCCTGGTTCGTACCGCATGACGTCGCCGATCTGATCCAGTTGATGGGCGGTGACGGGGCGTTCATCGCGAAGCTTGATTCGCTGTTCGCGTCCGACACGATGCTCACCGGTGATGCGATATCACCGGACATTTCGGGACTGATCGGGCAATATGCTCACGGTAACGAGCCGAGCCATCACATTGCCTATCTGTACTCGTTTGCGGGTGCGCCGTGGAAGACGCAAGAAATTGTCCGAAGGATCCTCAGTGAGCTGTACGACGACACACCCACAGGCCTAGCCGGGAACGAAGATTGTGGGCAGATGTCAGCGTGGTACGTGTTCAGTGCAATGGGTTTCTACCCTGTGAACCCGGTCGGCGGTGTGTACGTGTTCGGGAGCCCGATCTTCGAGGAGGTGACGATTGAGCTCGACAATGGCACTGACTTCACTATTCGTGCGCGGGGAACATCGAAGCAACGACAATACGTGCGATCAGTCGAACTGAATGGCGAGGACTACCTACTCGGGTATGTCATGCACTCCGATGTGGTTGCCGGTGGCTCGTTGACCATGGACATGGTCGCTGAACCGGCAACGAGCCGGGCGGTTGACCCACCTCTCCGTCCGCCCTCGGGACTGTCGGTCGATCGACACACGCTCGCGCGGCGGGTGGTTCAGGCCTTTGAGCATGCGTGGGAGGGCTATAAGACGTTTGCGTGGCGACATGACCAGCTACGCCCACTCACGCGGAGCTATCGCGATTGGCACGACGCATCGCTCATGATGACGCCGCTCGATGCTTTCGACACCATGGTGCTCATGGGGCTCGACGAGCAGGCACGGGAAGCGAAGCAACTCGTGATGGACAGCCTGACGTTTGACCACGACTTCTCCGTCCAAGTGTTCGAGATCACGATCCGCGTGCTTGGAGGGTTGATCACCGCTTACCAACTGGACGGCGATCGTCGGTTTCTCGAGCTGGCTACGGACTTGGGGGACCGCTTGTTGCCGGCATTTGACTCACCAACGGGGATGCCCTACGTGCGGGTCAACCTCCGGTCAGGCGAAACGGAATGGCAGGTGAACAATCCCGCGGAGATTGGGACGTTGATGCTCGAATTCGGCGCGCTGAGCAAGCTAACCGGGAACCCGATCTACTACGATACGGCAAAACGTGCTATCAGCGTCCTGTTCGAGCAACGCTCGGCGATTGGGCTCGTGGGCACGACGATCGACGTTACGTCGAGTGAGTGGCAGAACACCGATTCGCACGTGAGCGGGATGATCGACTCATACTACGAGTACCTCCTCAAATCATGGCTGCTGTTCGAAGATGAGGACTTCGGGGAGATGTGGCGCACGAGTGTCCCAGCCGTCCATCGACATCTCGCTGACGAGTATGATGGACAGCTCTGGTATGGGCATGCCGACATGTGGTCCGGGCGACGCACGTTGACCCGGTTCGGAGCACTCGACGCATTTCTTCCTGCGGTCTTGGTGCTGGCGGGAGATACGTCGCGGGCAGAGCGACTGATGATGTCAGTGTTCGATATGTGGACGGCCTTCGATATCGAGCCTGAGCAGCTGGACTATATGACGAGAGAGGTCGTTTACCCGCCCTACTTCCTTCGTCCCGAGGCGCTCGAGTCGGCCTACTACCTCCATCGGCTGACCGGCGATCCCCAATACCTACGAATGGGGAAGGTGATGTTCGAGAGCATAGTGGCTCACACGCAACACGAGGTCGGCTTTACTGCGCTGGAGAGCGTCGTCACGAAGGCACGCGCTGATGCGATGGAGAGCTTCTTCCTCGCGGAGACCCTAAAATATGCCTTCTTGCTGTTTGCCGACTCGAACGTGGCAAACGTCAACAACGCCGTGTTCAACACCGAAGCCCATCCGATCTGGCGAACGTGGGACTGATGCGACCAGGGTGTGCAACGCTCAGTGTGGCGACAATCGTGTTGCTCGCATGCAGCCCGACATCGACACCCGAGCTCCAACAACTGCATGACGGGTGGCAGTTCCGCGAAGCGGGTGGAAGCGAGTGGCACGCGGCGTCGGTGCCGGGATCGATCCACCTTGATCTCTTCGCGGCCGGAGTGATTGGGGATCCCTACTACCGAGACAATGAGTTCCGTCAACAGTGGATTGAGCGCAAGAACTGGGAATACCGCATGACCTTCGATGTGTCGGAACGGCAGCTCCAACACACACATCACGACCTCATCTTCGAGGGACTGGATACCTACGCCAGGGTCGAACTGAATGATGTCGTGATCCTCGAGTCCGACAACATGTTTCGCCGCTTCGAGGCCGACGTGGCGTCACTGCTCCGCCCCGGGCCGAACCGACTCAGCGTATTCTTTCAGTCGCCCATCGATGTCGCGCTGCCCAAAATGCGTGCATTGGGCTACGAGCTGCCCCAGGGGAACGATCGGTCGGCCACGCCCACTCGGGCCTTTACTCGCAAGGCCGCCTACCACTACGGCTGGGATTGGGGTCCGCGCTTCGTGACGAGCGGGATTTGGCGTCCCATCCTGCTCCGCTCGTGGAGCGGTGTCGCAATCAGCGACATGCGTGTCGTGCAGCAAGAACTGAACGATGAGAGAGCGGTCTTGTCGGTTGTCGCGGAACTACTGACGGATTCAGCGCAAACTGGCTCCATCGTCGTGCGAGGAGGCAACCGCTGGTTCGCACCGGTCGAGGCTGACATCGTGCTCGAGCCTGGGTTGAACGTGATTCCGCTAGAGGCGATCATCGATGCACCGCAGCGGTGGTGGCCCCATGGACTGGGCAAGCAACCACTGTACCAGGTCGTTGTGGAGGTCCAGACAGACCGGACCTCCGATCGAGCCACTCGCCGCATCGGCTTGCGGGATCTCTCGATCGTCACGGATCCCGACACCATTGGCAGGTCGTTTTATGTGCGGGTCAATGGTGTCCCGGTGTTCATGAAGGGTGCCAACTACGTTCCCCTGGACCACTTCCCATCACGTGTGCCGGCCGCACGCTATCGCAAACTCTTCGATGATGTGACGGCTGCCAACATGAACATGCTGCGGGTTTGGGGTGGGGGGATCTACGAGCACGACTTGTTCTACGACCTGGCTGATGAAAACGGGGTGCTGATCTGGCAGGACTTCATGTTCGCCAACGCGATGTATCCTGGAGATAGTGCATTCGTGGCTTCGGTGAGGGCTGAAGCGGCGGACAACATCAAGCGGCTGCGGCATCATCCCAGCATCGCACTGTGGTGTGGTAACAATGAGATCGATGAAGGGTGGCGGAACTGGGGGTGGCAGGTCCCATATTCGGATGCACAAGCCACGAGTATCCGGGGGTCATACGAGCGGGTCTTTCACGATGTTCTTCCTGCGATTGTGACCGCGGTGGATCCGGGTCGCTTCTACTGGCCGTCCTCGCCAAGCCATGGGTGGGGTCGCGCAGAGAGCATGACGGAAGGGGACGCGCACTACTGGGGAATCTGGCATGGTGGTGAGCCGTTCGAGATGTTCCAGGAACGAGTCCCGCGATTCATGAGCGAGTTCGGGTTCCAAGGCTACCCAAGCCTCGAGACCGTGCACGCATTCACGGCGCCACGTGACCGCGCCCTCACATCGCGGGTCATGCAGGCGCACCAGAAGGCTGGCGGCGCCCTGGAGCGGATCGACCCATATCTCTCAGACTGGTATCGGCCACCGCGTGACTTCGTTTCGTTCCTGTATGTGAGCCAGCTTCTGCAGGCGGAAGGCATTGCGATGGCGCTGGAGAGCCATCGGCGAGCCATGCCGCGGACCATGGGCACGTTGTACTGGCAGTTGAACGACACTTGGCCCGTAGCGTCCTGGTCGAGCCTCGACTACTTCGGAACATGGAAGGCGCTGCACTACTACACCGCACGCGCCTTCGCTGATGTTGTCGTGTCACCGGTCGTTCGGGATGACACGCTGGAGGTCCATATCGTCTCCGATCGACTGACGGCGATCGCGGGTGACTTGAGTCTGACGGTCCTGGATTTCCAGGGAGCAGAGCGGTGGTCGCTTTCGTTACCCGTGGGCATTGAAGCGAACAGGAGCACGCGAGTGCTGGCCACACCGGTCAGCTGGGTGCTGGCCGATGCCGACCCCACGGAGGTCGTGTTGCGCGCCACGTTCAGTCGCGAGCGAGAAGTGTTGGCTCAGTCGCTGATGTATTTCGTGAAGCCGAAGGATCTCGCGCTCCCGCCGGCTGAGTTCGACCTTCGCGTCCTGCGCGACAACTCGGGTCATCGAGTCGTGCTCGAAGCCAAGTCCCTTCTCAAGAACGTGTACCTCACTGCCGATGGCCTGCGGGCGCACTTCTCTGACAACTTTTTCGACATGCTGCCCGGTGAGGTGAAGCAGGTACAGGTTCAGCTGGAGCGCGACAATGTGGACCTGTCTCGGTTCGTGGGGGCGCGTACCTTGCGGGATAGCTACTGACAATCCTCACCGAGCACGCCGCGAGGTATTGATGGTCTCTGAACATACGCACGGCTCGCCCGCCGCAGCGTCCCCGGTCGCCGCCACACAAACGATTCGAGAGTGCTTTCCCGCGCTTGAGCGCAGGGAAGGTGGGCAGCCCGTTGCATACTTCGACGGCCCGGGAGGCACGCAGGTGCCGCGCGTCGTGGCCGACGCTGTTACCGACTATCTGTTTCACCACAACGCGAACACCCACTGGGCCTATCCTACCAGCGCAGAGACGGATGCAGCGCTGGAACACGCACGTCGTATATTTGCCGATCTTCTGCACGCCAGCCCGCGCGAGATCGTGTTCGGGGCCAACATGACCTCCCTCACGTATCACGTGTCTCGAGCACTGGGGAGTGACTTCCAGGAGGGTGACGAAATCGTGGTCACGGAGCTGGACCACCATGCGAACATTGCGCCGTGGATCGCGCTCGAGCTCGAACGCGGTGTCTGCGTTCGATGGGCGTCACTGGTTCCCGAGACGGGTCAGCTCGACTGGGACGAGTTGGAATCGCTGGTCAATGCTCGCACCAAGCTGCTGGCAATCGGTGCGGCGGCGAATGCCCTTGGAACGGTCAACGACGTCCGGCATGCCGCACGCGTGGCCCATGCTATCGGGGCGCTCGTGTTCGTGGACGGCGTACACTATGCACCGCACGCGCTGCCCGATATACGGGCGTTCGAATGCGATTTCTTTGCCTGTTCGCCGTACAAGTTCTATGGGCCACACGTCGGGGTGCTGTTCGGGCGACGCGAGCTGCTCGACCGGCTCGATTTTCCACGCCTCGAGCCGGCGTCGAACGATGCGCCCGAGCGAGCGGAAACGGGTACGCTCAACCATGAGGGCATCGTGGGCGCAGCATCTGGGGTCGAGTGGCTCGCGTCGCTCGCCAGCGGGAATACGCGTCGCGCAAGGCTGGCACGAACCTACGACGCGCTTCACGAGCGTGGCCGGGAGCTCTTCCGGCAACTGTGGAGTGGGCTCTCGGGGATTCCCGGTGTGCAGATGTATGGCCCTCCACCGGATGCTCCCCGTACGCCCACAGCCGCGTTCACAGTTGAAGGCGTCGCGTCGTCGGAGGTGACACGAAGGCTCGCGGCGAAAGGGCTCTTCACCTCACACGGGGACTTCTACGCCCTCACCGTGGTCGAGCGGTTGGGGCTCGCCCCGGAGGGGCTGGTGCGCGCCGGCTGTGCATGCTACACGACGGCGACCGAAGTAGACCGTCTCGTCGAGGGCGTGGCGGCTATCGCGTCGAGCGCCCGCTGACGCTCAGGTGCGACGCCCTCGTCAAAAACCGAACGCGACGCCCAGTGACAAAACCGGATAGAACCGGAAGAGCTCGATGTCATCTTCGGCGGCTTCTGCCTCGCGGACCAGTTCCGCCTGGAACAGCGGATCGCTGGCGAGTGTCCCGTCTGAACTGAATGTGACTGCCGGCCGACCCTGAAACGCCACGCCTGCATCCAAGAAGAACCGAGGTCCAGGCCTGGCAACGTTCCCAAAACCGATGCCGATGTATGGTGCCGCCGTGTTGGTTTCGATCACGGCCGTCAAGGTACCAACCTCGGCCGCCGTATATGTGGCGTTCCCGATGTCGACCGAGCCCGTGATTTCTCCCGTGGCTCCCGCATCGTCGCCCGAGATCCGGAGACCCCCGCTCAGGCGCAGCCCTCCCACCAAGAACACGTCGACCATGCCCGTGAACTGGGGAGATGGAAAATCTGCGGTGTACTTGATATCGGAGACCGTGATGCTGGGATTGACGGGAAAGAAGTTGCCACCGACCCGTGCTGTCACACGTGGGTGCACCGCAACGCCGACATCGGCGCCAATGCCAAGGGTGCCTACGTGTGCGGCAACACCGAATTCTTGCGCGGTCAGCACCGTGGGGATGATGAGAAGCATGCCAAGAACGGGCAGTCGGGTCATGATGACTCCGAAGATTGTGGGGAGCGATATCGCACAACGGTGACCTCGATAATCGAGACCTTATGTTGCGACGAGGGGTGCCGTCAGGCCAGATTTAGGCAGGCCAAGTCGCGAAACCTGGTGAGACACAATGCTGGGAATTTACCTCTTTGCAGCGATTTTGGGTGGCGGACTGCTCCTGTTCTCTGTCCTGGCCGGTGGTGACCACGACGCCCATGCCGATGCTTCCGGCTTCGATGCTGACCATGACATCGGGCATGATGTCGACCACGACCTTGGTCACGATGCCGACGCTGGCCACGGCGGTGCCGGTGAGCTCGTGCTTGGCCTGTTTCGCCCCAGAAACCTGACCTTCTTCTTTGCGGCATTCGGTCTCACGGGGTCGCTGCTGACGCTGCTCAGCCCGTGGAGCGCGACGGCGAGTCTCCTTCCGTCATTGGGGATGGGGCTCGGGGCGATGGTGGTGACGCACGGAGTCTTCGAATGGTTGCGGCGGAGTGAGTCCGCTGTTGATATCGTGAGCGACAGCGACATCGAGGGTTGCATCGGGCGGGTCGTGCTGCCGCTCGAGCCAGGCGAGCGGGGGCGCATCGCATGTCGTGTCGGGGACCGCGAGATCTACATGATTGCAACGCTCGCCGAGGGATATCCGACCCTTCCACCTGGTCGCGAAGTCGTCGTCCTCAAAGTGTTCGAAACCGTAGCTCACGTGATGCCACTGGAATCACGTGAGCTTCCACCTTCGACAAGCTGAGTAGAGTATGGATCCCTCTGTCGGTGTCATTCTGGGAGCAATCGCTCTTGGAACCGTAGGCGCGCTGATTTATGCGGTGCGCTCCCTGATCGTCATTTGTCTGCCCAACGAGATGGTCGTCGTAACGGGCCGGAGCCGTGTGACCGCAGACGGACGTCGCATCGGCTATCGGGTGTTGCATGGCGGGCGCACGATTCGCATACCCATCGTCGAGCGGGTCTCGCGCATCGACCTGCGAACGATTCCGATCGACGTCACGGTGCGGAACGCTTACTCCAAAGGGGGCATTCCACTCATTGTCCAGGGCATCGCGAACGTGAAGGTGAGTGCGCGCGACCCGGTTTCGCACAACGCTGTGGAGCGGCTCTTGGACAAGCCATTCGAGGAATTGATGCATATCGCGAAAGACACGCTCGAGGGGAACCTCCGCGGTGTGCTGGCGACGCTCACGCCCGAGGAAGCGAACGAGGATCGGCTCAAGTTTGCGCACCGGCTGATCGAGGAGGCGGACGAGGACCTCAAGAAGCTCGGGCTCGAGCTCGACACGCTCAAGGTCCAGAATCTCACCGACGACGTGAACTACCTGGACTCGATCGGTCGGCAGCAGACCGCCGAGATTCTCAAGAAGGCACGAGTGGCAGAAGCTGAGCGAGCCTCCGAGGCGGAGCAGACCGAAGCGTCGGCCCGGCAGGCCGCCCAGGTCGCGCAGATCCAGGCGGATCTCGCGATCACCGAAGAAAACAACCGTCTGCGAGTGCGGAAGGCTGAGTTGAACGGATTGGCGCTCGCGCGTGAGGCGGAGGCGAAGGTGGCGGGTGAGAAAGCCCGTGTCGTGGCGGAACAGGAGCTGCAGCAGGAGCGAATTGCCAAGGAACAGCGCCGGCTCGAAGCGGACGTGTTGCTGCCGGCGCAGGCCGATCGGGAGGCAGCGGAGCAACGGGCACAAGGCGTAGCCGCATCGATCAGCGAGGACGGCAAGGCGCGGCTCTTCGTGCTTGCAGAGACCATCAAGCTCTATCAGTCGGCGGGCACGGAGGCAGAGCGGATCTTCATTCTCAACATGCTGCCTGAGATCATCCACGAGATCGCGAAATCCGTCGAAGGCATCGACATCGACAAGGTGACCGTTATCGATTCGGGAGGGCAAGGTACCGGTGTGGCCAACGCTGCCGGGCAGCTTCCCGAGGCGATCATCAAGCTCACTGAGCAAATCGAGACCGCGACGGGCGTCAACATTTTGAGCCGGCTCGGGTCGCCCGAGAGAAAGAAGAAATAGCCGAGCGTCGTGTGTCCGAACGCGGGGTGCCCGACGGGTACGTTAGGGGCACCATCGTCCGTTCATTGCCCCTTCACGCTCTATTCACGCGTGTCGTCGTAGGCTCCTGCCGCCGTGTATTCCGCATGCATCTACTGTAAACGCGACCTGGGTAGGAACGAGGTCATCGAGTCGTTCCCGGTGGGACGGCGTCTCGCGTTCGATCCGACTAAAGGCCGGCTCTGGGTCGTGTGCAAGCGCTGTGAGCGGTGGAACCTGTCGCCGCTCGAGGAGCGGTGGGAGGCGTTCGAAGAGTGCGAGCGCCTGTTTCGGACGACGCGACTGAGGATGTCGACCGATGAGATCGGGCTCGCCAAGCTCAAGGAGGGGCTCGAGTTGGTGCGCATCGGCGCACCGTTGCGACCGGAGTTTGCGGCGTGGCGCTACGGAGACCAGTTCGGTCGCCGCCGCCGGCGGGCCATGATCTGGACGGGCGCGGGAGTGGTGGCGGTCGGAGCGGTTGTCGCGGGAGGCATTGCGTTGGGAGTCGGCGCCGGGTTCGCACCGCAGATTCCCAATCTCATCATCAACGTGCCGATACGGGCAAAGGTGAAGACCCGGGACGGGCGTCTCCTCAAATTCCGTTTACCCGACATGCAGAAGACCCAATTCCTGATGGAGCCGGGCTCGAGCGAGTGGGTGCTGAGCGTCAAGCACAGGAAAGGGAAAGAGACATTCGAGGGGAAGGAGGCGAAGCGGATAGCGGCGAATCTTCTTCCGCAGCTCAATCTGATGTCGGGATCCAAGGAAGCGATCCGCAATGCCGTGGCGCGGATCGAGGAAGCTGGGAGTCCCGACAGGTTTCTGGCGCGGACCTCGACCGAAATCGATCCCGAGAACTGGCAGCGTGGGTACGGCCGGCCGCTCTTCCCTGGTAAGCGCGGCATGGTGCACAAACTCCCGACGCCGACGCGACTCGCGCTGGAGATGGCGCTGCACGAGGAGCAGGAGATGCGAGCCCTCATGGGTGAGTTGGTCGAGCTCGAGCTGGCCTGGCGGGAAGCGGAAGAGATTGCGAATATCGCCGATAACATGTTTGTGCCGAAGGGGCACCAGGAGTTTATCGAGCGGCACGGGCATCCGGATTCGCCACGGAATGACACGGGGGAATTCGACGGCAAGTAGAGTCCCCATCAAGACCTCGAGGTCTGGTGCCGGGCATCCTCGGACGGCTTGATACGGAAACAGCCAGACCCGTAGCTGCGTAGTATTCTTCGGATCGTGGACTTCCCGTCCTAAACGCCTTGAGCTCTGAGTCGGAGCGTAGCGAGGAACCAGTGTCCCAAGCACGATCGAGCAATACGACGTGAATCCGCTCGAGCAGCTCGTCTTGTCGGCCTTGGGAGACCGCTATCCGCTGGTCCGGGAACTGGGCCGCGGGGGAGCGGCAGTGGTGTACCTGGCGGACGACCGCAAGCACCATCGGCAGGTCGCGATCAAGGTTCTGCGGCCCGAGCTTGCTGCGACGCTGGGCACTGATCGATTCTTGCGCGAGATCGAAATCGCCGCACAGCTGAGCCACCCGCACATCCTGCCACTATACGACTCCGGTGAGGCTGAGGGATTGCTGTACTACGTGATGCCATACGTGACCGGAGAGTCCCTGCGGGAACGGATCGCGCGCACCGGGCGCCTCGAGCTTGCCGAAGCCGTTCATATCACGACCGAGGTCGCTGATGCCCTTACGTACGCCCATGGGCGTGGCGTCGTGCATCGTGACATCAAGCCCGAAAACATCTTATTGGAGTCCGGCCACGCTCTCGTGACCGACTTCGGGATTGCACGCGCGGTGTCCAAGGCTGGTGAAGAACGAGTGACGTCACCCGGCATCGTTGTGGGCACACCCATTTACATGAGTCCGGAGCAAGCCGAGGGCAACGGCGAAACCGACCAACGCACCGATGTGTACGCCCTCGGATGCGTACTGTACGAGATGATCGCAGGCGAACCCCCGTTCACGGGACGGG
>Ga0224512_10004007_pt1 | contig 12685 bp, 8 predicted proteins | sample SF_May12_sed_USG_4_FD_169103 | JGI IMG/M metagenome (GOLD analysis project Ga0224512, IMG submission 169103) | Sediment microbial communities from San Francisco Bay, California, United States - SF_May12_sed_USGS_13 | ecosystem: Environmental > Aquatic > Marine > Sediment | place: USA: California... | reverse complement strand
CGCCGTCGAGTCCCACCAAGAACATGCCGTCCTGCACCAACTTGGGGCGAACCATGTCGGCGATGCGCAGGGCGGTTGAGTCGATCTCGGCCTGACGCAACTTGCCACCGGCGTGAATGTTTGAGCGCATGTCCCCACCGGTCCGCACACGACGGAATGCCGCGTACTTCCCCTTGTACCGCAGCGGCAAACCGTTCATGAGAAACAGCCGCATGTCACCCTCTGCGGCGGCGGGAAGGTATTCCTGGGCGATCACGTAGCCGTCGCGGCTGACGGCATCGATCATCTGGTTGAGATTGGGGACATCGTCCGGTCGAACCAAGAACACACTCTCGCCGCCGGAACCCTGGAGTGGCTTGAGGACGATCGAGCCCCCCTCTTCCTTGGCAAAGGCCTTGATTTCCGCGCGGTCACGCGTGATCAAGGTCCGGGGACGGACTTCCTCGGGAAACCCTTGGAAGTACATCTTGTTCGTGGCCTTGGAGAGACCATTGGGATCGTTGAAGACTGCCACGCCGTGCCGCATCGCCACCCGACCGAAGACGTGGCCGGCTCCGGCCGCCCAGGGCCGAGCAATGGCGTCCGAGGCAGGGTCGTTTCTCAGCATGAGGACATCCAACTCGTCAACCGCGATCCGATCCTTGACCGCCTTGGGACCACTGAGATCCTTGAGATAGCTTTCGGACGTCTTGTACTTGGCCTTCGGCGCTCGGACGGCCCGAGCACTCACCGTGTCGTCCGGGTCATATGCCATGTCGCCCACCCCCATCACCCATACTTCGTGCCCCAAGTTGATGGCGGCGACTGCAAGGCGACTGGTCGTGTAGCCCGCCTCTTCTGTTTTCACATCGTTAACCACGAACCCAAGCTTCATTTCTTTGCCTCCTGAACGAGATCAATCACCGTGACGCCGCTGCAGACGTGCTTGAGCCGCGCAACGGCCGCTTTGTCGTCGAGGTGGCGAGGTCTCAACGGGGACTCCCGTAACACGCCACGCCACTTGAGCTCCCTTACGAGGTTGACGTGCTCGGTCGCGATCTTGCCCACGAACAGCGAATCGAGCTCGCCGCCATTCCTGAGGTACGACAACACATCGAGCAGTCCTCGCAAGTAGACGGCGTCCTTGGTGAGCCCGCCACCGCGAAACACACGCATCGCTACCACGAAGGAAGTGCGGCGATCGAAGCCGTACCGGTCGGTCAGCTCGGCGAACGTCTCGAGGAAAGATGCGCCTTCGATCATCCGACGGACGGCGACGACACGGGCCGCCAGTAGCCGCAATCGGGGCCGGCTGAGACCACCGACCAAGTACTCCGCGAGCACTGCGAGACCTTCCTGCAAGGCCTCGTAGCCTGCCAACCCCAGATACAACTGGCGAAACGGCTGCGCCCGGCCGTTATAGTACGTTAACACATGGGTACCGATCTCATGGCACAGGAGTGCTCGCGCGCGAGCTCGAGGAATCCTGGTACTGTCCCCTATCAATAGGGAACCGCGCGATACCATGAGACCTGCCGGGACATCCGATCGGATCTCGACCGCAGCGGTGACCTGCGGCCACTTCTCTCGATAGAACGCGATCTCTTTCCTGGCACGCGCGGCAAACGCGGTCGCATCCAAATGGCCGCCTCGTGAATCATCGCGCGCCCTGGCGGGAATTTGCTCCAGCAGCTGTTCCGCGACTTCCACCAAGGTGTCGTCAACGTCGCCGAACAACTGAAGGCTCCCGTGCACGAAGCGTCTCGTGTTGATGTCGTGCATCATGGTGATCTGGCGGTCCACCTCGTCCAGCTTCTCCCGAAACAGAAACGCCAGTGTCGGATCCTCGATGCGTTCGACGGGCACTTCATAGAGCGTTCGCTTGAGCACCACGGGGTCGGCTTCGAGCGGCCTGTAGTGGAACGTCGGCTCGCTCTCGTAGCGCTTGCGGGAAAAGTCCTGCCAGGCCGCGGCCGCGTTCACCGGAGTGACCTGGAGCAGAAAGTCGAACCGATCGGCAACATCTGCCAGCCCGGCGTCGACCTTCCAGACAGCCTGCACCACCGCCTTGCGACCCAACATGTGGAAATGGCGAGGCTTGTGCGTGGTCCGCTTGCGGGTGAACTCGTAGAAGCCCCTCCGCAACGCGCGGCTCAGGCTGCGGCGCAACTCCCGCAACACGAGCGGATAGACGTCACCGGTGTCGGGGTTCCGATAGACTGGCGCGACTTCCAGACCAAGCACCGTGCACCCGAGCTCGGCCGCCTCCGCACGCGACAGGATCGGCGTCGTACCCTGCGACGGTTTGACTGTTCCTCTTTGAACGGAAACTCGAGCCTTCTGCCGGCGCACTCGAACTCGGCTCAAGGCGGCACGGAACTCGTCGAGAAAGTCGTGCGGCTCCTCGTTGCGCGGAGCGAAGATGCGGAACCGGGGTGCTGTGGGCCCGTTCTGTTGAGCCTCCTGGTGCTCGGCGGCCGGGCCCGACCATACTTCGAGCAGAAGAAACGCACCAAACTCGTCGACCATTGGTTCAACGAGTCCTCTGACCAGCGCACTGAGCTGTCGACGAAACGCCCCCGCAGCCGGCGCGATCAGATACGACGGCTCCGTCGTAATCAGTTTGTCGGTACCGGCATCCGCTCGTCGCGTCGGTCGGCGGTACACGCAGAGAAACGGCAGAGGCCGGTCGACGTGTAGCCGGCCACGCTCGGGCAGCGTGCGGCGGACACGCTTTCCTTCAGCGAGTCGCTTCGCGATGAGTCCGATCGAGCGATCGGTGAGAAGGCGTGTCTTGGGTTTCGATTCACTCACCGGTGATCAACCCGAACACCGCGGTAGTTCGTCCAGGACTCCGGTCGTGGTCGCTGTGAGAGCTCGGCCGATGGCATCGATGGCTTCTTCGTTGGGCTGACCGGTCCACTCGTCCATGAAGAACTTCTTGAATTCGATCGCCAGTGCACATCCGGCACCCGGAAATGTCTCATGAATCCAGCGAGACAGGTGTCCGCCTCGGAACTTCACGTTTTCCCGCACATCGAGTCCACCGCCAGGGAATGGCCATGCTCGAAGTCCCTCCACGAACCGGTCGACCACCGGCGCCCAGCGTTGTCGATCCATGCTGCCCGTTCCCAGGTTGACTTGCGGGTTCGCGTCCGGGTCGGCGGGAGCGGCATCCGGACCATCTCGCCGGTGGTTGTACGAGTGCAGATCGTAAACAACGAATTGCCCGGCGCGCCGAATGACCCGTTCGAGCACATCATGTATCGTGGCGTAGAACTCGTCGTATTGCGCGAGACTCCGTTCCACCAGGTCGTCAGGGAGCGGCGACCGCCACAGGTCGAGCCCCCACGCGTCGCTTGGCTCTCGATAGACCGCCCGATCGCGGGGGCGGTTGAGATCCACCTCAAACCGAGACCGCGACACCACGATTCGGGTCGGCGCGAGCGCGGTCCACCGCGCGGTGTACGGGTCTTCCTCCCGCAACCGGGCATCATCGTCGAGTGCCAGTCGGGCGGCCACCTCGGACCGAACCGAGTGGCCGTCATGGATGGCGAGCGCCACGAGGGGACCATCACCCTCCGTCACCTGCCACAGCGTGTCCTGCATCGTGTTCCTTTTGTGAGGAGCCTGCTTCCGAAGCCTCGTGTGACCGAACGAGGCGGGCTGAAGCGACGGACATGCCCCGAGCCGCCAACAAATCTACGTGGGACGCGGCCGCCGTTCCAGGAGCGCAGCCCTGGTCACTTCGCGAAATCAACCTCGCACTAGTCTGCAGACGGGCATTGAGCACCGTGCCAATCCGGGCCCATGAGTTTGCACCTTCTGGCATTCGGTGCATTTTTTGCAAGGCACCACCGGTAGGCGACACATAATCGCTCCTGCCCCCGACGTGCCCCAGGAGACCCCGACGTGTCGAAGACCACGCCCGAACCGCAGTCTCGCGTCACCACCATGCGTGTCGAGTTGGTAGGTCAACCCGACTCGTGGGAGTTCAACCGCTCCTTTGTGATTGGGCGCGCCGGTGCCGACGTGGCGATCGAACACGATGTGGTGAGCGCGCGTCATGCTGAGGTGGTGTTCGACAAGGACAGATGGCGCATCCGCGACCTGGGCAGCACGAACGGAACGTTTGCCCACGGGACACAGGTCGAGGGCATCTCGGTCAGTCAGCCCTTGCAGGTGCGCCTCGGCTACAATGGGCCGCTGCTGCTGCTCACGCCACTCGGTGTGGAGAGCGGCCTGCGCCCGACTGTCGCCGAGCCGCTACGCGTGAGTGCCATCGCCGAGCGCTATTTCGGCTCCACACCGCCGGCCGACATGAGCGATCGCACGGAGCGGATGCGCCGCATCGTGGTGAGCCAGCGGCGGCGGTTTGCCAAGAAGTACCTCATCGCCATCGGCCTGCTGGCAGCAGTAGCCGTCACCATCGCTGGATACGCGTATTGGCAGCGGCAGCAGATCAAGCGGCAACGCGCGGCGGCCGCCGAGCTGTTCTACAGCACGAAGGCACTCGAGCTCGAGGTGAGTCGGCTGCAACTGACAGCGACCGAACGCCAGTCCTATCGCGAGCAGCGTGCCGAGCTGGAGCGGCGGTATCAAGAATTTGTGGAGGCGCTTGGCATCTACAGCGACAACACCAGAGAAGACCGCCGTCTCGTCTACCGCGTGATCCATCGGTTCGGCGAGTCCGAGGTGAACGTGCCGCGCGAGTTCGTGAACGAGGTGCTGCGCTATGTCGAGCGGTGGAAAAGAATCGGCGGACTACGGGAAGCGATCGCACGAGCGGAAGCGAACGATTACGGTCCGCGCATTGCCCAGATCATGCTGGAGCACCACCTACCGCCCGAGTTCTTCTACTTGGCGTTGCAGGAGAGTCGATTCAAGCGGGAGGCGGTCGGTCCGGCGACGCGCTATGGCTTTGCGAAAGGGATGTGGCAGTTTCTTCCGTCCACCGGAAGGGAGTACGGGCTCAATCCCGGCCCCTTGGTCGGACAACCGAGGCATGACCCGTTGGACGATCGGCACAATTTCGAGAAGGCCACCCGTGCTGCCGCCAAGTACCTGTACGACATCTACACCACCGATGCACAGGCGTCAGGCTTGTTGGTAATGGCGTCGTACAATTGGGGCCAGGGCAACATCATTCGACTGATCCGCTCGCTCCCCGAGTCGCCGCGCGAGCGGAACTTCTGGAATCTGCTCACCAAGTATGACAAGCGCATCCCGCGCGAAACGTATGGGTATGTGTTCAGCATCGTGTCGGCGGCGGTGATTGGCGAGAATCCCAGTTACTTCGGATTCGACTTCGCGCCGCCCGTGCCACCGAGCGACACGGTTGCCGCGGAGGACGTCGCGGCCGATCGGTGAGTTGCAGCAATGAATGGAGCAGTCAGACCGTAAGGCGGTAGGATGATACGGGGGAGGCCGCCGCATGTACCCCCGTGCTCTCCTACGATCCTACCATCGTAAGTTGGCTCCCCCCACAATCGCGAACTGCGTGTCATACTCGCTCACGAACGTCCAGCGCGCCTCGGCGTAGGGCCTCACGCGCCACGGGAGGAACCGCGGCGTCGACACGCCGGCGGACAAGTTGAGACCCCACTTGGTGTCATCCGGCACGGTGAAATCAGAAACCGTGAACGGCCGGTGTGTGAGCGCACCACCCACGCCGCCGTACAGGAGCTGCAAGAACCCAGTGCGCACCATGACGTCGGCGTTCACCTGCCACGCCGTCCCGTCACTCACGAAGTAGTAGTCCGCACTGGGCACGACCTCGATCGTGGGACCGATCGGCAACCGCAACTGCGCCCCAACAAGCACAGCGTCCACATCGAAGTCGTATCCGGTGCGAATCCCAAGCTCCACCGCTGGCCGCCCCACGCCGCGCCGCCCAGCCCACACACGCGCCCGCTGCGCGTCGAGCGCCTGTGCCGTGAGTAGCAGCAGCGCCCCGAGTACAACGGCAGTCCGCATGTTCATTACTCTACCCATCGATCGACCCCCACCGGTAGACACCCAAGCGTCCCATTTGTTAGCGCGGCTTCCATCGCCGCCTCGCCCTGGTGATGTTACCGCCGGTCCGTTGGTCACCTTCGTCCGGAGAACACCATGCGACGCCTCGTCATTGCTCTCATTGCTCTCGTGCTCATCCTGCCCGGGGTCATGCACGCCCAACAGTCGATTCGGAGCTACACCCGCGACTTCGAGAAACGGGACGGCTACTTCCCAATGTACTGGGACGACGAGGGCGGCCGGCTCTTGCTCGAGATCCCGCGCTTGGATGAGCCGTTCCTCTATCTCACGTCGCTTGCGACCGGTGTCGGCAGCACGCAGCTGGGGCTCGACCGCGGCATGATCGGCGATGAGGCCATCGCCAAGTTCGAGCGCACGGGCCCGACCGTCTTTCTGGTGTTCACCAATCCGCGGTTCCGCGCCGTCGACACCGACAACCCGGCGCTCACCCGCTCCGTCGAGGAATCCTTTGCGGTCTCGACCGTCGCGGCGTTCACGGTGCTGGCCGAGAGTGACGGGCGTGTGGTGGTGGACGTGACCAAACACGTGCTCGCCGATCATATGGGGGTCATCCGGCGGCTGCAGACAGCCGATCAGGGCACGTTCGCACTGGACCGTGAGCGAAGCCGCGTCCACCTGCCGCGCACCAAGGGATTTCCCGCGAACACCGAGATCGAGGTCTCCCTCACATTTTCATCGAACACGCCGGGTGGCATTGTCCGGGCACACGCTCCCCAGGGTAGCGCGGTCACCGTGCGCCAGCACCACTCCCTGGTGCGACTGCCCGACACTGGCTTCACACCGCGACGCGGCGACCCGCGGATTGGCAACTACACCGTGTCGTTCTACGACTTCTCTCGCTCGCTCGACCGGCGATACGAAGGCGGCTACGTTGCGCGGCACCGGCTCAAGAAACGGAACCCCGCGCTGCCGCGCTCGGCGCCGGTCGAGCCCATTGTGTACTACCTCGATCAGGGCATCCCCGAACCCTACCGCGCGGCGTTCCGCGAGGGGGCGATGTGGTGGAACGCGGTGTTTGAAGCGGCAGGATTCACCGACGCGTTTCGCGTCGAGGACATGCCGCCCGACATGGATCCGATGGATGCGAGGTACAACGTGATCCAATGGGTCCACCGGAGTGATCCGGGGTTCTCCATCGGCCCGTCGTTCATCGATCCAAGGACCGGCGAGATCATCAAGGCCGCGGTGCGGATGGACTCGTACCGCTCGCTCACCGACTTCAACATCTGGGCGGGCACGATCCCCGCCGCCGGTGAGCCGCACGCAGCAGAGTTGAGCACGTGGCTCGCATCACTCGACCCGTCGGCGAGTGCCGAGGCGTTCACGATGGCGCGGCGGCGGCAGCACGCGGCGCATGAGGTAGGACACACGCTGGGGCTCGCACACAACTTCGTGGCAGCGAGCTACGGTCGTGCCTCGGTGATGGACTACCCTGCCCCGCTCATTCAACTCACAAACGGACAGATCGATCTGTCGGACGCGTACCGCAACGGCCCCGGCGCCTACGACTCAGTGGCGATTCGCTATGCCTACACCGAGTTCGCGGGCGACGAGGAAGCGGGACTCGAGGCAATCGTCGACGATGCGGTCCGTCGCGGCATCAAGTTCAACACTGACGGTGACAACGCGACGTGGAGCTCGTACCCCGAGGTCACGCAGTGGATCAATGGCGCCGACGCGGTGACTGAGCTCGAGCGGGTGATGAGCGTGCGCCGTCACCTGCTGGAGCAGTTCGATGAGCACGTGCTCGAGGAAGGCGAGCCGATGGTCTGGCTCAACTATCGTCTGGTCCCCGTGTACCTGCACCACCGGTACGCACTCGAGGCTGCCATCAAGGCCGTCGGCGGCATGGAGTTTCGCTACGCGGTCCGCGGTGACACGCTGCCGCCGACGACGATTGTGCCGCCGGCGCGGCAACGGCAGGCCTTGGAGCTCGTTCTCGATGCTGTCCAGCCCGAAGCGCTCGCTATTCGTGAGCCGGTGCTCCAGCTGCTCACGCCGCGTGCGTTCGGCTACGGTACGGATCAATGGTTCTTCCCCTCCGACGCGTCACCCGCGTTCGACCAAATCGGGACGGCGCGCACACTGACCTCCGAGGTGTTCGGGAACCTGTTCGACCGGCGCCGCATGGCGCGCCTCGTGGCGCTCCACGACCGCCAGTCGGACGTGCCATCGCCTGAAGAGGTGGTCGCGCGATCCATCGAACGCACGTGGGCGCCGTACGGCGAAGAGACGCACGCAGCATTGAGACGGATGGTGCAGCGAGTTGTCGTGGATGAGCTATTGAACCTCGCGGCCAATGCGGCCGCGACGGTCGAGGCGCGGGCAACCGCCGAGTGGGGCCTGCGCCGGGTTCTCGAGGTGATTCAGGCCAGAGAGCCTCGGCTCCCCGAACAGCAGGCACACGAGTCGCTAGTGTGGGCGGATGTCGAGCGGTTTCTCGACCGACGCGCGAGCGGGACGACACGGAGCGAGCCCCGCGGTATGCCGCCGGGGACGCCGATCGGTCAGTAGCGGCCGACGCGAGGGTCTAGGACCAGCGCGCGGGGCGCCTGGGACAACGCGCCCGAACGCTCTCACGGGTTCGAGCGTCGTGGGGAAGGCGCGAAAAACTGGTGTCTCGACGCCTCAAACGCGCGACCGTGGTGCAGCCCTCACGTGGGCCCAACCGAAAGCCCCGAACGCCCCAGTGCGCTCGGGGCTGGTTGCGAACCCAGAATCTGTTACGTCGAGACCTATCTCATCCCTTGAGAATCCGCACGCTCCCCGATCCAGTGTCGATCGTGACACGCGCCGCGCCGTCGCCGATCGTGCCCTCGACATGATCGCGTTCCCAGTCCTGCATCGTGACCGGGAAGTCGATCGAGATTCCGCCGCTGCCGGTGTCGATCACCAGTTCCGCGCCGAATGACTCGGGCACCGTCATGGTCACCGATCCGGATCCCGTGTCGATCACGACGTCACGCGGGTTAGTGCTGAGCGCGAGTTCGACGGATCCGGTGCCGGTGTCGATGAGGATGTCACGGGCGACGGCGGCATGCACCTCCACTCCTCCCGATCCGGTGTCGAGCTGCAGATTCGAGACGGAGACCCGCGTCGCTGTCACGCCGCCTGAACCCGTGTCTACGCGGAGGACGTCGCCGCGAACGCCCGAGACCTCCACGGATCCCGAGCCCGTGTCGATGTCGAGATCGCCCTCATGGTCGGAGGCTTCGACACGACCGGATCCGACATCCACGACCAGGTGTCCGCCGGTGCCACTCGTCGTCACCGGTGCACTGTGCGTATCGAGACGGATCCGTCCATTGATGTTGCGTGCCGAGACCGTTCCCACGGCGAGATACAGGTCGAACGTCTGGCCCTCGGGAACCCGGATCGTGAGGTTGGCATGTGCATCGAGGCCGTCCTTGTCACTCACGATCCGGACGCGTCGACCACGGTGTCCCGGGTCGCCCCCGAACGTTCCGTCGTCTCGCACACGCAGCTCGGTGGAGCCCGTGCCGCGGCCGCTGTAGTGCACCCGGTCGCCGGGGTAGATCACCCGGAGGGTACTCCAGTCGTCGATCGGCCCGCGATCGATGCGCAGCTGGTCCGCGTCCGGGCCCACTCGTGTCACGTCGACCATGACGGCAGGGCCGGACCCGGCCTCGACCGTCACCTCGCCGGCGAGGTTGTAGACGGCTATCCGGCTTCCGGTCAGCTCGAATCGCCCATCCTGCTGGACCGCCGTCACGCCGGTAGAGAGGCCCCAGACCCCCGCGACGGCTGCGCAGAGAAGCGGTATCGTCGTCTTCATTAGTCCATATCTCCGTGAACTGTGGCAGGCATCGTAAGCAAAGGATGAGATACCGCTCACTACGGGAACGTTGCCCGGGAAGTGTCATCGCACGCCGTCGGCGCATCGCGACCCGGGGCTTGCGCGCGGTCTCAGTGCGAGCGCTCCGGGGGGAGCGCGCTATACTGCCGCTCGTTGGCAGCATAACGCTCGGGGGGCATTGAGTGGCCCGTCGTCTAAACCGGTGCGAAGTTGTCAGTTGGGATTTGAGGAACGCGATTCACCGGTGTGCTGGACTGCGAGGAACTCGCGTGATAATGCGATATCTTGGTCAGCATAAATACTAGTTAGACCGCCGCCCAGACCCGAATCTTCTAACCTGCAACGCCGTGGTGAGCCCATGCCTCCACTGACGCGCCTCCGCTGGCCTGTGCTGGCCTCTCTCCTCGCTTGCGCGTGCGTCAGCCCAGCGCCCACGCGCGACGCGAGTAGCTCCTTCGATCTCGATGCAACCCGCCGGCTCATTGCCCAACTGAACGAGCACTTCACCAGTGCCCATCTTACAGGTGATGTGGCCGCGATCGACTCGATGTTTACCCCGGACGCTAAGTCCTACCCTCCCGGCGCGGACGCCGTGAGCGGCCTTCAGGCGCTGCACGACTTCACCGTGGAGTACCTCAAGGCGGGCCTCACAGAGTTCCGGGAGGAGACCACAGATTTCTACGGCAACGAGGAATACGTGGTCGACGCAGGCACCTACGTCGTGACCTACGGGCCGAACCACGTGACGGAGCGCGGCAAGTACCTGAATGTGTGGCACCGGGTGAACGGGAACTGGAAGATCAAAGCGAACATGTGGAACACCAGTGCACCTGCTCTCCCGCCAAGCTCATCCGCCGAGGCACCTTCGCGCTGAGGACAACGGCCAAGGCCGTCGCCACGGCCCTGCGCGAGTCGGCGGTTCGGCAAGGGGATTGCTGCCGGCAGGGTAGGCTGCCGGCTCCGCCTTTCTCAGCACCCCAACGGCCTGACCGCGGACCGCGTTGTTGAATCCAGCGCTCGCGGTCTAACCCGAGCTTGGAGCCTGACAAGGCCGCCAGCCATCTGGGCATTCCGGTGGCGTCGCCGGCCCGGCCGCTCCATGTTTGTTGAAGGCCGCGGCCGGGCCGGCACGAGGCGGCCTTGCAGCTCAAGCTCTGGCCGTTAGACCGCAGAACAATGAGCCCTCGCAACGGTGATCTCCATGCTGATTGACAGCACGACCCTTTCAGACCTCGAAGTGTTCGCAGCTTCAGATGGAAGCGGGGGGGTGTTTCAACTCATTGACCGGACGGCCACTTCGCGTGGACGTGCCGCCCTGCGAGAGCGTCTCGAGCATCCGTCGTCGGACATAGGCTCCATCCGCAGCACGCAAGACGCCGTTCGCTTCCTCCAGCTCCATCCCAATGTCGTCAATCTCAATGATCGTCACGTTGAAGCCGTCGCGTCCTACCTTCGCTCCAACATCAACGTCAGTGCCACCTCCCCACTGGGCATGCGGGCGGAGCACGCCTGGATGACTTTCCGGTATCGTGACCTGTTGGCCGAACTCGATCAGGGCGTCCGCGCCACGGTTACCCTACTGGAACAGGTATCAAGTGCCTGTGTGGCGCTCCTCGAGCGTGATGCACCGCCGCTCATCGCCGATGCGGCCAAAGACGTCACTACCACGGCGCAGTTGGTTACCCAGGCGAGCCGCGAAAGCGGTTCGCTCCTACAGTTGGACCGCACGCTGCGGACCGAATGCCGGGACACGATTGAAGCTGCCCTCGAGCGTATCGCGGAACTGGATGCGTTGAATGCCATGGCCGCCGCAACCAGCGCACTCGGTTTTGTCATCCCCGAGCTTCTGGACTCCGCGGCTTTCACCCTGGATGCCGAGGGCGTCTTTCATCCGTTCGTCGAGCGTGCTGTCCCCAATCCGGCCCGCTTGTCTGGCGGAGAACCGATGGTCTTTCTCACGGGCCCCAACATGGCCGGGAAGACCACGTACATGCGAAGCGTCGCCTTGGTCGTGCTACTTGGTCAGATCGGCATGGGCGTGCCGGCAAGACGCGCGCAATTCACCCCCGTCGAGGCCCTCTGCACGAGCCTCAATCCAACAGACAATCTGAGAGCGGGCCTCAGCTACTTCCTTGCGGAAGTGATGCGCGTGAAGCAGGCCGCACGCATCCTCGTCGAAGGTCGACGAGCGTTGGTGCTGTTCGATGAGGTCTTCAAGGGGACAAACGTACGCGATGCCCTCGACGCGTCCGCGGAGGTGATTCTTGGATTCGCCAGAGCACGCCGGAGTGGATTCATCTTTTCATCCCATTTGGTGGAACTGGTTGCCGTGCTCGAGTCCACCCCAGCCATTCGATTCTGTTACTTCGACGGAGACATCGTTCACAACGCGCCTCGATACACCTATGAGTTGCGCGACGGGGTCTCAGATAAGCGTTTCGGCTTGGTGTTGCTGCGCCAAGCTGGAGTCCCTGAGTTGCTTGGGCAGATCAGCACCTAGGCCGCCTCCGGATCGCCGCGATCGCGAGCCCATTGAAGTAGGATATCTGGCAAGAGAACCTTCACGAGCCAACCAACGTGATGTCAATTAGGATGCAAACCATGAGTGACCCCTTTGTCCCACGCGTCGGCGGAATCCTCAGCGCCGACATTGCCGTTCCCGAACACGAACGTGAAGTGAGCTTCTACTCACGTGTACTCACCACGGGCGAGAATCCGCTGTGGCGCGAGGATCTGATGAACAACCGAGGCATGCCGATCATCGGCTTGGGCGCGCGCCGCGCGGAGTATGCTGACCTTCCGCTCCAATGGATGCCGCACATTCAGGTCGCCGATGTCGCAGCCAGTGTGGAG
>Ga0224512_10004006_pt1 | contig 12689 bp, 14 predicted proteins | sample SF_May12_sed_USG_4_FD_169103 | JGI IMG/M metagenome (GOLD analysis project Ga0224512, IMG submission 169103) | Sediment microbial communities from San Francisco Bay, California, United States - SF_May12_sed_USGS_13 | ecosystem: Environmental > Aquatic > Marine > Sediment | place: USA... | reverse complement strand
GATCTTGGCGAGCTGGAGATGGCCCTTGATGGGCTTCCCGTCGGCGAGCGTGCTGGTCTCGTAGATGGCGTTGACGGCGGTGATGAGTGCCCCGGTCGCGAGCAACACAGCCAGCACCATGAGGGCGAGCGCAAGCCGCTGGATGATGAGCACCGCCGTATCCGACAGGCCCGCCACCAGCCCGAGGCCGAGATACACGGTTGCCACCGGGGCGAGATACGCAGCTCGCTCGAATACCCTGGCCTCGAGAAATTGATCGTCCCACTTGACGGTGGACGTGCGGACGACACGGCGCACCAGCGCGAGGAGCACGCGTTTCGTGACCAGGTACACCGCGATTGCCAGAAGCCCGAGGACGAGAACTCCCATCCAGTCGGTGAGATAGGCCTGGGTGGTCAGCCGGTCCAGAATCGATGTCGGGGTGTTTGCTGCCTGGATGGAGAGCATGAGAACTTCCCGGTCAACGACGGGACTATCAGCGGATTTCAGAAATGTAGCATCGAATGACCGCAGCAGGTGAATCGAGGATGATAGGCGTCCGGCTGCCGTCTGCTGGCCTGTTCTGCCGAGCCCCTGGCATGAGACACCGTTCGGCTCTAGGCTTCCGGGCATGACTCCCTGGGTAACCCGCATTCTCTTCGCCACCGTGGGCATGTACTTCGCAAGCCGGGCCGCGCCCAGCCTGGCGTCGGCGCTGGTCCTGGTGCCCCGTGCCATCGTCCTCCGGCCCTGGACCCCGATTACCTATATGTTCCTGCATGCCGATTTCTGGCATCTGGCCTTCAACATGCTGGGCCTCTACTTCTTTGGGCCAAGACTGGAGGTGCGCCTGGGCGGGCGGCGGTTCCTGTGGCTCTATTTCTTGAGCGGCATCACTGGTGCCTTGTTGTCATTGATCTTCACCCCATCGGCAGCCATCATTGGCGCATCGGGCGGTGTGTTCGGGGTCTTCCTCGGGTTCGCAATGTTCTGGCCCCGCGAGCGGGTGTTCATCTTCGGCATCCTGCCGATGGAGTCATGGCTCTTGGTCACGCTGATGACGGTGGTCGCCCTCTTCGGCGGCGTCACATCCTCCCGCGGTGGCATCGCTCACTTCGCCCACTTGGGCGGCTTCCTGGGCGCCCTGCTCTACCTCAAATTCCTCCAGCGCACTTCACCGGCCCGCAAATTCAAGCAGCGCGCGACGGCTCCGCCTGGGCGGACCAGCGGCAGCGACCGGACCAGCCTGGAGCGCTGGGCCACAATTCCCCGCGATTCCATGCACGAGATCAACCGCGCCGAGGTCGATCGGCTGCTCCACAAGGCCCAGACGCAAGGCGTGAGCAGCCTCACCCAGAGCGAGCGGGACTGCCTCGACCGATTCAGCCCCACCTAGGAGCGTGGGTCATGCGAAAGCCCACCCGCTGTCGCTCTCGTGCGCGGCGGCGGGCGAGCTCGTCTGTGGGAGGAACCGTCGGCTAGTGCTGGTGCTCGGGGGACTTCAAGTACTGGTCCGGAATCGGCAGGTCCGGGTATTCCGGCTGCCAGAAGATGGTCACGACCCACCAGCGCCCTTTCTCGTGCAACAACTGGAAGCTGTTGATCCCCCGCATGAAGGGCTCGGCGTCGTCCGCGCTCCGCCGCGATTCATAGGTGCTGAACACGTGCACCACGTTCCCGTATCGCTCCATGCGGCGGGCAACCTCCACCTCGAAAAACCCACCGCCCTCCAGCTGAGGTCCGGCGCGCGACACGTAGTCTTCGACCGTCAGGATACCGTGACCCGTTTCACCTGTCTCGCGGTTCCGCCCGGTAGGAATGAGTCGCGCACCGTCGATGAACAGCGACCGGAACCGGTTCCAGTCCCGCTTTTGCCCGGCGGGCCCGGAGATGACGTCGTACACCGCCGTCATGATGGCATCGACCGACGCCACATCCGCCGGATTCGCCGCGATGGGGGCGGCGGGAGCCGGCGCAGGCGCCTCTTGGGCCGAGCCGGCTGTTGGATGCGTGGCGATCAGCCCCAGCGACATGAGGGCGGCCGGAACGGATAGAGCAATGCGCATTGCGGTCCTCATCATTCGGGAAACGTCCGGAAAGCGACGGATACTGCCTCGCCGACATTCCCTACGGAAGGACCGGCCTGAAGATTCGAAGTCCTCATACCAGAGCGGGTGGTCCAGGACACAGGGCCACCCGCTCAGAGGACAGAGCCTCCTGCTGAATCAATTCGGCGCGTGTACCGTCGGCCCGCCGTAGTCTCGGTTCCGGCCTATCGCGGGGCCGCTCTCCAACACGATGTCGTTGTCGATCGTGGCGATCACTTGGCGGATGGAGCCCGGAAAGGGCTCGGTCCGGGCGTTCTTGCCGAATGGATCGGAGTACCACACGTCCGGACCGTCCGCGTTGGTGATCCGGTTGCTGTTGATGTCGACGAATCGTTGGACGCCGTCGAATTCCGACCGCGGATCGTCGAACGTCACGCCGAGGAGCGTGCCGTCGGCGGTCGAGTTGTCGCAGAGAGAGGTCTGGGCATAATCGCCGTTCGACTCGACCTCGTAGCAGGCGTCGATGGGCCGCCCCACGGCGTTCGGCAGGGCCGGGTCGTAGAACCGGCTGGGATGGAGCACCTGGTAATACGGATTGATGCTCGCGATGGTCTGTCCGCCCTCCGTCCGAATGCTCTGGGAAATCTGCCAACTCTCCCGGAGTGCCGTGCTGATGTTGGATGACTGTCCCGCGGGAACCAGGAAGAACTCCTCGATGCATCCGCGATCCGGCAGGATCCGCTTGCCGCCCCCCGAAGGCGAGCCGGCCGGCGTGGCCGTCCCGACCTGAACGTGCGCGTCGCGATCGCACGAGCGGACGAACTCCCCGGGCGTCCCGATAGCCGCCATCATGGTGAGGTGCATCTCCGTTCCGTCGATGCAGCGAATGTGGTACACCAATTCATGGAGGTTGTTGGTAAATGCATCCTTCGAGTGGGTGCCCTGATGCAGCTTGGTCAGCACGTCGCAGGTGATGCGCAGGCCGGCGGAGGCGGCATCCCCATTCAGCCGCATTTCAACGTCGTTGTCCCACTCGACCTTGTGCCCAACATGGTCTTCATGGCGCGGTGTCGCCGGATCGTAAATGTCGAGCGCCTCGTTGGCGTACCCGAACGCAATGTCCCCAACCTCCTGGTACAGATCCGACCCGCGGGGGTCCCGGCCATGCTCGTGGCCGAACGAACACCCCGTCGCGGGATCGACCGGCGGATGCCAGGTGGGGTAGAGCTGCCGGTCCGGCCCAACCACCGAGTAGGCGTCGTGAATGGCCGCGGAGCACTCGCCGGGGCCCGGAGTCCACTTGCCATACGCCGTCGCCGGACCGGTCGCCGTCTCGGGCCCGGTCGACTTGTCAAACGCCGAGGAACATCCGGCGAGCATGATGGTCATCGGCACGATGACCGCACCCAGCTTTCGGTTCCTACGAATCGAGCCCATCGACGCCTCCTCACGAAACGGCACGCCGGCCAACGTCGTGCGACGCTGACCGGACAGAGTGCAATGCCTTGCATGCACTTACGCTTTCAGGATGTGTCAAACTGCAGGGGCGATGAATACTCCACCGTGATACGTGTCACATGGGCGTCGTCATCGCGCCCACGGCGGCCTAATGCCAGGTCATCCCGAGGCCGACTTGGAGAAAGCTGAGTGTCGCGTCCCCCGCGATGCGGGTGCCATTGAAGTTGCGATTGCCGTGGGCCGATCCGATGGCGGTCACAAACGGCACAAGGGACATGTTGCGGCCGACCTGGAATTCGTAGCCCAGCCCGACCTGCGCCGCCAGGGCGCGCGAGGTCAGCGCGTCGGCATCGTCGTCCAGCCGGTCGGCAATGACGCCGAGGCCCCCTTTGACGTACCACGACCCGCGGTTGGGATACCAGAGCGCGATGGCGCTGAGCGAGCCCATGGCTCGGTCGATCGAGTTTTCGTCGTGCATCCACCCGTTGGCCTCGACCCCCAGCAGGAACCCGGATGTGATGGTCCCACCCAATCTGAAGTACGCGGAATACGAGCTGTGCCGATCGCCGACGCAAATGGTGCACGCAGTCTTGGCAAAGCCCACGCCGAGTCCGGCACCATACCAGAAACCTTCATTCAGACTGCTCTGCGCGGCAGCCGGCGACGCGGCCATGCCGACGGCGAGGACACCCATGACGGTGAGGGGGCTGAGACGCATCGAATCCTCGAGGCAACGGTTCACGGCTTGCCGGGCGGCCGGACGGCGCGAACAAGCCGGTGTCAAAAGCAGAAACCGTGCCCTTACGACTGTGCGCCAGCGCAACACCGAGCGCATCTCATTGCCTTGAGACGGCCTAACCGTCAATCTCCTAGCTGGCGCGGCGCGAGCCCGGCGCCCTCGAGCGGGGCGTCACTCTGGCGAAGTGCCCGACTCTCACAGGTCCGGTACTCATCGTCCCGGGCGGAAACGCCCGCGATTCTTTCACGGAGCCTTCGACATGCACTGGCTGCTGCACCTCTTTCCCGTCTCGAGCTTGGGACTCGTGTTCGCCGCGGTGTTCCTGGCGCCACCAGGACCTCCCCAGGCGGACCACGCCGACGCACCGTACGTACTCGTGCTGGGTATCGCCCAGGACGGCGGCGTCCCCCAGGCCGGGGCCACGCCCTCGAGTGCGCGTGAATCCGACGAGTTTCAGCGATACGTGGTATCACTCGCGGTGGTTGATCCTGAAACCGGTGACCGCTGGATGTTCGAGGCCACTCCGGATTTCCCGGCACAGCTCCGCGCGCTCGATCGTATCGCGCCCGCCCGGGCCCGACCCGCACTCCAGGGCATCTTCCTCACCCACGCACACATGGGCCACTACACCGGGTTGATGCATCTGGGCCATGAGGCGATGGGAGCCCGTGGGATACCGGTCTACGCCATGCCTGAGATGGCCGAGTTTCTCCGGACCAACGGCCCGTGGAGCCAACTGGTCCGCCTCGAGAACATCACAGTCCATCTCCTCCAAGACGCGGTGCCCGTCGAGCTGAACGAGCGGCTCTCGGTCACGCCGCTCGTGGTACCGCACCGGCAGGAGTATTCCGAGGTCGTCGGGTATCGCATTCAGGGGCCGGAGCGTTCGGTGCTGTTCATTCCAGACATCGACCGTTGGGACGCGTGGGACCGCGTGGGACATCGCATTGAGGACGCGCTCGCCGACGTCGACGTGGCCTACCTCGACGGCACCTTCTTCGCGGACCGTGAAGTCGGGGGACGCGACATGTCGTCCTTCCCGCATCCGTTCATCACTACCACCATGGAGCGGCTCGGCGCGCTCCCAGAGGACCAGCGCGCCAAGGTGCGCTTCATTCATTTGAATCACACCAACCCGGCGCTCCATGCATCGAGCCCCGCCCGAGCGGCCATCATCCGGGCGGGCTTCAGCGTGGCCGAGGAACTCGAGCGGGTGCCGCTCGGGAAGGCCGGCCCGCCTCGTTAGCCTCGCAGAAACCTGATAGCTGACCCCAAGCCATGCCGCAACAGGGTGTTACGTACCATAGGTAGCAAGATGAAACAAGCAGGAACGGTTCATCGTATGGTGAAGGCAAAGGAGAATCACGATGACCGCTTTCGCCCTACCGCTCGACCAAGTGGTGTGCTCGGGAGCCTTCGACTCCATCGCCGCGACCGCGCTCGAGTTTCTGAGCCGGACGCGGGCAGAGCCGCGCTCTCGAGTCGCCAAGGCGGAGCGCGTGATCACGCTCGAGCGCAAGAACTACGTGCTGCTCACCCAGGAAGGCGAACGGATCGGCATCATCCCGGTCCCCGAGCGGCGCCCGGTCCTGGGCCGGCTCCAGCCGACGCTGTTCCTGCGACGCTGTTGACCTCGTGCTCGGCACGAGGGGTCGTCTTCCCTCCCCGGTCCTAGTGCGCCGCCGGTGAGAACCCTACCTTCCTGTTTCACATCTCTTCTTCAAACATCGAGCATCGAATGGCGAGCAGGTCGGCGTCTCCTGGGGCTCTCATGTTGAATTCATGGGAGCGGCTCCGGTCGAAGCCCGGCGGGAAGTGGTTGTTCAATCGGTTCCTCGCGTTCCGGGTGCCCTACACCGGCACTGCGGGTCCCAGAGTCGAGGAGCTGCGGCCCGGCTATGCCAAGGTGTCGATGCGCGACCGCCGCCGGGTGCGGAACCATCTCAACTCGATCCATGCGATTGCCCTGGCCAACCTCGGCGAAGTGACGAGCGGCCTGGCGATGCTGGTCGGGTTGCCTGCAAATGTGCGCGGCATCGTGCTCAGGCTCTCGGTCGAGTATCTCAAGAAGGCCCGTGGGACGCTCGTAGCGGAGTGCTCCACCGACATACCGCGGGTGGCGCAGCCAGCGGAGCACACGGTCGTGGCGGACATTCGCGATGCCGAGGGCGAGACGGTGGCACGGGTCACCGCTCGGTGGCGGCTGAGCCCCAGCTAGCACCGGCTCGCCGGTTCACCACCCTCCCACTCCCGCAGCACGGCCCTTGTAAACGCAACACCCTCCAGCAGCGTATCATCAGTGCATGAACGAGCGACCGGATCCATCGTGAGCGCGCTCCGGGACCTCAACGACTCGGTCGCGCCGCTGATCGTGCGGGCTCAGCACGGCGACACGGCGGCCTTTGCCGACATCGTGCGGGCCTGCCGGCCCCTGGTCTACCGCTGGTCGGTGGTGGCCACGGGAGATCCGGACGAGGCCGAAGACGTGACCCAGGAGGTGCTGGTGCGGCTCTACCTCTCGCTCGACCGGTACCGGACCGACGCGACCTTCACCACCTGGCTCCATCGTATGACGCGTAATGCCGCGACCGACCGGTTCCGCCGGTACCAGAGCCGGCTCCGGCTCCTCCGATCCGAGGAGGCTTTGCCCGGAGTCCCGGACCAGAATCCCGGCACCAGCCCATCCGCTGCGGTGCTCGCCGCCGAGGCGAGCGGCATCGTCCGGAGGTTCCTGGCCTGGCTCCCGCGGCGGCAGCGGGAAGTGCTGGACCTGGTGGACCTGCAGGACTTGACACCGGCGGAAGCTGCGGGCGTGCTCGGCCTCGACGGCGGCACCGTCCGGGCCCACCTCCACCGGGCCAGGCGGACCCTCCGGTCGAAGATCACGGAGCGCTATCCCGAATATGGAAGAGGAGAAGGCGTGTGACCTGTACCGAAATCCATGACCAACTGCTCGAGGCCGCTCCATCGGAGTTGCGGGGCGAGGGCGAGTCGGCGGTGGCGCAGCACCTTCGAAGCTGCCCGCGCTGCCGCCAATTAGCCGAGCGGATCGTGGCGGAAGAGAGCCGCCTCCAGGGTGCCCTTGCCGTGCTCGAGCCACGGCAACCGGTCGATGACGCCGTACGTACCGCCGTCAGGCAGGCGCGGCAGCGCCGGCGACGACGGTGGATCGTGGCATCGGGCCTGGCCGCGGCCGCAGTCGCGGTGGTTGCCCTCTGGCAGGGCGGCCGGTCGGCGCTCCCGCCCGCCGCGCCACCAACTGCCATGGCCCAACCGTTCGTCCAAACCAGTGCGGACCAGAATGTCATCGTGTACCAAACCGCCAATCCCGACATCGTCGTGGTCTGGCTGTATCAACGGAACGGGAGCTGATTTATGCGTCTACTCACCCTCGTACTCGTGGCTGCGATCGCGGCCGCCTGCGGGACCGCGCCCTCACTCGACACCGAGACCTTCACCCTCGACCACATCGGCGGGGGCCAAGCCGCAACCCTCGTCGAGCCGTATGTATTTACCGACCGTCCGAATGCGCCGGGATCGATCAGTCACTCGGGCAACATGCTGACCGTGAGGGAGACGCGCGACAACCTCGACAAGATCCGCCGCGTCCTCGGCGAGATCGACCTACCCCGGCCAACCGTCCGGCTCCACTTCCAGCTGATCGAGGCCGACGGCGCCGGGAAGTCCGACCCCGCCATCGCCGAGGTCGAGACCGAGCTACGCAAGCTGTTCCGCTATCAAGGTTACCGGCTGTTGCACGACGCGGTGGTTGGTGGAACCGAGGGCAGCCACATTGAGCAGGTCGTCGGGCGGGAGGATGATGCCAATGCCGGATACATGCTCATCGCGAACATCGGCGCGGTCCGCACGTCGGGAGACTCCGGTACGGTGCAACTGGATGTCGGCGTCCGGAACCCCATGCGCGGCGCGCTCATGACCTCAGTCAATGCGCGAGCCGGCCAGACGCTGGTGGTGGGCAACGCCCAGCTCATCCAGGGCGGCGGCACACTGATCCTCACCGTGCGGCCGGAGTTCGTGCGCTAGGTAGCGTGCGCGTCGTACCACATGAGGCCGCTACGGTCTAGATTCCGCCGTCAGATGTCGGCGGCGGACCTGTCGGACCGTGAGGAGGCACACCCATGTACCCAGCCACTGCAGCGGCTGGTGGAGCGGCTGCGGCCGCGGCCATCGCCCAGGCGATCAAGGCATCGGGCGTCATCGTCGGACTGGAACCCGATGAGTTCCAGAAGATCCTCCGCCGCCAGGAGGCTCCGCTCGTGGTGGAGGCCCTCGGCGGATTCCGGAACAAGACCAGGCACTACTTGACGAGCTACAAGGGGCTCGCCTTCCACACCAAGACCAAGGACCGCATCATCCTGCCGTCGCGGGCCGAGGTGGTACTCGCCAAGAAGATCTGGCTGCCTGCGTAGCGCGTTCGGGCACCGGGATGTCCTGCGGGACGACCTCGAAGTGCGGGATCGCGAGCTCGAGTCCGTGGTTGACCCGCAACCCGACGATCCCGTCCACATCGATGTCCGATCGCGGGAGGCGGGCTACTTCCTCGCCGTTGATGCTGAACATCACCGCGTCAGGCCCCGCATCGATCCGCAGGGTGTTCTCGGGAGCATCGCCACCCTCCGGTTGGCGCGCGATCGCAGCATGGTCGGTCCAGTCCTCGATCGACGAGGTCTCGGCACCGATCCGGCGCTTGATGAGGAACTTCCCGTCCTGCCGTATCATGAAATACACGTACGACTGCACCACCGACTGTAAATCCTTGCCGCCGACGAACAGCCCGTAGGCCTCGCCATGTGCCGTGGGCTTCAGCTGGACGAAGCTCGCCACGCCGTAGAAGTCCGCCGAAACGGTGAGAACCGGGTTGAACAGAATGGCGGCGGGGCCGGTGCGCACCATGTAACCAGGTTCGGCGTTCCGGAACTCGACGCCGGAGACCTCGTCACCCGGCTGATCGAGTCGGACCTCCCAGCCCGTGGGAAGTCCGGTCGTGGACTCCGGGACTGCCGCGTCTGGGGTGGTGTTCGACCGACGGTCACTCTGACACGCAACGGCTGCCAGGAGGAGTAACGCAGTACCGGCCGTTCGGAAGCGTGGGTGAGAGCTCATTGGGTACTCCGCAAACGATGTTAGGTTAGGACACATGGACCGGCACGAATGTAGTCCGCCGCCCTGGCCTGAGCCAGCGCCGCCTACGTGGAGGCTGACATCATGACGCGCGATCCGGCTCCCGTCCAGATCACCCTTCCGCCCTGGGTCGACGAGGTCGTGGATTGGACGAAGCGATACCCTGCGGACGAGGACCGGATGCGGCTCGCCATCACGCTCGCGCGCGAGAACGTAACCCGCAAGACGGGGGGGCCGTTCGGGGCGGCGATCTTCGCGGAAGAGACCGGCGAGCTGGTGAGCGTCGGGATGAACAGCGTGCAGCGCCTCACCAACGCCACGCTTCATGCCGAGATGATGGCCTTCATGATGGCCCAGCACGCCGTGGGTGCCTATTCCTTGAGCGCACCGGGCCTGCCCCACCACACGCTGGTCACGTCCTGCGATCCCTGCGCAATGTGCTTGGGAGCCGTGCTTTGGAGTGGGGTCCAGCGGGTGGTGTGCGGTGCCAGCCGGGACGACGCGACCCGGCTCGGCTTCGATGAGGGCCCGGTCTTCCCACAGTCCTATCACTACCTCGAGGATCGCGGCATTACGATTGTACGCCGGGTGTTACATCTCGAAGCGAGGGGCGTGCTCGAATTGTATCGCAAGCGCGGCGGGATCATCTACAACGGCTGATAATGGATGCGGTGCGGTCAGCCGCCGGCCCTGTTCCGTCCGGTCCATCGATCCGAACCGACTACATCGTCGATCAGGCGTTCGAGCGCAGTAAGCGCTCGAGGGGCATCGGCACAGCCATAGTCGTGCTCGACCCGCTTGGTCCTGCCGCTTTGGGTGAGTGACGTGATTGCGGTTGGTGAGTCGGGCGCATACAACGGGCAGCTGGGCTGGCCGGCGGTATACTGATCCGCCAGTTGGGCAAAGCCCGCGCGATCGAATTCCGCGAGCAGGCGCCTCACCTCGCTCTGGGGAATGACCGCCGAGTCCCTGCCAACCACCGACACGTGCGCCCTGCCCTCGTACCGAACCTGGCCTGCTCCGTCCACCGTGAGTCGATAGACCGGGCAGGTGCCGAAACACGGACCACGCTCCAATGTGATCGAGACATCGCCGATCGGCGCCGCCTCCTGGACGGCCGCTCGTGGCGAGCATGCGAGCAGCGCGAGCGCGGTGCACCACGGAGCCCGCGCCGCCGTACGCGAGAGGATCGGACGCGTCATCGACCCGATACCGATACTCGGGCGGGAGTGCTCCGAACGCCGTCCGAGTACAGCAACTCGACTTCCCGCTCCGTGGTCCACACGGTGGCGGCGCCACCGCGGGCGAAGGAGAGGATTTCACGGGTCCGCGGATCGCGGACGAGGAGCATCGGGAATTGCGAGCGATCCCACCGAAGTGCGATACGGTCGGGGGCAACGGACTCGACTGACGCAGCCGGCGATTGTTGCAGCGCTTGCGCGCCGGGTGCCGCAACACGTGACATCGCGACCGCCTGCCCTCCCGGACCCGTCACCCGGAGACTCGCGGGCCGGCTCCGGATCGGCAGGGTAAAGGCGAAATGCCCTTCCCACTGCGGCGCGTCCGCCACCGTATGAGGCGAGAAGGCATACCGGAAGAGGCGGCTGCCATCGGCAGCCAGCCCCTCGAGCGTGTAGGGCCCCGTGCCGGTCGGGGTCACGGGCGCGGCATCGAGTTCGAAGGCCGGCTCGAGTTCGATGGTCCCGCCGCGCACCCGTCCCCAGACGAGGAGCACCGGTTGCGGGGCCGCACCGGCTTGCGACACCGAGAAACTCGCCTGGACATGATTGACCACGCCGGTGTAGGTGTAGTCGCTGACCCAATCGTTATTGCAGTACCCCATGATATCCGGGCGCGTCGGTGGTACGAGGGTCGCCGACCCGAAATCATAGCCCCAGACCCCGATCACGCCACCGGAATACGGGTAATTCGGATCGGGGTTCCCCGCCCCGCCGCACGGCGCATGCTGCCGGCCCCAATTGTGGCCCCACTCGTGCGCCGCGACACCACTCGCGCTTGGTAGCTTGTCCCAGCCCACAGCCGCTTTCCCGGGCACATAGCCGATGCCGGCGATGCCGCTCGAATAGGTCGTCTTCACCACGCCGAAGTAGTACTGTGAACTGGCGTCCGCGGTCCGTAGCGCGTTGATCTCGCTCAGCACCCGGCTCCAGGTCCCGGTCGCGTTATCACTCTCGATTGGGATGGAGTCGGTGAAGGTGTACGGCGCCCGAATGTCGGCGGTGTACGACTCGAGGGGAAAGAGCTGCTCTGTCACGGTCAGGAACTGATCCTGGTTGCCGGCCGTGACATCGCCGGTCAGCCCGTTCACACTCTGGAGCACGGGAACGAAACGCACGGGAAAAGGATTGATCGCGCGCACGTCCATCGCCTGCTGCGTGCCGGAGGCCGGGAAGTTGTTGTCAGTCTCGTCCTGCTCCAGAATGGCATTGGTCGGATCAACGTCCGCCACGAGTTCCAGCCCGGGTCCGATGGCCGACGCCGGAAGGGCCAGGTTCCACGATTTGTTCAGGTCGCCTTCGTCGACAATGGTCGGGACCCCGATGGTGGGTGCCGGAATCGTCGACGTGGTGACCAGCGAACCATTGTCGTAGACCCTCAGCCGGACGTCCGGCTGCTCGACGTTGGTTTGGTTGGCCCGGACGAAGATCCGTACGAATCCGTCACGTCCGGCCACCAGGGGCACATTGCCATCATAGTCCTGGACGCTCTGCGTTACGTACATCCCGTCGATGAACAGATTGAGCGTGGCTGGCGATGCCACCTGGTAGGTGACCGATGCGGAGGCCGTAGCCCCCGCCGTGACCGACACGGCCTGGGTCGAAGGGTTGGGAACATAGGCGACCGCACCGTCCGACACGTTGCGCGCATCGACCGTGTAGCCACCGGCCGCGATGTTCGACAGGGTCGTCGTCTGCGTGACCGCCGCGCTGTACCCCGGTCCGGCTACCGTGATGTCCGCGTCGACCCCATTGGGCAGGCCCGTGATCGTGACCGCGAGGGACCCCGACGAGAGGACGTAGGTGACGCTGCTCGTGGCCGGCGTGGGCGTGGCAGTGACCGCCACCGTCTGCATGGGCACGGTGGCATCGTAGGTCGAGCTGCCGGCTTGGATGCTCGCCGCGGCCACTGTGTAGGTGCCCGGCGTCAAGTTCGACAACGTGGTCGTTGCCGCGAGTGCGACCGAGAAGCCTCCCGCACGCGTGACGGTGACGCCGGCGGTCGCGCCGCTCGGGAGTCCAGCAACCGTCACCGTCAGGCTCCCCGTTGAGAGAGCGTAGGTCACGGTCACTGCCACCGGGGCG
>Ga0224512_10004005_pt1 | contig 12689 bp, 10 predicted proteins | sample SF_May12_sed_USG_4_FD_169103 | JGI IMG/M metagenome (GOLD analysis project Ga0224512, IMG submission 169103) | Sediment microbial communities from San Francisco Bay, California, United States - SF_May12_sed_USGS_13 | ecosystem: Environmental > Aquatic > Marine > Sediment | place: USA... | reverse complement strand
CGTTGGGCCTCAGTTTGCGGCAACCCAATGACTGGCTCTGTCATCGAGTCGCAGCGCTGCTGATCAGGCCCGGCGAGGCGCGAGACCGATTGACAGATGGCATTTTTATCAGTAATGATCCAGATGATATTACCGGCTGCCTCGAAGACGCCCTGGTGAAAGTCATCGAGGCGGAACCTGTCGAAAGGCGCTTGCGCCACGACCAGGTTACCCAGCACGGCCTCGAGGATTACGCGCAATGGGTTGCCAGAATCCGGGATTCGGGCGAGATTAGCGACGCAGAGGCCGGCATCCTGCTGCGGGCCCGCGAGGCGACTGCGAGGGTTGTCATGGTCGACGATTTCACGCCGGAGCAATTGGCGGGCAGGGCAAAGGATGCGCCACCGGAATCGGTCACAGGAGCCGCCAGCAAGGCGGTGAAAAAGAAAGCCGCGGCAACTGCAAAAGCCGCTCAGAAAAAGAAGCGGGCGACAGGCACAACGACGTGAAAACTCAGCCCCGCTCGTATGACAAACCCGTTGCCGGGTTGGGGGAATAAATGGAGAAGGTCTGGCTAAAAAACTATCCTCCCGGGATTCCGAAGGAGATCGAGCTCGATAACTACCAGTCGATTAACGACGTGTTCGAGCAGGCGATCGAACGCTTCGGCGACAGGCCCTGCTTCAGCAACCTGGGCACCACGCTTACCTACGATGACATGGATCGCTATACCGATCAGCTGGCCAGTTATCTGCAAAGCCTGCCGGGTATGACCAAGGGGGACCGGGTAGCGATCATGATGCCCAACGTGTTGCAGAATCCGATTTCGATTTTTGCGACCCTGCGCGCCGGTTTTACCGTGGTCAATACCAACCCCCTGTACACTCCGCGAGAACTCAAGCATCAACTGGTGGACGCCGGCGCCAAGGCAATCATCGTCATGGAAAATTTTTGTCATACCCTCGACGAGGTAATCGGAGAGACCCAGGTCGAGCACGTCGTCACCACCCAACTCGGAGACATGCTGCATTTCCCGAAGTCGCTGATCGTCAACCTGGTGGTCAGGTATGTGAAGAAAATGGTGCCGGCGTTCAGCCTGCCCGGACGGGTCGTGTTCAAGGACGCTCTCGCGCAGGGCTCTGCCCGGCGCCATACGCCGGTCCCCTGCGGTCACGAGGACCTGGCATTCCTGCAGTACACCGGTGGTACCACCGGGGTCGCCAAGGGCGCCATGCTTACCCACGGCAACATGATCGCCAACATGCAGCAGGCGTCTTCGTGGATAAAAAATGCCGTCGAGGAGGGCAGCGAGGTGATAATCACCGCGCTGCCGCTCTATCACATTTTTTCGTTGACCGCCAACTGCCTGACCTTCATGAAAGTCGGTGCGCTCAATTACCTGATAACCAATCCCCGCGACATGCCGGGCTTCGTCAAGGAGTTGCAGGGGCTCAGGTTTACCGCGATAACCGGGGTAAATACGCTATTCAACGGATTGATGAATACCCCCGGATTCGAAGACATCGATTTCACGCCGTTGAAGCTATCGCTGGGGGGCGGCATGGCGGTGCAGCAGCCGGTGGCCGAGCGTTGGCAAAAGCTTACCGGAACGCCGTTGCTCGAGGCCTATGGCCTCACCGAAACCTCGCCGGCGGTTTGTATCAACCCGTTGAACCTGAAGGAATATAACGGCAGCATCGGGTTGCCGGTACCGTCGACCGAGGTTTCGATTCAGGACAACGAAGGCAACCTGCTGCCGCAGGGCGAGACCGGCGAAATGTGCGTACGCGGGCCGCAGGTAATGAAGGGATACTGGCAGCGCCCCGAGGAAACGGCCAAGGTCCTGTCCGAAGACGGCTGGCTGAAGACGGGTGATGTCGCGCAAATGGACGAACAGGGATACTTCCGCATAGTCGACCGCCTCAAGGACATGATCCTGGTGTCAGGCTTCAACGTGTTTCCAAACGAGATAGAGACCGTCATCGCCAGCCACGAGGGAGTGCTGGAGGTCGGTGTTATCGGAAAGCCCGATGAAGACAGCGGCGAAGTCGTCAAGGCGGTTATCGTCAGGAAGGATCCGAAGCTGGACGAGGCCGCCATCATCGAGCACTGCCGTAAATATCTAACCGGGTATAAAGTCCCGAAAATAATCGAGTTTCGCGACGAACTGCCCAAGACCAACGTCGGCAAGATATTGCGGCGCGAACTGAGATAGCAGGCTCGCGCGAGGCTGTCTTCGATAACGATAGGGATACCGTAGACTCCTGTGAGCCGTCTCGCCGCCATGCATCCCCTCGGGCGTCGATCCGAAAATCCGGTTGCCGCGGCCGAGGAGGGGCCAGGCCCGGGTCAGTATCCGCTGATCTTCGCGTGCTTTGGTTTGGTTTCTTCGAAGCGCTGCATTTGTTCGTCGCTGGCGCTGGTTTGATAATCCCTTTTCCAGTCCGCGATGCTCATGCCGTAGACGTGGCGCTGGGCCTCGGCGTAATCGAAATCGGCGTCCTGTTCCCTGGCCGCGGCGGAATACCATTTGGATAAACAGTTTCGGCAAAAACCCGCGAGATTCATCAGGTCGATATTCTGTACGTCGCTGCGCTGTTGCAGATGGGCTACCAGCGCGCGGAACGCGGCGGCCTCGGCCTGGGTTTGCTGGTCTTTGGTCATGGCTTTTGACTCACCTATAATGAGCTGCATTTTTTAACAAATATTTTCCATGCCGGCAATCGATATAAATAGCTGGATGTCCGCGCTGCTCGAGCAGTTGCGGCAGAACCGACAGCGCCAGCTGGTGGCGCTGGTCGGCCCGCGCGAATGGTGCGACGACCGGCTGGCGGCCCTGGCCGCAGTGGACGAGGCGATACTGGTCCTGTCGAACCGGGCCCTGCTGTCCGCGGCAATACCGTTCAGCAAGGCCGATGCCTGCCTCGGTGGCGAAGCGACGCTGGTCGTGCTGGATCTGTTCGATGGCTTTAATCCGGACGTGCTGTGCATTGCCGGGGGGCTGGTGCGGGCGGGCGGGGTGCTGATCATCATGTCGCCCAGCATCGAGGACTGGGATTTGCAGGCGGACCGCTATGCCTGTTGGCAGGATGGCAAGCGTTCTTCGACGCCGGCATTTGCCGAGTATTTTTTCGGCGCCCTGCAAAACGATCAACAGACCGGCATCGTGCTGGCGCCCGACTCCTCAGCGCCTCCCGCGCCGTCGATGCCGGTGCTGCAGCCCACGGTCATTCGCAATGGCGCGACCGACGAACAGGCGGAAATTCTGCAGCGAATCGGGCAATGGGCAGCGGCGAAACAAAGCGGCATCGTGTTGATCAGCGCCGATCGCGGTCGCGGCAAGAGCACTTGCCTCGGCCTGCTGGCAGCCCGATTGCGGTCGCGTTTATCGATTCTGGTGTCGGCTAAATCGAGGCAAACCGCGGCGGCGCTGCTGCGCCAGGCGCCCGACGTCGATTTCGTCGCTCCCGATCGACTATTGCAGCAGTGCCCGGCCGCCGACCTGCTGATTATCGATGAAGCCGCGATGATTCCGCAGCCGCTGCTGCGGCAGCTGGCCCGGCTTTATCCCCGACTGGTGATGGCGACGACCAGCGGCGGCTACGAAGGCACCGGGCAAGGATTCATGCTGCGTTTCGTGGCCGACCTGGAAGACCATGTGCTGTTGCAGTTTCGGCTCGACAAGCCGGTGCGCTGGTGTGATGGGGACCGGCTCGAGGCATGGCTCGAGCGAACCCTGATGCTGAACCCGGAAACCGGCCTCGAGGATGGGATCACGGAACCGGTCGCAGCATGCGAACTGCAGTTGCTGCCGAACCCGGGAGCGCGCGCCTCGATGCCGCTGCTGCGACAGGTTTACGCCTTGTTGAATTCGGCGCACTACCGCACGCGGCCATCGGACCTGCGCATGTTGATGGAAAATCCCGACCTGGTCCTCGTTGTGGCGCGCCTGCAACAGCGCGTCATCGGGGTTGCGTTGTTGAACCTCGAGGGAGGACTGGAACCGCCGCTGTGCGAGCAGATTTTCGTCGGGCGCAGGCGACCGCGGGGGCATCTGCTGGCGCAGATGCTGACCGCGCAGGCCGGGGTAAGGCATTTTGCCGGCTATCGCGGCATTCGCTTGCAGCGCATCGCGGTTGCCGCCGCCTACCGGCGCCGGGGGCTGGGCACGCGCCTGATCGAGCAGGCCATGCAGTACGGCCGCGAAAACTCGCTGCACTATCTCGGCGCCAGTTTCGCGCTCGATCCGCAAACCCTCGCTTTCTGGCGGCAGGCGCATTTCACGCTGGTGCATATCAGCTATGCCCAGGGCAAGTCGAGCGGCAATCACTCGGTCGTCGTGATCAGGCAGATCTCGCGGCTCCTCGATCGCGACATCGAAAACCTGCAGCAACGGATACAACTCCACCTGGCCACCTGGATGACCCAGTTTTTGCAAACCATGGATGCGGACCAGGTTTCGGCCCTGCTGCGCTTTGCCGGATACGATGCAGCGCCCGGCGAACTCGAACAACAGGAAGTCGAGGCTTTCGCCGGCGGCAACAAGCCATTCGAGCTCTGTTTCGCCAGCCTGCAGAAATATGTCATGCGCCGCGTCGCCAGATCGTCGTTGGCGCCCGACCGGCTATTGATCGAAAAGGCGGTGCAAAATCGCGACTGGGCGCTGCTCGGACGGGAGCCCGGTACAGACGGCCGCCGGCAATTGCAGCAACGCCTGCGCGGTCTGGTCGATGCGTTAATGAAAGCCTGTTAACATGACCGCAGCAAGCGAGGCCAATATGCAGCAGGATATTATCGATTTCTGGTTTTCGGACGAGACCCGCAAGCTCTGGTTCAACTCGACGCCGGAGTTCGATCAACTGTTGCGCGCGCGCTACCTGGAGACCTGGGAGCAGGCCGGTCGCGGAGAAATCGATCACTGGATGCAAAGCGCAGACGGCTGCGTCGCGCTGGTGATCGTTCTCGACCAGTTTCCGTTGAACATGTTTCGCGGCGATGCGCAAGCCTTCGCTACCGAGGACCGCTCGCGAGACGTCGCCCGCTTCGCGATCGAACGCGGCTTCGACGAGTCGCTCAGCGCGGACAAAAAGGGCTTTCTATACATGCCGTTCATGCACAGCGAGAATCTCGAGGATCAGGATCTGTCGTTGCGGCTTTTCGATCAACCGGGCCTCGAATCCAGCCTGCGCTTTGCGCATCACCACCACGACATCGTCGCGCGCTTCGGCCGTTTTCCACATCGCAATGCCTCGCTCGGGAGAACCAGCACCGCGGCCGAGATCGAATACCTGAACTCGAAGCAAGCTTTCACCGGCTAAAACCTCCGATGCGCGAGCAGATCAATCAGTACATCTGGGGCTACGACGCCTGCGACGGCGAGGCACCGCGTTCGGCCTGGCGGCACTTTCTGCAGATAATCGCGAGGGTGGGGCGCGATCTGATGGGCGGCATGATCACGCTGCGCGCGATGAGCCTGGTGTATACCACGCTGTTGTCGATGGTGCCGTTGCTCGCGGTAAGCATTTCGGTGCTGAAAGGATTCGGGGTTCACGACCAGCTCGAACCGACGCTGGCCAGGATACTCGCGCCTCTGGGCGAGCAAAGCGGCGAAATCAGCGCGCGCATCGTCGGCTTCGTCGATAATATGAAGATCGGGGTGCTGGGTGCGCTTGGCCTGGCGCTGTTGATTTACACCGCGATCTCGCTGGTTCAAAAAATCGAGGCAGCGTTCAATCAGACCTGGCGCCTGCAGGGCAACCGCAGCCTGATGCAGCGCTTCAGTGATTACCTCAGCGTCATCATGGTCGGGCCGGTGCTGGTGTTTGCGGCGGTTGGCATAACCGCTTCCCTTGGCAGCAACCAGTTCGTCGAGTTCCTGGGCGCGTTGCCGTACATGAGCAACCTGCTGGGACTTGTTGGCAAGCTGCTGCCGTTCGTGCTGGTGATCGCCGCCTTCACCTTTATCTACATGCTGGTGCCGAATACCCGGGTGCAGCTGCGCTCGGCGTTTTACGGCGCCGTTATAGCGGGCTTGCTGTGGCAAACCTCGGGTATCGCCTTCACGTCGTTCGTGGGTGGCTCGACCAGGTACACGGCGATTTATTCGGGATTTGCCGTCCTGCTGGTGTTCATGATCTGGCTCTACCTGAGCTGGGTCATCCTGCTGATCGGCGCCAGCATTTCCTTTTACCACCAGCACCCCGAGTGTTTGAAATGGAACAATGTCGACATCCATTTGAGTAGCCGTATGCGCAACCAGCTTGCGATGCAATCGATGGTCTGCATCGCGCGCGCCCACGACAGGCAGATCGATCTGATCCCCAGCCTTGAAAATCTCGCCGGTTACCAACAGGTTCCGGCCGACGTATTGCGGCGTATACTGGATGTGCTGCAGCGCGACGGACTGCTGCGGCAATCGACGGAAAATCCGCCCCGGTACCTGCCTGCCGCGTCGCTACAGCGAGTACGTCTTGTCGATATCCTGCGCAGCGCGCACCAGGCAGAGGATGACAGTTACGGCGCAAGCTTTTGCAACGATGACCAGGTTTCGATGTTGCTTAAAGGGCTGGAACAGGCGGTGGCGTCGCAACTGGGTAGCCAAACCCTGGGCGATTTTATAAAAAAATACGAGGACCAGGCGCGGCATGAAGATAGTCTCGTTTAACGTAAACAGTCTGCGTCAACGCCTGCACCAATTGCAGAGCGTGATCGACAAGCATGCGCCGGAATTCATCGGCCTGCAGGAAACCAAGGTACAGGACCAGGAGTTCCCGCTGGACGCGATCGCCGAGATGGGTTACCACGCGATTTACGCGGGACAAAAGACCCATTATGGCGTGGCCTTGCTGTCCCGCCGTACCTGTCGCGCGCCCTGCTACGGATTTCCCGAAGATAACGATGACGCACAGAAACGCTTTATCGGCGGAGAATTCAGTCTCGACGGCGGCTCGATCCTGGTTTTCAACGGTTATTTTCCGCAGGGAGAGAGCCGTGACCACGCGATCAAGTTCCCCGCCAAGGAGCGCTTTTACCGGGATCTGATCCGGTTTCTCGGGCGCTACGATATGCGCCGCTCGAACCTGGTCGTCATGGGCGACTACAATATCGCCCCATGGGACGCCGACATAGGTATCGGCGAGGATAACGCCAGGCGCTGGTTGAAGACCGGCAAAACCAGCTTTCTGCCCGAAGAGCGCGAATGGTTCGAGCAGCTTACCGCGCTCGGCCTGCATGATGGGTTTCGTCTGTGCCACGCCGACGAGGACAATTGTTTCAGCTGGTTCGATTACCGCAGCCGAGGGTTCGAGCGGGAACCGAAGCGCGGCCTGCGCATCGATCATTTGCTGGTTTCGGAACTACTGAAGCCGAGGGTGGTCGATGCTGGAGTAGATTACGACATTCGTGCGATGGAAAAACCATCCGATCATGCGCCGACCTGGGTCGAACTGGACCTGGCAATCGGCGCTGACATCAGCTAACCGGCTCAACTGACAGGAGACAAACCATGTTTGCTCGACCCACAACGATTCCAGACGCCGCGCAGGCATTGCCCGGCCGTGACGAAGCCATGCAGTTCAACCCGATTCACAGCGTACTCGGAACCTCCATGGTCGAGCCCTTTCCTGAGGATTGCGAGCAAATCGTGTTCGGGCTCGGGTGTTTCTGGGGTGCGGAACGCAAGTTCTGGAAGCTGCCCGGCGTGTACACCACCGCGGTCGGGTACGCGGCAGGCCATACGCCCAACCCCAGCTACCAGGAAGTCTGCACCGGTATGACCGGGCATAACGAGGTCGTGCTGGTGGTTTACCGGCCCGCGCAAATCGAATTCGATGCTTTGCTGAAAACATTCTGGGAGTCGCATGATCCGACCCAGGGGATGCGCCAGGGCAACGATCGGGGCACGCAGTATCGTTCCGGCATTTACTACAGCAACGACGGCCAGAAGGCGGCAGCCGCGCAGAGCCTCGAGTCTTACCAGCAGAAACTTCGCGCCGCGGGGCATGCGGCCATCACCACCGAAATCATGCCGGCCGGTCCGTTTTACTATGCCGAGGAATACCACCAGCAATACCTGGAAAAAAATCCGTCGGGCTATTGTGGTTTGGATGGGACTGGAGTACCTTGTTAGAAATTTAATTAAAGAAATCGCCTAATTTACTGATTAATATAGAAATAGGGTGGTAAATATCTAACCGGAATCCGGCTTGTCCGGTGGTTTGCGATGACCAGGACAGGCGTTTGTCGATCCTGTCTGACGGGATCGGCCGAATTGTTTTCGGCGGCAATCTTGCGCTTCGGCGTTGCCATGGCTGTCGGCGAATCCGCCGCCACGCAAACCGCCGGGCCGTACGCGTTCACGCTCGACGCGCAAAATCTGACCGGGCTGCTGCAGTCGATGCCCGGCCCCGGGATCATCGGGTCGCGTCACGCGGAGGATTACCGGCAGGGCCATATCGACACGCCCTGTAAGCTTGCGCTGCGCCAGACCCGCCCGCGCGGCGCCGGCGAAACTGGCAAAATCCCCAGAACAGGCTATGTTCTTTTACTGTAACGGTAACGCTAGTAATGCGGGCATCGAGGCCATTCGGATAGCGTCGGGCTGCGGATACGAGCGATTGTTCTGGATTCGAGGCGGATTCGTCGAATGGGAGGATAAGGACTGTCCGCATGTAATCGAGTAGCACTGTGTTATCGCGTATCTACAGCTTCAAATTTATTATCGGTTTCGCCTTGCTGTGGCTTGGTGCACTGGCTTATGGCCTGGCCATTTACAGCACGCAGGTTTACCGCGAACACGCCATCGAGGCGCAAGTCGATTCGCTGCAGTCGATGCTCGAGCGTGATGCCGCGGAAGCCGTTCAGGAACTGTACGAAAACCAGAACCAGTTTGCCTCCAAACTACAGAACGAAGCCCCGTTCAGGGCTGCTTTGAATCAACGCGATGCCGCGAAGATGGAAGCCTGGCTGGCCGAGAGCTATAGTCGATACCAGGATGCATCGGGCGTGTTCAAGCTGAGAGCGGTCGTGGTGCGCGATCTCTCCGGTGAAATATTCGCGCGCAGTTCCGACGAAGGACTGGAAGGTTACGGCGGCTGTCCCGCCGCGCTCGAGTCGATCGGCGGCTCCTTGATCCGGCTGCTCAAGCCCCGTTATGCGCTGTGCAGTTTCGATGGCAGCCTGTTGAGCGAGGTACTCGTTCCGGTAGGTTCGCTGGAGCCGATAGCCTATCTTCAGATCATCGCCGACGCGGTAGAGGGACTTAAGCGCATCGAGCGTCGCATCGGCATGCCGCTGAAAATCGCCCAGTCCGCGGACGTGGATCTTTACCGCTCACCGAAATGGGTCGAGGCAGGCACCGGCACCCATTTATACCCGACCTACAAACTTTACGGGGATGACGCCTTCCTCGGTGCAACCATCGGCGCGGCGTTCGACAAGCGGCCGGTTATCGACCGGCTCGCCCGCACCGAGGCCAGCTTTTTCCTGATTACGACGATTGCCACGGTGAGCGCGCTGGTGCTGGTGCTGTTTCTGCTGAACCGCGCCTTCATGCCGATGAACAAGCTGCGCAATTCGGTCGGTGCCCTGTTAACCGGCAAGTACGCGTCGATTAGCGAGGAGAAACTCCCCAGCGAACTGAAGGACCTGGTCCTCGCCTACAACGAAATGGTGGAAGGGCTGGAGATCGAAACCATATCGCGCCGCCAGATCGAGGAAAAGCTGCGTTCGGAAAAAGACTTTATATCGACCACGCTCGATTCGATCACCAACCCGGTGATCGTCATCGATTCCAGGGATCGTATAAAGCTCATCAATCCAAGCGCGGAGAAACTCTTTGGCGACAGGGAAGCCGCTCTCGTCGACACCTCGATTCATGAAGTGCTGATCCTCTACGCGAATCGCCAGACCACGCGCATCGTCGACCTCAGCCAGTTGCTGAACCGCAAGCTGTCCATCAGTTCGATGTTTTTTTACGACGCCAACCGCAACCTTGTCGAACTCGAGTTTTCCGCTTCGCCGATGATCGACATGGAGGCCGAGGATGTCGGTTTCGTCATTATTCTGAAGGACGTCTCCGAGGATCGAAAGCTGCGCCGCAAGCTGAGCTACGAGGGCAGCCACGACCAGCTGACCGGCTTTCTCAACCGCTCGGCCTTCGAACAAAAGTTTGAAACGCTGGTCACCGAAGACAACAACGCGCTGCCGCAACACGTGCTGGCCTTTCTCGATATCGATCAGTTCAGGGTCGTCAACGAAACCTGCGGCAGCGCGGCCGGCGACCTGTTGTTGAAGCAGGTCAGCTCGATGATCAAGAAGCACGTGCGCAAATCCGATATCCTGTCGCGTCTGAGCGGCGACGAGTTCGGCATCATCATGCCGTTCTTCGAGATGGAGCGCGCGCTGCAGGCTATCCAGAAAATCATCATCGAAATTCAGCATTCGGGATTCGTCTGGAACGAGCAGGAATACCTGATAACCGCGAGCATCGGCGTGATGGCCTTTGGTCGCATGAGCGACGAGTACGCCGAATTCTATTCCAAGGTCACGACGGCCTGTTTCCTGGCCAAGCAGAATGGCGGTAACCAGTACCATTTCATCGACGAAAACGATGAAAAAGTCATGGCGCAACAGGTATCGATGGAATGGGTTTCGGGAATCATGGAAGGTTTTACCGACGACCGTTTTTGCCTTTACGTGCAGCCCATCGTCGGTATCGACGAGTATGGCGAGCATACTCACACCCACTACGAGGTTCTGATTCGCTATCGCAGCCCGGACGGTACCATTATCTCGCCGGGCGATTTTCTGCCGCCGGCCGAGCGCTACAATTTGATCGAAAGAATCGATTGCTGGGTGGTCAACAATATCATCGCATGGCTGCAGGAAAACCAGCACAGGCTGGACGACGTCATGTTTTCGATCAATCTCTCGGGTCGCAGTATCGGCTCGCAAACCTTCCATAATTTTCTGCACGACAGCCTTAGCATTAGCAATATAGACATAAGCCTGCTGTGCTTCGAGATTACCGAGACCGCGGTCGTGGACAACGTCGAAAAATCGGTGGAGTTCATCAACTCGATAAAGAAGCTGGGCGCCAAATTTTCGCTGGACGACTTCGGCACGGGGTTATCGTCATTCAGCTACCTGAAGCAGTTTCCGGTCGACTACCTGAAAATCGACGGCGAGTTCGTGCGCGATATCATCGAAGACGACAAGAGCTTTGTTTTCGTGCGTTCGATGACCGAGGTCGGGCACTGTCTCGACATGGAGGTTATCGCGGAATTCGTCGAGTCGGACACGATGTTCAACAAGCTGCGCGAGGCCAACGTCGACTATATCCAGGGTTACCAGGTCGGCAGGCCGGTTGCGCTCGAGACGCTGCTGGAATGCGACCGGCCAGGCACTAAAAAGGCGGGTTGACCCGAGCCGCCGCTAAATTTCCGGATTCGCGGGAGCTAGGGTTTGTTACCCAGGTTGATCGATTTTACGCGCGGCGAAAGATTGACTTCGTCAATCACGATATCGTCGCTCGATTGCAGAATTTGCGCGACGATATCCGCCACGTCGGCGACCGCGATCGCGTTTTCCGGCAGCGCGCCCGGGGCGAAGTCGAGGTCGTCGAAAAAGGGGCTGCGCACCATGCCGGGGTTGACCAGGCTCACCTGGACGCCGGCGCCGGCGCAGTCCTCACGCAACGACAGGCAGAATCCCCGCAGCCCGAACTTGGAAGCGCAATAAAGTGCGCCCTTGCGGCCCGCGGCCAGCGCCGATTCGGAACCGATGAAGACGATCCGGCCCTTGCCCCGACGCCTGAATGCGGGTACCAGGTTGCGGCAGATGACCATTGCGCTGGCGAGGTTGATGCGCAGCAGGCGCTCGATCTGCACCACCGAAAATTGCTCGATCGATCCGAACAGGCCCTGGCCGGCGGCATGGACGAAGCAGTCGACGACGTTGGTCTTCAGCAATTGCCTGGTGTGCCGCTCGACCTGTTCGAGGTTATCGAGATCGAGCGCCAGCGCGGTGAAACCGGGATGGTCGAGTTCGTCGACCTGTCCGCGGCGGCTGATGCCGATGACGCGGTAACCCTGCTCGAGCAATCGTTGCGCGGTGGCGAGGCCGATGCCGGAACTGGCGCCGGTAATCAGTACGGTTTTCGTTTCAGTCATGCCATTCACAGGGGTGGTAGGTATGACCTGGAATGTATTTCATCAATTGCGCTTCACAGAACTCGATCATTTGCCGCTCGCGATCGGGCGGATAACTGACGATGCCGTTGTCGAGCCGCATGTTTTGCGCAAACAGGGGTTCGTCCGGGTAGAGCCTCGAAACCCTGTGGAAGTGGTCGCGGGTCAGGCGAAAGCTGCCCAGGCTTACCGAATGCAGCCTGTCGGCATCGATCTCGGCAAATACCTGCTCCAGTAGTTCGCTGAATCCGAGCTCGTAGTTTTCATGGTAGACCACCGGATCGAAACGCAGACCTACCGGCCAACCGGCGTCGATCAGGCGGCGCATCGCGTCGATACGTTTTGCGATCGACGGCACGCCATGCTCGAGGCTGTCATGACTGAAGCGATCGCTGAAGCTGAACGCGGTCACCACCCGCGCAACCGGCTCCCGGCTTAGCATCGAACGCACCTGGGTACTCTTGGTACGCAGCTCCATCCAGGCGTTTTCTATGGAAGCCACGAGCGGAATGAAATACTCGG
>Ga0224512_10004003_pt1 | contig 12690 bp, 13 predicted proteins | sample SF_May12_sed_USG_4_FD_169103 | JGI IMG/M metagenome (GOLD analysis project Ga0224512, IMG submission 169103) | Sediment microbial communities from San Francisco Bay, California, United States - SF_May12_sed_USGS_13 | ecosystem: Environmental > Aquatic > Marine > Sediment | place: USA... | reverse complement strand
GTGCATCCTGGACGAGACCGACTCCGGTCTGGACATCGACGCACTCAAGATCGTGGCGTCCGGCGTGAACGCCCTGCGCGGGCCCCACCGCGCCATCCTGGTGATCACGCACTACCAGCGGTTGTTGAACTACATCGTCCCCGACGTGGTGCACGTGCTCGTCGACGGCCGCATCGTGAAGACGGGCGACAAGAACCTCGCGCTCGAGCTCGAGGCCGAGGGCTACGCGGAGGTGACCGGCTGATGCCCGGCGTGACGCACTACGAGAGCACTTTCGCGCGGCTCGAGTCCGCGCTCCGTGCCGGCGCGCCGGACTGGCTCCACGACGCGCGCCGGCGCGCGCTCGCCGAGTTCACGGCCCAGGGTTTTCCCACGCTTCGCAACGAGGAGTGGCGCTTCACGCGCACGCACCCGATCGCGGAGCGCGATTTCGGGCTGGTCGAGCGCTACACGCCCAACGGAGTATCGGCGGAGGCGCTCGCGCGCCTGACCTTCGACGACGCCTCGTGCCACCGCATCGTCGTCGCCGACGGCCACTTCGCCCCCGACCTCTGCCGCCTCGAAGGGCTGCCGGCAGGCGTGCGCGTGACCTCGCTGCGCGAGGCCGTCGCGAGCGACGCCGTGCTCGTCGAGCGGCACCTCGGTCGATGCGCCGACCCCGCCGCCAACCCGTTCGTCGCCCTCAACACGGCCTTCTTGAGAGACGGCGTCTTCGTGCACGTTGCCGACGGGGTGGAGCTGGACACCCCCGTACACCTCGTCTTCGTGTCGCGCGCCGAGGGTACCGTGTCGCACCCCCGGGCGCTCATCGTCGCCGGCCGCGGGGCCCGCGCCAACCTGGTCGAGAGCTACGCCGGGACCGGGGCGGACTACTGGACCAATGCGGTCACCGAGATCGTCTGCAGTGAGAACGCTTCTGTGACGCACTGCCGCATCCAGCGCGAGGTCGATAGCGCCTTCCACGTGGCCTCGCAGCAGGCGCAGCTGGCCACCAACAGCCGCTTCTCCACGGAGAACGTGTCGCTGGGCAGCACCCTCGCGCGCCACGACATCGGCGCCGTCCTCGACGGCGAGGGCATCGACGCGCGCCTCGACGGCCTCTACCTGGCCGACGGAAGGCGCCACGTCGACAACCACACGTTCATCCGGCACGCGCAGCCGCACTGTCACAGCTTCGAGCTGTACAAGGGAATCCTGGGCGGGAAGGCGCGCGGCGTGTTCAACGGAAAGATCTATGTCGATCCGGGCGCGCAGAAAACCGACGCCAAACAGGAGAACAACTGCATCCTTCTCTCCGACGACGCGCGCATCAACACGAACCCGCAGCTCGAGATCTTCGCCGACGACGTCAGGTGCACGCACGGCGCCACCGTCGGGCAGCTCGACGAGATGGCGGTGTTTTACATGCGCTCGCGCGGCGTGCCGCACGCGCGCGCGCGCAGCATCCTGGTCTATGCCTTCGCCGCCGAGGTGCTCGAGCGCATCGCGGTCGAAGCCGTGCGCGAGCGGCTCGAGGCCGACCTCTTCGGCTGGCTTTCGCGCACCTTGGCACTCTAGAAGGGGACGAGAATGAGGAGCGCAAACCGCAGTGCAGCCTCCCGCGCCGTGGCGCCCCTGGACGCCGCGGCGATACAAGGCGACTTTCCCGCCCTCGCCGACAGGCCCTACGGGAAGCCGCTCGTCTACCTCGACAGCGCCGCCAGCACCCAGAGACCGCGCGCGGTGATCGACGCGCTCGTGCGGCACTACGAGACCGTCGCGGCCAACGTGCACCGCGGCGTCTACGACGCCAGCGTTCGCGCCACCGAGGCCTACGAGGGCGCTCGGGAGAATGTGCGCGCGTTTATCGGCGCGGCCGACGCACGCGAGATCGTGTTCGTGCGCGGCACCACCGAAGGCATCAATCTAGTGGCGCAGTCGTGGGGCCGGGCCAACGTGCGCTCGGGCGACGAGATCATCGTTACGCACCTCGAGCACCACTCCAACATCGTTCCCTGGCAGCTTCTGTGCGAGCAGACGGGCGCGCGCTTGCGCGTGGCGCCCATCGACGAGGCCGGCGACGTCGTCGTCGACGCCTATCGCGATCTGTTCGGCCCGCGCACCCGCCTGGTCGCCCTCGCGCACGTCTCCAACGCCATCGGCACGGTCAACCCCGTGGCCGACCTGGTGACCATCGCGCACGAACGCGGCGTGCCCGTTCTCGTGGACGGCGCGCAGGCGATTGCACACATGAGCGTCGACGTGCGCGCGCTGGGCGCCGACTTCTACGCCTTCTCCGGACACAAGATCTACGGCCCCACGGGCATCGGCGCTCTCTACGCGCGCCGCGAGCTGCTCGAGGCCATGCCGCCCTACCAGGGCGGCGGCGACATGATCGCATCGGTGACCTTCGAGAAGACGACGTACAACTCGATCCCCCACCGCTTCGAAGCGGGGACGCCCCACATCACCGGCGCCGTGGGGCTGGCCGCGGCTCTCGACTACGTCCGCTCGCTCGGCTTTTCGGCGATCGCGGCGCACGAAGACCCACTTCTGGCCTACCTCGTCGCATCACTCGCCGCCATTCCGGGCGTGCGCCTCATCGGCACGCCGCGCCGGCGCACCAGCGTGGTATCCTTCATGATCGACGGCGTGCATCCGCACGACGTGGGGACTATCCTCGACCGCGAAGGCATAGCCATTCGCGCGGGCCACCATTGCTCGCAGCCTCTCATGCAGTTCTACGGCGTCCCGGCGACGAACCGTGCCTCGCTCGCCGTGTACAGCTCGCGCGAGGACGTCGACCGCCTCGTCGCCGGCGTGGAGAAGGTCAAAGAGGTGTTCGCATAGATGTCTGAGATGCGCGAGCTCTACCAGGAAGTCATCATCGACCACCACAAGCGACCGCGCAACTTCGGCAAGCTCGAGGGCGCGAACCGGCACTCCGAGGGGTACAACCCGCTCTGCGGGGACCGCGTGACCGTGTACCTGCGCGTGGAGGGCGATAGAATCCAGGAGGTCTCGTTCGACGGCAGCGGCTGCGCGATCTGCGTGGCCAGTTCGTCCGTGATGACCGAAACGCTGAAGGGAAAAACGCTGGCCGATGTCGAGGCGCTCTTCGGCAAGTTCCACGACCTGGTCACCGGCCCGCCGGACGAGACGGCCGCGACCGAGGGGCTGGGCAAGCTCGCCGTCTTCGGCGGCGTGCGCGAGTTCCCCGTGCGCGTGAAGTGCGCCATCCTGCCCTGGCACACGCTGCAGGCGGCCCTGCGCCAGAGCGACGAGCAGGTGACGACGGAGCAGCCATGAACGACGAGAAGCGACCCGAAGACGCTCCCGAAGCCGACGCCGCCGAGACGGCGGCGCTGCGCGAGCGCATCGTCCAGGCGATCAAGACCTGCTACGACCCCGAGATCCCCGTCGACATCTGGGAGCTCGGGCTCATCTACAACGTCGATGTCAAACCGTGGCGTGACGTGGAGATCACCATGACGCTGACCTCTCCCCACTGTCCCGTCGCCGAATCGCTCCCCGGCGAGGTCGAGCGCACAGTGGCGGCGGTGGAGGGCGTGGCCGCGGCGCGCGTGGAGATTACGTGGGAGCCGCCGTGGACGCCCGAGAGGATGTCCGAGGCGGCGCGGCTGGAGCTGAACCTCTAGCGCGATCAATAACGAGAAGACGAACGCAAGGCCGAAAAGGAGACGGACACATGTACCCAGCAGAGATCGTCGAACCCTGTCGCAATGACCTCATCGAGGCGGGCGTGACCGAGTTGCGCACCTCGACCGAGGTCGATTCTGTGCTGAAGAACGCGCAGGGCACCGCCCTCGTCGTGGTCAATTCGGTGTGCGGCTGCGCCGCCGGCGCCGCGCGCCCCGCGTTGCGCATCGCGCTGGGCCACGGCAGGCTGCCGGCCAAACGCGTCTCCGTCTTCGCCGGCGTCGACCGCGAGGCCACCGAGCGCGCGCGCAGCTACATGCATGGCTATCCCCCGTCCTCTCCCTCCATAGCGTTGTTCAGGGATGGAAAACTGGTTCATATGATGGAGCGCCATCAGATCGAGGGGCGCAGCCCGCAGGAGATCGCCTACGACCTCGTAGAAGCCTTCGACGAATTCTGCTAGAACGCCGGGCGGCTCGTGTATGAGGCCCTCCGCTCAAGCACTCGCGCTCGCCATGGGAACGCCAGAGCGCGCGCTCGTGATATCGCGTCGGACCTCATACACGAGCCGCCCGACCCGAGGAGCCCGATGAAGACGACGTTCGATCAACTACCCGACGACGCCCGCCTGTGGGTGTACGCGCTCGATCGCCCGCTCACCGGCGAGGAGAGAGCGCGCGCCGTGGTACTGCTCGACGACTTCGTCGCCCAGTGGACGTCGCACGAGGTACCCGTTGCCGGCGCGTGGGTGGTCGTCGAGGACCGCTTCATCCTCGTGGCCGGCCACTGCACCGACGGCGTATCGGGCTGCTCCACCGACGCCAGCGTGCGCGTCGTCAAGGAGATCGAGCGCGTCACCGGCGCGCGCGCCTTCGACCGCTCGCTCGTCTTCTTCCGCGACGGCGACGGCCGCGTCACGTCCGTCCCGCGCGCTGAGTTCCAGGCTTTTGTCGAACAGGGGCGGGTGACCGCCGACACGCGCGTGTTCGACGGCACCATCCACTCGGTCGGGGACTTGCGCGCCGGGCGCTTCGAGCGATCTTTCGGGGAGAGCTGGCACGCGCGCGCCTTTGCGCGCGAGGCCACTTAGACCGCGGGGACGCGGTCCTCACACGCGCCACACCGTATCCAGCACCGTTCCGTCCACCCACTTGACCACTGCTACCGGCTCGTCGCCGCGCGCGGACCTCTCCGGCGCGCCGCCGACGATCGCCTCCACCTCGGCCTTGATCTCGCGAATGGGCCGAATGGGCAAGCTCGAGCCCCTGACCGCCCGGAGCAGGTCCTTGCGGCGGGGGTTGATGGCAATGCCGCGCTCGGTGACGATCACGTCGATCAGGTCGCCTGGCCCGCACACCGTGGTGACCTCGTCCACGATCACCGGGATGCGGTCGCGGAAGGCGGGGACGGCGAGGACGGTACATCCCGCGTCGAGGCAGTTCTGCCACCCGCCGATGCCGTGCAGAAGCATGCCGTCGGAGTGCGTGACCACGTTGGCGTTGAAGCGCACGTCCACCTCGGTAGCACCCAGCACCACGGCGTCCACCATGGAGGCGAAGTTGCCCTTGCCGTGGTAGCTGTAGGAGGTGAACGGCGTGGTGGCCATGTGACGCGGGTTCTCGGCGATGGAGCGCACGCCGGCGAGGTCGAAGGTCTGGCCGTCCAGGATGTAGTCGGTGAGCCCCTCGTTCAACATATCCACCAGGTACTGCGTGGACCCGCCGCGGACGAAGCGCGCCTTGACGCCCGCCTCGCGCATCATGTCGCGCAGGTGCGCGACGAAGGCCAGCGCGATACCCCCCGCGCCCGCCTGGAAGGAGAAGCCGTCGCGCATGATGCCGGCGTCGCGGATGAAGCGCGCCACGTACTCGGCGATGAGCTGGCGGTCGGGGCTCTTGGTGATCTCCGTGGTGCCGGAGACGATCTTGGAGGGGTCGCCGATCGAATCCACCTCGACGACGTAGTCGACGTTGTTGCCCTGGATCTGCCACGGCACGCACGGGAACGGCACCAGGTTGTCGGTGACGACGATCACGTGGTCGGCGTAGATGGAGTCGGCCAGCGCGAAGCCGAGCGAGCCGCACGCGCTGGGGCCGTGCGAGCCGTCGGCGTTGCCGAAGGCGTCGGCGCTGGGCGCGGCGATGACGGCGATGTCGATGTGCACCTCGCCGTCCTGGATGGCCTGCCAGCGCCCGCCGTGCGAGCGCAACACGCCCAGCCCGCGCATCTTCCCCCGCGAGCAGTATGCGCCGAGCGGCCCGTTCATGCTGCCCTCGATGTGATGCACCACGCGGCGCTTCATGAGGTCTATGACCGGCTCCTGGCACGGGAACGACGCGCTGGGAAACCACATGAGGTTCTTCGCGCCCAGCCCCGCCGCCGCCTCGAGCCCCGCCAGCGCCACGCGGTCGCCGTTGCGCAGGTGGTGGTGGTTGGATATCACCATGCCGTCGCGCAGACCGCACTTCTTGAGCGCGGTCTCGAGGTTCTTGACGCGCTTGTCCCCGTTGCGCGGGTAGTCGCGGCAGCTACGCACGGGCGGTGCGTGCTTGGCCGCCCGCGGCCGGTACCCGCCGACCCCGAGGAACGACGTCTGCGCCGCGCCGTTGACCACAGTGGGCACGCGCCGCCCGACCTGGTTCACGACCAGCTCGTGGCGCGGCTTCGCTGTTCGTTTCGCTGGCATTAGTCTCCTACGAACCCTCGATGAGTCCCGCACGGCGCGCCGTGGCCACCAGCCGCTGCGCGCGCAGCACCACGGGCGGGTCGATCATGCGCGTGCCCAGGCTCACCACGCCCAGCCCCTTCTTCTTGGCCTCGTCGAACGCGGCCACGATGCGCAGCGCCCGCTCGATCTCTTCGGGGCTGGGCGCGAAGGCCTCGTGAATTACACGGATCTGGCGCGGGTGGATGCAGCCCATGCCCTCGAACCCCATGGCGCGCGACCGGCGGCCCCACGCCAGCAAGCCGTCGAGGTCGCCCACGTCGCCGAAGACCGAGTCGATCGCCTGCACCCCGGCCGCGCGGGCGGCGTTCACCAGACGCGCGCGCGCGAAGTGGCTCTCCAGTCCCTCCGCCGTTTTGCGCACGCCGAGGTCGGCGGTGTAGTCCTCGAGCCCGATGGTCAGCGCCACCACCGAGTCCGCGGCGCGCGCGATCTCGAAGGCGCGCTCCACCCCGAGGGCGGACTCGACGATGGGCATGAGCCAAACCGGATGCTCGCGGCGCAGCCCGCGCTGGCGGCGGCGGATGCGCGCGTCGACTTCCCGGATCTGCTCGGCGCTCTCCGCCTTGGGGACGAGAATCAGGTCGGGGCACTCCGGCACGATCGCGTCGATGTCCTCGTGCCCCAGCGGCAGCTGGTTGATGCGCACCATGCGCTCCACTCCCATGAAGTCGATCGCGCGCAGAGCGCCCTTCACCAGCAGCCGCGCGGCGTCCTTCTCGTCGGCGTGCACGGAGTCCTCCAGGTCGAGGATCACCGCGTCGGGCCGGTGCACACCGGCGTTGACCATAAACTTCGGTTCGTTTCCGGGCAGGTAGAGTCGCGAGCGGCGCAAGCGGTCGCGCTCGGTCGGCCGCGCGGCCGCCGCACCCCCCGGGGCGCGGGAAGCGCGCTCGAACCCGGCTCGGCGCAGCGCCGCCTCGATGCGCGCCGTGACGACGAAGGGCAGCGCGCCCGCATCCTCGATGCGCACGCGCGCGTGTCTGACTCCGAAGTCCTTCAGCGTCGCGGTGGCGGCGCGCCGGATGGATTCGCCGTAGAAGGCCGCCACCTTGGAGTCGAGCGCGACGTCGACGCCGCCGGCGGCACGCGTTTGCACCGACACCCACAGATCCGAGCGCACGTCCGCCCCGCGGCGTCCGGCCTCGGCGACGCGCCGCACGGCGCGCCGCGCCGGGCGCGCGGCGGCCCTCCGGGCGCGGGTCTTTCTCGTCTTGGGCGTGGCCATGGCTCCCCCCCGCACTACCCGCCGGACGATCCGGCCAACGCGTTGATGGCGAGGATCATCTCGTGCAGGCGCGAAGGGCTCTGGCGGTTGTACGCGAAGACCAGACGTGGTTTTTCAGCGAGGTGCGGCTCGTTCCACTCCTCCGGCAGCGCGCCCGTCTGCGCGATCGTTCCCCTCTTGACCATATCCTGGAAGTCTCCGCGCAGGCGCTCCACCTGCGCTTCGGAGAGCGTCCGCTCCAGGCGGATGACGAGCCGGTCCTTGACGATGCGCATCGAGTGGTACGTCGAGTAGAACGAACTCACCCACTCCACGCCTTCCTCCGGCGAGCGGATGATCTTGTAGAGGGAGAGATCCTGCTGCGCGATCAAGCCCCGCCCGAGCAACTCTTGGCGGATGAACTTGTCGAAGTTGACCCAGTAGTCGCCGTCCGGCAGCTCCATGAGGAGCAGCGGCATCGGAGGCGCCTTGCCCGTCTGCACCAGCGTGAGTGTCTCGAAGCCCTCGTCGTGGGTCCCGAAGCCGCCCGGGAACAAGGCCACGGCGTGCGCTTCCATCAGGAAGAAGAGCTTGCGCGTGAAGAAGTACTTGAACGTGATGAGCTTGGGATCGTCGCCGATCACCTCGTTGGCCGCCTGCTCGAAGGGGAGCAGGATGTTGACGCCGAAGCTGTTCTCCGCCCCCGCGCCCACGTTGCCTGCCTTCATGATGCCGTCGGCGGCCCCCGTGATCACCATGTATCCGGCCGCGCCCAACTGCCGCGCGAACGCGACCGCAAACTCGTAGTAGGGATCGTCCTCCGGTGTGCGCGCCGATCCGAAGATCGACACCTTGCGGATGTCGCGATAGGGCTTGAACACGCGCGCCGCGTAACGGAACTCGGCCATGGAGCGGCTCAGTACTTTCAAATCGAGCAGCTCCAGCTCGTCGCGCCGGCACTTGAGTGCGTTGACGATCAGCTCGCGGTAGAGCCGGGTGGCGAGGTCTGGGTCGGGGTCGGCGAAGATGTCGCGCACCTCTTCGATGATGCGCTCGGCGGTATCCAGCTTCTTTTCAGGCATCGGTCACCCCAGGATGTCGAGTAGCGCGTGCATGCCGCCGTTGGTGAGCACGTGGTCGGCTCGCCGCTCCAGCTCGGCCGAGCGCGGGTGGAACGCCACCACCGTCCCCGCCACGCCGATCACAGGCACGTCGTTGTCGCCGTCCCCCACGAAGGCGGTTCGCTCCAGCGTCGCGCCGTGCTTGCGCGCCAGCTGCCGCACCGCGTCCGGCTTGCCGTGGATATCGAACGACGTGGCCGACCATCCCGTCAGGCGGCCGGCTCCGTCGAAGACGAGCCCGTTGGAGAAGACGTCGTCGAAGGGGTGCTCGGGGAAGAGGGTGTCGATGACCACGTCGAGCGTGCCCGACACGATGGCCAGCTTCAAGCCTCGCCGTCTTAGCTCCCACACCGTCTCCACCGCACCGTCGACGGGGGTGAACTCGCGCACGGCCGTCTCGATGGCGTCGCGCGTCGCGCCCGCGTCGATCCAGCCTTGGACGTCGAGCGCCACCCAGTCCGCGTAGGTGAGGTTACCGGCCCGGTACATACCGTAACGCACCCGGTTGACCTCGTCGCTCCCGGTAAAGCGGAGGTTGAGGATCTCCCAGATCACTTTGCCGGTGGGATGCTTGACGAGGGTGCCGTCCACGTCGAAGCATATCAGATCGTATCTGCGTGAGCTGTTCATGGGAATTGGCGGGGCCGAAACCGGAATCATACGGGATCCCGACAGCCAAGTCTACACTTGAAAAGAGACGTTCATGGTGTACTATGACGGGCAGTCCCCCGCACCCGCGGACGGCGAAGCAATGGCCGAGCGCAAAGAAGAAAACCGCGACCCCGCCACTTGGGTGGACGATCACGGTGACGCCCTTTTTCGTTACGCGATCCTGCGCGTGAAGGACGAAACCACGGCCGAGGACCTGGTGCAGGAGACGTTCCTCTCCGCCCTCAAAGCCATCGACGGGTTCCAGGGCGGCTCCGCCCTGCGCACCTGGCTGGTCGGGATTCTCAAGCACAAGATCATCGACCACTACCGCAAGTCGCGCCCCGAGGTGCTGGCCAGTGACCTCGGCCCCAACGAGGACGAGAGCCACGAGCACCGGCTGGAGCGGGCCGCCGAGGCGCCCGCCCTCCAGGAATGGGCCGGTTCTCCATCCAGCCTCCTGGAAAACCAGCGGTTCTGGGAGGTCTTCTCCGGCTGCCTCGATGAGCTCCCCGAGGCCCACCGGCGGGCGTTTTCCCTGCGGGAGATCGACGGCTACAAGGGGGATGAGATCTGTAAGATCCTCGATATCACGTCGACGAATCTCTGGGTCATTTTGCACCGGGCGCGCAACAAGCTCCGGGCCTGCCTGCAGGACAACTGGTTCGGAGCGCGCTGAACGGCGGAGGCCGAAGATGATGGACTGTCACGAAGCGGCAAGGCTCATATCGGAGCGCAAGGACCACCGCCTCCCCTGGCGGCGGGTCCTGGAGTTGCGCCTGCACCTGGTCATGTGCCGGATGTGCGTGACCTACCATCGCCAGCTCGACCTCTTGACCCGCGTCTCGCGCCGGGCCGGCGAGATCGTGCTGTCCGCCTCCCCGCTGTCCAGGTCGCTTTCCCCGGCCGCGCGCCAGCGCATCAAGGACCGCCTCTCCAGCACCCGTTGAGCCGGCACCGCGTCAGCGGTGCACGAACGGCGCCTTCGACCTCGGGCCCTTCTCGATGAAGTTGCGCAGGCCGATCTTCGCGTCCTCGGTCTGGCTGACCTCGGCGAAGCGCTTCGCCTCGTGCCGCAATCCGTCTTCCAGGGTCAGGCGGCCGCCCCCGAGCACGGCGCGACAGAGGATCTCGTCGACGGCGCGGGAGAGGTGGCCGATGTCGACGTCGGGGAGCGACGCCGGCACGGACACCGGCCCGCTGGCCATGCGCTTGGGCTGGTAGCGGCCCTCCAGGATCTCACCGGCCAGCGCGATGGCATCGGCCACGACGTCGTCATCGCTGAGACGGTCGACGAGTCCGATCTCCAATGCCCGCTCGGCGCGGATGGGCTTGCCGGTGCGTAGCAGCTCGGCGCCCACCTCGAAGCCGACGATGCGCGGCAGACGTTGGGTGCCGCCCGCTCCGGGGATGATGCCCAGCGCCACCTCGGGCTGGCCCAGCTTGACGCCCTTGTGCGCGACGCGCGCGTGGCAACCCATCGCGATCTCGCACCCGCCGCCGAGCGCGAGCCCGTTGAGCGCGCACACCACCGGCTTGGGCAAGTCCTCGATGACTTGGATGCTCCCCTGAAATGTCGTGCACATGTGCTCGGCCGCTTCCGGCGTGCCGAGGCGCGAAAGGTATCCGATGTCGGCGCCGGACACGAAGGCCTTGCTCCCGTAACCGGTGAGCACCGCGGCGCGCACGGAGGGGTCCTTTCCGATCTCGGCGAAGACCTCGCCGAGCTGGGCGATGGCTTCGGCGTTCATCGCGTTGAGCACGGCCGGGCGGCGAATGGTCACCACCGCCACGCCGGCGCGGTCCTCGCGCAGGATCACCGGCACCTTCCACGGCGCATTCTGCTCCGCCTGCGCGACCAGCGGACGAGGCACCTTGAACCCCGGGTGCGCGGCGGCGTAGGCCTCGACGAGCGCGAGCGATTCGCGCACGCCCACCTCACTCATCATCCTGAACGGCGCCCGCACGACCAGCGCCGTCTCCAGGGCCAGCTCGAGATCGGAGACGTTGGTGATCCCGCTTTCCAGCACCTCTGTCACCAGACCGAAGTACGCGCCCCGCATGCGCGCGGTGATCTGGTCGCGCCGGTCGTCGTCCACCTCGACGGTCTCGTCGCGCTTGGCCGTTTCCCATGGTTTGCCCGCGGCGATGGCTTCGTCGAGGATGCGCGGCGAGGAGAACCAGGGCATCACCTTGTCGTGCAGGTGCCCCAGCCCGTGCTGGGTGATGGGGTTGCCACCGGTCAGGTTCATGGCGGTAAAGGGGCCCACGCCCATACCGAGCGCCTGCCGTGCGACCGCGTCGACCTCCTTGACGGTTCCCAACCCTTCCTCGACGCAGAGTGCGGCGGCCAGGAACAGGCCCTCGAAGATGGGATCGACCGCGTACCCGTAGCGACTGCGCACGCGGATGGGGATCTTGCCCATCCACTGGTAGAGCGCCATCGTCCACGCGACTCGCGCGGGATCCGTTTCGCGCCCGGGGACGACCTCGACGATGGGGTTGCGCTCGGCCGGGAAGAAGTAGTGGATCACGAGGCTGCGATCGCGCCGCCGCGCGCCGGCGAAGATCACCTCGGGCTCCATGTGCGACGAGTTGGAGGCCAAGAGCGCCTCCGGACACCGCTCCTCGAGCCGGGCGAAGACCTTGGCCTTGACGGCGTGGTCCTCGCTCGCCGCCTCCACCACCAGCGAGGCGCCGCGGAGCGCGTCGTAGTTCTCCGTGAAGGTGACGTTGTCCTTCATGGCCGCGGCGCCTTCGGGAGTGAAGGCGCCCCGTTCGACGCCCTTGTCGATCTTGGCGTCCATGCGCGCGCGACCGCTCGCGAGCGCTTCGGCGGCGATGTCCACGACCACCACCGGCACGCCCAGCGGCGCGAAGACCTTGGTGAAGTGCAGGGCGATATCCGGGCCGATCTGGCCGCTCCCGACGACGGCGACCCGGTTAATGCGCCGTCCCTTGAAGACGAACATGGCGGGAGTCCTTTCGAGGACGTTGAGCGATAGAAAAAGCGTTTGTGAGCATCACGATAGCGCAGAGGAGCGCCGCTGGACAAGGCCGAAGGCGGAACCGGCGGGCAGCCGCCGGCGTACAAAATGCGACTGGAAAGCGGACCGCCGTTCGGCTAGGATCCAACCCCACCGGAGATTTTGCCATGAAGTCCTTTGTCAACGCACTCGTCGGCGGCTTCGTCGTGATCGCGGTCGCCGGAATCGCGGGGGTGGCGCACAATGCGGTGCGCTCGCGCCCGCTGCACCTGATCCCGAATGCGCCGCCCGTGGCGAGCGCCGGCGTGGGCGAGGTCAACAGGGAGCCGGGAATCGACGCCGCCGCGCCCGAGCTGGCGACCC
>Ga0224512_10004002_pt1 | contig 12693 bp, 13 predicted proteins | sample SF_May12_sed_USG_4_FD_169103 | JGI IMG/M metagenome (GOLD analysis project Ga0224512, IMG submission 169103) | Sediment microbial communities from San Francisco Bay, California, United States - SF_May12_sed_USGS_13 | ecosystem: Environmental > Aquatic > Marine > Sediment | place: USA... | reverse complement strand
GTGACTTGCGACGCTGGAGTTCCGACTTCGGAGCCGCGATCGGCGATGCGGGCCGCGCCGCGCGCCTCGATCCAGGAGTAGCCGAGCAGAAGCAGGTAGGCCACGAGCGACGCGACGCTGATCAGGGCCGGCAGCACCGCCACGATCTCGACGCTGGCCTGCCCCACCTCCCGACGCCATCCCACACCACGACGTTAAGCGACGTTTGCACGCGCGAGACGCGCGACCCGCGCCGGAACCCGCGCGCCGCGCTAACGAAAGCGCTGGCTCTCGCGCATCACCCAGAAGATGACGAGCGCGAGGGCAGCGATCAGCACGATCACGCCCAAGCCGCTGATGACCGATGCGATGAAGGGGAAGCCGATGATCAGCACGGCGATGCCGACGCCGGCCCCGATGATGACCGCCTTCTGGGTGTCCGAGAGCACCAGCCACGCCAGCTGCCGCTGCTGGAAGTAGCGGAAACCGAACGCGATCAAGGCGAAGACGAACAGCACCAGGATGATCTGGCTGAGGCCCGCCGCGATGATTCCGACGCCCTGCCACAGCACCGCGAGCAGGGCGATGCCCGCGATGATCGCGATGTTGCGTGCCACGGTCGAGCTCACGCGCGGCAGGATCTCATAGCCGCCCACCGACGCGCCGACGGCCGGGTGCGCATCTCATGCCGAGGCTTCGGCGACCAGGCGGTCGGCAATATCGGCCAGTGCGGCGGCCCCCTCGTCGCGCCCGCCGCGCCCGCGTACGGACACTCCGCCTTGATGCACCTCGCGGTCGCCGACGATCAGCAGATACGGCACCTTGGCGAGCTCGCCATCGCGTATGCGTTTACCGACCGACTCGCCGCGATCGTCGACCTCGACGCGCAGATCGCGCTCCCGGAGTGCGGCCTCCACCTCGCGCGCGTAGTCCGCGTGGCGGTCGGAGATGGGCAACACGCGCGCCTGAACCGGCGCGAGCCAGAATGGGAAGTCCCCCCCTGTGTCTTCGATCAGGATCCCGAAGAAGCGCTCGACCGAGCCGAGGATCGCGCGGTGGATCATCACCGGGCGCACCTCGTCGTCGTCCTCGTTGACATACGAGAGCTCGAAACGCTCCGGCATGAAGAAGTCGAGCTGCACCGTGCCGAGCTGCCATGAGCGGCCCATGCTGTCGGTGACCTGGAAGTCGATCTTCGGGCCGTAGAAGGCCCCGTCGGCGTCCTTGACGCCATACTCGCGATCGCCGAGCGCGTCCCGTAGCGCCTCTTCCGCGGCGTCCCACATCTCTGGGCTGCCCGTCGCCTTCTCGGGCCGCGTCGCCAGGTTCATCTCCACGCGCGAGAAGCCGAAACGCGCGTAGAAACGATCGACGAGATCGAGCGCGGACCTGACCTCGTCCTGCACCTGGTCCAGACGGCAGAACACGTGGGCGTCATCCTGCGTGAACGCCCGCACGCGTAGCAGGCCGTGCAGGGCGCCGGAGAGCTCGTGCCGATGGACGTTGCCGAACTCGGCCAGCCGAATCGGAAGGTCGCGATAGGAGCGCCGTTTGCTGCCGTAGACGAGGATGGCGCCCGGACAGTTCATGGGCTTCACCGCGAACCCCTGATCGTCCACCTGGGTGAAGTACATGCTGTCCTTGTAGTGCTCGTAGTGGCCGCTCTGGTGCCACAGGCGCTCGGAGAGGATCGTGGGGGTCGCGATCTCCTGATAGTCCATGCGCCTCAACTCGTCGCGGAGGGCCTCCGTGATGGCGTTGATGACCGCCATGCCCTTGGGCAGGAAGAACGGGAAGCCGGGGCCTGCGTCGTCGAAGTAGAAGAGCTCGAGCTGCCTGCCCAGCCGCCGATGATCGCGCAGGCGGGCCTGCTCGAGCCGCTCGAGGTGGGTGTCCAGGTCGGCTTGCTTGCCAAAGGCCGTGGCGTAGAGCCGGGTGAGCTGAGGGTTCTTCTCGTCACCCCGCCAGTAGGCCCCGGCGACCGAGAGGAGCTTGACGGCACCGATCTTTCCCGAGTCCTGGAGGTGCGGCCCCCGACACAGATCGATGAACTCGCGCTGCCGGTAGAGCGAGACCTCGTGCTCGCCCTGGCGCTCGAGCTCATCGATCTGATCGACCTTGTAGGGATCGTCGCGCTCCGCGAAGTACTCCCTGGCGTCGGCGATGCTCATGACACTGCGCTGGAACGGCGCCTTTGCCTTCACGATGCGCTTCATCTCCGCCTCGATCGCCGGGAAGTCCTCCTCGGTCAGGGGGCGCGGCAGGTCGAAGTCGTAGTAGAAGCCGTCCTCGATCGGAGGCCCGAAGCCGAACTTCGTACCCGGGAAGAGAGTCTCGACGGCCTCGGCCATCACGTGGGCCGCGGAGTGCCGCATGACATAGAGGTAGTCGTCCCCACTCCTTGAGGTGACGATCTCGATGTGATCGCCATCGGCGAGCGGCCGTGCGAGATCGCGCAGCTCATCTGCCACCTTCAGGGCGACAGCCGCCTTGGCGAGGCCGGGGCCGATCGCCCCCGCGGCATCATGTCCATTGGCGCCGGAGTCGAGCTCCAGCGCCGAATCATCCGGGAGAAAGACTTTCACGGCATCCTGGAGTTCGCGGTCACACGGGCCTGAGCGGCGGGGATCGTACCAGGGGACTTGCCGACCTCACGCCGACCCTCCATAGTTCCTCGGCATGTTCAGCGCGGCCTTCGTCGACTCATCCGGACGCCTGCGGATGAGACGCCTCTTCCACGCGATCTTCGCTTGCGTGCTGGTCGCGCTGCTGAGCACGGTTCTGCTGGTCGCGACGCCGGTCTTCGCAGGTAGCGAGCTGATCCAGGGCATCTGGGTACTGACGTGCGTGTTCTTCATGAAGATGCCGCTGGTGACCATCCTCTGGTGGCTGATTTGGAGGAACAAGGAGGTCCCCGGCCGGCCGGTGGAGTGGAGCCACGACGAGCTCGCCGGGATCTTCGAGCACCTCCTGAGGCAGGCGCGACATGCCGCGAGGGCCCACGATGAGCAAGCGCGGCTGGCATACCTGTCCAAGGAGGCGTGGAACATCGCCGATCGAGTCGGGGGCGATGCCAAGGTCGACGCGCTCACCGTCGCGCTTCGCATCGATGAGCGCCTGGCCGAGGTGCGGGGCACCAGCACCGCCCACGGAAGCTGAGCTCAGCCGTTCTTGGGCCGCCGGCGGCGCTGAGGGTGGCGAGGCAGCTGCGAGGCCCAGTTGCGAAGCGGACTCGAGGTGCCCCGCTGAGGGCGGCCGATGATCGCGAGGGTCGGGCAGAGCCACAGAGCGCTTGCGGCGACGCGCTCGGACCAGGGCAGGCTGCGGCGGACCCTCACGCGACGCTCCCGCTGAGGCGCCCTCGATCGAGAAGCGCAGCAAGCGCCTCGACCGCCTGCGGCCAGAACTGAGCACCCGAGCAGCGCGCGCACTCCTGCCGCGCCGACGCCGCGTCGCGCGGGCCTCGATACGGGCGATCGCTGGTCATGGCGTCCCATGAATCGGCGAGGGCCAGGATGCGGGCCCCCTCGGGGATGTCAGTGTTCAAGAGCGCGTCGGGGTAGCCCTCACCATCCCATCGCTCGTGATGTCCTCGCACCCACGAGCACTGCTCGGCGTCGAGCGAACGGGCGCTGATGCGGCCGCCAATCGCCGCATGGGAATGGACGAGGCACAGCTCTGCGGTATCGAGAATGCCGGGCTTGTCGACCAGCCCTGTCGGAAGCGCGGCCTTGCCGATGTCGTGCAACAGCGCGGCGTCGCGCAGCCGCTGCACGTCCCCGCTGCTCCAACCGAGCTCCGCGGCGATCGACGTGGCGAGCTGCGCCACGCGGCGGGCGTGATCCTCACCGTCGGGAAGTAGCCGATCGGCGATCGCTGCGAGCGACTCGATGTCATGGTGGCGACCGGAGACGAGCAGCGCCTCCAGGCCGGAGGTGTGAACTACCGCGGCGTCGGCGCAGCCCACGAGAGCGATCTCCAAGGCGCGCCCGGCCCGGGCGAGCAGATCGGCCGACTCGCCGGCCGCCGTCAGCTCGGCGACTCCGGCCGTGAGGTGGGGACCGTCTCCCAGCGTCTGGGCCATGGCGCAGCGCACGCGCTCAGCCGCCTGCCACGCCGCTACCGAGTCCGACTCCGGCAGCAGCCACGCGAGCCGGCCACCGTCGATGACTGCGATGGTCTCACCGGCCCGAGCCGTCGCCCTGAGCTTCTCGGCAGCCGCGGCGACATCCAGCACGCGTCGAGCCGGACCGTCGACCAGGCCCAGAATCGACAACGCGAGCGGTCGCCCGTACCGAGCGGCTCGGGCGCTCTCGCGCGCAAGACGATCGACGAACGCCGAGTGATCGAGCGTGAGCGCCGCCGCCGCGTGGCCGCCATCCTCCCACGCGAGATACAGCGCGATCAGCTCTGCTACGGAACTCAGCCACGCGGTGCCCTCGGCCGAGCTCGCGCTTGCGCCGCGCACCACCAGCTGACCCCAGTGCGCGCCTGCCGGCGCGACGCCAGCGCGCTCGATGCCCCCATCTGGATCGCCATCGGCGCCGAGGAAGGCCACACCGACGTCCCCGGTCGCGGCGACGATCCCATGCGGCCCGACGAGGGCCGCCCCGTGGGCGTCGAGCAGGCGGCACGCGAGGCCGGTTGCCACGCTGCCGATGTCCGCGATCGAGTCGCGGCGGGCCACCATCGTCGCGACCCGGCGCAGGCCGATCTCGCGATCTCGGTCACGCTTGGCATTGGAGACGTCGCGCACGACGATCTCGGCCACGCCGTTTACCACGCGGCAGCGCGTCTCGACCCATATATGGCGATCGTCGCCGCGGCGCACGCGGTGCGAATCGCCCACGACCTCATCAGGGTTGGCGAATGCCTCGGCCAGCCGGCGGGCAACCTGCTCGGCCTCGTCCGCATGAGCCAGCCCCGGCCACGGCAGCGAGATCAGATCATCGGGGCGCAGTCCCGTGATGGCTCTCGCCGAGCCGTTGGCGGAGATAATCGTGCCGTCGGCCGCGCAGCGGAGGGTCAGATCGGTGGCGCGTCCGCCGAGAGGCCGGGCGCCGGTGCGCGTTTGGCGCCGCGCGGCCAGCTCGACGCGGGCGGTCAGCTCCTCGGTCGTAACGGGCCCCAGGACGTAGTCGGCCACGCCAGCCTCGATGGCGGGCATGATCTGATCGGCTCGCTCACGGGGGAGCAGCGCGATGACGGGCGGCCCACCGCGCGTCAGTGCGACGCCCTCGCCCCACTCGAGTACGACGACGTCGCTGCGGTTGGTGAGGGCTGCGACCGCCGGCGGCGCGCTGGTACGCACCCGGTAGCCAACCCGGCGCAGCGCAGCTGCGAGCTGCTCGCGACGGGCGCGGCGGCGCGAGGCGACGACGACGCGCGCGTTGGATGGCGCGAGCGTGGCCGGTACGGCGTTGACGGGGTTGGGCACGGACATGATAGGAGCCGCTGCGAGCGTAGGCTGCGCCGGCGAGTCGAGCGTACGGTCGGCTCGTGCCAGACTCGACGGGAGTTCGTGTAGTCGCGCCTATACGCGCGACCAGACCGCCGACCGCCCTGGCGAGTCGCCTTCGGGTTAGCCCAGCTTGTCCGAGAAGAGGGTGAAGGCGACGACGAAGGTCAGGCCGATCACCAGGAAGAGGCCGCCGAAGATCAGGCCCGTCAGCCGCTCGGGCAACCGGCCCTGTAATCGGCTTCCGATCTGGGCCCCGATGATCGCCCGGGCACTGCCCAGACGATCAGGTTCCAGGGGGTGGCGCCGAAGCCGTCCTCGGCCGCGAGCTGGAAGAGGTGGGTGATGGTGGCGCCCACCACCGTGCCCGCGACCACCACCGTCGACGTCGCCGCCGCAACCGGCAGAGGCACGCGCAGTCGTCGCGCCAGGTTGGGCATCACCGCCTCGCCGATTCCGGTGGAGATCATCTCGGCCGCGGTGCCGCCGCCCGCCGCCAGCGCATGCGAGGCATTCATGCCCCACACCGAGTACCGATATGTGCGTCCCTGCGAGCTCGTCACCTCACGCCGCTCGCTGCCGTGGCGGACCGGCGAGCCCGGTGCGCTCGTGGGCATCGCGCGCGTGCTGAATGAGGAGGTACGCCAGGAGCACCATCGCGATGCCATAGCCGATCCGGAGCGCGTTCTCGGGCACGCTGCGGGTCAGCAGCGCGCCAACCGCCGCCGCTGGGAGGCTCCAGACGATCAATCCACGCGCCATCTTCCAATCTACGAGGCGCCGGCGCATGTAGCCGTAGACGCCAGAGCTGAAGCCGGACGTCTCCAAGAAGAGGGCCGTACCGATCGCCGCGACCGTCGTGAGGGTCGGAGCGTCGAACAGCGGGAATCCGATCAGGAAGACCGGAATGAGCATCGCCGCGCCGCTGATCCCCGAGAACATCGCGAGGCTCGCGACGGTGATGCATACGGGGAACATGAACCAGTACACCGTCCAATCCATGCCATCACCCCGACGTCGATCGCGCGCGCTCCCGCGGGCGGCCCGCTTCGCACCCTTGGCCCATATCGTGATCGCGTAACCGCGGGTCACATGGGAACTGTGGCACCTCTCACGGAGGCGTCGGCCCAGCCACCGCGTCGATGTTCAGCCGAACGTAGTCGATGATCGGCGCGGGCATAGCGTCGGCGACCGCGTCAAGGAAGAGCTGGCCGGCCGCTTCGCCCAGCCGCTCCAGGTGTGAGCCGAGGACGACCGTACGCAGGTACTCCTTGAGATCCCGACGATCGAGCTCGAAGGGGTCGTGACTCAGCCAGGTCGCGATCTCAGCGAACCCCGCCGCCTCGAGATCGGCGCGAGCCTGCGCGTCGCTGCGAAAGTTCCAGGGGCTCCATGTCACGCCGGCCGCCCTGATTGCGTCCTGTACGCCCGTGATGTTTCCCGCGCCACCACAGTCGACATGGAGACGCCCGCCCGGGTTCAGGGCGTCGGCGAAGCGCCGGAAGACGCCGGCGTGGTCCGGCACCCAATGCAAGGTCGACGTGGAGACGATCACGTCGACCGCCTCGGTGAGCGCGAGAGGCTCGGTGAGGTCCGCCCGGATGAAGTGCACCCGCGGGTCCCCGCCGAGGCGCTCGCGGGCCCGGTCGAGCATCGCGGTGGATCCGTCCAGGGCGATGACGCGGCCGGCAGGCAGGCGCTCGAGCACCTGCGCCGTGACTCGCCCGGTGCCGCACCCTGCATCGAGCACCGTCTCGGAGCCGCGCAGTTCGATGCGCTCGAGCACCCCCGCTCCGCGATGCGCCATGTGGGCGCCGACGCGATCGTAGGAGAGGGCGTCCCACTCGCGCGCTCGACCCGCGTCGCGAGGACCGGTCATCGAGAGATGGTCGCAGACCGGCTGAAAACGCGCCCGTTGGAAGATGTCATAGCTTCCTCCCCCCGTGAAATGAAGCTTTGAGCGTTTTGGGGAGGTGTGACGGTGCGAATGAGTATTCCCACCGGTTTTCCCATCGCCGCGCATGGCGGATGGTGTCATCACACCAGCTCCGCCCCCACAAGAGGAGACACCGTGATCTGCGTCCCGTTGCCCCATCACCGGTCCTCCGGTCCGCGGATGCTCCCCCCCGGACGCCCGGAGCCCCGCTCCGACTCGGTCGGCGCGCGCGCGGACGCGTTGCTGGATGAGGTCTTCATCGACCTCGCCAATGCCGAGGTACAGCGCGGGCTCATGCGCTTGCTGACCGGGCTCGCCGAGCTTCGACGGCGTGCCAGCCGCCCCGAGTGGCGTCGCTTCAGCGACGAGACCTGGGTGCGCCACCCGGTGAGCAGCCAGTTCCTCGACCTGAGGATCCGAGAAGCGGCCATGCGCGTGGGAGGCCCACGCGCCGGTTTGGCCGCCCTGCTGTCCCTCCTCAGCGAGCGCACGCCGCCGGCGATCAGCTCACGCCGCCGCCGCTAGAGCGCCGGCGCGCGCCCTGCTGCACCGCACTCACCGGCAGGCGGCATGGCCGCGCGCTCGAATCGGGAAGTGACCGAGCCGCAGGGGTCGCCCCGCGTCCACTTGACCACCTATTGTCCGCGCTGTTACTAAAGCAATCGCTTGAGCAAGTCGATATTTGCACCTCCCGGGGGCGGCCCACGAACCCCCGCCGCAGCGCACCACCCGACCGAGCATTCCCGGGTCGCGGGCGCGGGGTAGGCTCAGGGGCGGGTGCGGTGTGGCCCCAGCATTGCCGGGATCATCTCGCGCCCACTCCTCAAAGGGCGCCGGCCGAGCCGACGCGCGCGGCTCGACCCACGGGCAGGCCGCACGCAGCTGATCGCGATCAAGGAGAGCCCTCGTGCCCGAGCGCACTGGATATGCACCAGGTACCCCGTCGTGGGTGGACCTCGCCTCCACCGACGTCGATGCCGCCAAGAAGTTCTACGGCGAGGTCTTCGGCTGGGATTTCCACGACATGCCCACTGACCAGGGCGGTTCGTACACGATGGCCACTAAGGGCGGGAAGGCCGTCGCAGGGATCATGAGCCAGCCGCCGATGATGGCCGAGCAAGGTCTGCCATCGGCATGGAACACCTATGTCACGGTGGCGAGCTGCGACGACTGTGTCGCGGAGGCCCAAGATGCCGGCGGCGCGGTCGCCATGCCGCCGATGGACGTGATGGACGCGGGCCGTATGGCCGTCGTGACCGACACGACCGGGGCGGCATGTTGCCTGTGGGAGCCCAACAGCAGTATCGGTGCCGAGGTCGTTAACGAGCACGGGGCGTGGAGCTGGGCATCTCTGATGACAGACGACCAGTCGAGCGCCAGCGACTTCTACTCCAAGCTCTTCGGCTGGCAGGCCAAGGCCGAGCAGATGCCCGACGGCAACGCGCTGACCCTCTACACGCTCCAAGGAGCTCCGGTCGCGGCAGCGGTGGACGCCGGTAGTGGCGACGACATGGCGCCCAACCATTGGCACAACTATTTCGCCGTCGACGACTGCGACGCGTGCGTGCAGGCGATCAAGGATGCCGGAGGAGCCGCGCACTCGGAGCCGATGGACGTGCCACCCGGCCGCGTGGCGGCGGTGAGCGATCCGACCGGCGCGGCGTTCAGCGTCATCCAGCTGAACCCGGACTTCGACCCGACGGCGATGTAGTCCGTCTCGCGCTCCGGAGGCTTCGCCCTGTCGGGGCCTTTGGAGCGCGACCCGCCTTCGCCGGAGCCGAGGGCCTGCGGGGGCTGATTACGGATTCCTGATCAATCGGCCGGTTCCGAAGCCGCCGCATGACTAGTTCGAGTGATGCAAGGCACTGCAAAGGTTCAGTGCGCACCGCCGAACGATCTTGTCTTCTCGTCTCGACCGGGTTTTCCGACCTCCAGAGAGGACATGGCGAGTATGGCTGACACCGCTTCGCGTTCGGCCCGTGCAGAAACGGGCATGCAGCGTCGCTCTGAGTTCATCGGCGGAGCCGCGATAGGCGCTGCTGCCGCTGCAGGCGTGGTGGCGATCGGAATCCCCGCGTTCGCCGACTCGGCGTCCGAAGGTGATGTCGCTGTACTCAACGCGCTCCTGCTGGTGGAGCGCGTTCTTGCCGCCTACCATCGCCAGGCAGCCGACACGGCAATCGCAAGCGGAGATCTGCAGACCTACCTCGATCGAGCCGCGACCCACGACGAGCGCCACGTCGACGAACTGGTCGCTGCGCTGGGCAGCGACGCGGAGGCGGAGCCGACCATCGGCTTCGACGACACGCTCTTCGCCAGCCCACAGGCAATCGCCACGGCAGCGGGCGATCTGAAGGACATCGCGATCGCCGGCTACAACGGCCACGCCGGAAGCCTGAGCGCGGCCGGCATCGCCCTTACGTCCCGTCTGGTTGCGATCGACTCCCGCCACGCGGGCTGGATCCGCACCCTCGCGGGAGTCGAGCTGGTTGCGCCGCAGCCGACGGACCCGGGCATCGATGCGAGGGAAGTGCGCTCGCGGCTCCACGACCTCGGCGTACGGATCGGAGGCTGACGGTATGGACCAGACGACCAGCGACGCGGCGATCGTCGCCGGTGGAATGACCGGCACGGAGCTGCTCCAGCACGTCGATCGCGACGGCGCGGTCCAGCAGACCATGGCGGCGGCCGTTTCCCGCTCCGGCTTCCTGAAGACGGCTCTGTTCGGTGCGGGAGCGCTGTTCGCCGCTTTGAACGTCCCCGGCGCCATCGCGGCCTCCAACGACTCCCCGAACGACACGGCGATCCTGAACTACCTGCTGACCCTGGAGCGCGTTCAGGCCGCGTTCTTCGGCGAGGCCGAGCGCGTGGCTGCGATCTCCGGTCGTGAGCTCCAGGCGGCAAAGATCATCGGCGCGGTTGAGCGCGCCCATGTGGCGGCGCTGCTGGAGCGGCTCGGCGCGAAGGCGATCGCTTCGCCGAGCTTCGATTTCCTCGGCACCACCGAGGATCCCGAGGCGTTCATCAAGACTGCCGTCGCGTTCGAGGACCTGGGCTCGGTGTCGATCGCCGGCGTCCTTCCGGACATCCAGGCCCCGGCCATCCGGACGATCGTGGCGTCGGTGCACACGCCCGAGGCACGTCACGCCGGCTGGATCCGCACGCTCGCGGGCGTGGATCCGGCGCCGAACGCCATCGAGGGCGTCAACACGCAAGCCGAGACGCTCAAGCTGGTCAACGGGACCGGCTTCATCGTGTCCGAGCCTCTCACGACGGCCACCCTCTCGCCATCGTTCACTGGCTGAGACAAGCCTGCCGGACCCGCACCAGTCGGGCAACCCTGCTGGCCGGCGTGTACGCCGGGTTCATGGTCGTCGCCGTTTTCCTCACGGTATTCGGCGAGCGCCAGGCGCTCGCCGGCACGGCCGGCTCCACACGATCCGCACCGGCGCCCCTCACCCCGGCGTTCGGCGTACCCGAGCCGAAGCGACTCGGAGAAAGAGCGTCGGCCCAATGGGCGCCGGTGCACCAGAGCGCGAAGGTGCGCGTGGATGCCGACGCCGCGAGCGCAGCGGTGGCGCCGCTGCCGCTCGCGACGCCCGAGCAAACGACGAACGTCGTCCAGGTGCTCGACCGCCGCCCGACCACCTCGGGCGTTTGGGTGCGAGTAAGGGTTCCCGGCGTCCCGAAGGGCAAAGAGGGCTGGGTGCCGCGCAAGGCGCTCGGCAGCCCGCGTAGCGTCGCGACCGAGTTGCTCGTCGACCGTGCCCGTCATCGGGTTACGCTCACCCGGCACGGTCGGGTCGTGTTCACCGCACCGGCGGCCGTCGGCGCCTCCGGCTCGCCCACCCCGTCCGGCAGTTTCTACATTCGCAATCGCCTTACGAGGTACCGAAGCGCCTTCTACGGGCCCATCGCCTTCGGCACCAGCGCGCGTTCCGCGGTGCTGACCGATTGGCCCGCCGGCGGATTCATCGGCATCCACGGGACCAATCGGCCCGAGCTCATTCCCGGCAACGTCTCACACGGTTGCGTTCGGCTCAGAAATCGAGACATCCTCCGCCTCGACGCAATCATGCCGATCGGCACCCCGGTGACCATCACCTAGGCGAGATCTCATGCGCGCAACACATTGCCCGGCCCCCCTCGCACCGATGCCCACCCGGGCAATGCGGGCCGCGGCGCTGGCGCTGGTCGCGGGGGTCCTGCTCGCCTTCGCCCTGATGGTGCCTGAAGCCAGCGCGGCCAACCGAGGCTCGCCAGAGAGGCTCTGGGAGGCCTTCCCCCTCGACCCCTCGGCGACCACGCCGGGCACCGGCGAAAACGGAATCACCCTTGGGGCCCCGGAACCGCTGCCGAGCGCACCCCCCGAGTCCGCGGGCGACCCCGATGGCGACGACGCTACCGACGCCCTGCCCCCGGCCGCTCGCACGAGCGTCGATGACGACGAGGGTGGCGGCGGAGTTGGCACGGGGGTGCTGCTTGCGATCGCTGCGGGCGCGCTGCTGGTCATCGTCGTGCTGGCCGCCGCACTGCGGAACCAGCGGGCGCCGAAAGAGGTGAGCGACGTCTCCTACGCGTCCCCGGAACCCGACGAGGTTCGCCATGGCTCGCCCTACGCGTCGTCACCCGCCATCGATGCGAAGCCGGAACCGGCGCCGATCGCCGCGAGCGTGGCCGTCGAAACCCCGCGACCGCACCGGTCCGATGATGTGCCGCCCAAGGCGCCAAAGCCGGAGCCGAGAATGGCCACCCCGCCCGTCAGAGAGCCTGCGACCCCGGCTCGCGAGCCCCAGCCGCCCGCGCCCTCGGCAGCGGCGGCGCCGGAGGTGGACGTCCCCCAGATCTATGGCCCTGCACTGTGCCTGGAGTTCGCCTCGGGCCTGCGTGACGAGGTCTTGGAGCGGGCCATAGTGCTCTTCGGGCTCTTGAGCCGCTACGGGTCGGTCGATTCAGTCACGGCCGCGAACGCGCTCGGAGTCACGCCGCGGGAGCTCCCCGGGCTCATCATCACGCCCCTCAGGCGGCGTGCCGACGCCCTCGCCCTGCCGTCCGCCTACATGGCCGAGCGCGACGAGAGGACCAGGCGTAGACGGTGGCGCGACCGCGATGGCGTCGCCGGACGCTTGCGCGAGGCTGCGATCACCATCAAGACCGCAAGGAGCGTCGCCAACGGGGACGCCGCGCCGGCCGGCAGAGCCACGAGGGCCACTCGCTGAACGAGACCCCGAGGACCCAAGCAGGCCGGCCTCCTTCAGACGCGGGGCGTCGACGCCGATGCTGAGGCGATGCACTACAGCCTGCGACTGCTGGTGATCGC
>Ga0224512_10004001_pt1 | contig 12694 bp, 9 predicted proteins | sample SF_May12_sed_USG_4_FD_169103 | JGI IMG/M metagenome (GOLD analysis project Ga0224512, IMG submission 169103) | Sediment microbial communities from San Francisco Bay, California, United States - SF_May12_sed_USGS_13 | ecosystem: Environmental > Aquatic > Marine > Sediment | place: USA: California... | reverse complement strand
CATGGACGGCGGGGAAGCCACCGTCATCGCCAACGCCGAAGGACACCGCACGACGCCGTCGGTGGTGGCCTTCTCCAAGACCGGCGAGGTACTCGTCGGCGAGGTGGCCAAACGCCAGGCCATCACCAACCCCGGCCGCACTATTCGCTCGGTCAAGCGCCACATGGGCCGGGACTGGAGCATCAAGATCGACGACAAGGACTACACGTCGCAGGAGATCTCGGCTCGAATCCTCCAGAAGCTCAAGCGCGACGCCGAGGCCTTCCTCGGCCAGCCGGTGACCGAAGCGGTCATCACGGTACCCGCCTACTTCGGCGACTCCCAGCGGCAGGCCACCAAGGAAGCCGGCACTATCGCCGGGCTCGAGGTGCTCCGCATCATCAACGAGCCGACGGCCGCCGCCCTCGCCTACGGCCTCGACAAGGAAGAGCACGACCAGACCATCCTCGTCTACGACCTGGGTGGCGGCACCTTCGACGTCTCGGTGCTCGAGATCGGCGAGGGAGTATTCGAGGTCAAGTCGACGTCGGGCGACACCGAGCTGGGCGGAGACGACTGGGACCAGGCGGTCATCGACTGGATGGTCACCGAGTTCAAGAACGACAACGGGATCGACCTGAGCGCCGACCCGATGGCATTGCAACGGCTGAAGGAAGCCGCCGAGAAGGCCAAGATCGAGTTGTCGAGCGCGCAATCGACCGAGATCAACCTGCCGTTCATCACCGCCTCCGATGCCGGCCCCCTGCATCTGCAGAAGAACCTGACCCGATCGGAGTTCCAGAAGATGACCGAGGATCTCGTCGAGCGCACCAAGGCTCCCTTCCACCAGGCCATCAAGGACGCCAACATGAAAGTGGGAGACATCGACCACGTCATCCTGGTGGGTGGCTCCATCCGCATGCCGGCCATCCAGGAACTGGTCCGTGAGCTCACCGGCAAGGAACCCCACAAGGGTGTCAACCCCGATGAGGTCGTTGCCTCCGGCGCCGCGCTGCAGGCCGGGGTGTTGAAGGGCGACGTGAAAGACATCCTCCTGCTGGACGTGACGCCCCTCACGCTCGGCATCGAAACCAAGGGTGGCGTGTCGACCAAGATGATCGAACGCAACACCACCATCCCCACCCGCAAGTCGCAGATCTTCACCACCGATGCCGACAATCAGCCGGAAGTGGAGATCAACGTGCTGCAGGGTGAGCGAGAGATGGCGCAATACAACAAGTCGCTGGGCCGTTTCAAGCTGACCGGCATCCCGCCGGCGCTGCGGGGAACTCCCCAGATCGAAGTCACATTCGACATCGACGCCAACGGCATCGTGTCGGTCAACGCCAAAGACCTGGGGACGGGCAAGAGTCAGGCAATGACCATTACCGGCGGCACCGCTCTCTCCCAGGAGGAGATCGACCGGATGAACGCCGACGCCGAAGCCCATGCCGAAGAGGACCGTATTCGCCGCGAGACGGTGGAGGCCCGCAACAACGCCGACAACGTCTCGTACCAAACCGAGAAGCTGCTCAAGGAGCACGAGGATCTGCTCTCCGACGAGGAGAAGGACGAGATCAACCAGAAGCTGACCGAGCTCAAGGCGGTGCTCGGAAACGAGGAAGCTGAAGCGCGCGAGTTGGGCGAGAAGGCTGACGCGGTCATCGCCGCTTCCCAGGTGTTCGGTCAGCGCATCAATGAGGCCGCCCAGGCGCGGGCACAAGCGGAAGCCGGGGCCGGTGAAGGGGCCGTCGAGGACGACGAGGAGGTCGTCGACGCCGAGATCGTCGACGAGGACGAATAATGGCAGACGAGGCCCAGTCGACCGACACCACGCCGGTAACGGAGGAAGACGCCACCGAGCTCTCCCTGATGCTGCCCGAGGACCCGGCTGAAGCACGCGACCTGCTCATCGAGGAGTTGGCCATGTCGCGTCGGGATACGCAGACGGTTTTGGAGGATCTCCAGAAGGTGACTGCCGACTTCGACGAGTTCAGATCCAACGCCGTACCGCAGGATGAGGCCCAGGAGTATCTGGACGACCTGCGCCGGGTGGCCGCCGACTTCGAAAACTTCCGCAAGCGAACCCAGCGGGAGATGGCCGAGAACATCGAGCGGGCCAGCCAGCGGGTGGTCATGGGACTGCTCCCGGTACTCGACAGCTTCGATCTGGCCGTGGCCCACGAACCCGCGACCGACAGCGAGGCCAATCTGCTGGGGGGCGTGAACAGCACCCGCCAGCAACTGCTCGATGCGCTCGCCCGGGAGGGTCTCGAGGTGATCCCGGCCGTCGGCGAGGTTTTCGACCCCGAACTACACGAAGCGGCGACGATGGAAGGCGCGCCGGATCACCCGGTGGTCGTCGGCGAGATGCGCCGCGGCTACACGCTGCGCGGACGGGTCATCCGGGCAGCGCTCGTCGCCGTCGGTGAGGACACGACGGAAGCCGACGATGGATAGGGAGTGGTTCGAGAAGGATTTCTACGCCATCCTCGGCGTTCCGAAGACCGCCTCGGCCGCAGACATCAAAAAGGCCTACCGCAAGCTCGCCCAGCAGTACCACCCCGACGCCAACCCGGGCAACAAGGAGGCCGAGGACAAGTTCAAGGAGATCTCCCACGCCTACTCGGTGCTTTCCGACAAGGAAACTCGCCAGCAATACGATCAGGCCAAGGAGCTGTACGCCTCGGGCGGCGGCTTCGGTCCGGGTCCAGGCGGGTTCGGCGGCGGATTCCAGGTCGAAGACTTCGGCGATCTCCTCGGAGGCTTCGGCGGCCTCGGAGACCTCTTCGGCGCCGGTCGCGGCCGGCGGGGAGCGGGCCCGGTCCAGGGGGAGCACCTCTACAGCACGGTGAATCTGGCGTTCACGGAGGCCATCTCCGGCACCACCGCCACAGTAGCGGTCGAGGGTCCGAGCGTTTGCCGGACGTGTGCCGGCACGGGCGCCGAGCCGGGAAGCACCATGACGACCTGCCCGCGCTGCGGGGGGTCGGGTTCGATCGCCCTTGGTCAAGGCAGGTTCTCTATCAGCCAGACCTGCGACCTGTGCCACGGCACCGGGCGGACCCTGACCAATCCGTGCCATACCTGCGGGGGGATCGGCACCCAGAACCGCGTGCGTTCGATCAAAGTCCGGATACCGGCCGGCATCAAGAACGGCGCCACCATCCGGGTACCGGGCAAGGGCGCGCCGGGACGAAACGGCGGGCCGGCCGGCGACCTCCATGTCCGGGTGAACGTCGGGCGCCATCCGCTCTTCACCCGCCGCAAGAACCACCTGCGTATCACCGTTCCCGTCACGTTCACCGAAGCCGCCCTTGGTGCCGACATTGCCGTCCCGACCCTCGACGGGCGAGTGACCCTCCGCATCCCGCCGGGAAGTGACAGCGGCAAGACATTCCGCATCAAGGGCAAGGGGGTCCCGAGTGCCAAGCTCGGTCAGGGTGATCTGCTCGCCACCATCGAAGTGGCCGTACCCGACGAGTTGGACGACGAGACCAGGCGCCTGCTCGAGGAGCTGAAGGCGCGCGAACCGGCCGACGTGCGCTCGCACCTGGGGGTGACATCATGAGCAGGGACGAAGCCGTCTACATCATCTCGGTGGCCGCCGAGCGGGCCGGGGTTCATCCGCAGACGCTGCGCATTTACGAGCGCCGCGGGTTGCTCAGCCCGTATCGCACCCCAGGAGGAACGCGCCGGTATTCCGAGAAAGACCTCGCCCGGCTGCGCGCCATCCAGGCGCTGACTGCGGCCGGGATCAACCTGGAAGGAGTCAAGCGCATCCTCCAGCTGGAGGGCGCCGTCGAGGCGCTGCAGCGGCAACTCGATCAGATCAAGGCTCAGCTGGAAACCGCCAAAGCCGAGGCAACCGAGTCCTTCTCCAGCCTTCCCGATATCCTGCGCCCCACGATCCAGGAATTGCTCGAGGAGAGCTAGGGAACCCGCTCGCCGGCCCCTACCGTCTGACCACCATGAAACGATTGTTGCTCGTCGTCCTGCTTGTGGTCGTTGCCGGCTGCGGCTCCGAAGGAGCGAACGGCCCGGGCACCACCCGAATAGATGGTGCCGGCACCACGACCACCACTGCCGGAATCCCGGGAGCCGGGCAGCGCCAGCTGCTCGAGGAGGCTCAACTGCTCTGGAAGGCGACCCGACCCAACTCGTATGAGATCACCTACTCGCTCACCTGCGAGTGTGACGGTGGACCCTGGCTCGTGCGGGTGGAGGGGGACGAGACGGTGGCCTCGACCCGGGTAGGGCTCGGACCGGATCGCGAGGCGCCGTATCTCTCGGTCGACGCCATCTTCGAGGAAATCGATGCCACGATCGATCAGAACGAATTCCCGGTCGAGGTCGAATACGACGCTGAGTTCGGGTATCCCCGCTCGTACACCTTCAATGAACCCGAGCTGCCGGTCGACGGCGGGTTCATCCTCACGGTGACGGCCTTCGACGCCAACCCCGATCCGGGCGACCCGGCCCAACGGCAGGCCTTCGTCGACGCCCTGGCGCGGTGGAATGACAGTGGGCTGGCCGACTACGACTACACCTTCACCCGCGGCTGCTTCTGCCCGGAAGAGTTCGTCGGTCCCTATCAGGTGTCGCTGCGAGCCGGCCAGGTGGTCAGCGCCACGTTCAAAGGGACCGACCTCTTCGACATCGACATCCTCGAGATCGGCCGATACGAGGAGATCGTCAAGTCGGTCGACGGTGTCTTCGGTGAGATCGACCGGGCGCTCCGCGAGGCCGACAGCTTCAGCGCCGAATACCACCCGGTACTCGGATATCCGACGAACGTCTACATCGACTGGATCGCCAACGTGGCCGACGAGGAGGTCGGCTACAGCATCCTCAACCTGCGGGAACCGGTCGAGTACCCGGAAACGTGCTCGACTGAAGGATGGGACTCCACCCTCGCCTCGCAACCCGACCTTCCCGAGGCTGTGGCGGCCACTCGCCGGGCCATCTTCGACGCGGCGATGAGTTGCGACTTCGCCGCGCTGGTGGCCCTGTCCGATGTTGGTCTCCTCCCCCTCGAGACCACGTTCGGCGGATCGGGTCCCGAACTCTTCTGGGAGAGCGAGATCGGCGGCGAGCCGATCATGCGAACGATGGTCGATCACCTCAACCTCCCCTTTTCCGCCGGTGCGGATGGAACGGGAACCGCCTTCTACGCCTGGCCATCGGCCTTCACCAACCTCCTGTCGCCCACCGGCGACGGCATTACGGCCGAGGAGTATCAGGCTCTGCTCGAGATCTATCCGCTCGAGGACCTCGAGGAGATGTTCGATGTGATCGGGGGATACGCGGGATGGCGCCACGTGATCGCCGCCGATGGCGAGTGGCTCTTCTTCATCGCCGGCGACTAGTTGGGCCATCAGCGCAACTCGAGGAGCTAAGGACGCCTGCCACGGCGTTGTTGACAAAGGTCCCTGTTTCGGCTTTGAGTGAGAGATAACGCTGCTAGTGGGCATAGCTCGATAAGGGCCTGTGAAAGAGCGGCGGCGACCCCGAAGGGCGAAGCATGGCCGAGATATTCATCAGCTACTCGAGAGACGACCTTGATCGGGCACGAACTCTGGCTCAGGCCCTCGAGCGTGAGGGCTGGGAGGTTTGGTGGGACCGGCGGATCCTGCCTGGTCAGCGGTTTGATCAGGTGATTCGCGACGCCATGGATCAGGCCGATTGTGTCGTGGTGCTGTGGTCGGCGTCCTCGGTCGAATCGGATTGGGTCCGGGAGGAGGCCGAACAGGCCAAGATCCGCGACTGCCTCCTGCCCGTCGTCATCGACGAGGTGGCGCCGCCCCTCGGGTTCGGACGAATCCAGACCGGGAATCTGGTCGGATGGACCGGCGAGCGGGACCATCCTGGATACGCCTCACTCCTTCTGGCCCTGGCGAACTTCGCCGGCGGTGAGGGAACGACGACGAGCCTCACTGCGCCCGCTCCGTCCGCGGGGGAGGATTCCGGGTTGGGAACCGTCGGCCGCTACCACGTGGTCCGGGCCCTGGGAAGTGGGAGCTTCGCCACGGTGTGGCTGGCCCATGACCCCGACCTGGATGCCGACGTTGCGGTGAAGGTGCTGGCCGAGAACTGGAGCCTCGATCAGGACATCAAGCGGCGCTTCATCGATGAGGCCCGGATTCTGCGCCGGCTGGAGCATCCGTCGATTACCCGTGTGTATGACATCGGCGAGGACGAGGGTCGACCGTTCTTCGTTATGGAGTACGCCGATCGAGGATCCCTACTGGAACGGATGCAAGAGCGCCGGGAAACGCGGCACCCGTTCGGAGTAGAAGAGGCGATCGGGGTGTCGGCTTCCATCGCCGAGGCCTTGGAAGTGGCCCACACGAAAGGCGTCGTTCATCGCGACCTGAAGCCCTCTAATGTCCTGTTCCGCTCCGATGAGCGCAGTGGACCAGGGGAGCGATCGATGCTGGCCGACTTCGGTATCGCCCGCAACCTTCAGGCCGCCTCGGGATATACCATCTCGGCGGGGACACCCCACTATGCGGCACCGGAACAGGCCGAGGGTCGGGCCGACGAACGCAGCGACATCCATGCCGCCGGAGCGGTCCTGTACGAGCTCCTTGCCGGCGAAGTGCCCTATCCCTACCCGTCACTCGGCCAGGTGCTGCAAGCACAACAGACCACCGGACCGCCGTCCCTCAGGGCCATCCGCTCCGACGTGCCCACCGAGCTCGACAACCTGGTCCGGGAGGCAATGGCCGTCGACCCCAACCAACGGGTCCCCACCGCCGGAGCATGGCGAACCCGGCTCTCCGCTATCAACCCGGCGGCTGCTCCATCCTCATCACCCCTCCCCTCCACCGTGGCCTTCACCCCCAACGGCTCACCCCCGGACCACGGGGTCGAAGACCGCACGCGGGCGGTTCCGAGACCGGAATCGACGCCCGCCACCGCCGAAGTCGGCCGGGCTCCGTCGTCTTCCCTGGAAGGCCCGCCGGTGCGAACTGATCCCGCCGTTGCGCCGTCCCCGGGTGGGCAGCGAGCGGCACCGCTGACGGAGGGCACCTCCGAACAGAAAAGTGGACGGAATCGCTGGTGGGTGGCAGGGACGGCGGCCGCCGCAGTGGCTGCAGCCGTGGTGGTCGGGGCCGTCTTCTTGGGAGCAGGCGATGCCGACCGCACATCCGCCACCAGCACAATTGGCGACGGTGCTGCCATGACCTCGCGAGAGACAGCGGAGGCCGTTACCACCATTCCGCCCCGGGACCCGACCGCCCAGGAGGCTTTCACACAGGGAGAGTTCTACCTCGATGCCCGAGCATACGAGAAGGCGATAGCGCAGTACGACGAAGCATTGTCCATCGAACCCTCGGCAGCCGAGTACGAACGGCAGTGGGGTATAGCCACGTTCCGCTGGGCGTGGGAGGACTCGTTCGACCGCGGCTACTGGGTCGGCGGCGACGGGGAAATCGCCTCCCGGTTCTCGGCTGCCGCGGCGTCTTTCCGCCGGGTGGCCGAGCTCGACCCCGACGACCAAACGGCCTTGTTGTACCTTGCTCGGGTTGGCTTCGATCTCAACTGGAACACCGCTGATCGTGGCGCCTTCGCCGACATCGTGCTCCTGGCCGACGATGTTATCGAGCTCGACCCAGGCGACTGGGGAGGGCACCAGGTCAAGGCCCTGGCCCTTCTCGAACTGGAATTGTGGGACGAGACCATCAGCGCGATGTCGACCGCTATCGAGCTCGGTGAGACGGACCCCAGCTTCCTTGCCGGCGTGTGGGGCGGAGTCGAAACCGGCACCTGGCACGACGTTGCCGAGATGTACATGGTCGGGGGCCGAGCCCAGATGGGACTCGGCGATCTCGCAGCCGCCATCGAGTTGTTCGGAGATTGCCTCGGCTATTACGCCGCCGATCACCAGTGCCTCTTCCACCGCGGCGAAGCTCACGAGGAGCTGGGGAATATGGATGAGGCCGCCGCCGATTACCGCAGCTTCCTCGACACCCCGGAAAGCGCCGGCTGGGATTCCGCCATTACCCACGCCACCGACTTCCTCGCCGACCGTTAGCTTCCAGCCCGGTCACCCTCGGGCCGCAATCAGGCCCCGCACCTCGCCCCAATGCGGGACCAGTGGTTCGGCTGTCCGTGCCAGAAGGCGGGGCGCCTTCCGGCCCGAGTGGGACCTACCGGAGACAGTGGCCTCGTAGGGTAGGCACCGCCACGGGAGACACATGGACTCACGATTCACCCGCTTGTGGACGGCATCAACCCTCTCCAATCTCGGAGACGGTGTGGTGTTCGCCGCCTTCCCGCTCATCGTCGCTTCGCTCACGCGAGACCCGATTGCGGTCAGCGTTCTGGCTTTCTCGCTCCGACTCCCCTGGTTGCTCTTCGCCCTCCCGGCCGGAGTCATCGTCGATCGCAACGACCGGCGGCGGCTCATGATTGGCGCCGACCTGGTGCGAGCAACCGCCCTCGGCATCCTCACCGTCGCCCTGGCGGCCGGCGACCCATCGCTGCTCGTGCTGTATCTCGTCGGCTTCCTGGTTGGAATGGCCGAAACCATCTTCGATTCGGCCGCCGAAGCCTTCCTCCCGGCCATCGTCGAGACCGCCGGGCTGAGCAAGGCCAACGGACGCCTGGTGAGTTCCCGCTGGGTGGCGAACAGCTTCGTCGGGCCACCGCTCGGCGCCTCGCTCTTTGTTGTAGCCGCCTGGTTGCCGGTCGGGGTCGACGCCCTCACTTTCCTGGGCGCCGCCATCCTCGTGTTTACCATCGGCGGTTCGTTCTCGGCCGACCGAACGCCCGATACGAACACGATTCGGGCCGATATCGGTGAGGGGGTACGCTGGCTGTGGAACCATCGGCTCCTGCGCGCCACCGCACTGATGGCCGGCGGCTACAACCTCGTCGTGTCGGGCATGGTGGCAATCCTGGTTCTCTTTGCCCAGGACGAGGTGGGGTTGAGCGATCTCGGTTTCGGGATCGTGCTGGCCGCCCTCGGCGTGGGCGGTCTGGTCGGTGGCCTTGTCGCCGCCCGGGTCGAGGAGCGGGCGGGGACCGCCAATGCCCTCATCCTGGGAATCGTTACGGCCGCCACGGCTGCCACGACCATGGGTTTCACCTCAAACGCGCTGGTACTGGGTGGTTCAATCCTGGCCTTTGGAATCACCACGACTTTGTGGAATGTCGTTGCGATCTCGCTTCGTCAGCAACTGACCCCGGACGAGTTGCGAGGTCGGGTGGCGGCCGCCGGCAAGATGATCGCTTTCGGCGCCGAGCCCATTGGGGCGTTGATCGGCGGCCTGGTAGCAGCCTGGATCGGTCTGCGAGCGCCCATCCTCGTAGCCGGGGCCGGACTGGCCTTGATGGCGCTGGCGGCTCTGCCGGTCGTCAACGCGCGGGCCATAGACGACGCCCGGGCAAGAGCTGCTAGCGACTGAACAGGCTGCGCTTGGGAGCGCCTTCGATGCTCACCTTCGGATAGAAGGCCACGTGATCCTTGATCATCGCCGCCCGGTCGCTGGGGTCTCTGTAAGTCCAGGCCACCGCATGAGCCCGCTCGCCCCCGACTTCGACGTCGAAATAGCTGGCGACGCCCTTCCACGGACAGATCGTGGTGTGCTGCGGGGTCTCCGAGAAGTACTCGGTCCTGATCGCCTCGGGGGGGAAATAGTGATTGCCCTCGACCATCACAGTCTCATCCGACTCGGCGATGACGACGCCGTTGAACACAGCTTGGGGCATTCGTCTCTCCCTTGGGTGCGGTTTGTCATGGATAGCAACACCGTGATGGCCGCATTGTTCCCGGGGAGCCGGTGCTGATAGTCGTCAGACGCGAAGAGCCCCCGCCCGAGGCGGGGGCTCTTCTGAGTTGGGACCTACTAGCCGGTGATCTTCGTGTTGGCAGCGATCTGACGCAGCAACTCGATGTCCTCGGGCGGCGGGGCGGGCTCCTCGGTGCCGGATTCAACCCGGGCCTTGTACGCCTTGTAGGGCTTGACGACGAAGAAGTACACCGCAAGAGCGATGGACGTGAACGTCACCAAAGCGGTCAGGAACGACCCGAACCGGATCTCGGAGTCGTTGATCGTGGCAATCAGCGCACCGTCGAATGAAGGCTCACCGAAGATGATGCCGATGATGGGCATGAGAACATGCTCGATCAGTGATCCGACCAGGGCGACGAGGGCCAACGCCATGACCAAACCAACGGCGATCTCTACGAGATTGCCTCCAAAGGCGAATTCCTTGAATTCCTTGATCACACTTCCTCCTCTATGCGAATTTCCGTGAATGCTAGGAATTCGACACGTGGAGTTGCAAATAGTTTCGCGTTCTCAGGCTCTTCTTGGCTACAGCTATTTCTTGGCTAAGCCGAGCCGCCGCGACAGGCGATAACATCCTGTGGACAACACTGCAGATCTCCGCGTCCTCCTCGGATCCCGCCATCCGCTGCTGTTCGTAGAAACCCAGGATGAGGAACGGTTTCTCGCCCTTTTGAGGGATGCGGCCTGGGACCTCGACGTTCCCGTGTGGACCTGGACGGCGACCCGGGGCTTGTCGCGCGACGAGAAGGATCCGCAATACGGAACCCGTGACCCGACGCGGGCTCTGGAGTGGATCAAGTACCTCGACCAGCCCGCCATCTTTGTGTTCGCCGACATTCACCCGCATCTTGATGACGCCCAGGTAGTGCGCGCCGTCAAGGAACTGGCCCAGCTGGCCCGCCGGGGACAAACCATCGTGCTGACGACCCCGAGTCGCACGATCCCAGCCGAGCTGAACGGCCTGGCCCTGCCGTGGAATCTCAGCCCCCCCGGCGAGGATGAGCTCCGCCGTCTCATCCGCCGGACGCTCGAGGACCTCGAAGAGCGACGTTTCTCGATCGATCTCGACGCCGCCGAAGTGGACCAGCTGGTGGCCGCCGTCGGTGGGCTCAGCCTGCGCGAAGCCGAGAACCTGGTCCAGCAAGCCGCCTTTCGTGACGGCCGGCTCACCGGCGCCGACATCGCCAACGTGCGTCACGCCAAAGCCGAGCTGCTGTCGTCGGATGGCATCCTCGAGCTGGTCGAGGCCGAGGTCGGCACCCTCGAGGAGGTCGGGGGCCTCGACGGTCTCAAGCAGTGGCTGGGCGTGCGCCGAGCCGCCCACAAGGATGCTGGCATGGAGGCTGCCCGCGGCATCCTGCTGACGGGCATCCCCGGATGCGGGAAGTCCTTCGTGGCCAAGACGCTGGCCCGGACCTGGGATCTCCCACTCGTGCTGCTGGATCCTTCCCGGCTGTATCGCCCCTACATCGGAGAGACCGAACAGCGTCTCCAGCACTCGCTGCAGAGCATCGATGCGCTGGCTCCCGCCGTTCTGTGGATCGACGAGATCGAGAAAGGCTTCGCCTCCGGCGGCATGAGCGACTCCGGGGTCAGCCAGCGTTTGCTGGGGACGTTCCTGCGATGGATGCAGGAGCGGCAGCCGGGAGTATTCCTGGTCGCCACCGCCAACGATGTCTCACAGCTTCCACCCGAGTTCCTGCGCAAAGGTCGGTTCGACGAGATCTTCTTCGTCGACCTTCCCCAAGGGCCGGCTCGTCGGGAGATCTTTGCGCTCCACCTCGCCAAACGAAGCATCGAGTTGTCGGAGCACGAACTCGAGCGCCTCGTCCGTGACAGCGAGGGGCTCTCGGGGGCCGAAATCGAGGCCGCCGTTGTGGGCGCCATCTACCGGGCCTTCGCCGCCGACCGTCCGGTGGCTGGTCTCGACATCGAAGCTGAAATGACGGCCACGGTGCCGCTGTCGGTCGCCCGGTCCGAGGACGTGCTTGCGCTTCGAGCGTGGGCCACCCACCGGGCGGTGGCCGCGTAGGCAGCGGCCGGTGCCGGTCGCCGGTTTTCGAGTCCCTCCTCGAGGCCACGATTCGCCGAATCCCACCCGCCAGCTGTGGCCTGGGCTCTGCAAATCTGAGCGTGATCTGCTCATATTACCTGGAACATTCATGCTACGATTCTGGTTGAAATGGCGATGGACATCAATCGTTTCACGCAGAAGTCTCAGGAAGCGGTGGTCACGGCCCGGGAGAGCGCCGCGGCGGCAAATCATCAATACGCCGAGCCCGTTCACCTCCTCGGGGCGCTGCTCGGACAGACCGATGGTCTGGTGCTTCCGCTGTTGTCGCGGGCGGGTGCCAACCCCGCCCAACTCCGGGGATCTGTGGACACCGCGCTCGAAACACTCCCCCATGTCTACGGGGACACCGAAGTCTCCTTCTCGCCGGGCTCCTTTGCCGTGCTCGAGTCGGCCGACAAGCACCGCGAGAACCTGGGAGACGACTACGTCTCGACCGAGCATTTGCTCCTGGCATTGCTCGAAGATGCGGGCGACGCCGGGAGGATCCTCACCGAATCCGGGATCACCCGGGAAACGCTGACGACGGCTCTGTCCGAAGTACGTGGCAGCCGCCGCGTGACCACTCAGAATCCTGAAACGACGTTCGATGCGCTCGGCCAATATGGTCGCGATCTCGTCGAGCTCGCCGAAGCCGGCCAGCTCGATCCCGTCATCGGGCGCGACGACGAGATCCGTCGCGTCATCCAGGTCCTGTCGCGTCGACGGAAGAACAACCCGGTGCTCATCGGTGAGCCGGGAGTCGGCAAGACCGCCATCGTCGAAGGCCTTGCCCAGCGCATCGTCGACGGCGACGTCCCCGAAGGGCTCACGGACAAGCGGATCATCGCGCTCGATCTCG
>Ga0224512_10004000_pt1 | contig 12694 bp, 9 predicted proteins | sample SF_May12_sed_USG_4_FD_169103 | JGI IMG/M metagenome (GOLD analysis project Ga0224512, IMG submission 169103) | Sediment microbial communities from San Francisco Bay, California, United States - SF_May12_sed_USGS_13 | ecosystem: Environmental > Aquatic > Marine > Sediment | place: USA: California... | reverse complement strand
CTTTTCGTGCAGCCGCGGACGCGGCCCCTGTCGATGGTGATGCGGCGGTGCCCGGTTCCGATCGACGTGGCGTTCCTCGACGCCGAGGGGCGCGTGGTCGCGATCCACGCGATGGCCCCCGAGCGCCCGCGGGCACCCGGTGAGTCGGCCGCGGTGTACGAGGCGCGCCTGCCGACCTACGCGAGCGGGGCGCCGGCGCGGTTCGCGGTCGAGACGGCGGGGGGGCGTCTCGGCGAGCTGGGCCTCGCGGTGGGAGACCGCCTCGTCTTCGACGCCGAAGGCCTGGCCCGCCGCGCCCGTTGATCGCGATGGGCCGCAACCCGCCGCAATCCGCCTCAGCCCGCGATCAGCATGCCGCCGTCGACGGGGAGGACGTGTCCCGTCACGAGGTCCGAGCCTGCGACCAGGCTCAGGATGGCGTCGGCCACATCCTCCGCCTCGCACACCTTGCCGAGGGCCGCCCGCTGCTCCATCCCCTGCTTGATGACGTCGTAGACGGGGCCGAGGCCGGCCTTCAGCCACGCGCCGGCGATGAAGCCCGGCGCGACGGCGTTCACGCGGATCTTCGGCGCCAGCACGCGCGCGAGCGTGAGCGTGAGGTTGTTCAGCGCCGCCTTGGAGGCGGCGTACGGAATCGAGCTTCCGATCCCGATGATCCCCGCGATGCTCGAGACGTTGACGACCTCGCCGCCCCCCGACGCTTCGATCGCGGGCCGGGCGGCGCGGACCATCTGGAAGGGGCCCTTGAGGTTGACGGCGAGGATCCGGTCCCAGTCGTCGTCGCTCACCCGCTCGAGCTCCGCATGCGGGATGAAGCTCGTGGTGCCGGCGTTGTTCACCAGCAGGTCGAGCCGCCCGAACTCGCGCACCGCGGTCTCCACCATCGCACGGCAGGCGGCGTCGTCCGCCACGTCGCAGCGGTGCGGGACGCCCTTCACGCCGAGCGCCGACACCTCGGCCGCCGCCTTCTCGGCCGCCTCCTGGGAGCGGCTGTAGTTCAGCAGCACCGCGCAGCCGCGTCGCGCCAGCGCGAGGGAGGTGGCCCGTCCCACGCCGGTGCCGGCACCGGTCACGATCGCCGCCTTGCCCATCAGATCCATGCTCCCCCCTTCTCCCCCGCCGCGGTCTTGCCCGCTTCCGACTCAGGATAGGCCGATTGGACGGTGATGGGTCGAGGCGGGACCGTCGGGGATCCCGCAGCGAAATCAAGCGCAGCCAAACCAATCTTCGCAAGGCGGCGCAGCCGCCGCGCAGTGAGCCGAAGGTGAACGAAGCACCCCAGGGAATGGCCGAGCCATTCGCGGAGGGGTCCCCGACGGTCCCGCCGGCGTCAGCGCAGGTTGCGCTCGCGGAGTAGCTGCCACAGGACCGGCCAGCCGAGAAGCAGCGGGTGGCGTCGCTGCCGCGCCGTGAGCTGGACCGGCCTCCCGGTGTGGCGCTCGAGCTTCCAGAGCGCGTAGGGCAGCCAGTCCCCGAAGGTGAAGGCGGTCTTGATCTGCGCGGCGAAGGTGACGAGCTTCGCCAGCCGCCGCCGCAGCGGCCAGACCCGCCGCACCCGGCGCCGCCGCGCCGTCTCCAGCGTGACGTAGACGGTCTCGCCCTCGATCCGACACGCCAGCCGGCCGCGGCCCGCGAGGTCCTCTAGGCCGGCCCGGGCCGCGCGATCGAAGCGCTCGGGCGCTGCGAGGTAGATCGCGCGGATCGTGGCCGGCCCTTCCGCGCGCATCTCGGCGGCGTAGGTTTCCCGGAAGGCCCGCTGCCAGAACTCCGCGGGGCGCACGCGCTGCGCGCCCCCGGCGTCGGGCAGTAGCGGCAGGATCCACTCGAGGGCGGAGAGGACCGAGCGCGCGGCCGCGCCGACGAGGGCCTCCCGGGCCGCGGCGTCGCGCACGTAGGCGGCGCGCAGAGGCTGGCAGAAGCGCGCCCAGAGGTGGGAGCGGAGGCTCCGCGTTCCGACGCCGCGCGCGAGGTCGCGGAGCGAGATCACCGCGTACTTGGCGCGCAGCCGACCCGCCGGCGTCTCGACTTCGAGGTAGAAGACGTTGGGGGGGAGCAGGGCGTTCGCAACGGCCAGGACGCGCGACGCGCTGGCGGGGCGGTAGGTATCGACCACCACGTAGAAGTCGAGCACCCCTTCGAGCGTTCCCGTGCGCAGGCAGGAGCCGTAGAAGACGACGGCGGCCACGGGGTCGTCGCCGCAGCGGCGCCGGATCTCGCCCACCAGCGGCCGGGCCGCCTCGGGGAAGGGCGCCGCGAGCTCGTCGCCGACGAGCGCAGCGAGCGCCTGGGCTCCTTCGCCCACCGGCCTTCAGGCGCGGACGAAGGTGATACGCCGGTCGGCCGAGAGCGTGACGGACTCGTCGGACACGGCGCCGAAGATCTCGCCGTCGATGGTGTAGCCACAGTCGAAGTAGAGCTCGGCCTGCTCGACGTTGCGGCTGGTGTAGCCGGCCTCGGGCGTGACGCCCCGCCCGGGGCGGCCGGCCATGATGGCGGGGAACGAAGTGGCCTTGCGGGCGGCTTTGTGCGCGATGCTCGTGAAGCGGACGCCCCCGCTCTCCTTGCCCCAGAACGGGTTCATGCGCATGAAGAGGCGATCGAGCGACGAGGCGATCAACAGCATGAACTCGCCGTGGGGCACCATCTTCCCGTCGAGATAGACCTGCGCCTTGTCCGGCGCGAGGATGCCGTCGCGCCCCTGAAACACCGCGCGCAGGGCGAGTCCGGCCGTGACCAGCCCGGGGCCGAACACGCCGTGGTTGAGCCCGGACGGGAACGACCGGTGGGTCAGCCCGATCGCCCGGCGGATCATGCCCGCGCCGAAGAACATCCCGTACTGCACGTCGCGGCGCGTCCTGGACTCGACCCGCAGCAAGGGCCGCTTCACGAGCCGCTCGGCGAGCGTTCCCTGCTGCACCGCCTGGAGCAGATCGGCCACGCCCCGAACCGGGTCGCGGCGGGCGCCGAAGTCGAGCGCCGTCATGTTGGTGCGGCCGCCGCGCAGCGGTGCGATCAGCGGCAGCCGGTCGAAGGGCCGCCGCTCCAGGATCTCCGTCAGCGCGTGTTGGAGCGTGCCGTCGCCGCCGTTGATGATGAGCAGGTCGACGCGGTTCCTCGCGAGATCGGCGATGGCTTCCGGCAGCACCCCGGTGCTCCCCGTCTCGACGTGAAGCGTGTCGGGGTGGTCGCTCAGCAGGGCCAGCATCCGCGCGACCTGGCGTTTGCTCCGGCCGGCGCGCAGGTTGTTGAGAAGGGCGACTTGCACGGTTTCGACTCCTGCGAGACTTCGTGGCGGAGCGCTGCGCGCTCCCCTGGAGCCTCGCGATTAACCGGGGGACGCCTCTCCACTCACTCGGCGGTCGGCGGCGAGAACATTACAGCAATGGGCAGGCGACGGGTAGCGGATACGCAACTAAATCTATAAGTATCTGAAATCACTGTATTTTCGTTTCCAAATCCGAGCGCTCCGCCAGCGCGCGGGAGGCCAGGGCGAGGTCGGCCGGCCGATCCACGTCGATGGCCGCCTCGGGGTAGGGGAGGGCGATCGGACGGATCCGCGCGCCCGCGGCGCGGGATATGCGGTCGAAGGCGGCGTCGAGGTCGAGGCGATGCAGCGCGAAGAGCAGCAAAGTCGCCGGGCCGAGGGCGCCCACCAGGCGCCAGGGCTGCTTGCGGAAGCGCTCGGCGCGAACCCAGAAGGCGGCGGCGCGCCGGGCCTCCGGCGTCCGAAACGCAAAGAGGTTCGCGCCCTTGTAGCCCCCCCCGCGCAGCCGCAGGAAGGTCCGGGTGGCGTCGGGGAAGCGGGAGCGCACGACCGTTTCGGCCACGAGGCCCACCAGGGCATCGGCGCTCTCCGACGCGCTCGCCTCCGCGAAGTGGTCGATCATCTCGGACCTGAGCAAGACGTGGTCCGCCGTGGCCACGAGAACCGGCTCGCCGCGGGCGGGGCCCTCCAGGACGTCGACCACGCTGCGGCTCGGCGTCGCCAGGCTCGCGTGCAGGGTGAGTGCGCCGTCGGCGACCAGTCGGCCCAGCTCGGGGACCGCCTCCAGCGCCGCCGGCTCGTCGATGGTCACCAGGAGGCGACCGATGCGCTTCGCGGCGCGCATGGCGCGCACGACCCGCAGGAGCATCGGGACCCCGTTCACGTCGATCAGCGCACGGTGCTGCGCCCCCCAGACGCCGGCGAGGGCATCGCTCGCGGGTCGCCGGCCCGCCAACACGAGGCCGGTGAACATGACGGGCTAGGCCACGTCCTGTGCCGAGGCGTCGATGCGTCGCGCGCGGCCGTCCTCGATGCGGTAGATGCGGTGGGCCACGCCCGTGAGCGCCGGCTGGTGCGAGATGGCGACGACCGTCACCCGCCCGCGCAGGCGCTCCACCGCCTCCCACACGGCGGCCTCGTTCTCGGGGTCGAGCGCCGCGGTGGCCTCGTCGAGGATCAGCAGCTTCGGCTCGTGCACGAGAGCGCGCGCGATGGCGATGCGCTGGCGCTGGCCGCCCGAGAGGAGCGTGCCGCGCTCGCCCACGCTCGAATTCACCCCGTCGGGCAGCTCGGAAACGAACTCCCAGGCGCCGGCGTCGCGCAGGGCGGTCTCGACCCGGTCCGGCTTGATCTCCGGATCGCCCAGCGCGACGTTCATCACCACGGTGTCGTGCAGCAGCAGCGTCTCCTGCGGCACGTAGCCCAGGATCCGGCGCCACAGCCGCATGTCCAGCTCCGGCAGCGGGACGCCGTCGACCCGCACCGAGCCGGCTTCCGGCTGCACGAGACCGGTGATGAGGTCGACGATCGTGGTCTTGCCGGCGCCGGAGGTGCCGAGGATGGCGGTGATCTCGCCGGCCGGGATCTCGAGCGAGAGCCCGTCGAGCACGGGCCGCTCGTCGTAGACCATCCGGACGTCCTCGAGCGCGATGCCCGTCTCGAGGGTCGGGACGCGCTCACCCCCCACCGGCTCGCTCTCGGCCTGCGCCTGATCGAGCATGCCGTGCAGCGACCACAGCGCGCTGGCTTCGGAGAGCATTGCCTGCCACTTGAGCTGCATCTTGTTGGCCGAGCTCAGCATGCGCACGAAGACGAGGCCGAGCACCGTGAGCGAGGACACCGGCATCTTCAGGAACTCGATCCCCACCCACAGGCCCCCGCAGATGAACACGACCACGAAGGGCTCTTGCAGCGCGTGCAGCGCCTCCTTGCTCAGGACCAGTCGGCGCAGCTGGCGGTTGAGCCTGCGCGTCTCGTTCTCGAGCAGGGGACCTACCCGCTCCTCGCGCCCCGTGGCCTTCAGCAGCTTCACGGCCTGCAGGGTGTCGATGAGCCGCGCGATCAGCGACTTTAGAAGCTGTGTCTGGCGCCGGCCCGCCCGGGAGGCCACGCGCACCAGCGAGCTCAGCGCGCCCATCGTGATGACGCCGGCGAGCAGCGCGCCGAGCGTCGCCTGCCACGAGACCGCGAACGCGATCCCCGCGTAGAGGACCACCTGGATTCCCGCCGTGACGGCCAATGCGAGGGCGTAGTAGGCGAGCGACGCCCGGTTGGCCTCGGTGGCCACGGCGTTGGCGGCCGCTCCGACCGGCTGGCGGGTGAAGTAGGTCCAGCGGGTCGCGAGCAGCGCGCGCAGCAGTTCCAGGCGCAGGTCGGTGGCGATGTGGGCGACCGTGTAGCCGACCTGACGCTTGGACAGCACGATCAGCCCCGCCTTCGCGACGATGGCCACGATGATGATGGCGATCAGGGCGCCAAGGGTCGGCTCGATGCCGAGGCCCGTCAGCGTGCGCTCCACCGTGCGCTCGAGCTCCGAGGGCTCCTTGACGCCTTTGCCGGCGGGGTCTCCCCCGGCGACGAGGCTCAGCATCGGCAGCATCGTGGTCACGCCGATTCCGTCCACCACCGCCGCGAGCAGGAGGCATGCCAGGACGGTCAGGCTCTCCCACGGATAGGCGCGGGCGAAGTAGCGCAGGATTCGCATTCTGTGACCTGTGCCCCATCGCCCGCCTCGGGGCGGTCGATCCCGGCTGCGGTTTCGCGGAGGACGCTCCGTATAGCGAAGCCCCGCCCGCCCTCGGGGGTATCGGCATCCGGAAAATAGGGTGAACCCCCCCCGGCATTCAAGCTCTCGGGTCGCCGGGCGCCGTCGCGGGTGGCCGCCGCGACCTCGCAGGGTGTCGCGGATCGACGCGGATCCGCCGGCGTCTTCGAGGCGCCCTTCGAGCGGGCGCGGGCCAGCGCGCCACCACTTCCCTAGCTTGTAGCGTCCCGTCGCGCCCGCTTGCGGGCTCGCGCGGGGTCCAGGGGTGGCGAGATGCGGCGGGAGATCTTCGGCGAGGAGCACGACCTGTTCCGGGCGCAGTTCCGGCGCTTTGCAGAGGCGGAGATCGAGCCCCGGATCGCCGACTGGAACGCCCGGGGCGTGACGGACCGCGAGACCTGGCGGCGGGTCGGCGAGGAGGGTTTCCTCGGCGTCACGGCCCCCGAGGAGTACGGCGGCGCCGGCGCCGAGTACACCTACGCCGCCATCATCCACGAGGAGCTCGCGCGCATCCGGGCCCACGCGCTCATGGTGGCGCTGCACTCCGACATCTGCATGCCCTACCTGATCGCCTACGGCGCGGCGGAGCAGAAGTCCCGCTACCTGCCCGGCGCCGTCTCCGGCGAGATCATCCTCGCCATCGCCATGACCGAGCCGGGCGCCGGCTCGGACCTCGCGGGCGTGCAGACGCGCGCGATCCGCGATGGCGACCACTACGTGCTGAACGGCGCCAAGACCTTCATCTCGAACGGCCAGATCGCCGACCTCGTGATCGTCGTGGCGAAGACCGACCCCGACGCGGATCCCGGCCATCGCGGCATGACCCTGTTCCTGGTGGAGGCCGACACACCGGGCTTCGTGCGGGGACGCAACCTCGAGAAGCTCGGCCTCAAGGGACAGGACACGAGCGAGCTCTTCTTCCAGGACTGCCGCGTACCGGCGGCGAACCGCCTGGGCGAGGAGGGGCAGGGCTTCAAGCTGCTGATGCAGCAGCTCCAGCAGGAGCGGCTCTCCATCGCCGACGGGTCGATCGCCTCCTGCCGCCGCTCCCTCGACGACACGCTCGCGTACGTGAAGGAGCGGCGCGCGTTCGGGCAGCCGATCGGCGCGTTCCAGAACACCCAGTTCCGGCTGGCCGAGCTGGCCACGGAGGTGGAGATCGGCCAGGCCTTCGTCGACAAGCTGATCGCCGCCCACGTGCGCGGCGAGGAGATCGTCAAGGAGGTCAGCATGGCCAAGTGGTGGGTCACCGACCTCCAGAAGCGGCTCACCAGCGAGTGCCTCCAGCTGCACGGCGGCTACGGCTTCATGAGCGAGTACCCGATCTCCGGCGACTACGCCGACGCCGCCGTCCAGAGCATCTACGCGGGCAGCAACGAGATCATGAAGGTCATCATCGCGCGTCGCCTCGGTCTCGCATAGGCCCGCGCGTGATCCGGCGCGCCACGACCGCCGCGCTGGCGGCCTGCCTGCTGGCGCCCGCCGCCGGCGGGACGTTGCTCCGCGCCGAGCGCATCTCGGAGGAGACCGCCCCGGACCTTCTCATCGGGGGTCCGGACGCGATCGGCGGCGTCGGGGACTGGTACCTCGCCAACGACGTGGTCGAGGTCATCGTGGACGACCCCGGCCGGCGCCACGCCAAGCTCAACTCCGGCGGCACGATCGTCGACGTCGGGCTGCGCGACCGCCGCGGGGAGGATCAGTTCGCGCGGCTGTTCCCGATCGCGAACATGGACCAGAAGGTCGCCGTCGGCTACGACGCGATCTCGGCCCGGGTGGACGACGAGGCGGGCTGGGCGCGCCTCGTCGTCACGTCGTCGGGGATCCGCTCCTTGCCGCGCGCGACCGGGCTCTGGCGCCGGCTCGACCCCATGGTTCCGGAGCCCGCCGCGGTGCGCGACGTGCGCGTCGAGACGGAGTACGCGGTATTCCGCGGGGAGTCCTTTGTCCGCATCACGACGACGCTCCGCAACGAGGGGCGGGCTCCCGCGCCCCTCTTCGCCTACGGCGACGTCTGGATGCGCGGGGGGCGGGGACCGCGCTCCTTTGTCGGCAACGCGCTCGCCCCGGAGCGCTCGGTCGGGTACCACCACAAGAGCTTCGACCGCACCAACGTGGCTGCGGCCGGCGACGCCATGGTGGCCTTCACCCACGTCGTCGTGCCCGGCGTGCGGCACTTCCCGCCCATCGGCTACGCGATCGTCGCGCCCGAGCGGGCGGCGCGGGGCCTTCCGAGCTTCGGCGTCACCGGGGAGCACGTCACCTTCATCAACGCGTTCACCTTCGACCCGGACTGGGACGCGCTGAGCCTGTGGCGCATCGCGCAGGCCACGCAGCAGACGCTGGCGCCGGGCGAGGCCTGGACCCTCCGCCGGCGTTTGCTCGTCGTCGGATACCCCGACGCGGCGTCCGCCACCGACCGGATCTTCCCCTGGCTCGGAGTCGCCGACGGGAGCAGCGGCATCGTGGGGCGCTGCGAGCCCCCGGGCGTCGCGTGCGCCGTGCACGTCCACGCCGCCGACTCGGGGGCGCCGGTCACCCAGATCCTGGCGACGACCGAGGGGCCGGACGCCGGAAGCTTCCGCGCCGTCCTGCCGCCGGGGGACTACCGCCTGGTGCTGCGCGCTCCCCAGCGCCCGCTGCGGGAGATCGCGGTGTCCGTTTCGGACGGGCGCTTTACGGAGGTGCCGCGGCAGCGGTTGGAGGAGCCGAGCTGGCTCGTCTTCGACCCCGCGTTCGCCGACGGCGGGCCGGGTCGCATCGCCCTGGGCGGCGTCGGCGGCGCGCCGGCCCCCGTCTTGGGTCCGGAGCTGCTCGACTTTCGCATCGACGGCGTGCCCGGCGAGAGCGGCACCGAGACGCGCGATCTCCACTTCGCCGGCGCACCGGGCGATCCCCGGCGCGTCGCCCTGCCGCCGGGGCGCTACCGGCTGGTCGCGACGCGCGGCCTCGAGTACGACGCCGCGCAGGTCGAGGTCCGGTTGCAGGGCCCGGGACACGAGGTTCGCGTGCCGCCCTTCGCGCTGGCCCGCGTCGTCGATCCGGGCCCGGCCCTCAGCGCGGACCTCCACGTGCACGCCCAGGCCAGCGATGACTCGGCGATGACGAACGCGGCGCGCCTGCGCAGCATGCTCGCCGAGGACCTCGACGTGATGGTCAGCTCCGACCACGACCATCTCGGCGACTTCGGGCCGGCCCTCGACGCCCTCGGGGTCCGCCATCGCATCCGCGTGATCCAGGGCGTCGAGGTCACGAGCAGCACCCCGAGCCCCGCGGCCCTCTGGACCATCGGCCACAGCAACGCGTGGCCGCTTCGCTACCGGCCCTTCGCCCACCGGCGCGGCGCGCCGCCCAGCCAGAACCTCCGCCTCGCCGATCTCTACGCGCTGCTGCGGAGTGTCTACGGCGCCGAGGTCGTGCAGCTCAACCACCCGCGCGGAAAGCACCCGGACGCGGTCCAGGAGGACGCCTACTTCACGCACCTGGGCTCGGCCGGTAAGGCCTACGATCCCTCCCGGCCGCTCACGCAGGCGCACAACGCGCTCCTGCTCGAGCCGGCGGGCGACGGGCGCACGCGCGCGATCGATTTCGACGCCGTGGAGCTCATGAACGGCGCCAAGCCTCACCACTATCGGCTCGTTCGCCGCGACTGGTACGCGCTGCTCGACCAGGGCTTCCGCCGCACGGGCACGGCGAACTCCGACACGCACGGGCCCGACGAGCTCGCCGCCTATCCCCGCAACTACGTGTACGTCGAAGACGGTGCGGAGGCGTGGGACGAGTCCGCGTTCAGCACGGCGATCCGGGACGGTCGCGTCTTCGGCACGAACGGCCCGCTGATCCGCCACTTCCGCGTCAACGGCGGCCGCATGGGCGACCGGGTGGACGCGCGCGACGGGACGGCCCGGGTCGAGTTCGAGGTGGCGGCGGCCCCCTGGGTCCCCGTGGACGAAGTCCGGCTGGTGGTCAACGGGGAGGTCGAGCGCGTCTATCCGCTCGACCCGCGAGCAACCGACCCGACCCGGATCGCCGAGCACGTGGCCCTCGACCTGGAGCGCGACGCCTACGTCACCGTCGAAGCGGGCGCGCCCCTCGACGTCGATCCCGCCGCCTGGATCGCCGCGCACCCCGGACTCTACACCGAGGCGATCGCGCCCGGGTTCGTGCCGGCCGCCTTCACCAACCCGATCTTCGTCGACGTCGACGGCAACGGCCGCTTCGATGCGCCCGGCCTGCCGGGGCCGCGGAGCCCCGCGCTGCCGCGCGGCGTAGGTTGGCTGCTGGCAGCGGCGGCGATCGCCGCGGTGGCGCTGCTGGTGCGTCGGCGGCGGGCCCGCGAGCAGGGTCCCTGAACCGGAAACCCGAGGGAGGACGCATGCGACTCGTGCCTCGGCGTTGATCCGGTCCCGAAGGCGGTCGCGGACGCCGCGGCGTCCGCCGCTCAGGCCGGGGCACCCGCGGGCGCGGGATTGTGCTCGCGGCGCGTGCGCACCACGTAGTTGCCCCGCTTCTCGTCGAAGTCGAGGTCGATCAGCCCCTGCTTGTGCTGGTCCTCCAGCATCGCGGTGAAGGAGACGTAGCCGTAGTACTCCTCGTTGAAGCCGGGAAAGACGCGGCGGATCGCCTGCTTGACCATCGAGCCCCACACGGTGTCGTAGTCCTTTTCCAGGGAGCGCACGATCTCGAGTACGCGCTCCGATGCCTCGTCGCGCTTGTTGGCCGCCGGCGCCGCCTTCGCCCTCGTCGGCCTCGGCTTCTCGGACGTGCGCACCAGGTCGTCGTAGTAGAGGAACTCGTCGCAGCTTCCGATCAGCAGGTCCGACGTGGAGCTCTTCACGCCGCAGCCGATCACGCGCTTCTGGTTCTCCTTGAGCTTCGCCGCCAGCGGCGAGAAGTCGCTGTCGCCGGAGATCAATGCGAACGAGTCGATGTGCGGCTTCTGGTGGCAGAGGTCCAGCGCATCGACGACCATGTGGATGTCGGCGCTGTTCTTGCCGCTCGCCTTCGACTGGGGAATGTCCACCAGCTCGACGCCGTGCGAGTGGAACTCGCGTACGGCGTCTCGGTACTTGCCCCAGTCGCAGTAGGCGCGCTTGTAGACGACGCGCCCCTTCTCGAGCAGGCGTCGCAGCACCAGATCGATCTTGAAGCCGCCCTTGCGCATGCCGCGCACGCCGATGGCGAGGTTCTCGTAGTCCACGAACACGGCGATCAGCGGTTCTTCAGCCACGGACGCTTCCTTTCCTCGGGCGACCGGAGTCGTGGTGGGGAGGTGTCGGAGTTGCCGGTGTCGTCCGGGCCCCCGAAGCCGTAGCCTTCGAGATCGTCGGCGGTGGCCACGCGGTTCGCGTCCGTGCTCTCGCTGTCCCGCTCTACCCGCTTCTCGCGCTTCGCGGCGGCCTTCTCCGCCTTCCGGACCTCACGTTGGCGTTTGAGGACGGCGGTCCTGCTCTTTCTCGCCATGACTTCCTTCCTTTCTTCCCCCGGGGGGAGAAGATCTCTCCCCTCCGTCCGGCGCTGGCGGAGCGGCGCACCAGGCGGCGCGTACCGGCTCGCTCGAGGGGAGGCCGCACATCGTAACCGGAGTCGCGCTCCGGGTCACGTCTCCGGCGGCAGATCCTCACAGATGTATGGGCATTCCACTGATGTCCAGCCGGCGAGGTCCGGCCGCGTTTCAGATGTCGGTTGGGTCGTGCAGGGGCGGCTGCGGAACGGGCTCTCCCTCGCGCTGGGCGCGGCGGATGCTGGCCACGAGCTCGAGGGCCCTCGAGACGAAGACGAGGCCGATCAGCACGTTGACCAGGAGGAAGATGGCGTTCACCGAGAAGGCGTAGGCGAGCAGGGCGTCGCGCGGTCCGAACTCCTCGAACAGGGCCGCCCACGCCAGCTCGCGGGTGCCGAAGTTCCCCAGCGTCGGAATCAGGAACGAGAGGTAGACGAGGGGGATCCGGGCGGCGAGCGCGCCCCAGCCGATCGGCACGCCGAAGGCCCGCGACGCCAGTCCCTGGACCAGGATGTCGAAGACCGAGAGGCCCACGAAGCCCAGGAAGAAGAGCCGGACGTCCCGGGCCTGGAAGCGCTGGAGCCAGATCCGGAGCCGCGTGATTCCGAGCACCTTCACCGGACGCGTGAGCGAGACGCGGATCGCGACGCCGACGGCCACGACGAGCGTCCACGCGATGCCGATCGCGATCACCACCGAGCGGTTCTCGGCGGCGCCGCCCTCGACGAAGGGAAGCGCGACGGTCATCTGCAGCAGCATCACGACCGAGTGTATGGCGACCGGAAGCATGACGGCGGAGACGAGCGTGGCGAGGCGCCCGCCGGCCAGCTGGACCAGCCCCAGGAAGAAGGTGGCGTCGGAGAGCGGGTTGCTGACCGCGCGCAGCAGCTCCGAGCCGCCGCGGATCGCCATCACCGAGCGGTACGGCACCCGCACGACGAAGCGTCGCACGGCCTCGGCCTGCAGCCAGGTCCAGACCACGAAGAAGCCGAGTCGGTCGGCCACCGCCAGCGCGACGAAGAGCGGCGCGTTCGCCTGCGCGATGGCCGCCCACAGGCGTTGCCAGTCGGTCGCCCAGCCGAACACGTAGGCGAGCAGCGCCGCCGAGACGATCCAGGGCAGGATGTGGCGCCAGCGCGTGACGAGCTGCCCGAGCATGGAC
>Ga0224512_10003999_pt1 | contig 12695 bp, 15 predicted proteins | sample SF_May12_sed_USG_4_FD_169103 | JGI IMG/M metagenome (GOLD analysis project Ga0224512, IMG submission 169103) | Sediment microbial communities from San Francisco Bay, California, United States - SF_May12_sed_USGS_13 | ecosystem: Environmental > Aquatic > Marine > Sediment | place: USA... | reverse complement strand
AAGCGGGCGAAGAGACCTTCCGCGTCTCCCTGAAACAGCCCGAGGAAGGCATAGGCGCTGAGCGTGGTATCCAAATCGGCGGTGGCACTGATCAACCGATAAGAAATCAGCGCCTGCTCAAACCCTTGCTCGGCCTCGTCCCAATGCCCTCGTGCATAGTGGAGGATTGCGTGCAAGAGGTTGGCGTAGGCGACGGTCTGCACACCGCCATCGCGTTCAGCCTCCTCCAACGCCCTGCGATCGGAGCGGCGGGATAGGCGATGCATCCCAGACACGGATGCCGCGATCGCCCAGGCTCCGTGGGCGCGGGCCAAACTCACGGGATCGCCGCTCTTTTCGGCGAACCGAACGGCTTTCAGATTCGAGTAAACGAGCTCGAGAACGTTCTGGTTGAAGTAGGCCATCTGGGAGATGAACGGGAGAATCAGGGCGGACTCGGTGGCGGCCTCGTTGCGTTCGGGATCCTCAATCTGAGAAGGTCCGACAAGAAGTGAGCCGAACGCGCTGACGGCGCCGCCCGCCTGGCGGATCCGGCCATCCGCGAATTTGTTTCCCCACAGTCCGAGGGCTTCTTTGTAGCGGAGTCGAGCCTCTACATAGCGACCGAGCGCCAGCAGGGCATCACCCTCGTAGCGCAACCAGCGGGCAATGTCCGACGGCCTCGCAGGAGCGCGACCGTCAGCCGCGAGCTCATTGAGCGTGCGCAGTTGCCGGACCGCCTCGATGTTCGATTGGGTATCGCGCGCCTCCGACGCAGCCGAATCGAGGTAGATCGCGGCCGTGGTCCACTGCTGTGCCGCCAGGTAGTGATGCGCGAGCACGCTCGAACCCACCGATCGATCGTTTTGCTCGAACCAGCGGGCGATGCGCTCGTGAAGAACCACTCGTTCGTTGTCTGGGAGAAGTTGATACGCGACATCCCGCGTGAGGCGATGCCAGAACTCGTATGAAGTGTCCGGTGGCTGGTGGACAAGTCGCACCAACCGCATCTCGGCGAGCACGACGCTATCGGCCGCGACGGCCTCATGTTGGGAGACGGGATGGACGGCCTCCAACGGCCGCAGCGCGAATTCACGTCCGATGACGGAAGCGACCTTGAGGGTGAGCTGAGCCGGTTGCGGAGCCTGATCGATCCGGCTCGTGAGAATCGACTCGAGCGTATCGGTCAGCAACACGGACTGCTCGAAGTCGCTGTTGGCCACTCGCAGGGCTCTGCCTTGGATTTCAATCTGTCCTGCGTCAACGAGCGCAAAGGCCAGCTGCTCGGCAAACAACGGATTCCCGGCCCCGCTCTCCGCCATTTTCTCGACCACTTCTGGCGGCACCACGTCGACATCGAAGCGGGCCTTGAGGAGAGCCTCGATGTCGTCGCGGTCGAGATCGCCAAGTAACACCTGCTGCGTGGAGCGCGCGGCCTCGATCTGGGCGAGCTCGACTGGCTGCGGCCCCTCGATCGGCCGGAGGTTGAGGACGATGCGGTCGATGCTCCCCTTCTGGGCCACCGCCTTCAGGAATGCCCAGGAGGCAGAGTCGAACCACTGGGCGTCTTCCAAGATGAGGAGCGTTGTTCGCCCCCCGATGAGAGCCTCCAGGAGGCGCAACAAGACGTCACTGGTGTTCTCAGCGCGGACCCTGCCGGTCATTTCCCGCGTCAGCACGGTGTCTTCGAGCTCTTCCTGTGTGAGAACCTCGGTCAACGGGTGTCGATCCGCAAACCACTGGTCGGCTGCGGCCAGGTTGCGGGCCGCCTCGACAATGGCGCTCTGCCCAAACGAAGCCTTCAGCGCCCGCTGCCACACGCCGTACGGCTGCCGTTCGCCCGCAACGCTCGCAGACCCCTCGATGACCAACCAGTCGTCGTTTAGGGCGCTCGATGCCGCGTAGCGGGCGATCGACGACTTTCCCATTCCCGCCTCGCCCTCGATCACAAGCGTCTGAAAGGCGCCGTCGAGTAGCTCATGCACGGCCTTGCGCTCGACGCTGCGGCCGACCATGGCCGCCCAGTCCTGCTCTGCAGTCGCCGTCGCCGCCTCCGGATGACCGGCCTCCACCGGTTCCGCGATCCCCTTGAGCTCGTTCATCTGCGAGCCTTGCAGGACGAAACGGGGGCCCGCCATGTCGGCTGTGGCGCGATCAACCAGCACGCCGTCGCGCAGCGCCATGAGACGGTTTGCCAGGTTGGCGACGTGTCCTGTGATGTTGTATTCCCGTCGAATCTGATTGCCGATGGCGCCGCAGAAGGCCCGACCGCTGGAGAGGCCGATCGAGTGCTCGATTTCCGCCGTTCGGAGTGCTTCAGACGCAGCAAGGGAGGCGCTGACCGCTCGCACCGGGTCGTCGTCATGTGATGTCGGTGCTCCGTAGACAAACATCATCACGAGACCCTTGTCGTCAACGTTGATCTTGATCAGTTGATCCTCGTGGGATTCGACGCTGCCGGTAATGAGGCTGACGGCCCGCTGTACGGATTCGGCGTCCCGGGCCTGTGGCAGTCCCACGAACATGATCGATATGAGCCGCAGTTCACCCAGCCACTCGCTGTGTCCTGCCGCCAGGCGGTCTCGGATCGGCCGAGGCACGTGACTTTCCGTGACCTCAGCCGTTATCTCGTGGTGGCTCGGCTCGGACTCGCCAAACCCGACAGTTCGGCCGTCGCTCAATTCGACCGCCCCCGGCTGGCCGATTGCGCTGGCGCTGGTTGCGCGGCGGAGCGCATCGCCGTCGACGACCAGCTCCCGCTGGGAGTCGTCAAGCGAGATGCTCATGATGTCGAGCGAGCCGACTCCGATCCCGCAGGTGCCGCGGACGTCCACTCCGGCCACCGATAGAGCCCCGGAGCCGCTGCGGATAATCGACTCCGCGGCGGCCCGGGCCGAACGGATTGCTGCGTCGTAATCGGAGGCCTTTTCGATACGCCACACCGCGGTGATGGCGTCCCCGATGAACTGCGCAACGCTGCCGCCATGCGCATGAATCGAGGTGATCCATGAGTCGAACGTTGAATTCAACGCTGTGCGGAGGGTGCTCAGGCCCTCCCGACCCTCGTCGATAAGGCGGTTGGCAATCGTCGTGAAGCTCGAAATGTCGCAGAACAGCGCGACGGCCTCGACCCGCTGTGACGGCACCTCGTCATCGAGGGTCGGACCGAGCCAGGAAAGTATCTCGGTGGGCACGAAGGCGCGAATCGCCTCGTTTGCTCCGTTCAAGACCCTCCCAGCACGCTATTTGGAGATGCTACTCCGACGAGCCTTGCGGTGGCAGGCAGCGTCATGGGATTGCCTATTTATGGGAAAGAGCTGGGCCAGGTGAGAGGTGTCCTGGTGGCGGGTGGCAACCGGCCGGCACCGCGAGTCATCGCGACCGGACCTCGTCGCGGCTCGATCTGCCGCCTCAGGGAGATGGGAACGTTGTTTCGCCAGCTCGGGTGGATTCCGGGCCGCCCGACGACGGCGGGGTTAGGTGTCCTGCAGGATATGCAGGATGTCCGGACACTTCCAGAGAGGCCGTACAACACGAAGAGACTTGTACTGCGCTAAATGCAGGATATACTGCAACTAGTGCAGGATATTACCCCGCTATTACGTACGGAAACACTGAAAGAGCTTCTGATTGAGCTGTTCTTCCTCTCCGCTAAGCCACGAACGTTGTCCGACCTGGCCCGGGCGATCGATGTTGACCAAACAACAGTCATGCGAGAAGTGAACCGCCTTCTCGAGACCGGACTCGTGGTCGAGGAACGGGTGGGGAGGTCGCGCACCATTGCGATTGACCCGGCCAGTCCCGTCGCATCGCCGCTGCGGAGGTTGGTCCGGCTGGCTTACGAATCGCCGGACGAGTCGGAAGCCGGCCGTGGCGACGGTTTTGCGCCGATACACGTCGGACGGTCAGAGCGGCGGCCCCTTCCATCGTCACAGAGGAGGAACTGATGGCCGCATCGTTGCCTTCCGAGACTGAGGTGCGAGCGTTGGTGAGCCGTATCGTCGCCGGGCTCGAGCCGGAGTCGGCTCCCAGTGCGGGACGGTCCGCCCCATTGACCGCTCCGGCCGGGTCCGGGGCCGCCAAACCTTCGATAGCGATCGGAGCCGACCACGGCGGCTACCCGTTGAAGGAGCGAATCGGTTTCCGGCTCAAGGAGTTGGGTCATCGGGTGATCGATTGCGGCACCAACAGCGCCGATTCGGTCGACTACCCCGACTTCGCCCACGCCGTGGCCCAGTCGGTAGCCCGCGGCGACGCCAGCTACGGCGTAATCGTCGATGGCGCCGGAATCGGCTCGGCAATGGTCGCCAACAAGGTTCCCGGCATTAGAGCTGCCCTTTGTTATGACATCTCCAGTGCTCGCAACAGCCGGGAGCACAACCACGCCAACGTTCTGACCCTGGGTGCCGGGCTCGTCGGAGCGAACCTGGCCCTTCAGATTGTCGATGCCTGGCTGGAGACGCCATGGGCAGAGGGCCGCCACGCCAATCGGGTATCCAAGATCACCGCAATCGAAAACCAATACGCAAGGAATGCACCATGACCGATCAGGCGCTTGTGGAAGCGGTAACTCGCGAGGTCCTGGCTGCGCTGTACGTCGCCGACCCGTGCGCCGGCTGTCATGGCTCGTGCGCAGCCCACAGCCCCGACAAGGTGCGTAGCGTCGTTGCCAACGGTGCCGACCGTGTGAGCTTTCATGGCCAGGCCTCGGCCGTGCCTCAGGATCTGGCGAAGTACATCGACCACACCCTTCTCAAGCCGGACGCGACTGAAGCGGAAATCGACACGCTGTGCGATGAGGCCATCGAGTACGGATTTGCTTCGGTATGCGTGAACCCGACCTGGGTGAAGCGTTGCGCTCAGAATGTCCGCGGCTCCGCTGTGAAGGTGGCATCCGTGATCGGTTTCCCGTTCGGAGCGACTCCGCCGGAGATCAAGGCGATGGAAGCGCGCCGCGCCATCCGCGACGGTGCCCGCGAAATCGACATGGTCATCAACATCGGTGCCCTCAAGTCAGGGGATCACGAGCAGGTTCGCAAGGACATCGCCAAGGTCTCCGACGCCTGTCACGAGGCAGGCGCGATCAACAAGGTCATCATCGAAACGTCGCTTCTCAGTGACGAGGAGAAGGTCATGGCGTCGCACTTGGCCCATCTGGCCAAGGCTGATTTTGTAAAGACTTCAACGGGTTTCGCCGGAGGAGGCGCCACCGTCCATGACGTGCTGCTGATGCGCGAGACGGTGGGCCCCAAAATGGGAATCAAGGCATCGGGCGGGGTGCGCAGTAGAGAAGACGCCGAGGAGATGATCGCTGCCGGGGCCACCCGCATCGGCGCCTCCGCAGGCATCGCCATCGTTACAGGAGGTTCTTCGAGTGAGCAATATTGAGCTGCGGTCGTTTGTCTTTCTGGACAGCCTCCAGCCGCAGTACGCCGCCTTCATCGGCACGACGGCGGCGGGGTTCCTCCCGCTGTCGTACGAGGCGGCGTTGTTTGTTGAGATCTCCCCCGGTATCGAGATAAACCGCCTGACGGACGTCGCCCTCAAGTCGAACAAGGTGAAGCCGGGGATGCAGATAGTCGAGCGTGTCTACGGCATGCTCGAGATCCATTCGCCTGAGCAGGCGGAAACCAGGGGCGCCGGCGCCGCCATCCTCGAGGCCATCGACCTGAAGGAAACGGATCGGCTCAAGCCGACGATCCTTTCGAGCCAGATCGTCCGTCATATCGACGACCACCAGGCGCAGCTGATCAATCGGATGCGCCATGGCCAGATGATCACGCCGGGTCAAACGCTCTACGTGCTCGAGTGTCTGCCGGCCGCCTATGCGGCTCTGGCCGCCAACGAAGCCGAAAAGGCCTCCGAGATCAATGTCCTGGAGGTACGGGCGTTTGGCGCCGTCGGTCGTGTCTATCTGGGCGGTGAGGAGGCCGACATCGATGTTGGCTGGCGGGCCGCCGTTGCGGCTCTGGAGGAGGTCAAAGGCCGAGTCCAAGAAGTGAAATCTCAGTGAGAACAACGAGAGGAGAAACCAATGGCTGATGCCTTGGGAATGATCGAGACCAGGAGCTATCCGGCCATGGTTGAGGCCGCCGACGCGATGCTGAAGGCGGCCAAGGTCGAGCTGGTCTCATATGAAGAGACGGGTGGCGGCTACGTAACCGCTGTGATCCGAGGCGACGTCGCCGCGGTGAAGGCTGCCGTCGATGCCGGCGTACGTGGCGCGGAACGTGTCGGCGAGGTTGTCACCAGTCACGTCATTGCCCGCCCCCACGGCACCATCGACACGGTGCTCCCACTGGGACGTGTTACCGAATAGGAGTACTGGAGGCAGCGCATGCTGTTAGCACGAGTGGCGGGGACGGTTGTCGCCAGCCGCAAAGAACCGAGTCTTGAAGGGCTGAAGTTCCTGCTGCTGGAGCAGATCGACGTCGACAACAAGCCGACCGGCGGTTACGTGGTCGCTGCCGACGCGGTCGGTGCCGGCGTCGATGAGGTAGTGATGTACGCCGGCGGCAGCTCGGCGCGGCAAACCGAGTACACCCACGAACGTCCGTGCGACGCCGTCGTCATGGCCATCGTCGATTCGTGGGAGGTGGGTGGCGATGAGCGGTTCACCAAATAGCCCGGCATCGGGTAGACCATGAACAGTCTGACGGACACCGACGTCCAGGACATCATCGCCCGCGTGCAGACTCGTCTCGGCGAGGCTCCTTCGACAGATCGCCCGGCCGCATCCCTTGTGGCCAGGGCTGAGTTGGGATCGGAGGTGGAGCTCGGCGACGGGATATTCTCCACCATGGATGAAGCCGTGGCCGCGGCCAAGCGGGCCCAAGAGGTCTACTCGGCGATGGGTCTGTCCACACGGCGGACCATCATCGACTCGATCCGCGAAGCAATGCTGCGCGAGGCCGAGAACCTGGCGATGCTCGCCCACACCGAAACAGGTCTCGGCCGATACGAGGACAAGATTCTCAAGAATCGTTTGGTTACGACCAAGGCGCCGGGCCCCGAAGACTTGGAGCCGGTCGCCGTTACTGGTGATGCCGGTATGGCGGTCGTCGAGTGGGCGCCGGTGGGGCTTGTCGGGTCGATCACCCCGACGACCAACCCAACGTCGACGATCATCAACAACACCATCTCGATCCTGTCGGCCGGCAACGCAGTCGTCTTCAACGTGCACCCGAGCGCCCAGAAAACATCTGCCGAGAACATTCGGCTGCTCAACCGGGCGATCGTCGCCGCCGGAGGCCCGCACGATCTGGTCACCGCGGTCGGAGTTCCGACTCTGGACTCGGCCAAGGAGCTGATGGCGCACCCCGACATCCGCGTGATCCTGGTGACCGGCGGCCCCGGAGTCGTCGAGGAGGCGCTGCGTTCCAACAAGCGGGCGGTCACGGCGGGGCCGGGGAACCCTCCCGTGGTGGTCGACGAGACCGCCGACATCGAGAAGGCGGCCGCCGCCATCATCGCGGGCGCCTCATTCGACAACAACATCATCTGCACCGACGAGAAGGAAGCGATTGTCGTTGAAGCCGTCGCCGATCGCCTGCTGCGGGCGATGGCCGATGCCGGAGCCTACGTGCTGAAGGATTACGAGCTGAAGCGGCTCGAACGAGTGATCTTCCGGGAGATGGGACCGCCGAATAAACCCGGCAAGATCAACCCGGCGTTCATCGGCAAGAACGCGTCGGTGATCCTCAGCGAGATCGGAGTCCAGGTTGGAGACGACGTGCGGCTTGTCGTCGCCGACGTCCCCAATGATCACAACCTTGTTTGGACCGAGCAGATGATGCCGGTGCTTCCGGTAACGCGGGTGGCCAACGTCGACATCGCGATCGATCTGGCTGTCCGGGCGGAGCACCGCTTCCGTCACACCGCCGGGATCCACTCCACCAACGTCGAAACGATCACCAAGATGGCGCGGGCGATGAACTGTTCGATATTCGTCGCCAACGGCTCGTTCTTCTCCGGCCTGGGTCAGGGAGGCGAGGGCTATGCGTCGTTCTCGATCGCCAGCCCGAGCGGAGACGGCATGACCCGGCCCAGAACGTTCTCGCGACCCCGCCGTGTGAGCGTCGTCGGCGCGCTGCGGATCGTGTGACGGATGGCCTTCACCGCCGCGATTGCCCTCCTCGAGTTCGGTTCTATTGCGGCTGGGATCGAGGCAGGCGACGCCATGGTCAAGCGGGCCGCACTCGAGGTCATCAGATCCGGGACGGTGCAGCCCGGTCGTTATCTGGTGCTGATAGGTGGTCAGGTCGGCGACATCGAGGAAGCCCTAGACGCCGCGCTGCGTGTTAGCTCCGAGCACGTCGTAGATCGGATGTTCCTGCCGGACCCTCATCCGCAGCTTCTCGAGGCGCTGACAGGGGTGCGGAAAGTCGGGGAAGGTGAGGCGCTCGGGGTGATCGAGACGTCGTCCGTGGCTACCGTGATCAAGGCCGCCGATGCCGGGCTCAAGGGGGCCGCAGTGACCCTGCGTGAGATATTCATGGCCGATGGCCTTGGCGGAAAGGGATATCTGCTCTTTCGGGGTCCTCTGGTGGAGGTTGAGGCGGCGGTCGAGCTGGGTGCCGAGCGTGCCGGCAGCAACCTCATTGGATCGCGCGTCATAGCTCAACTGCACGATGAAATGGACGAGAACCTGGCAGCCCATGGTCACTTCGGCGTTCGAGTCAAGGGGGCCTAATCCATGCACCTGGGACGCGTCATCGGCACTGTCGTAGCCACCGAACGGACCCCGGATCTCGACGGCGTGAAGTTCTTGATCGTCCAGCCGCTCACCCGCGATCTGAAGGACCGGGGCCGCCCCGTGATCGCGGCGGACGGCGTTGCTATGGCCGGTCCGGGTGAGCTCATCTACTTCGTCGGCTCCCGCGAGGCCGCTCAGGCGATGCCCGAGCCCTTTGTTCCCGTCGATCATGCGGTTGTCGGTATCGTCGACCAGCTGACGGTGGATCCGCTGCCCCGCAAGCGGAAGGCGAAAAAGTGAAGATCGCACGAGTGGCCGGCACGGTGGTGTCCACTTTCAACGCCCCGATATTCGATCACCAGCGGCTGCTGCTGTGCGACTACCTGACACCTGGTGGCGAAGCCACAGGCGACTACGTGATCGCGGTCGACGTGGTGGACGCCGGTGCCGGCGAAACCGTGTTGATCCTCGACGAGGGGACGGGGGCTCGCCAGATCATGGGTGAGGAGGTTGCTCCGATTCGAGCGGTCATCGTGGGGATCATCGACGAGATCGACGCGTAGCGGGTGCCGGGCCAGGGCCGCGCCGGGCGGCGGTCTGCCTGACCTGCTCAAGCGCCGGAAAGCGCCTCGGCCCTGCGGAGCCGATCGCGTCGCACACTGAGCTTCTCCGAGACTATCGGGCGCAAGCGCACTCCGACGATCGCGATAACCAGCACGACAATCTGGGCAAACACGGTCGAAATGTTGAACTGGAGGATCCCAAGCGAGCCGCCGAGCAGGATGCCGGCCGCGACGAGACCGCGCAGAGAACCCTGGCCTCCGAGGATTACCACCAGGAACGAGTTGACCAGAAAGAGCAGCCCAAATTGGGGATTCAGAGTATTGAGCGGCGCCAGCAATGCTCCGGCAAGGCCGGCGAGGCCGCACCCGATGGCGAAAAGAGCTGCTCGTATGACGCCAACGTTGATCCCCATCGTTTCAGCCAGGTCGGGGTTGCGGACGGTGGCTCTGGCGTACAGGCCGAAGCCGGTGCGATTGAGTAGGCCCAACACCACGAAGACCAAGGCCACTGTGGCTGCGACAACGACCAGACGCCACCACGGGATGTTCAGACCGAGTGCCACGAACGAGCCGCCGATGGGATCGTTGACCGTTCTCGGGTTTGCCGTGTATTGCACCTGCACCAGCTGGCGGATGATGACCGACAGCCCGAATGTCGCTAGGAGCGAGTCGAGAGGCCGCTCGTATAGAAACCGCAGGATGCCGCGCTCCATGAGTACACCGAGGACCGCTGCCACCAGCGGCGCCAGCACCATTCCCACGACCACAGAACCCGTCCACTCCTGAAACTGAAAAGCGGTGTAGGCCCCGATCAGCAGAAACTCGCCGTGCACCAGATTGACAACGTTCAGCATGCCGAACGTGAAATGGAGCCCCAGTGCGATCAGCACGAACACCGCCGCCAGCACCACCACGTTGAAGGAGTCGGTCGGCAGCAGGGCGGCGATCGTCACAGCGCAAGCCGTCCTGCCAGGGTTCCATCGTCGTGGAGGGCGTTGACGTCGCCCGACTCCACGATGACGCCGTGCTCGAGGACGTAGGCACGGGTGCCCAGGGCGATGGCCGTGTCGATGTTCTGTTCGACCAACATCACCGAGGCCCGCTCCCTGAGGAGGGCGATGGCCGGGATCAGCTCTTGGACAACGACCGGGGCAACTCCCTCGGTCGGCTCGTCCATCAGGATCAGGGAGGGGTTGACCACCAGCGCTTGGCCGATTCCGAGCATCTTCCTCTCGCCGCCCGACAGCGTTTGCGCTTCCTGTTCGAGCCGTTCTCCGAGGACCGGGAACAATTCGGCGGCCTGGGCGATGCCCTTCTCGACGTTATTGCCCCGTTGGGCAATAACCAGATGTTCACGCACGGTGAGCCCGGGAAATACCGAGCTTTCCTGGGGCACCCACACCATCCCCGCCGCATTGATGCGGTGGCCCTTCCACGAAGTGATGTCCTCATCTCCGAGTAGAACGGTGCCGGTTTTGCGAAGCATCCCCATGAGCGCCTTCAACAGTGTGGTCTTGCCGGCACCGTTGCGCCCCATGAGGCACACAACCTCACCCGCGGGGACTTCGAAGCTGACGTCGCGCAGCACCGTCGTGTCGCCGTAGCCGGCATGGAGGTTGGATACGGTGAGGACGGCGCTCAATTGAGCCTGCCCAGAAACGAAGCCTGCACTTCACTATTGGCCTGCACCTCATCGATGGTGCCGTCCGCCAAAACCTGGCCACGGTGCATGACTGTCACCCGGTCGCTGACCAAGCGGATGAACTCGATGTTGTGCTCGACGACAACGATCGCATCGGTCGCCTGCGTGGCCTGAAGCTGCTTGAGCATCTCGGCGGTATGTCGGCTCTCTGCGCGGGTCATACCCGAGGTCGGTTCGTCGAGCAGCAGCAGTGTCGGCTTGGTCAGCAAGACCATCCCGATCTCGAGCCACTGCTGACGGCCATGGCTGAGCTGGCTGGCATGGCGGTAACGGACGTCGTTCAGTTCGAGCAGCGCCATGATGCGTTCCACGTCTTCGCGGTCCACGGATAGGCGAGTTCGCGGCTTCTTTGGCAGCGCACCCAGCATCAGGTTTTCTTCAACAGTGAGCGCATCGAACACACTCGTCAACTGGAACACGAGCCCCATTCCCTTCCTGGCCCGCACGTGGGCGGGCAGGCGGGAAACGTCGGAACCGTCGAATTGAATGGTTCCGCCATCAGCTTCCAGTTTTCCGTATATGAGGTGGAGCAGTGTGCTTTTGCCTGCCCCGTTCGATCCGATGAGGCCGCGTAACTCGCCGGGTTCGATGCGTAGCGAGACGTCATCGACGGCGGTGAACCCGCCAAAGCTCTTGGTGAGGCCTTCAATGGCAAGGACACTCATACGTCTCGAGCCTTGCTGAGAAAACCGAATATTCCGGACGGGAACACGACGATCACCAGCACCAAGATCACCCCGACCACAACGAGCCAGGTGTCCAACAGGGTGCCCGACAGACTCGCGGTCAGGTGCGGCAGAATGATGGCTCCGATGATGGGTCCGAGCAGCGTTCCTCGCCCACCGAGAACCACCCAGAGCAAGACAAGGGTAGAGGCGCTGACGCCGACGGCAGTCGGCGAAACGATTCCCTCGTGTACGTAGAACAGAGCGCCGGCCATCCCGGCGAGGGCACCCGACAAGACGAAGGTCCGGCGCTTGATGAGCGGCACCTCATATCCGAGCAGGTCGACGCGGTCCTCGTTCTCGCGAATTCCACGAATGATCAAGCCGGAGCGGGTCTGCAGAAACCATTTGAGGCCAACGTAGGTAGCCACCAACAACAACCCGGTCAACGCATAGAATCCGTACCCGCGATGTAGGGAGATGACTCCCGGGATGCCGAGGCGCGACTGCATCAAGATGCCGTTCTGGCCTCCGCTGACGGATCCGCCGGCGTTGGCGAGACGTTCGGCGATGACCGCCACCGCCAGCGTGACGACGGCGAACTCGACACCGCGCAGCGCTCCCTTGCCTGAGAACACGAAGTAGGACAGCGCCACGGCCAGCAACGCCGAAGTTGCCACCGCCGCCACCAGCGCCATCCAGAAGGGCACCGGTAGCACCCATCCGCTGCGAGTCGTCAGCATTCCGACGATGTACCCGCCGCCTCCGAAGAAGGCGGCATGGCCGAACGTGAACATCCCGCCATAGCCCCAGATGAGGTCGACGGACAGGGCGAATATGGCGAACAGGAAGTAGCGCCCGAAACGATCGATCAAAAACCGATCACTGCTGATGATTGGTAGCACGAGGAGGGCAACCAACAGTGCAATCTCGACGAGGCGCCGACCGCGATGACGAGAGCTCTCGGGTGGCCGGAGAACCCGGCCACCCGAGACGTCACTCGTTAAAGGTCGCAAGCTTCTTCCGGGTCCCGGTCCGAGAAGCTGTCAACCAAGACGTATTGCCCGTTCCGGGCCTGGACCAGGTTATGG
>Ga0224512_10003998_pt1 | contig 12696 bp, 9 predicted proteins | sample SF_May12_sed_USG_4_FD_169103 | JGI IMG/M metagenome (GOLD analysis project Ga0224512, IMG submission 169103) | Sediment microbial communities from San Francisco Bay, California, United States - SF_May12_sed_USGS_13 | ecosystem: Environmental > Aquatic > Marine > Sediment | place: USA: California... | reverse complement strand
GAGCCGGAACCGCCGGTCGAGAGCCGCGCCCGGAACGATGTCGCATCACCGGCTCCGCTCCCCGAGGTCGGGGATGCCCTGCAGACCCTGGCGAAGTCGGCGAGCAGAGCGGATCTGGTGCGCTACGCCGGTGCCACCCGTGACTGGAACCCGATCCATTTTGACCATTTTGCAGCCCGGGCGGCAGGTCTTGGAGGTATGGTCGTACACGGATTGCTCATGGCGGCATGGGCAACGCAGGCCGGCACCCGGATGGTCGACCATCCCCTACCACTTTCCGAAGCCCGCTTCCGGTTCCGGACTCCGCTTCGTCCGGGGCAACAGGCTGACGTCACCGGAGTTGTCGAAAGCGACGACCGGGAAACGGTCGGGCTGAAAGTACAGATCATCGCGGATCAGATCGAACGGGTCGGATCCTCGATGATCTTGCGAAGGGCGTAACGCGATGAAGGCACAAAGGGTCGAACCAGATGAAGTAGAAGAACTCGTTGCCCGGGCCCGGGAGGGCAGCAGCGAGGCCTTCGAGAAACTGGTAGATGCTCATCAACATGAGGTGTTTGGTTTGGCCATGCGACTGGTCGTCGACCGCGAACTTGCTGCCGACGTCTCTCAGGAGGCGTTCATCCGGGCGTGGCGGGCCCTGCCCAATTTCCGGGGCGATGCAGCTTTCTCCACCTGGCTGCACCGCATCACGGTCAATGTGGCCTGGACCCTGAACAAGCGGAAGGCTCGCCACGCGGCGTTGCCGCTCGAGGAGTCTCCTGAATTGGCCGATGCTGGACGAGGATCCGACCCGGTGCGCGCCAGTGAGAACACGGAATTGAGGGAGCGGTTGGCCTTGGCTTTGAACAATCTCAACCCCGCGCAGCGGTCGGTGGTGGTTCTCAAAGATGTTTACGGATGGACTCACAACGAGGTAGCCGAGTCGCTGGGGATCACCGTGACCGCCACCAAAGTCCGTCTGCATCGTGCCCACCTCAAGCTGCGCGAGCAGCTACACGAAATCGAGGAGAAGCGGTGAATCCCCGTCTGCAACATGAGTTTGTGAAATGGCGCATCCCGGAACATGTCATGGGTGGCCGTGCGCTCCGAGCGGTCGATCAGAACCACCTGGACGGGTGTCTGCGCTGTCAAGCCGAAGCTGCCAATTACCGGACCATCGCCAGGACCCTGCGGTCGATGCGGGACCCCGACGAAAAGGCCCCCCCGGGGCTCGTCATGAGGGTCATGGCTAATCTCAGCCGGCCACTCACCGAGCCCCATCGCGGACCCGATCGGGTTGTTGTTGTGGCTTCAGTCGTGGTTGTTGCCGCGGCTATGGCATTATTGGGTCGTCACCGGCTGCGGCCGGTCAGTTGATCGGGGTTTTACAGCCGATTTCGCGGGACCGTATACTTGCCCGTCACGTTGGACCCCTTAGGGGTGTAGCTCGAAGTTGGTTAGAGCGCCGGTCTCCAAAACCGGAGGTTGGGGGTTCGAGTCCCTCCACCCCTGCCGAACGATACGAAAAGGTGTTGGCATGAACCGAGAAATGCGCCGCCTCCAGGAGCGCGAAGAGCGTCTACAGAAGAAGCAAGGTAAGCGGCGGCCCCAGAAACGACCGCAAAAGGGTCAAGAGCAGTTGGGCTTCTTCGCTCGGGTCCGCAAGTTCCTCCGGGAGGTCCGGGTTGAGCTGAAGCGGGTGTCGTGGCCGTCGCGCGAACAGATGGTGGCCTTCACGACAGTGACGATCATCACCAGCACCGCGGTCACGCTCTTCGTGTTCGGACTGGATTTCGTTTTCAAAGAAGGGGTTCTCTTACTCCTGGCGAGGAATTGATCGACATGGCCGAAGTGGTTGAGGAACAGCAAGCAGACGAGGTCGTAGCGGAGGAGGAGCCGGTCGAAGAAGCTCCCCGTCCGGTAAGTCCATTCGATCTGCCCGGCGACTGGTATGTGATCCATTCGTATTCCGGCTACGAGAACAAGGTGAAAGCCAACCTCGAGACCCGGACCCGTTCGATGCACATGGAGGACCGCATCTTCGAGGTCGCCATTCCGATGGAAGATGTCGTTGAATTCAAGGGCGGGAAAAAGGTCACGACACCGAAGAAGGTCTTCCCCGGCTACATCCTGGTGAGGATGTACCTCGACGATGACTCCTGGTACGCGGTCCGCAACACACCCGGCGTTACCGGCTTCGTGGGCTCGGGCATCAAGCCGACTCCCCTGGCCCGACGCGAAGTCGAGCGATTCCTGGGGGTTCAGGAAGAGGAAGAAACCAAGAAGGCGCCGCGCTTCAAGCCGGCCTGGGAGATCGGCGAGAACGTGCGGGTCGTGACCGGTCCGTTCGCTGATTTCAACGGGGTCATCGAAGACATGAACGTAGACCAGCAGAAGGTCACCGTGCTGGTCAACATCTTTGGTCGGGACACCCCGGTCGAGCTGGGGTTCGGCGACATACAAAAGCAATAAGAGTTATCAGTCTTCGGTTGTCGGTCGCCAGACCGGCGACTGATGTCCACAATTACTGATGACTGAAAACTGATAACTGAGGACTGAATCATGGGACGAAAACGACTAGCAGCGATACTCAAACTCCAGATTCCGGCCGGCCAGGCCAGCCCGGCGCCGCCGGTTGGTCCGGCGCTCGGCCAGCACGGCGTCAACATCATGGACTTCGTCAAGGCCTACAACGCCGCCACGGAGAGCCAGACCGGCACCATCGTCCCGGTCGAGATTTCGATCTACGAGGATCGAAGCTTCACCTTCATCACCAAGACGCCCCCGGCGGCAGTGCTGCTGCGCCAGGCGGCGCGCCTTGAGAAAGGCTCTCCCGAGCCCCAAAAAGAGAAGGTGGGATCTGTCACGAGCGCCCAGGTCCGGCAGATTGCCGAGACGAAGATGGTCGATTTGAACGCTAACGACATCGAAGGGGCGATGAAGATCATCGCCGGAACCGCCCGTTCGATGGGGATTACGGTGGAGGGTTGAACGCCTAGCGATCAACCGTACTTCGTATTTTTTATCCGGGCACGACCCGGATCGGGAACGAGGTACAAAGTACAAAGTACGGCGGCACGAAGTGCCGCTCTAGGAAATGGGAGGCTACGGGCGAAAGGCCCGAGCCGCTTGAACCACAGGAGGAACCATGCCGAAACACGGCAAGAAGTATCGCGACGGTTTGAAGCGTTTCGACGCCACAGCCGCTTATCCCGCAGCAGAGGCTCTGGAGCTGGTGAAGTCCATGGCCTATGCCAAGTTCGATGAGACGGTCGAAGCCGTCTTCAGGCTCGGCATCGACCCTCGCAAAGCCGATCAGCTGGTGCGGGGCACGGTCAGCTTGCCGCACGGCACCGGCAAGGACGTTCGGGTAGCGGTGTTCGCCCAGGGGGACAAGGTGCGGGAAGCGGAAGCTGCCGGCGCCGACCTCGTCGGTGGCAAAGAGTTGGTTGAGGAGATCCAGGGAGGCAAAGCCCTCGATTTTGAGGTGGCGATCGCCACCCCGGACCTCATGGCCGAGGTTGGCAAGCTGGGTCGTGTGCTCGGCCCCCGTGGCCTGATGCCCAACCCGAAGGCCGGCACCGTCACGTTCGACGTTGGCAAGGCCGTCGAGGAATTCAAAGCCGGGCGTATCGAGTACCGCAACGACCGCTATGGCAACGTGCACGCCCCGGTCGGCAAGGTCTCCTTCACCGATGAGCAACTCAATGAGAACCTGGCGGCGCTGAGCGCCGAAATCGTCCGGGCCCGCCCGTCGTCGTCCAAGGGCCGGTTTGTTCGCAACCTGTCGGTGTCGTCGACGATGGGCCCCGGTGTGCGGGTCGACGTCGGAAAGATGCTGTAGTTCGGGTCGACGGCAAACTTCAAACAGCTTCGTTGGTGGTGTGCCGGCCTCCCTCCGTCGACCCTTTGGGTCGACACCTCCCCCCTTCCTACTCACTTCGTTCGCAGGGGGGAGGGTGACGAGGTAGAACTTGGGGGTCCTCGTTTTCGAGCGAAGGCGCTGCGGCTCCATGACGGGAGCCTGGACTGACGGCGGTGCGAAGGCCGTCCCGCTGCCCCTCTTCAAACGGCGACGACAGGGTAGGGGCTGTCGTATCGCCGGAGTGACACCGGTGCCCGTTAGTGCCTCGGTCTTGGGTGGGGGCGGTTGACAACCACCCTTGGACAAGGACCCCCAAAGCAAAACGTTGAGTTGTCAATCGGAGTGTCGCGCAAAGCGCGCCCGGTGTCTACTGAAATCAGCGTTCAGGTTTCGGTCGGCCGTTCGTCGGCGGGTCGAGTCTTTGCTGGTGGTGAGCCGTCCCTCCTCCTTCGAACCGTTCCGGGCTCGACACCTCCCCCCAGTCCACTGACTTCGTTCGCAGGGGGGAGGCGCCCCCTCCGACTTGGTGTAGTTCGGTCCCGGTTGGTATTGTCTTCTCCACAACTCCAATACCTCGGCCGAAGACCGCCGGTGCCCGTTGGGCTCAAAGGGAAACCCCCGCCTGCGCAGGTTGGACCTCACAAGGGGCCATTCGTCTTCGGCGAGGCCCCGATTTTGATGAGGAGGAGTAATGCCAAGACCTGAGAAGGTCCAGGCAGTTGAAGAGATACGAAGCCGGCTCGACGAAGCGCGAGCCACATTCGTCACCGAGTATCGCGGCTTGACCGTTGGCGAGCAGCAACAACTGCGACGCAGCGTTCAGAAGGCCCAGGGCGAGTACCAGGTTTTCAAGATGTCGCTGGCGCGGCGGGCCGTTGAGGGTTTGTCCCTCGAGGGCTTGCCTGAACTGCTGGTCGGACCGACTGCCCTTGCGTTCGCCAACAAAGACCCGGTGCCGGTTGCCAAGGTCCTTCGGGACTTCGCCAACGACCACGACAAGCTGATCATCAAGGGAGGAATCCTCGGTGGGGCATTGCTGCCACCCGAGCAGATCTCCCGATTGGCCGATATTGAACCGCGGGACGTGTTGCTCTCCAAGGTGGCCGGCGGTTTCAAGGCACCGATGTCGAAACTGGCCGGATTGCTCGGCGCCAAGATGCGCGACGCTGCATCGATGTTTAGTCAACTGCTGGAAAAGAAGGAAGCAGATGCACCCGCGGTGGTAGAAGCCCCCGCTGCGGCTGCCGAACCGGTGATCGAAGAGGTCGCCGAGGTTGATAGCGAAAAGGCTGCGGAAGAGGCTCCTACCGAGGTTGTTGCTGAGGAGGCTGTTGCCCCTGAAGCTGATGCAGGCCCGGATGCTGAGGTTGCCGATGAGCCTGCTCCGAAGAAGAAGGCTGCTGCCGAGGCTGAGGTTGTTGCTGAGGAGGCTGTTGCCCCTGAAGCTGATGTAGCCCCGGATGCTGAGGTTGCCGATGAGCCTGCTCCGAAGAAGAAAGCCGCTCCCAAGGCTAAGGCCGACAAGAGTTCGGCGAAGGCGGATGCTCCAGCAGCACCCGCCGACGGATCCGACGACACCGCCGAGGAGGAATAGACACCATGGCGAAGATGAAGACAGACGAGCTCCTTGCGGTCTTCGAAGAGATGACCGTGCTCGAGCTCAAGGAATTCCTCGATTTGTTCGAGGAGAGGTTCGACGTAACCGCGGCTGCCCCGATGGCCATGGCAATGCCTGCCGCCGCCGGAGCTGCAGCTCCTGTGGAGGAAGAGCAGGACGAATTCGACGTCATGCTCGTCGCTGCGGGCGACAAGAAGATCCAGACCATCAAAGAGGTCCGGTCCCTGACCAGCCTCGGTCTGAAAGAGGCCAAAGACCTGGTCGACAACGCTCCGAGCGCCGTGCTCGAGAATGTTGACAAAGAGACTGCTGAGAAGGCCAAAGCACAACTCGAGGGCGCAGGCGCCTCGGTGGAACTGAAGTAGCTTTGAGAGGAAAGCCCCCGGCCTCGGCCGGGGGCTTTCGTATTTGGCACTTGTTTCTCCGCACCACGCTTCAGGCTCTCCGACCGCGAGGTCTCGCGCAAGGTACGAAGTCAGGGCTTCAACCCTTGACCTGACCGAGCGAAATGGAGTAGGTTCTACATCACAAGCCCCGCAGATGGGCAGGTCTGTTTGCGGACGCAAACCTCTAGTTGTCGCTTGGCTAGTCGCGTGCTATCCTGGCGTTTCGTCGTCTGCAGCCATCCCACGGTCCCTAGGAGTATCACTTGACTTCGCGCGTCGCTGACCGCTTCTCTTTTGGCAAGATCCCCGAAGTACTTCCCCTCCCCGACCTTCTCGCTGTTCAATACGAATCCTTTCAGTGGTTCATTGAAGAAGGTCTCAAAGAGATTTTCGTGGGCATATCGCCGATCGAAGACTTCACGGGCGAACTTGCTTTGGAACTGACCGACCATCGTTTCGGTGACCCACCGAGGACACTCGAGGAATGCAAGGAACGCGACGCTCACTTCTCGCGTCCCCTCTTCGTGACCGCCCGGTTCGTCAATCGCAAGTCCGGTGAGATCAAAGAACAGCAGGTTTTCCTCGGCGATTTCCCGATCATGACGGAAAACGGCGTGTTCATCATCAACGGCACGGAGCGGGTTGTGGTCAGTCAACTGGTTCGCTCACCTGGCGTGTATTTCGATAGCACCCCCGACAAGACCTCTGATCGTGAGATCTTCACGACCAAACTCATCCCCGGTCGGGGAGCCTGGTTGGAATTCGACACCGACAAGCGTGACACGATCGGTGTGCGCGTAGACCGCAAGCGCCGCCAGTACGTCAGCGCTTTTCTGCGGGCGCTCGGTATCGCCGAGACGGACGAAGAGATCCTGGATCTGTTCAACGGTGCCGAATCGATCAAGAACACACTGGCGCGAGACACTGCAGCCGACAAGGAAGAGGCGCTGCTCGACCTGTATCGCAAGTTACGGCCCGGTGAGCCCACCACGGTGGAGTCGGCCCGCGGACTGATTCAGACTCTCTTCAAGAATCCCAAGCGGTACGACCTGACCCGGGTTGGTCGCTACAAGATGAATCAGAAGTTCGGTTGGCCGATCCCGACGGACTACGACCCGGAGGAGCAGGGTCTCCTCACCGACGACGACATCCTGGACTCGATTCGGTATCTGGTGCACTTGCACGCGGGCCAGAAGACGTTCCTCACATCGGCTGGAACCGAAGTGCCCGTTCAGACGGACGATATCGATCACTTCGGTAACCGGCGCATCCGGACCGTTGGCGAACTGATCCAGAATCAGGTGCGGGTGGGTTTGACCCGTCTCGAGCGGGTGGTGCGCGAGCGCATGACCACTCAGGATCCCGAGTCGATCACCCCGCAGAGCTTGATCAACATCCGGCCGGTGGTTTCCGCCATCAATGAGTTCTTCGGCTCGAGCCAGCTCAGCCAGTTCATGGATCAACCCAACCCGCTCGCCGGCCTGACTCACCGTCGTCGTCTCTCGGCTCTCGGCCCCGGCGGGCTGTCCCGGGAACGGGCCGGTTTCGAGGTACGGGACGTTCACCCTTCGCACTACGGTCGCATGTGTCCGATCGAAACCCCGGAAGGCCCCAACATCGGTCTGATCGGGTCGCTGGCGACCTTCGCCCGGGTCAACCGGTACGGGTTCATTGAGACTCCGTACCGCAAGGTCGAAAAGGGCACCGTTACCACCAAGATCGACTTTCTGACCGCCAGCGAAGAAGAGCGGTTCGTGATCGCCCAGGCCAACGCTCCCTTGAAGGAGGACGGTTCGTTCCTCAACGACCGGGTGTTGGTGCGCAAGGCCGGCGGCGGCGGCGAGATCGACCAGGTGCCGCCCAAAGAAGTCGACTACATGGATGTCTCGCCGAAGCAGATCGTCTCGGTCGCCACGGCGCTGATTCCGTTTCTCGAGCACGACGACGCCAACCGGGCCCTCATGGGTTCCAACATGCAGCGTCAGGCCGTACCACTCCTGCGCGCCGAGGCGCCACTGGTCGGGACGGGCGTCGAAGCCCGGGCCGCGAAGGACTCCGGTGACATGGTGATCAGCACCGTTGCCGGTGAGGTCGTGGACCTTGACGGAAGCAGCATCGTCATCAAGGAGACGGGCACCAACGCCAAGCACACCTTCGCCGTGTTGAAGTTCGTCCGCTCCAACCAGGGCACCTGCATGAATCAGAAAGCGTTGGTGAGGGTTGGCGACAAGGTCAAAGTAGGAGACGTACTGGCCGACGGGCACAGCACCGATCAAGGAGAGCTGGCCCTGGGCCGCAACTTGCTGGTCGCGTTCATGCCCTGGGAAGGCCATAACTACGAGGACGCCATCATCATTTCCGAGCGTCTCGTCAAAGATGACGTGCTGACCTCGATCCATATCGAGGAGCATGAGATCGAGGCCCGGGACACCAAACTCGGAGCGGAAGAAATCACCCGCGACATCCCGAATGTTGCCGAGGAGGTGCTCCACGACCTCGACGAAAACGGCATCATCCGCATTGGAGCGGAAGTCGGCCCGGGTGACTATCTGGTAGGCAAGGTTACCCCGAAAGGGGAGACCGAGCTGACGCCGGAAGAGCGCCTCCTGCGCGCCATCTTCGGAGAAAAGGCCCGCGAAGTCCGTGACACTTCTCTCAAGGTTCCGCACGGTGAAGCCGGCAAGGTCACCGATGTCAAAGTGTTGCGCCGGTCAGAGGGCTACGACCTCAAGCCGGGTGTCAACGAACTCGTCCGGGTCCATGTCGCCCAACAGCGAAAGATTTCCGAAGGCGACAAACTGGCCGGACGCCACGGCAACAAGGGTGTGATCGCCAAGATCTTGCCTGAAGAAGATATGCCATTCATGGAGGACGGGACCGCGGTCGACATCATCCTCTCTCCGTTAGGCGTGCCTTCCCGCATGAACCTCGGTCAGGTCCTGGAAACCCACCTCGGTTGGGCGGCCGGACAGGGGTGGGCTCCGTTCGAGTCCGACAGCCCTGCGGCAGTCGGGGCCAAGCCCTGGACGCGGGTGGCCACCCCGGTGTTCGACGGCGCCCGGGAGGGTGAGATCGCCGACGTGCTCGCCAACAGCCTCCCCAACCGGGATGGCCAGCGACTCGTCGATGAGACGGGCAAGGCATATCTCTACGACGGGCGCAACGGCTACCAGTTCGACACGCCCATCACGATCGGGCAGATCTACATTTTGAAACTGGTCCACCTGGTGGACGACAAGATCCATGCCAGGTCCACCGGTCCTTACTCGATGATCACCCAGCAGCCGCTCGGTGGAAAGGCTCAGTTCGGTGGCCAGCGCTTCGGGGAAATGGAAGTCTGGGCTCTCGAGGCGTACGGCGCCGCCTATGCCTTGCAGGAGCTGCTGACGATCAAGTCCGACGATGTTGCCGGCCGCGTGAAGGTCTACGAAGCCATCGTCAAGGGCGAGAACATCCCCGAGCCCGGCATTCCCGAATCGTTCAAGGTGCTGGTCAAGGAAATGCAGAGCCTTTGCCTCAACGTCGAGATGCTCTCGGCCGGTGAGGAGATTGAACTGCGGGAGCTCGATGAGGATGTGTTCCGTACGGCGGAATCCCTCGGCATCGACCTCTCCCGGCCCGAGCGCCGCGAATCGGAAATTGACGCATAACCACTAGAAACAACGGCCCTAGGAGCCCGCTGATCAAATCAGCAGACTCCTACCACTGGAAGGAGCGCCGTGCATCAGCTCTTCGATGAACTGAAGATCAGCCTCGCCACATCCGATCAGATTCGTGCCTGGTCGTACGGTGAGGTGAAGAAGCCCGAGACCATCAACTACCGGACGCTGAAGCCGGAGAAGGACGGTCTGTTCGACGAGCGCATCTTCGGTCCGCAGAAAGACTGGGAGTGCTATTGCGGGAAGTACAAGCGGATTCGCTATCGCGGCATCGTTTGTGAGCGTTGCGGCGTAGAGGTAACCCGCGCCAAGGTCCGGCGTGAGCGCATGGGCCATATCGAGCTGGCCGCCCCGGTTACCCACATCTGGTTCTTCAAAGGCGTTCCAAGCCGTCTCGGGTATCTGCTCGACATGTCGCCGAAAGAACTCGAAAAGGTCATCTACTTCGCGGCGTACCTCGTCACACACGTCGATGAAGACAAGCGTCAGAAAGAACTGCCCGAACTCGAAGAGAATCTGCACGCGGAGATCCAGGTCATTCGCGAAGAGTTCAGTGAATGGAAATCGGGTCGCTTGGAGCGCCTCGAGCAAGAGCTCACCCAGATGGAAGAGGGTGGTGCGAAAGCCCAGGAAATCTCCGCCCGGCGGCGCGAAGTCGAGAAGGAGATCCGGGAGCGTGAGGACCGGGCAGAGCGCGAAGCCGACCTCGTCGAGGAGGCTTTCGATACGTTCCGGACGATGGCCCCCAAGAAGCTGATCGAGTCGGAACCCCTGTGGCGCCAGATCGTTGACCGCTACGACGGCTTCTACTCGGGCGGCATGGGTGCTGAGTCGATCAAGGATCTGCTCATCCGCCTGGACCTGGACGCGGAGATGGAGCGTCTCCAGGAAGACCTCAGCGCCAATTCGGCTCAGAAGCGGCAGCGGGCCACACAACGGCTCAAGGTCGTCAAACCGTTCTGGGAGGGCAACAACTCACCCCAGGCGATGATTCTGGAGACCGTGCCGGTCATCCCGCCGGAATTGCGTCCCATGGTGCAGCTCGACGGTGGCCGCTTTGCCACCTCCGATCTGAACGATCTCTACCGACGGGTCATCAACCGCAACAACCGCCTCAAGCGACTCCTCGATCTTGGAGCACCCGAGATCATCGTCAACAACGAGAAGCGGATGCTGCAGGAAGCAGTCGACGCGCTGTTCGACAACGGCCGACGTGGCCGGGCGGTGACGGGACCGGGCAACCGGGCTTTGAAGTCCCTCTCCGACATGCTGAAGGGCAAGCAGGGGCGATTCCGCCAGAACTTGCTCGGCAAGCGGGTCGACTACTCCGGCCGTTCGGTGATCGTCGTCGGGCCGCAACTGAAGCTGTATCAGTGCGGTCTGCCCAAGGTGATGGCTCTCGAACTGTTCAAGCCCTTCGTGATGAAGCGTCTGGTCGACAAGGACGTGGCCCAGAACATCAAATCGGCCAAGCGTATGGTCGAGCGACAACGTCCGCAGGTGTGGGACATCCTGGCCGACGTCATCCAGGAGCATGCCGTGCTGCTCAACCGGGCACCCACATTGCACCGTCTGGGCATCCAGGCCTTCGAGCCGGTCCTGGTCGAAGGCAAGGCGATTCAGATCCACCCGCTGGTTTGCGAGGCTTTCAACGCAGACTTCGACGGGGATCAGATGGCCGTGCACCTTCCCTTGTCGGCGGAAGCCCAGGCCGAAGCGCGCGTCCTCATGCTGTCGGCGAACAACGTGTTGTCGCCGGCCAGCGGCCGCCCGATCGTCACGCCGAGCCAGGACATGGTCATCGGTGTGTACTACCTGTCTGAACTGGTAGAGGACGCCAAGGGCGCAGGACGGTATTTCTCCGATGTCGAGGAGGCCTTCATGGCCTACGAAGCCGGAGACCTTGCACTCCATGCACCGGTGAAGATCCGGGTAGGCGACCTGGCCGGATCGGCAGAGATGCACGAGAAACTGGCCCGCTCACTGAAAGGCCTGATTACCGAGGAACTCGTCGACGGTACCAAACCGTTCGAAACTACGGTCGGTCGGGCTCTGCTCAACCAGGCATTCCCCAGCGACTTTCCCTACGTTGATGCTGTCATCTTCAAATCGGATGTGCGTCGCCTCATCGAGGAGGTTATCGAGCGTTACAACAAGGCCGATGTTCAGTCGATGCTCGACTCCATCAAGACCCTGGGCTTCCATTACGCCACCCGGGCCGGGTTGACCATCGGGTTGGATGATGTGAAGACACCGGCGAACAAGGCTGAGATCCTCGAGGAATTCGAAGCCCGGGCCGACAAGGTTCAGGATCAGTACCAAAAAGGCATCATCACCGATGATGAGCGCCGCCAGGAGCTGATCGAGATCTGGACCGAGGCCACCGATCGGGTGAAGGATGCCATGGAGTTGACCCTCAAGGCAGAGAAGTTCAACCCCATTGACATGATGATCCGGTCCGGGGCCCGCGGGAACATCATGCAAGCGCGACAGATTGCCGGAATGCGTGGCCTGGTCGCTAACCCGAAGGGTGACATCATTCCCCGGCCGATCATCTCGAACTTCCGTGAGGGATTGTCGGTGCTCGAGTATTTCATCTCGACGCACGGTGCCCGCAAAGGCTTGGCCGACACGGCGCTCCGGACCGCAGACTCCGGTTACCTGACGCGGCGTCTGGTCGACGTGAGCCAGGAAGTGATCATCAAGGAGCATGACTGCGAAACGGATCGCGGCATTCGCCTCACCGTCCGCAAGAACGGCAAGAGCATCCGCAACCTGCGGAGCCGGGTGTTTGGCCGGGTGCTGGCCGACGACGTCAAGATCGAGCGGAAGCTGGTCGAGACCTACGAAGGTCAGAAACTCCGGGCCGGGACCCTGGTCCGCCGATCGGAACTGCAGGCGCTGGAGCAAGCCGAGGGCGTCGACACCGTCCGGGTGCGTTCGGTGCTGACCTGCGATGCGCCCATCGGGGTGTGTGCCACGTGCTACGGGTTGAGCCTGGCGACCGGCAAGCCGGTCGAGATGGGCGAGGCGGTCGGCATCATGGCAGCCCAGTCCATTGGTGAGCCGGGCACGCAGCTGACGATGCGTACCTTCCATACGGGCGGCGTGGCGGGCGAGGACATCACCCACGGTCTGCCCCGGGTGGTTGAGCTCTTTGAAGCCCGGGCCCCCAAGGGGAAGGCC
>Ga0224512_10003997_pt1 | contig 12697 bp, 14 predicted proteins | sample SF_May12_sed_USG_4_FD_169103 | JGI IMG/M metagenome (GOLD analysis project Ga0224512, IMG submission 169103) | Sediment microbial communities from San Francisco Bay, California, United States - SF_May12_sed_USGS_13 | ecosystem: Environmental > Aquatic > Marine > Sediment | place: USA... | reverse complement strand
GCCGATACCGTCCGTCAGGCAGCCATTTTCGGCGGTGGCTGGTTTCTTCGTGTCTTGCCGTCCTTGTCGCGGCACCGCATTTCGTGCTTTAAGCGCCGTCAAGCTGGGGCAGCCCGCCCACGACCAAACGAGAGGAACTTTCTATGGCAGATTTCAGAACGACCGCCGCGGCTCTGGCGGGAGCCGGATTCATTGCGGCGGTTAGCCTGCTCGCGCTGACCACCGAGCCACCCGCGGCCGGGGCGCAGACCGGCACGGAAGCCACGGCCGAAGATATCGTGGTCGCCAGGGTTGACGGCGAGGCCGTCTATCTCCGCGATTTGATGGTCGCGTACGGCCAGCTCCCCCCGCAGGCGCAACAGATGGGTATGGAGACCATTTACCCGTTTCTGCTTGACCGGGTGATCGACGAAAAGCTTCTGGGTATCGCGGCGGCCAAGGCGATCCCGCCGGACGATGCGGAAGTGAAAGAGCAGATGGACCGGCTGCGCGAACGCGTGACGATGCAGGTCTATTTCAGCCGCCAGCTCGATGAGAAGGTGACGGAGGAACGCATTCGTGAAGGCTACGGCCAGTTTCTCAAGGACAACCCGCCGACCGAGGAGCTGCATGCCCGGCACATCCTGCTGGAGACAGAGGAGAAGGCCAAGGCGGTCCTGAGCGAAATCCAGGGCGGCAAGGACTTCGGCGACGCCGCCAAGGAACACTCCACCGGGCCGAGCGGGCCGAACGGCGGCGACCTCGGTTATTTTGCCGCCGACGCGATGGTCAAGCCGTTCTCGGACGCCGCCTTTGCGATGCAGGCTGGACAGGTCTCGTCGGCGCCGGTGCAGACCGAGTTCGGCTGGCATCTGATCAAGGTCGAGGACCGGCGCGAAACGCCGCAGCCGGCTTTCGAGGAGATGCGCGAGCAGATCTCGCAGGAACTGTCGCAAACGGTCGCGGCGGAGATTCTCGACGATCTGCGCGGCGCGGCAACGATCGAGAAATTCGACCTCGAGGGTAACCCGGCTCCGGAGGAGGAGCCGGCGCCGCAATAGGCGCCGATGTCCGGCGTCTCGCCCTTCGCGCCACGAAGTTTCCCGGCCCTTCCCCCGGTCGCCGGCGTCCGACTCGCGGGCGCCGCGACCGGCCTGAAGAAAGTCGCCGGCGCCTTCGACCTGATGCTGGCCGACCTCGCGCCCGGCACCGCCGTGGCCGGCGTCTTGACCCGTTCGCGTTGCCCCTCGGCGCCGGTCGACTGGTGCCGCAAGATCCTCGCGCAGGGGCGCGCCCGCGGCCTGGTGGTCAACTCGGGTAACGCCAACGCCTTCACCGGTACCGCGGGAGACAGGACGGCCGCGCGAACGGCGGAGGCGGCGGCGCGGCTGATTGGCGCCAGGCCGGATGAGATCTTCGTCGCCTCTACCGGCGTGATCGGCAATATCCTGCCCGACGACGCGATTCCGCTGCGTCTGCCCGCGCTGGCCGCTGGCCTGTCTGCAGATGCCTGGCCCGACGCCGCGCGGGCGATCATGACCACCGACACCTTTCCCAAGGGCGCGGTCCGTACTGCGCGGATCGGCGACGCGCAAGTCACCGTCGCGGGCATCGCCAAGGGATCCGGCATGATTGCGCCCGACATGGCGACCATGCTGTCCTTTGTCTTCACCGACGCCAAGATCCCGGCCGACGTGCTGCAGGCGGTGCTCAGGCGCGGCGCCGACCGCTCGTTCAACAGCATCACCGTCGACAGCGACACCTCGACCAGCGATACGCTGCTGCTGTTCGCGACCGGCCAGGCGATACATCCGAACGTCACGGCGGCCAGCAGCCCGCTTCTGCGCGATTTCCGGCGCGCCGTCGAGGAGGCGCTGGAAGATCTCGCGACCCAGGTGGTCAAGGACGGTGAGGGTGCGTCCAAGTTCATCACCATCGATGTTACCGGGGCGGCTTCGGCCCGGGCGGCGCGGCGCATCGGACTGTCCATCGCCAATTCGCCGCTGGTCAAGACGGCCGTTGCCGGCGAGGACGCCAACTGGGGCCGCATCGTCATGGCGGTCGGCAAGGCCGGCGAGAAGGCCGACCGCGACCGTCTGTCGATCGCCATGGGCGGGGTCCAGATCACCCGCAACGGCAAGCTTCTGCGCGACTACGACGAGGCGCCGGTGGCCGGACACCTGAAGGGCCGCACGATCGACATCGCCGTCGATATCGGCATCGGCCGCGGCCGCGCCCGCGTCTGGACCTGCGATCTGACCCATGACTACATCGCCATCAACGCCGACTACCGCAGCTAGGGAAAACCCGTGAGTCGGCGCAACAAAGCCGCTCCGCCGCGCAGCCCGATGGCGCAGCTGCCGCTGCGGACCGCACGCCTCATCCTGCGGCCATACGGGCAGAGCGACGCGCCGTACATCGTCGCGCTGCTGGATGACCCGGTCATGGCCGATTTCCTGATGGTGACACCGCAGCCCTTCGTCGAGTTCGATGCGCGTCAGCTGGTCAAGGCGGCGTGGCGCCGGCTGACCACGGGACGCGGCTTCGACCTGATGATCACCGCCAAGGACGGCGGCGCCCCGGTGGGCGGGGTGGGCGTCGGCCTGCACGACGACGGAACGCGGGCCGAATTGGGGTTCTGGATCGGCCGCGATCACTGGGGCCATGGCTACGCCACCGAGGCGGCATCGTGCATGGTCGACTTCGCGCGGGACGCGCTGGGAGTCGACCGGATCACCGCCACAGCGGCGGAAGGAAACGCGGCCTCGTGCCGGGTGCTGGACAAGCTCGGCTTCGTTGCGACCGGGCGCGGCGAACGGACGGTGTCGTCCACCGGCGAGAACCGCCCGGTCATCCTGTACGAGCTGGTTGCGAGTGGCGGGCCATGACCGGCCGGGCGAAGCCGATCCTGCTGGTCGTGGCGGTGGCGTTGGTCGACATCGACGGGCGGGTGCTGATCACCCGTCGGCCCGCGGGCAAACATATGGCCGGCCTGTGGGAGTTCCCCGGCGGCAAGATCCATGACGGCGAGACGCCGGAAGCGGCGCTGATCCGCGAGATGAAGGAGGAGCTGGCGATCGACACGGCGGAGAGTTGCCTTGCGCCGCTGACCTTCGCGAGCCACGAATACGAGGAGTTCCACCTGCTGATGCCGCTCTATGTCTGCCGCAAATGGAAAGGCACGGTCACGCCGCTGGAAGGCCAGGAGCTGAAATGGGTGCGCCCCAACGCCCTGCGCGACCACCCGATGCCGCCGGCGGACACGCCGCTGGTCGCGATCCTCAGGGACTGGCTTTAGGCATTCTTGGTATCGGTCTCCGAGTCGGCCAGCGTCCGGTAGCAGAGAGCGAGAACGATCCCGGCCATGGCAAACAGCAGGCCGTTCAGGGCCCGGTCCAGCTCATCGCGCATCCACCACAGCCAGTCGCGGTCAATCCATGGAACATATGGCGGGTCCAGGACCGCGCCGGTCAGCCATAGGGGCAAGAGCACCAGCACAATGGTGGCGAGAAGGCGCCAACCGTTGCTCCTGCCGAGCGACCACACGCTCCTGAAGTCGACTGCCTGGCCCAGGGCGACGGCCGGCAGTATTAGGGCGAGCCGGCCCGGTACGAACGCTGCAGCAACGGAAACGCCGAAGACCATCAGCAGTTTGGGATCCAAGAGCCTGTCCGCTGCCTCTTCCGGGATTATTTCGAACGGCGCTTCTGCGACGATCATCATCGCCGGACGCGCGCCGAACGGTAACCCGAGAAGCATGATTGCAACGACCCAGAGCGCGCCGAGCGCCACAAGTACCAGCGCGGATTGTCCGACTGCGCGCGCCAGGGGCCCGCGGTCGGACCAGCCCGCGACGGCCGGTCGCCCCGCAGCGGCACGCTCCCAAAGCACCATGATGAGGGCTGCGAGGACCAACCAGCCGGACAGGGCGAAGACGCCGGAAACCGCGAAAGAGAACAGGCTGACCGCGTGACCGTCCGGACCGGCTCCGGGGGCGACGGAACTTACGGTGTACGACAGCAACGACGCGGCGCCGAGTGCGGCGTGCAGCCACAGTGTAGCCAGAACCATCGTCAACAGAGTGGCCTGCGGCCATCGCAGCAAGAATCGCCAGCTGTCGAAAGCGGTTCCCCAGACCCGAAGCTTCGTCCGGTCGCTCATTCGCTGCTTGTCCCGCCGTCAATCAAAAACCGTCAACTCACCCAGACGTTCGGCAATACGGAAGATTTTCGGCGATGTGTCACCGATTCACCTCCTCCCGCAAAGTGCGGCGATTGTCGCCCATGCCGGGTTAAGCAACGGTGACCGGCACTTGCAAACCCGGCGTTAATTCCCTCGCGGCGCGCTGTAATGCAGGTAGACGAGCCCCAGGGCGGCGGCCATCGCCAGCTCGCGGACGACGTCGATGGCCGCGCTCATTGCCGCGTCGAGGAAAGCGGGCGGCGCCGGCGCCGTGCCCTCCGCCGGCACCCCGGACACCATTCCACTGATTATAAAGAACGGGAACCACACCACGATCACGATGCCGGCGATCCGCCAACCCGCGCCGCCGGACATGCGCCAGGACCGGACATAGCCGTCGTCGTCCCCACACGCGGCCGCCGGCAAGGACAGCCCGGCCCGGCCATACAGGTAAAAGCCGGGCGCCAGTGCCACCAGGAAGAACATCAGGGCCAGCCGCGCCAACTCCGGATCCGGCGCGCCGCCGCTTTCCACCGCCATGACGCTGGCAACCATGGACGGTATCTGCGACGCGAACAGCATGAGTTCCAGCAGCAGGGTGCGGATCATGAAGGCCACATACCACCACCGGGCCGGCCGGTTCGCCAGTTCGGGCCGCTGAGCCGAGAGGATCCGCCGGTACCAGGGCACCAGCAACAGGGCCGCGGGAATCGGAAATACCGCCACATGCAGCATCTGCCAGCCGATGAGATGAAATCCCGCCGGCGCGACGATGCCGGTCAGCCGGTGCATTGCCAGCAGGATCAGGAACGGCAGAACCGCGTTGCGCAGGGCGGCGCCCGAATTCTCGATCAGGATTCGCCAGGTCAGCAGGACGATGCCCCAGCGCGGAAGGTCCGGCTCCGGTGTCATCTGCGTCGGAATATCGTTAAGCGGCGCCGCTGCGTGCCTTGCGTGGCGCGGCCCGGCCCCGGGCCCCGCCGAGCGCGGCGTAGGCGGAGGACAGCGCGCCGCCGGCAACCAGCACGTAGAGCGTCAACAGGATGGCGCGCAGGGCGGCCTGCGCCAAGGCGGGCATGGTGTCCGGCAGAAACGCCAGGGCGACGATCACCGGGAGCACGGAGAGATAGAGCACCAGGAACAGCCTGATGCTGTTGCCGCCGCCAAGGCGCCAGACCCGGTTGGCAGTGTCCAGCAGCGCGATGGTCTGCCGCCCGGCCTCGGCAATCGCCACCAGGACCAGGGCGGCGCGGGTCAGCAGCAGCCCGCCGGGAAACACCAGCACCGCCACGCCGGCAACCGGCAGCAGAACGTCGCGGCTTACCGCACCCTGCCGTGACAGGACCAGAAGATTCCCGCCGAGTTCCGGCAGCAGCAAGGGAATGAAGAGAAAGCCGACCAGCGGAAAATGCAGCATGGCCAGCACCTCGGCCCGGCCGAGCCGCAGCGCCGAGGTCCCCTTGCGCAGCTTCGCGCCCGGCAGCGCGCTGCGTTGCCAGGCCACCAGGGCCAGCACCAGAAGGGCAAAATTCAGAATCGCCGCCACCATCGCCCAGAAAGCCGCGCCCGGATCAAGACCGCCTGCCTTCGCATCATCGAACGCGGCGGCGACGCCGAAGACCGCAAGCGCGGGAATCCAGCCGGTGCGCAGGGCATAGCGGGGCCGCACGGCGACCAGCCGCCACGCCCTGGCGACGGTTGCGGCGACCGGCAATGTCGGGTTCAGGGTCATGCGGTGACTCCGGCGGCCTCCTTCTTTGTCCGGTCACGCGCGGGGGCGTTGTCGAGCCCCAGCGAGAACAGCGAGAGTACCGTGCCCGTCGCCAGAATGAACAGCACAAATCCAAGGCTGGCAAGAAAAGCCAGCGGATAGAACGGCCAGGACCCCGCTGCCGTGCGTGTGGCCTCGGTCAGCCCCATCACAGCCAGTTGCAGCGGTGCCATGACGATCAGCGACGCCGCCGCCATCCGCACGCCGTTGCCCGTGCTGGCCGACCAGGCGCGGCCGAATCCGGCATGTTTCCCGGTCGCGGTGGCCGGCAGCACCAGCGACAGCCGGATCGTGAAATAGACCGCGACGATGATGGCGAGGGGCATTCCAAGCCGCCCGATCAGCGTCAACACCTCGCCCTGCCCGCCGAGCGCCATGCCCGTGCCGCCGCTTGCGAACATCATCGCTCCCTGGGCCACGAGCATGGCGAGGAACGACGCCAGGACGATCGCCATGTCGACAAGGGCCATCAGAATCAGGAACACGATGCTGATCAGCATCCACGATCCAAGGTAGCGCAACTCTGGCAGCCCCGCCCTCATGGCGAGCAGCCGGCCCGAGGTCTCCTGTCCCAGCATCACCAGCCGATGCCACACGACGAGGGTCATGGCCGCAACGGCGGACTGGATCAGCAGGTTCGCCACCGCCTTGCCCAGCATCGGGCCGACACTGGCGCGCGCCGTTGCCGGGTCGGCCATGTCCGGCACCGGGTCGAAGGCTCCGAAAACAAGATTCAGCACGAACAGGGCCAACAGCGGCAGCCATCCGACGCGGGCAAGGTCGCGCGGATGGGCCGCAAGGAAGCGACAGGTTTCAAGTACCGTCCGCCAGACCGGCAGTTTAACCGTGTCCGATGGGCCATCGGGAGGGATTTGCGTCATGACCCGTATCTTCGCCACCCCGCGTTGAGTTTCGCTTAATGTCGCGTGCAGTGGCACATCAGGCGGGTGCCGCGACAAGCTCCGTTTCGGCGGCACGCACCTCCAGGACATCCTCGATCCCGCCCAGCGCCGCGTAGCAGATGGTCAGCGCCGCCGCTTCCACAACCAGGTTGACCATGAACAGGACATTTCCGGTCAGGTTTGCGCCCACCAGCATGGCGACGGCGCCGTTTTCCAGCGCGACCGTCGCCACGCCGGCGGTGATTTGCGAAAGCAGCGCCACGGGAATGCCGGCCAGCACGACGATCGCCATCAGCTTCAGGCCATAGCCGGCGCTCATGCCCCAGGCTTCCCCGAGGGTCAGCTTGCGGTCCATGGCGCGTGGCGGCAGCAGGAAGTACAGGCGGCCGGTCACATAGGCGGTGGCAAGCGTCGTCGCGACAAGCATTACGTCCAGCGTTACGCCAACCGCCACCTCCCCAGCGAGGCCGGCCACCGTTTCGGCCACCATCATGACCGCCATGTTGCCCAGGAAGACCATCAGGCCCAGCACCAGCAGGGCGACCAGCATGCGGCCCTCGCGCCGGCCAAACCGCATCTTCGCATGTTCGGACCCCAAAAGGATTCGCCGCTGCCAGGCCACCAGAACGACGGGGATCAGCAGAATCATGGCCGAAAGCTCACCAAGCGCGGCCAGCGCCAGTTCGTCGGCCGCGGCCACGATATCTTCCGGGGGCGGATCGAAGCCGGACAGGGCGAAATGGACCCCGGTGAGGCACAGCGCCGGAAGCAGGATCAGCTTCAAGGCCATTCCTGTGTTCCGGAATGTAAAACGATAGCCCTCCAGCACCGCCGCCAGGACTCGCAGCCGCGGACCGTCGACCGGCGCCGGTTTGATCCCCTCCAGCATGGCGGAATTCTAGGCCAGCAATGGTTTCCCGACTGTAAACGGCGCGGCGGCGCATAGCGGCGTATTAGGCGTGCCCGTTTCCCTCTCCCGGCTCGCTCTCCCCCGCCTTCAGGGCGTCGGCGAGCCGCGCGGTGGCGCTGCCCCGCTGCGCCGGCCCCTGCTGGGAGGGATCCGGCGCCCAGCCTGTCAGCCAGACGACCTGGAAGGTCGCCGGGATGCGGCCGTCGCTCCCTGCATGGCGCTGCCGATAGATCTCGGCGGCGCGCATGATGACTGCGCGGCGGGTAAAATGGCGGGGTGCGTCGGTCATCGCGGCGGTCTCGCCCATGCCGCGCAGATCGGCCATCAGCCGGAACATATTCTCGTAGCGCACCCCGATAGGGTCGGCGTCGGCCACCGGCAGCGCGAAACCGGCCCGTTGCAGCAACGCGCCGGCGTCCCGCAGATCGACGAAGGGGGCGACCCGCGGGCTGGCGCCGCCGGTGACTTCCAGTTCCGCTTCGAGCAGCGCGGCGCGCAACTCGCCGAGTGTACCACCGCCGGGCAGCGCCGCCAGAAAGAGCCCGTCGGGCTTCAGCACGCGGCGGATCTGCAACAGCGCTCCGGGCAAATCGTTGACCCAGTGCAGCGAGAGGACGCTGACGACAAGGTCGAACACACTCTTGCGGAACGGCAGCGCGTCCGCATCCGCGGCCACTGCCAGCCCCCCGGCGTGTTGCGCCATGGCCGGCGCCGGGTCGCACTGGATCAGTGTCTCGATGCCGCCCCGGCGGCCGACGATCTGTCCGAATTCGCCGCCATGGCAGCCGATATCAAGGGCCAGCGGAAAGTTGCGTTTGATGTCGGGCAGACGGTCGGCCAGCCGCTCGGCCACCTCGCGAAACAGAAAATCATGGTCCGCCAGCCCCGGCGCGGCGCGCTCGCGGTGGGCGCGCACGAGGCGCGGCTCGAATATCGGCAACGGGGAAAGGGGATTGCTCATGACAGCGTATATATGGGCCGTCCCGCCGCGTGCGGCCAAGCATAAAGCGTACGCGTGCAGTGCCGGTGCGTGTGCGCTAATGTCGGGACAGGAGGAACAGGGAGCTCCCCCGATATGGCCGCGAACACCGGTCTGTCCCGACCACGGGGTGCACGGCCCGTGCGACTGTTGCGCCCTTTGCAGCGATTGCTGGACTCGATGCTGCCGCCGCGCTGCATCAACTGCCGCGCGCTGGTGGACCGCGAGGCCGCGCTCTGCGCTGATTGCTGGCCGCTGGTCGATTTCCTGTCGCCGCCGGTCTGCCTGTGCTGCGGCTTTCCCTTCGAATACGACCCGGGACCGTCCGATACGCTGTGCGCCGCCTGCACCGCCCGCAGGCCGGTGTTCGAGCGAGCCCGCGCGGTGCTGGTCTACGGTGAGCTGAGTCGCCGCCTGGTCCTCGACTTCAAGCACGGCGACCGGACCTGGCCGGCACCCGCCTTCGGCCGCTGGCTGGCCCGGGCCGGCGCGGAACTGGTGGCCGAGGCCGACTTCGCGGTGCCGGTCCCGCTGCATCGCAGCCGCCTGTATGCGCGGCGTTACAACCAGGCCGCCATGATGGCGCTGGCGCTGGGACGCGAGACCGGGCTCGCCGTACAGCCCGACCTGCTGACCCGCCGCCGTCCGACCCCGTCGCAGGGACGCCTGTCGCCATCGGCGCGGCGGCGCAACGTGCGTGGCGCCTTCGCCGTGCGGCCGGGATGCGCGGCGAGCACCGAGGCGCGGCGTATCCTGCTGATCGACGACGTGCTGACCACCGGCGCCACGGCGGAGGAATGCGCCCGCACGCTACTGCGCGCCGGCGCGGCGGCGGTCGATGTCCTCACGCTGGCCCGCGTCGTGCGCCCGAGGGCGGAATCGTGATGGTCACTTGGCGAATTCGCGAAGCTGCCCTATCTATGTGCCGCGTCACGGAAATTTGGAGCGAGCCGGCGAACATGGCGAAGGTCGAAATCTATACCAGCCCCTGGTGCGGCTACTGCCACAGCGCCAAGCGGTTGCTGGACAAGAAGGGTGTGACGTACATTGAATACGACGTCACCATGGATCGGGCAAAGCGTACCGAGATGCTGGAGCGCGCAGCGGGCGGGCAAACGGTGCCGCAGATCTTCATCGACGACCGCCCCGTCGGCGGCTGCGACGAGTTGTTCGAGCTCGATTTCGACGACAAACTGGATCCACTTCTGGGGGTAGAGAAATGACCGATACTGTCCGGGCGGCCTGCGTCCAGATGACCTCCGGGGTCGAGATCGCCGGCAATATAGAGATTTCCAGCGCCCTGATCCGCGAGGCCCATGCTGATGGCGCACAAATCGTCGGCCTGCCGGAGGTCGCCAATCTGTGCCAGCAGCGCCGCCGCCTGTCGCTGGAAACCGCGCGCACGGAAGCCGACGAGCCCGCGCTGGCCGCCTGGCGGGCGCTCGCGGACGAGCTTGGAATCTGGCTTCTGGCGGGCTCGCTGGTCGTCAAGGTGGCCGGGGACAAGCTGGTCAACCGCGGTTACATGATCGGTCCGGACGGCGGCATCGTCGCCACCTACGACAAGCTGCACATGTTCGACGTCGACCTGCCCAACGGCGAACGCTACCGCGAGTCGGACCTGTTCGAGGCCGGTGACCGCGCCGTGCTGGTGGAGACACCCTGGGGTGGTCTCGGCATGACGATCTGTTACGATATCCGTTTCCCGCAGCTTTACAGGGTGCTGGCCAAGGCCGGCGCGCGGATGATCTGGGCGCCCGCCGCCTTCACGCGCACTTCCGGCAAGGCACACTGGCACGTGCTGCAGCGCGCCCGGGCCATCGAGACCGGGTCGTGGATACTGTCCCCCGCCCAGTGCGGCGACCATGAGGATGGACGCAGCACATTCGGCCACGCGGTGATCGTCTCGCCCTGGGGCGAAGTCGTCGCCGACGCCGGAGAAGAGCCGGGCTATATCGTCGCCGATATCGATCTCGACAGATCCGACCAGGCCCGGCGGGCGATCCCCAGCCTGCGGCACGACCGCGAATTTTCCCCGCCGGCCCAGGTCGCCGGGCGGGCCGCCGCCGAATAGGCGACGATCATTGGCCCGAACGTGAAAGGGCGCCGCCCCTAGGCAGCGCCCTCTCCCCTAGTAGCAGCGAGCAGTTTGGGGCCTCAGGCGAGGCCTTTCCTGCCCATCTCCAGGAATTTCTCGCGGCGGCGGGCGCGCAGCGCGCCCCCCTCAATGCCGCGCAGTTCGCCAAGCGCTTCCTCGATCGCGTCGCCCAGCGCCGGAATCATGTCTTGCGGCTTGCTGTGAGCGCCGCCGAACGGCTCGCGGACGACCTTGTCGACGATACCGAGTTTGAGCAGATCCTGCGCGGTGACCTTCATCGCCTCGGCCGCGGCCCGCGCCGTGGCCTCGTCGCTCTCGCGCCACAGGATCGAGGCGCACCCCTCCGGCGAGATCACCGAATAGATCGCATGTTCGAGCATCAGCACGTAGTTCGCGGTGGCCAGCGCGATGGCGCCGCCGGAGCCGCCCTCACCTATGATCGCACTGACAACCGGAACACGCAGCTTCAGGCAGGACTCGATGGACCGTGCAATGGCCTCCGCCTGGCCGCGCTCTTCGGCACCGACGCCGGGATAGGCGCCCGGTGTGTCGACCAGGGTGACCACCGGCAGCTGGAAATGGTCGGCCATTTCCATCAGGCGGATCGCCTTGCGGTAGCCTTCCGGGCGGGCCATGCCGAAATTGTGCTTCACGCGGGAGGCCGTGTCGCTGCCCTTCTCGTGTCCGATGAACATGCAGGAATAGCCGCGAAAGCGCCCGATACCGCCGATGATCGCGGAATCCTCGGCATAGGCCCGGTCGCCGGCCAGCGGCTGGAAGTTTGCGACAAGGGTGCCGACATAGTCACCGAAATGCGGGCGTTCGGGGTGGCGCGCGACCTGGACCTTCTGCCACGGATCCAGCTTCTGGTACAGCTGGCGGTGGATGCGGTCCTTCTTGGTCGTAAGTTTCGAGATCTCCTCGACGATATTGAGCTCGTCGACGTCCGCCAGATGGCGGAGTTCCTCAATCTTGCCCTCAAGTTCGGCGATGGGCTGCTCGAATTCGAGAAATGTCTTCATGCTTCATCCATTGGATGCCAATGCGCTCCCGTTACAGGACATATCGGTCATTTAAATTAATATTATCCTAATACCGGGCTCCTATGGGGCAAAAACGACTCCGAACTGCAGCCGGCCCGGCGCAGTCCGCTCAGTCCGCGGCGATCTGCTCCGCCAGGCGCACCATGTGTTCCGCCTGCCGGATCGAGGCGATGTCGATCAGCCTTCCGTCCAGCGATACCGCGCCCTTGCCTTCCTTCTGCGCCTGTTCCATGGCCTCGAGGATGCGCCGCGCCTTGGCGATCTCGGCCTCGGACGGGCTGTAGACCGCATTGGCAAGGGCAATCTGGCTCGGGTGGATCGCCCATTTGCCCTCACAGCCGAGCACCGCCGAGCGTCTCGCCTGCGCCTCGAATCCGTCCGGGTCGGAATAGTCGCCGAACGGCCCGTCGACCGGCCGCAAGCCGTTGGCCCGCGCCGCCACCACCATGCGGGAAACCGGGTAATGCCACATATCGCCCCAATGGTAACGGCGGGACGCGCCCTCCACCACGTCGGTAAGCACCCCGTAGTCGGGGTGCGGGCCGCCGATGCCCGTGGTCCGCGCTCCGGTCGAGGCGGCATAGTCCGCAACCCCGAAATGCAGCGACTCGTTGCGCGGGCTGGCGGCGGCGATCTCATCGACGTTCATCAGGCCCAACGCGGTCTCGATGATCATCTCGAAACCGATGCGCCTGCCGCGCCCCTTCGCGGCCTCGATCTGCGTGACCAGCATATCGACGGCGTAGATGTCGGCGGCCGTGCCCGCCTTGGGGATCATGATCAGGTCCAGCCGATCGCCGGTCTGCTCCAGCACGTCGACCACGTCGCGGTAC
>Ga0224512_10003996_pt1 | contig 12698 bp, 10 predicted proteins | sample SF_May12_sed_USG_4_FD_169103 | JGI IMG/M metagenome (GOLD analysis project Ga0224512, IMG submission 169103) | Sediment microbial communities from San Francisco Bay, California, United States - SF_May12_sed_USGS_13 | ecosystem: Environmental > Aquatic > Marine > Sediment | place: USA... | reverse complement strand
ATTGGCGTCGAAGCGGAAATGCCAGAACGAGCACAGCTTGCCGGTGAAGGCGGTCGTGACCGCGGAGTGGTTGAGATAGAGCACCGTCTTGTCCGGGTTGCGCTGGTTGTGCCGGCCCAGATACTTGATGATGTTGATGGCATGGTTCGAGCCCACGCCCTGGGCGACGATCCGGATGTTCTGGTCGATCGCACTCTTGAGTTGCTGGATCGTGCGTTCTGCGACCATGGCGTTGTCGAGCGCGACTATCTCCAGTTTACGGCCGCCGAGCACGCCGCCGGAATTGTTGATATTGTCGGCGAGATACTTCCACTGCCTCAGGACGTCGGTGCCGACCGCGGCGACGCGTCCCGAGTAGGGCTCGATCAAGCCGATCTTGATGGACTGGGCGGATGAAACCGCCGATTGAGCCGCCACCGTCATTGTAAACGCGGCTGCGGCTATGAGCGCCTGCCTCAATTGCATCGTTCCCTCCTCGTTTTGCGTTGTCCGGCGCGGAACAATCATTTGCCCCCGCGCGGACCATAGTTATTGATTTCACGCGCCGCCGTTCCCGTCGGCGCCGCTTTGTATTCCGGGTCCGCCCATTAGAATACGAACCCGCGCAATGCCGCAAGCGCGACCGTGGCTGGGCAACCCGCCGCCCGTCGATCCCAGGCCCCGGTTCGGGGCTTCGATCAGCCTGCCGCGATCGGCTGGTCCGGACGGTTTCACGCGGGCCGGGCGTGCGTCAACCGAGGCGAAATCAAGTTTCGCAAAGCGAAATTTGCTGCTGGTGCTAGGCGATCCGGCTGACGGGGCAGGCAAAAGAACGCTCGGGATAGCAGCGCGGCAACGCATTGCATGTGAGCGCGGGCACGCTTTGAATGTGAGTGCGGGCACGCTTTGGACGGGAGCGCGGGGACGCTTTGGATGTAAGCGCGGGGACGCTTTGGTTCGCGCCGAACGCATGGCGGGCGGGCGACCGGTCGAGCGCGGCATCCGTGGACAGTATCGGTGCAGTGACTTACGCTTACGTCAAGAAACTGACCGGCCGGCCAGAATCTGATGCACCAATAGGCCCGGCCGTCGGGGTAGGCGGAGAAAATGCCTTGAGCGACGACATCCTCGAGTTCCGGGACGTCACGATCCGGTTCAACGACGAGACGATCTACCAGGATCTGTCCTTTTCGGTCCGGCCGGGCGAATTCCTGTGCATCCTGGGACCGAGCGGGTGCGGAAAATCGACCTCGCTCCGGGTCATGGGCGATCTCATACCCGTCGACGAGGGCACGGTCACGGTCGAGGGCGAGCCGGCGCATGCGGCCTGGTCCAAGCTGGCTTACGTTTTCCAGCAGCCGCGGCTGGTGCCGTGGCGCACGGCGCTGGCCAATGTGATGCTGGGCATGGAGCTGCGCTTTGAGCGCGGCAGCAAATCCGCGCGCAGTGAAAAGGCGCGGGCGCTACTCGAGATGGTCGGGCTCGGCCGCGATGCCGACAAGTACCCCTCGATGCTCTCCGGCGGCGAGCGTCAGCGCGTGGCGATTGCCCGCGCGCTCTCGGTCGACCCGCATATCATCTTGATGGACGAGCCGTTTTCCGCGCTCGACCTCAACACGCGCCAGCGGCTGCGCAGCGAGATCATCGCGATCTGGCGCAATACCGGCAAGACGGTGATCTTTGTCACCCACGACATCGACGAGGCGCTGGTGCTGGCCGACCGCGTGCTGCTGTTGTCGGACAAGCCGACCCGCGTGCTGGAGACCATCGAGATCGACGCGCCGCGGCCGCGCGTAGTGGAGACGACGCCGACACTGCGGCAGCACAAGAAGCATCTGATCCGGCTGTTCCGGACCCTTGAGCGCCGCGACACCGACGAGCCTGATGATGCAATCGAAGACAAGCCAGAAGACGAACAGTCTCAAAAGGAGGAGGTATCTCTATGAAATCGAAAACGCGCGTTCTTGGCGCAACGCTGGGTGTTGCGTTGATGGCGACGGTGGCCGGCGGTCCCGTTACAGCCAAGGAAACGATCACCTATGCCTATCTGCTCGATCCGGCGTTGGAAGGCGTGCTCTACGCGATCAAGACCGGCAAGGTGACGTCCAAGACGGTCGAGATCAAAGCTTCGGCGCTGGCGATCCCGGCGCTGATCCAGTCGACGCCGGCCAAGCGCTTCGACGTCATCATGAATGCGGTGATGGCGATCCCGTTCGCCAAGAAGCGCGGCCTCGATCTGGTGGTGCTGTCGACGGCGCTGCGCTCGCCCGCGGGCCGCAAGGGTGCGGGCATCTGGGTGAAGAAATCGAGTCCCTACAAGACGCTCGCCGACCTCAAGGGCAAGACGATGGGCAACTACGCGTTGCGCTCGACGGGCACCACCTGGGTCCGCATCGCTTTGTGGAAAAAGCACGGCATGAATGTCTCCTATAAGAATGGCGACTTCAAATGGGTGCAGATCCAGGCACCCGCATTGCTGCCGGCGCTCGCCTCGGGCCGCATCGACGCGGCGACGCTGATCCACGCTCAGGCGTATACGGCGCTGAAATCGGGCGACTACCGGGTGCTCGCCTGGACCAACAAGGACATCAAGGAACTCTTCGGCGTCGATTCGGTGGCGGCGGTGAATGTCACCTATCCCGAGAAGCTCGCCAAGCGACCGGCGGCGTTCCGCGAATTCAATCGCATGCTGCGCGCCTCGGTGCTCTATGCGGTCAAGAACCCCGACGAGGTCGGCAAGGCGATTTCGGCGAAGTACAAGATCTCGCCGGACTACTTCAAGGCCTGGATGGCGGACTATTCCTTCTTCCCCGGCGCGGTCAGCGACGAGGACATGAAGGCGATGGAAGTCGTCTGGACCAACGCCAAGGAGATGGGCATCATCAAGAAGGTGCCGAAGGCCGCGGACGTCGTCTGGAAGGACGCGATCCGCGAATAGGCGGGCAGTAGCCGGCCGGTGAAGATCGCCAATCCGCGTGCCGCGGGCCGCCAAGCGCGGCTCGCGGCGCACGCTTTCACGCTCTTTGCCCTGGGCGTGTGGGCGGTCTACGGGCTTTTGGTGGAGAGCTATGTGATGCCGGGCCCCGCCGCGGTCGCGGTGCGGCTGGGTGAGTTCGTGCTCGATATCCATTTGCTGAAGCACGTGCTCTACACGATCGGGCATATCCTGGCCGCGGTGGTGATTTCATTTTTGATCGGCAGCGCATCGGCCTTGCTTGCGTTCTACTTTCCGCCGTCGCGGCTCATGGTGCACGGCCGGCTGAGCCCCTTCCTCAACTCCTTCTCCGGCATTGGCTGGACGCTGCTGGCGGTGGTCTGGTTCGGCATCAACGACTTCACCGTGGTCTTCGCCATCAGCGCTGTCCTCGTGCCTTTCGCCATCATCAACATGCGCGAGGGGCTCGACGGGCTCGACGCCGATCTCTTCGAGATGGGCGAGAGCTTCACGCGGCGGCGCTTTCGCCGTTTTCTGCTGATCGTGATCCCGTCGCTCTATCCCTTCATCTTTGCCACCTTGCGCATCAGCTTCGGGGTGGCCTGGAAGGTGGCGCTGACCGCCGAGCTGCTCGGCGGCAATACCGGGCTCGGCTATCTGCTCAACCTGGCGCGACAGGATTTCGATATGCCGCTATTGCTGGCGGTGATCATCATCATCATCGCCTTCGTCTATTCGACCGACCGGTTCGTCTTCGTGCCGATCCAGGCGCGGCTTGCGAGGCACCATGGCGCGGGCTGAGAGCGGAGCGGGCGCCAAGCGCGCGCGGCGCGCCCACCGTACGGGCCGGCCCAACCGCTTCGTCGAGCATATCTTTGCCGAGGGGCTGATCGTCGCCGCGATCCTCGGCTGGTGGCTGCTCTCGCTGGGCATGCCCGACTATGTGATGCCTGGACCGCTGGTGGTGGGCGAGGCGCTGGTGCGGCTCTTCATCGAGCCGGAATTCCTCGGCCACACGATATGGAGCACAATCCGCGTCGTTGCCGCCGTGATCATCGCGGTGCTGCTCGGCTGGGCGCTGGCGCAATTGCCGCTGCGCTATCCGATCGCGCGCGAGATCGTCCACGACCGCATCAAGCCGTTCCTGAATTCCTTCCCGTCCGTCGGCTGGGCGATCCTGGCGGTGATCTGGTTCGGCACCTCGGACGGCTCGATCATCTTCGTCGAGGTGGCGATCCTCACCCCGTTCTGTCTCGTCAACATCTCCGAGGGGCTGAAGGAGCTCGACCGCGAGCTGATCGAGATGGGCCAGAGCTTCACGCGCAGCCGGTGGAAAACGTTCTTCAAGATCACCGTGCCGCTGCTGATGCCCTACGTCATGGCCGCGGTGCGCATCGCCTACGGGGTCGGCTGGAAGATCGCGCTGGTGGCAGAGCTGTTCGGCGCCGAGACGGGCTTGGGCTTTCTGATGCAGCGCGCCCAGACCCTGGCCGACGCGTCGACGGTCTTCGCGACCTGCTTTGCCATCGTGCTGATATTCTTCGCCGGCGAGAAGCTGGTGATCGATCCATTGGCGCGCCGTTTCCAGCATCGCTGAAGGTCAAGCCATGCGCTCGGTCGTCGAAACCTCCGCCGGATCGATCCAGGGCTACCACACGGGCCGCTGCCAATTCTTCGGCGGCATTCCCTACGCCGCCTCCCCGGAGGGCCGGCTGCGGTTCCGGCCGCCCGAACCGCCGGCGCCGTGGACAGGTGTTCGTGCGGCTGTGCATCCCGGGCCGATGCAGCCCCAGAACCCCACCCGGTTCGAGCCGTTCCTCGGCCCAGACCCGCAGCCGCAGTCGGAGGACTCGCTGAGCCTCAACGTCTGGACGCCGGGCCTCGCTGGCGGTCGGCGGCCGGTCTTCGTCTGGATCCATGGCGGCGCGTATGTCACCGGATCGGGCTCGTTTCCGCTCTACGACTGCAGCGATCTCAGCGCCCGTGGCGACATCGTTTGCGTGTCGATCAACTACCGGCTCGGCGAGCGCGGCTATCTCTATCTCGGCGGTATGGACGACGAACTGGCATTGTCCGGCAACACGGCGCTGCTCGACCAGATCGCCGCCTTGCGCTGGGTGCACGACAATATCGAGGCGTTTGGCGGCGATCCCGGGCGGGTGACGCTCGCCGGGCAGTCGGCGGGGGCCGGCAGCATAACCGGCCTCATGGCAGCCAAGCCGGCGCACGGGCTCTTCCACCGCGCGATCATCCAGAGCATCGCCTATATGAGCTTCCGCTCGCCGGAGCTGGCCTTGGAGATAACCGAGCGCTTTCTGGAGGAGAGCGGCGCGAGCGATCCCGCGGCGTTGGAAGCGATGCCCGTTCCGCAGTTGCTCGCCGCCCAACGGGCGGTGATGCGGGGCCGGCCGGCCTGGAAGAAGTCGGGCTTTCAGCCCATGGTCGACGGCGATCTCGTGGCGCGTGACCTGCTCGACCTCGCGGCGGCGGGGGAGCTTGCCGATGTCCCCGTCATGGTCGGCACCACGCGCGATGAGTGGAACCCGTTCAACTTCTTTCTGACCCCCGAGCAGATCCCGCGCGACGATGCGGGCGTTGCCTTGTTCTTCGATGACATCGATGGTCGCGGCGAGGCGACGCTGGCGTTCTACCGCGAGCGCCTGCCGAAGACGATCGACGCCGAGGGCGTGTTCTGCGCCGCGCTCGGCGACTATCGCTGGTGGGCGCCGACGTTGCGCTTTGCCGAAGCTCTCGCCGACAAGCAGCCGGTTTACCTCTACCGGTTCGACTGGGCCTCGCCGGCGCTCGATGGCCGCCTGGCGGCCGGGCACTGCGTTGATCTGCCCTTCTGGTTCGGCAATCTCGCCACGCCGTCGACGCCCTACCTCTTGGGCGCGGACGATCCGCCCACCGCGCTCGCGCGGGCCATGCAGGGTGCCTGTCTTTCGTTCGTGCGGGGCGAGGAGCCGGGCGGCGAGGGATTGCCGCAATGGCCCGCCCACGATTCGCAGACCCGAGCGGTGATGCGGTTGGACATCGAGCCGACCGTGCTCAACGATCCGCGACCGGACGCACGCCGCCACAGGATCACCGCGAACTGAGGCGATGACCGCCAACACGACGGGAAAGGACCATCCGACATGGCTACCATCACCAGCGAAATTATCCTCGATAACCCGGCCATCGCCATCGACCACGCCGGAGAGGGGCCGCTCGTCGTCTTCATGCACGGCATCGGCGGCAACCGCAGCAACTGGAGCGATCAGGTCGCGCATTTCGCCGAGCGCTTTCACGCGGTTGCCTGGGACGCGCGCGGCTATGGGGACTCGGACGACTATGAAGGGCCACTCGACTTCGGCGATTTCGCTGGCGACCTACTGCGCCTGATCGACCATTTCGGTGTGGAGAAGGCCCACCTGGTGGGCCTGTCGATGGGTGGTCGCATCGCGCAGGATTTCTATGCCCGCCACCCCGAGCGCGTCGCCAGCCTGGTCCTGGTTTCGACCTTCACGGGCTTTCACAAATTCTCCGAGGCCGACCGCAAGAAGTTCGTCGACCTGCGCAAGAAGCCGCTGCTGGAAGGCAAGGAGCCCAAGGACATCGCGCCCGTCGTGGCGAAAACGCTGGTCGGTCCGAACGCCACGCAGGCGCAGTACGATCGCCTGGTCGCCAGCATGGCCGCACTCCACAAGGAGAGCTACATCAAGACCGTCGAGGCCACGACCATGTATGACCGCGACGCCGAGCTCGAGGCGATCGCGGTGCCGACCCAGCTCGTGTTCGGTGAGTATGACAGCCTGACGACCAAGGAAATGGGCGAGGAAATGGCCGGGCGCGTTAAGGGCTCGGAATATGTCCTGATCGAGAATGCCGGCCATCTCATTAATCTTGAGCAACGCGAGGCCTTCGATGCGGCCGTGATGGATTTCCTGACCCGGGCCGCCTGACGGGGCGGGCGGGCCGACCGCCTTTACAATTTCGCATGGCGGGATTTCCGCCAGTAGACTTGCGGGGACCCGGCTTCCGGGGTACCCCATGGGAAAGCCCCGGAGCGGCAATCCGGGGTCCGGGTCTTAAGACATGTCAGGGAGGGATGGCGCCAAATGGCTACCGTCAACTATGAGGTGCGCGACGGGATCGCGATCCTCACGCTCGATAATCCACCGGTCAATGGTCTCGGCGCCCCGGTGCGCACGGCCTTCAAGGAACACTACGAAACCGCCGAAGCCGACCCCGAGGTCAAGGCGATCGTGGTTGCGGGCGCGGGCCGGATGTTCTGCGCCGGCGCCGATATCAGCGAGTTCGGCAAGCCTGAGCCCAAAGACGCGCCTGCTTTGCAACCGGTGCTCGACCAGATGGAGGCCGGCGAAAAGCCTGTCGTCGCGGCGATCCACGGCGTGGCGCTCGGCGGCGGCGCCGAAGTCGCCCTTGCCTGCCACTACCGTGTGGCGCTGGCGAGCGCGCGCGTTGGCCTGCCCGAGGTCTCGCTGGGCATCATTCCGGGCGCCGGCGGCACCCAGCGTCTGCCGCGTCTGATCGACGTGAAGGACGCGCTCGATCTCATCACCAGCGGCCGACCCGTGCCGGCCGGCAAAGCCAAAGCGCTCGGCGTGGTCGACGAGGTTGTCGAGGATGACGTGCTCGACGCCGCCATCGCCTATGCGCGCAAACTGGTCGCCGACGGCACGCCGCCGCGGCGCTCGTCGGAGCAGACCAAATCGATCGAGGCGGCGAAGGCCGAGCCTGGGCTCTTCGACGAGTTCAAGAAATCCCTGGCAAAGCGTCAGCGCGGCCTGGAAGCGCCGGTCGCGGCCGTCGATTCGGTGAAGGCGGCGACCGAGCTCGACTTCGCCGCCGGCCAGGTCCGCGAACGCGAAATCTTCAAGACGCTCGTCGCTTCCGACCAGTCGAAGGCGCTGCGCTATGCCTTCTTCATCGAGCGCGAGGCGAACAAGATCGACGACGTGCCGAAGGACACGCCGACCCTGCCGATCAGCAAGGCGGCAATCATCGGCTGCGGCACCATGGGCGGCGGCATAGCGATGAACTTCGCCAATGGCGGCATCCCGGTGACCGTGCTGGAGACCGAACAGGACGCGCTCGACCATGGGCTCGGCGTGATCGAGAAGAACTACGCGGCGACGGTCGCCAAGGGGCGGCTGACGCAGGAGGCGATGGACGAGCGCATGGGGCTCATCACCGGCACCACCAGCTATGACGATCTGGCCGACGCCGACATCATCATCGAGGCGGTGTTCGAGGATATGGACGTCAAGAAGGAGGTGTTCGGCAAGCTCGATGCGGTGGCCAAACCAGAAGCGATCCTCGCCACCAACACCTCGACGCTCAACATCGATGCGATCGCCGCTGCGACCAAGCGGCCGGAGAAGGTCGTCGGCACGCATTTCTTCTCGCCGGCCAACGTGATGCGCCTGTTGGAGAATGTGCGCGGCGAGAATACCTCCAAGGAGACCATCGCCACGGTGATGGGGCTCTCCAAGAAGATCGGCAAGGTGGGTGTGCTGGTCGGCAACTGCTTCGGCTTCGTCGGCAACCGCATGCTCTATCCTTATTCGCGCCAGGCGAATTTCCTGCTCGAAGAAGGCTGCCTGCCGCAGGATGTCGACCGGGTGATCTATGATTTCGGTTTCGCCATGGGGCCGTTCGCGGTCGGCGATCTCGCCGGGCTCGATATCGGCTATGCGGTGCGCAAGGCCAACCCGCAGATCGCGCCGACGAACCGGCGCTATTCGGACATCGCCGACAAGCTGGTCGAGATGGGCCGTAAGGGTCAGAAGACGCAAGCCGGCTGGTACAAATACGAAGACGGCAGCCGCACCCCGATCCCCGATCCGGTGGTCGAAGAGCTGATCGTCAAGACCTCCGAAGAGCGCGGCATCGAGCGGCGGCAGATTTCGGACGAGGAGATCCTGCAGCGCTGCATGTACCCGCTGATCAACGAGGGCGCCAAGATCCTCGAGGAAGGAATCGCCCAGCGGCCGTCGGATATCGACGTGATCTGGCTCTACGGCTACGGCTTCCCGCGCTATCGCGGCGGGCCGATGCATTACGCCGACACGGTCGGGGTGGGCCATGTCTACGACGTCATGTCGAAGCTCTACGACACCCATGGTGACTGGCTGGAGCCCTCGGAGTTGCTGAAGGACCTGGCGGCGAAGGGCAAGGGTTTCGCGGATTTGTGAGACGGCGCGGCGTTCTGACCAGGGACAAACGGGAGAAAATCTATGCGTGAAGCGGTGATCGTCTCAACGGCGCGGACGCCGATCGGCAAGGCCTATCGCGGCGCCTTCAACGACACGCAGGCTCAGGAGCTCGGCGGCCATGCGATCAAGCACGCGGTCGAGCGCGCCGGCGTCGATCCGGCCGAGATCGAGGATGTGATCATGGGCGCAGCGCTGCAACAGGGCTCAACCCACTCGAACACGGCGCGGCAATGCGCGGTGCGCGCCGGGCTACCCGACACCGTGCCGGGTATGACCATCGACCGGCAATGCTCGTCGGGCATGATGGCGATCGGCACCGCGGCTAAGCAGATCATCGACGATGGCATGCAGGTCGCTGTCGGCGGCGGTCTGGAGTCGATCTCGCTGGTTCAGAACAAGAACCTTAATCTCACGCGCGCCAAGGATCCGTGGATCGTCGAGCACATGCCGGACATCTACATGACGATGCTGGAAACCGCCGAGACCGTGGCATCGCGCTACAATGTGTCGCGCGACGTGCAGGACGAATACGCCGTGCGCTCGCAGGCGCGCACGGCGGCGGCGCAGCAGGCCGGCAAGTTCGACGATGAGATCGTGCCGCTGGCCTCGGTCAAGCTGGTGCAGAACAAGGAAACCTCGGAGATCACCAAGGAGGAGACGCTCCTCGAACGCGACGAGGGCAACCGCCCCGGCACTGGCATGGAGGATCTCGCAAAGCTCAGCCCCGTCTTCAAGGACGGCATGGTGATCAAGGAAGGCCAGCACATCACCGCGGGCAACGCCTCCCAGCTCTCCGACGGCGCCTCGGCGTCGGTTCTGATGGAAGCCAAGGAAGCGGAAAAGCGGGGCTTGTCCCCGCTCGGCATCTATCGCGGCATGGCTGTCGCCGGCACCAAGCCCGACGAGATGGGCATCGGTCCGGTCTATGCCGTGCCCAAGCTCTTGGAGAAGACCGGCCTCACGATGGACGACATCGATCTGTGGGAGCTCAACGAGGCCTTCGCGGTGCAGGTGCTCTATTGCCGCGACACGCTGGGCATTCCCGACGAGACGCTCAACGTCGATGGTGGCGCCATCTCGATCGGCCATCCCTACGGCATGTCGGGCGCGCGGATGGTCGGCCACGCGCTGATCGAGGGCAAACGCCGCGGCGCCAAATACGTCGTCTGCACCATGTGCGTCGGTGGCGGCATGGGCGCGGCAGGGCTGTTCGAGGTGGCGTAAAGCCGTCGCCGGCGCTGTCACAACAGGCACAGGCCTATAACAAGACACACATGCACCCAAGGCATTGGGGGACCTAGCCCGTGTCCGAAACGGATTCGGATTTCGATCCTTCGAAGGCTGGCTTCGTTGCCAAGGACGATGGCTGGCCGGTCTGGCCGAGCATCGAATGGGTGCTGTCAAAAGGCCGGATGATCCCCGGTATCGACGACCTGGTCGATGGATTGGCCCATTCGCTGGTTGAGCGCGGCGCGCCGCTGTCGCGCCTTCGGCTGTCGATGCGCACGTTGCATCCCCTGATTACCGCGCGAAGCGCGATCTGGCAGAGGGACGGCGAAGCGCAAAAGCAGATCGAAACCGCGCATGGACTGGAACAAAGGCCTAGTCATGCCGGAAGCCCGCTCGCAATAATAGGGTCCACACGTCGCCCGTTTCGCCGTAATCTGCAGAGCAGCCTCACGTCCGACGACCACCAGGTGCTGCACGAGCTCGCGGCGGAAGGGGCGACCGACTATTTCGGCCTGCCGCTGAATTTTTCGTCGGGCCGGAACGCGGTTCTGGTCTTCGTCACGGACCGAATGGGCGGATTTGTCGATAGCGATCTTCAAAAATTTGAGGCGCTCACCTCCATACTGGCGCCGGTTGTGGAGGTTCAAAGCGCCCGCGACGTCGCGCTCGCGCTCGCCGACACTTATATCGGGCCGAGAACCGGGAGGCGGGTTCTCGATGGGCAGATCACCCGTGGCGATATCGAGCAGGTGCAAGCGGCGATCTGGTTCAGCGACATCCGGGGCTGGACGGAGCTGAACAACACCGAGCCGCCGGACGTCGTCGTCGACCACGCCAACCGCTACTTCGACTTGGTGGCGGCGGCCGTCGAAGCGAACGGCGGCGAAGTTCTGAAATTTATCGGCGACGGTGTTCTTGCGATCTTCCCCACGCAAGGGCCGGAAGACGAACGAAATGTTTGCCAGAATGCTCTGGAGAGCGCCCGCCAAGCGATGCGAGGCGGCGACGGAAACGCCGGACCGGTTCCTTTATCCTTCGGTATCGGGCTCCATTTTGGCGACGTTCTTTATGGAAACGTGGGCTCCGAGAAACGCCTCGACTTCACGGTCTTCGGGCCGGCCGTGAACCTCGCCGCACGGGTCGAGAGCGAATGCGCCGGTCTCGGACAGTCGCTGCTGTTCACCCGCGCGTTTGCCGAGCGCATTTCCGATGCCGTCGTCGTCGTCGCCAATCAGAGCCTGAAAGGCTTTGACGGTCCTCGTGAGATTCTCACACTCGGTGAGACCTGAAAGTCTTGCCTGGCGCTGACCGGCGTTGGCGATTGGCAGTCGAGATCGCCGGAACTCAGTCGATCAAGCCTTCAGCACGCATCGCTTCCCGCACGCCGGGCCGCGCCGCCACGCGCGCGTGGTAGTCGCGCAGGACCGGCCAGGGTGTCATGTCGACATTCACGTATCCGGCCCAGTTGAGGATCGTGAAGCAATAGGCGTCGGCGACGCTGAAGGCATCGCCGGTCAGATACGGACGTTCGGATAAATGCGTCTCGACGATGTCGAAGCGATGGTGAAGGCGTTTCAGCACCGTCGCCCGGTAGTCGTCGCCGAGCCCGCTATCGAACAGCGGCGTGTAGCGGCGGTGAAGCTCCGACGACACGAAGCTCAGCCACTCCAGCACACGGTATCGGGCCATGGTCATGACCGGGGGGATGAGGCCCACCCGCGGCACCTGATCGGCCAGGTATTGCACGATCACGCCGCCCTCGGTGAGGATCTGTCCGTCGTCGAGCACCAGTACCGGCACGCAGCCCAGCGGATGGATGGCGCGAAAGTCGGCGCCGCTCTCGGTCCGGCCGGCCGCCAGATCGACCTTCTCGATCTCGTGGGCCAGCCCGGCCTCGCAGAGCACGATATGCGGCGACAACGCGCAGGAACCGGGATCGTAATAGAGTTTCATCATGGGCGATCCTACCGCAGGACCGGTCGGACGTAAGCGGGTTTCAAACTCGTGCGGGCGGTCCTAATCTGAGACGCATGACCGCGAGCATCACATCCGATCCCGAAACCATCGACGTCCGCGCGGATGAGCGCTTCGACACGGCGCCGCTCGAGGCGTGGCTGCGCGAGCACCTGCCCGATACCGATGGCGCCATGACGCTCGTCCAATATGGTGGCGGGCATGCCAACCTCACCTACCTCGTGGCGTTTGCGGACGGCGCCGACTACGTGGTGCGGCGCCCGCCCTTGGGCCCCGTCGCACCGTCGGCGCATGACATGGGCCGCGAGCACCGGGTGCTGGCGCCGCTCAGCCAAGTCTTCGACAAGGCACCGAAC
>Ga0224512_10003995_pt1 | contig 12705 bp, 8 predicted proteins | sample SF_May12_sed_USG_4_FD_169103 | JGI IMG/M metagenome (GOLD analysis project Ga0224512, IMG submission 169103) | Sediment microbial communities from San Francisco Bay, California, United States - SF_May12_sed_USGS_13 | ecosystem: Environmental > Aquatic > Marine > Sediment | place: USA: California... | reverse complement strand
GAAACCCGGGCCTTGACGACCCAAATCCTCTTCGAGGACACGAGGGCCGTCGGGGTCTCGTACGAGCAGGGTGGCACAAGCAGACGAGTCCGAGCCGGCGAGGTCGTGGTGTGCGGTGGCGCCATCAACACGCCGCAACTCCTGCAGCTCTCCGGAGTCGGGAACGCCGGCGAACTGGAAGCCCTCGGAATCGACGTGGTGGCGGACCTGCCAGGCGTCGGCGAGAACCTCCAAGACCATCTCGAGGTGTACATCCAACATGCGTGCACGCAGCCTGTGTCGATGCAGCCGTATTTGGCCCGGTGGCGGCGGCCGATCATCGGGGTGCAATGGCTCTTCCGGAAGGGGCCTGGTGCCACCAACCATTTCGAGGCCGGCGGCTTCATCCGCTCGAACGACGAGGTCGACTGGCCCAATCTGATGTTCCACTTCCTCCCACTGGCGATCCGCTACGACGGCACCGCTCCCGCCGGCGGGCACGGGTATCAGGTGCATATCGGCCCGATGTTCTCGGACGCAGTGGGCTCGGTGAAGGTCACATCGACCGACCTGCGAGTCAAGCCGGCGCTGCGCTTCAACTACCTCTCAACGGACCAGGACCGGCGTGAATGGGTTGAGGCGATCCGTTGCGCCCGGCACGTCCTCAACCAGCCGGCGATGGCTTCATTCAACGGAGGAGAGCTGTCGCCGGGACCGGGCGTAGCCAGCGATCTGGAGATCATCGACTGGGTCGCCCGCGACGGGGAGACCGCACTCCACCCATCGTGTACTGCCAAGATGGGATTAGACGGCATGGCTGTAGTGCATCCTGACACCATGGCCGTGCACGGCCTCGACGGTCTCCGCGTTGTCGACGCCTCGGTGATGCCCAACATCACCAACGGAAACATCTATGCCCCGGTCATGATGATCGCCGAGAAGGCCGCCGACCTCATTCTGGGCAACACCCCGCTCCCGCCGGAAGGGGTTGAGTGGTACCGACACGGTGGATGAAGAGGTCGGATGTGGGCCGGGCGCGATCAACCGGGGACCGCGGGTGGTCAGCCGGTAACCACAATGCCGTCGTCGATCGCGACCGGCGTGCCGGTCCCGATGCTCGAGTAGCCATCGTCGACGACCACGACCGGACAGGTTCGGTCCGGGTAGAGCTCAGCCGCAACGAGCGCTCCGAGCGCGATGATCGAATCCGGCTCATGCATGATGATGCCGGCTGGGCCGGTGCCCGCCCGTATGCATTCGGCCAGCACATACGAACTGGACGACGATCCGCGGCCGTGCGGCAAGACAAGGATCCTTGCCCTGGTGAACGCGCCGGACTGCGGGTGATGGCGGTCGATGATCTCACCGGTGACCGGATCGACTCCGCCCCAGAAGCTCAGCGGATGTTCCAGGACCAGGGCAGTACCGGAGGCGGTACCCGCTACGAGCACACGAGCCGTCAGCTCCACAGTGATTCGCTCCGCAGGATCTGGCCGGCCACGGCCGATTCGACGCACTCTTCCAGAGATGCGAACACGACGTCGAGGCCCAGGTTGCCAGGCGCGTAATGCGCCCACTTACCCGAATCAGTCATCGCGGTCCCCGCTCCGTCCAGGATTGCCGTCACGTACGTGCAGGTGTCGGTGACGATCTGAGCTCCCAGGTCTGCGAGGGTGGCGGCGGTGTCGCTGGCCGCGAGCACATCGCGGCTCGTGTTCACGTACAGGGTCACATCAGGGTGGACTGAGCGCCCCGCGAGCACCTCGACGAGCGTGGCCAGCTGCCGGGCCGAGTAGTGCGGCGTTCCCAGGTTGACGGTCCGGAGTGGACCATCCGTCCGGCACAGTGTCAGCTCATCGCGGGCCGCGCGGATCCGGTCACTGGTAACAGTCACGGTGCGCTCGGGCGGCAGCGGACCGAGTGCCGCGTCGAGCGTCGGAGCCTCAGGCGTGACACCGACAACGTGGATGAGGCCAACCGTGCCGGACGACGCCGCAGATGCGCCCAGGGCTTTGAGCTGATCCTCGGTCGCCGCGTCGAGACCGAGGATGGCAGGGACGACCGTTCCGGTGTCGAACCCAACGAGGTGGCCGAGCACGGCGAAGAACACGTCAGTGGCCCGCAGCCGAGCGTCGAGCGCCGACACGTCGTACACCACCCGGGCGCGCCGGTTGTCGTCGAGATGGAGACCAGCGGCCGGCGCCCGGCCGGTTATCGCCGCAGCGATGTCGATGAAGTCGCCGTAACGATCGGAGCGTGCTCCGAGCACCGAGTTGGCGAACACGATCGCGTTCGATTCGGCCCAGGCGATGTGCTGCCCGAACGACGGGCGTTCTGCGAGTTGATAGGGCGCGCAGGTCCAGGTCGGTCGACAACCCATCTGTTCGTATGCGGCCATCAGCCGGCGGCCGGCCTGCTGTGTCTCGGTGTCGGCGCGGATGAGTTCCGGATGGAGAAGGTCGAGCGAAGACACGTTCAGAGTCGATGGGATCCGCACCCGGGCGTCGAGGGCAACAAGGCGCTCCGCAAAATCGAGTCCGGCGGTGCCGTGGTACAGACATCCATCGATGTGCGCGCTCGACACATGGAGCAGCGCCTCCGCGTCGGTCGCCCGGGCCATACCGGTCACGATCCGCATCGCCATCGCGACGGCCGGGCCGTGCTGACCGGCGAGCATTGCCTCGTCGGTCTCCGTCAGATGCAGCCGTGCCATGTCGGCACGAGCGTAGGACATCCGGTCGCCGGCTCGGTACCGTGGCGGCCATGGATGCACTTGATCGGTACCGCCTGGAATTCACAGAGTCGCCTCGTTTTCTGAACCATGCGTCTGTTGGTCCGCTTTCGAACCGCGCCATCACGAGGCTGGGTGAGCACGTGGCAATGCTCAGCTCGCCGGACACCGAACCCGTGACGCCGCTCCTGGCGGCGTGGGAGGACGCCAAGGAGCTCGGTGCCCGCCTGCTCGAGACCGACGCCGACCACATCACCTTCGTCTCCTCCACGTCACACGGGCTCTTCAGCACTGCGTTCGGTCTCGCCTCCGGCAACGTGGTCGTGCCAGCGAACGAATTCCCCGCCAACGTCTACCCGTGGTTGCGTGCGGAGCAGGCGGGCCGGATTGAGCTGCGGCGCGTTCCGGTTCCAGATGGCCGCGTCACCTTCGAATCTCTTCGAGACGCCGTCGATCGCGACACTCGGGCGATCGCAGTGAGCGCCGTTGGCTTCACCACCGGGTACCGAGCTGATCTGGCAGCTTTGCGCGACCTGGCCGGTGATGCGCTGCTGGTGGTTGACGCGGTGCAAGCACTCGGCGCGCTTCGAGTCGACCTGTCCCACGCCGACGTGGTCGTGGCCGGATCCCAGAAGTGGATGCGATGCGGCATCGGCTCGGCCATCCTCGGGGTATCCGATCGGATGCTCGAGCGTTACGAGCCCCTCCTCACGGGCTGGATCGGAGTGGACGACATGTTCGGCGATGCCCCTGCTCCCCATCCGCCCCAGGCCGCCGCTGAACGATACGCGATGGGCTCGTCGCCGCTCATGGCGGTGGGTGCCTGGCGGGGAGCGCTCGAGGTGACGCTGGAAGCGGGGATCGACACGATCGAGCGCGAGATACTCGCGCGTGCGGATGCGTTCGAGTCGGCACTGACGATGCCGGGCGTCGAATTTGTTCAACCCGGACGGGTCGGCCACGAGCGGTCAAGCATCATCTCGTTCCGGACGCCAGAACGCGACATCGCCGATGTTGGCCAGACCCTGGCGGATGAGGGGTACGTGCTCACGCAGCGCGATGGCACTGACAACATCCGGATCTCGCCGCATGCGACGACCCCGCTGGCGACCGCGGACGAGTTGGGATCGCACCTCCGCAAGATCCTGAGCTGATCGCGTCGGCCGGGCGCAATCCGTGATGCCGGATCCTGTCATACCTTGTCGGTATGGTTTCGCTCATGGTCGACAGGACGAGCGCAGGCGAGGATCCGGTCTCCGCCCAACGGCGGGCCTCGACGTCGACTTCGGCGTTCGGCGCCGGACGGCGCGAGAACCACGATGCCTCTGCGTTCTACGCCCGTTTCACGCCACCGGTCATCTCTGACGACGAGGAGATCCGGGATCCGGTGCACCGCGACGAGATTTGGCTGGGCGAGGCACAGAAACTACTCGCCGACGAGTCGTGCGTAGCGGACAAGTCGGTGGCGCTCGTTGTCACTTCGCCGCCGTACTTCGTCGGTAAGTCCTACGAGGAGGCGATGGGTGAAGGCCACGTTCCCGAGGACTACGAGGCGCACCTCGAGACACTTCATGAGGTGTTCGCCAGATGTGTCGACAAGCTCGAACCGGGCGGACGAATCGCAGTCAACGTGGCCAATCTCGGCCGCCGTCCGTACCGGTCGCAAGCGGCCGACGTACTGCGCATCTTCGAGGACCTCGGTCTCCTCGTCCGGGGCGAAATCATCTGGCAGAAATCTCTCGGGCTGACCGGCTCAACCGCGTGGGGATCGTTTCAGAGTGCGGCCAACCCGGTGCTACGTGATACGACCGAGCGGATCATCGTTGCGAGCAAGGGCCGCTTCGATCGCGCCCTCTCGCGCAAGATCCGGGCCCAGCAGGGCAAGCCGTCGGCGTCGACGATGACCCGCGAGGCATTCATGAGCTACACGACCGACGTGTGGACGATGCCGGCCGAGAGTGCCACCCGCGTCGGTCACCCGGCGCCCTTCCCGGTCGCGCTGCCCCGGCGTCTGATCGAGCTCTATACCTACGAGGCTGATCTGGTGCTCGATCCATATATGGGGTCCGGTTCCACGGCCGTGGCCGCCATGCGGACGAATCGTTCCTACGCCGGGTGTGAGACCGAGCAGGCGTATCTCGATGCAGCCGGCGCGCGCATCGCGGCCGAGCGCGATCGGCTGCTCACCACCGAAGAACGGCGACAGCGGCTCCGGGTAGTGGTACCGGCGGTGGCGAACAGCGACGATGACGGCGATGCCGATCCCCTCGCGCGTGCAGTCCGGGAAGGGCGACGGGCCGAAGAGCTGGCGCTGCTCATCCTCGATGAATGTGGATTCACGGTCACGAAGAAGAATGCCAAGCTGGCCACCGGTGTCGAAGTCGACTTCGTGGCCGAATCGCCCGACGGGTCGGTGTGGCATTTCGACGTCACAGGTGCCTTCACGAGTGAACGCGGCGGCCTGCGGCGCACCGACACCCTATGGAAGTCGCTGGGCAAGGCCGCGGTCCGCAAACGGGTGCCGGACGATCCCAGCGGAAATCGTTTCGTCCTGTTGACCACCGACTTGCCGGCCTCGGGCGTCGGGCTCAAAGCATTACGTGCAGCGAGGGGAGATGTCATCCTCGACGCGATCGAGATGTTGTCCGAGGAGGGCCGCCAACGCCTGCTGCACTATGCCCAGCAGGGCGACGTGGATGAACCAATCGGCGACCTGCTCGGGCCGGAAGAGCCGGATGCGCTCTTCTGAGCAGGAGCGGCGCAGCCACGCTCCCGGTGCGTTTGCCATCGTGAAAGGCGACCCGCCCGAGGTATTGCTCGCCGAGAACGCGGCGGTGATGTCACGCCTGGTGGCGCTGCGGATCGTGGCGACGTCCGATCCAGCCAGGTTCAGCGAGACGGATCTCATCCGGGTGCGCGATGCCTTGCTCGAGGAGCGCTGGGCGGATGCGGTGGTGCTCTGGATGGAAACCATGTCGACCTTCATCGACGTGTACGAAGAGTACGTGCCGGTCTGGACGGAATCCGACCTCGACGAGGAATTCGCATCCCTCGAGATCCGAGTGTCGCGCATATTCAACCAGGATCCGAACGGTTGAACTGATGGCCTCGATCCGGACCGAGGTCACTGAGATCACCACCGGTCTCGCCATGCTGGGCTTCAGAGATCTCGACACTGCCCTCAATGTCGAGCCGCCGGCCATCGCCAACGTGACCGACGAGCATTTCTCCCGACTGCGATCGGAACGCTCGGCTGGCCGTCACGCGGCACTGTTCGAAACCGCCTGGGCGAACGGCGAAGCGTTCGCGCGCGCCATCGATGGGCTCCGCGGCCGCCCGCCCTGGGTCGTGGAGTGGAAAGGCCCGCACCGGCCTCCCGGCTACGAGCAGATACCAGCGGATCTCCGGATCGACCATGTCTACCTGGTGAGCTGCAAATACAAATCGAACATCCTCCACAATGTGTCACCCGGTCATTTGTTCGACCGTCTGCTGGCTGAACGAAGCCGCAGCGATGACTGGTACCTCGAGGTTGCGCCCGAGGCCTACCAGGAGCTCTACGCCGCGTGTCGTGACCACGTCGGGGACTCCGGCCTGCCACCGGACGTGCAGAACATCACCGCCGACGCCAGACAGGTGCTGAAACGGAGGCTCCCACGGAGGTGGCCGGCGACCATTAAGCCGATCTACGCGAACCTCGCGTACGAAGTCGCTCGGCAATCCGCTGAGCGGTGGGAAGCGAATCTGGCTACGAAAGCGAAGCAGGAAGAGATGGTATGGCGTCTGCTCCGATTTCAGGCGTCTCCGTATTTCGTGCTCGGTGCCGCGATGGACGGCACGCCGCTTCAGTATCGGGTCGCCACGCCGTGGGATTTCCGGGAGCGGTTCCGACTGGCGCGGTTCGGTGCGTGGCCCGACGTCGCCGGCCAGCCCGTCGTGAAATGGCGAGCCGAGGCCGTCGACGAAATGGACGGGCGGCAGCGCTCGGTCGAGGGACACATCGAGATCCGGTGGAGCCACGGCCGCTTCGGGCAGGTGCCGGAGGCCAAGGTCTACCTCGACAGTCCCCACCACGAGGTTCCCGGTTATTTCCAGCTGGAGTTGTGAAAGCGTTCACAAGGTGCCTAGGGTCGCTGACCGGCGCTGCGATTGCAGTGCCGTTCTTGTGTCCAGGTATCCGCTGCCAGGATTGGAGTGAACATGCCGGGAATCGCCGCACTGTTCGCGCTCGCCTTGTTTCTATCCGCTGCTCTGCCGGCGTCCGCGAGCGATGACTTCGTCATCGAGACCTTCCCGCACGCCGACGAAGCGGTCCGCTTCACGAATGACTGGGGCGATGCTCGCTCCGGTGGCCGCCGCCATCAGGGCACCGACATCTTCAGCCCGAAGGGGTCACCGGTCGTCGCCATCGCCGACGGTTTCGTCGAGTACACCGAGGACTGGCCACGGGCGGGATACGCGCTCGTCGTGCGTCACGCCGAAGGCTGGTCATCGCACTACTACCACCTCAACAACGACACGCCCGGCACCGACGACGGGCGCGGTGGGCCCGAACTCGCCTTCGGCCCCGGAATCGAGGAGGGTGTGTTCGTCGAGGCGGGTCAGGTCATCGCCTATGTCGGTGACTCGGGCAACGCCGAGCCGTCGAGCCCCCACACCCACTTCGAGCTCCACCAGAACGATCGCGCGGTCAACCCGCATTCGTACCTGGACGCCGCCTACCAGCGAACGTTACTGCTGCGAGATCTCGCCCAGCGCGGGATGCCGATCAACTGAGTCCTCGACGCCGCAGTCTCGGCCGGTGAGGACGCCGGACTGTGCGCTGACGCTTGCGGGCTGACAATTGAGGGACCCTGAGCCGGCTAGATCTGAGCTGCCTCTTCGAGGTCCGCAACCTCGGAAGCGAGGGCGGCAACGTCCCGTCCGACGGAGTTCACAATCTGGACCTCCGGTGCGGAATTCGCTACATCAGGAAGAACCGCGGGCGAGTCCGTGACCCAGATCGCTCGCGTGATTCCCGCTGAGCGGACCGCAGAACGCCAGCCGTCGACCGTGGCGGCCGCCGATCCGAACGCAAGCTCGCGCCCGTCGTCGGCCGCCCCGGTGACCAGAACGGCACAGAAGCAATTCATGCAGGCCGCTTCGACGTGCGACAGGTCAGACACGTCTCCGGTCGCAACCTTGACCTCAGACCGACGGAGCTTGTCGCCCACGTTCTCGTCGCTGACAAACGCGCGGACTTCACCGGCACGACCACGCAGCGTGGCCAAGATGGCCTCGCCGGCCGGGGTGTCGGCACCGATGACGATGACAGGCATGGCCCCACGCTAGGCAGGATCCTCGCGAAGCAAAAACGGCAGGTCAGTGCGCCGCCGATCGAGCGACCTGAGCCTGAAATGTGACCGAAACACGCTCGTAACATTTTGCTGAGAGGTCTGGCTCGGGTTGTATGATGCACTCTCCGCACCACGGAACGTGCCCCACGAGGCACGCCTGATGGTGGTCGGCATCCCGGTTCTTGCGGATGGCACTGCGATACGGGCAGCGGCCTCGCCGGTCGCCCACGAAGGGATGCTGCGGCGGACTGATAAGCGAGGAAGGGGTGATCATGCGATCACAAGGCCTGTACAACGCATCATTCGAACACGATGCATGCGGGGTGAACTTCGTCGTTGACCTGAAGGGTCGCCGCAGCCACAGCATCGTCCAAATGGGAATCGGCGCCGTCTGCAATCTCGAGCACCGGGGCGCGGCCGGAGCCGATCCCAACACAGGTGACGGCGCCGGCATCCTCCTGCAGATTCCAGACCGTTTCTTCCGCGATGTCGTCCCATTCGAATTGCCCCCCGAGGGCACGTACGCAACCGGGATCGCGTTCCTGCCCCAGGACCCGAAGCAGGCCAACCTTGGCATGGCCGGCTGCGAGCGGATCGTGCGCGACGAGGGCTTCGAGGTGCTCGGCTGGCGCACGGTTCCGGTTGAACCGTCGATTCTCGGCAAAGCTGCCGCCGGGACCATGCCGACGTTCCGTCAGCTCTTCATCGCCAAAGCAGGTCTCTCCGGCATGGCGCTCGAGCGCGATGCGTACGTCGCCCGCAAGCGGTTCGAACACGAGATTCACCTGCATGCGGGGGCGGATGAGATCAACGAGGCCATGGGCGGCGCGTCTGAGATGCACGACGGCGTGTACTTCCCGAGTCTCTCGGGTCGCACGTTCGTCTACAAAGGCATGCTCACGTCACCGCAAGTCGCTCACTTCTACCCGGACCTCCACGACGATCGTGTGGAGTCGGCGTTGGTGCTCGCGCACTCGCGCTTTTCGACGAACACCTTCCCGATGTGGCCGCTCGCCCATCCCTATCGGATGATCGCGCACAACGGGGAGATCAACACCATTCAGGGCAACCGCAACTTCATGCGAGCGCGCGAAGCCCTGCTCGCCACAGATCTGATCCCCGGCGACCTGGACCGGATCTTCCCGGTATGCACCCCCGGCGCATCGGACACGGCCGGGTTCGACGAAGCCCTAGAGCTTCTGTACATGGGTGGCTACTCGCTGCCCGAAGCGGTGCTGATGATGATCCCGGAACCGTGGGAGAACCACGAGCACATGAAGCCGGAGGTTCGCGCCTTCTACCAATATCACGCCTCGCTGATGGAGCCATGGGACGGACCAGCGTCGATTGCCTTCACCGATGGTCGCGTCATCGGCGCTGTACTCGACCGCAACGGGCTGCGCCCGTCGCGGTACTGGGTCACCGAAGACGATTTGGTTGTCATGGCTTCAGAGGTCGGCGTCGTCGACATCCCCGAATCCAAGATCGTCGAGAAGGGCCGGCTCCAGCCCGGGAAGATGTTCTTGATCGACACGACCAAAGGCCGGATCGTTCGGGATGAGGAGATCAAGGCAGACCTCGCCGCGGCTCGTCCGTATCAGGAATGGCTCGATCGCAATCTGCTCCACCTCGACGACGTGGCGACGCGGCCGTCGACCAGGTCTGAGTCCACACCGCTGGTGCAGCGTCAACAAGCGTTCGGGTACACGCATGAAGAGCTGAAGATGCTGCTCGCACCCATGGCCCGTGACGCGAAAGAGGCGCTCGGGTCGATGGGCTCGGACACGCCACTGGCCGTACTGTCCGACCGGCCGCGATTGCTCTACGACTACTTCAAGCAGCTCTTCGCCCAGGTGACGAACCCGCCGCTCGACGCGATTCGCGAGGAGCTGGTGACCTCGCTGCGCTCGATGCTCGGACCAGAAGGCAACCTGTTCGAGCCGACAGAGCGCTCGGCGTCGATGATAGAAGTCGACAGCCCGGTGATCGACAACATGCAGCTCGAACAGCTGCTGCACATGGACGAGGTTCCCTCGGTTGACGGGTTCACGTCGGTCGTGCAATGCCTGTATCCGGTCGCTGAAGGCGAGGATGGGCTCCGCAACGCACTCGATCGGGTATTCGCCGAGATCGACCAGCTGATCGCGGACGGCGTATCTGGCATCGTCCTGTCGGATCGAGGCGTGACGGAGGAGCTGGCGCCGATCCCCGCCCTCCTGGCAACCGCCGGCGCCCATCACCACCTCATCCGCACGAAGCAGCGGACAAAGGTCGGGCTCATCGTCGAGTCGGCGGAAGTCCGCGAGGTGCACCACATTTGCCTGCTGCTGGGCTACGGCGCAGCCGCGGTGAATCCGTACCTGGCGTTCGAAACGATCGATGAACTGGTCGCTACTGGTGCCCACGGCCTCGACGCTCTCGATGCCGACACAGCACGCCGCAACTACATCACCGCTGCCGGCACGGGCATTCTCAAAGTGATGTCGAAGATGGGCATCTCCACCGTTGCGTCGTACACGGGTGCACAGATCTTCGAGGCCGTGGGAATTGGCCAAGAGCTCATCGATCGGTACTTCACAGGCACCACGAGCCGGCTGGGCGGAATCGGCCTGGCGATCATCGCCGAGGAGGTCGCTCGTCGCCACACGGTGGCGTTCAACGACCAGCCGGGGGAGCGGGCGCACCGCGACCTCGACATCGGCGGCGAATATCAGTGGCGCCGGGAGGGCGAGTACCACTTGTTCAACCCCGAGACCGTGTTCAAGCTGCAGCACTCGACACGCGAACGCCGCTACGACATCTTCAAGGAGTACACCGAGCGGGTGGATTCCAAAGCAGAGAGTCTGGCGACCCTGCGCGGCATGTTCCGCTTCCGGAACGAGGATCGCACGCCGATTCCGATCGAAGAGGTCGAGCCGGTATCCGAGATCGTGAAGCGGTTCTCAACCGGGGCCATGTCGTACGGCTCCATCTCGAAAGAGGCGCACGAGACACTGGCTGTCGCGATGAATCGTATCGGGGGCAAGTCAAACACCGGCGAGGGCGGCGAGGATTCGGATCGGTACCTGCCCGACGACAACGGCGACCTGCGGCGCAGCGCGATCAAACAGGTTGCATCCGGCCGCTTCGGAGTGACGTCGGAGTATCTGGTCAACGCTGACGATCTGCAGATCAAGATGGCACAGGGCGCCAAGCCCGGTGAGGGCGGTCAACTGCCCGGCCACAAGGTGTATCCATGGATCGCCAAAACGCGGTATTCGACGCCGGGCGTGGGCCTGATCTCACCGCCACCTCACCACGACATCTACTCGATCGAGGACATCAAGCAACTCATTCACGACCTCAAGAATGCCAATCCCGAGGCCCGGATCCATGTCAAGCTGGTGGCTGAGATGGGAGTCGGGACCGTCGCGGCAGGAGTCACGAAGGCGAAGTCTGATGTTGTCTTGATCTCAGGCCACGACGGCGGAACAGGTGCATCGCCGCTCACGTCCATCAAGCACGCGGGCGGACCGTGGGAGCTTGGATTAGCCGAGACCCAGCAGACGCTCCTCCTCAACGAGTTGCGTGATCGGATCGTCGTGCAGGTCGATGGACAGCTGAAGACCGGGCGCGACGTCATGATCGGTGCGCTGCTCGGGGCCGACGAGTTCGGGTTCGCGACCGCGCCGCTCGTCGTGTCTGGGTGCGTCATGATGCGCGTCTGCCACCTCGATACGTGCCCGGTCGGCATCGCCACCCAGAACCCGGTACTTCGAGAGAAGTTCTCCGGTAAAGCCGAGTTCGTCGTCAACTTCATGGAATTCGTAGCCGAAGAGGTGCGCGAGTACCTTGCCGAACTCGGATTCCGAACCTTGGAAGAAGCGATCGGACGGGCCGAGTTGCTCGATGTTTCCGCCGCGGTCGATCACTGGAAGGGCAGTGGTCTGGATCTTTCACCGATCTTCTATGTGCCCGATCTTCATCCTGACGCACCGCGCAGCAACAAAGTCGGCCAGGACCATGGGCTGGATCGGGCATTGGACCAGACGCTCATTCAGCTTGCGGAGGGCGCGCTCGAGCACAGGGAACCGGTGAAACTCGAGCTGCCGATCCGCAATGTCAACCTGACAGTCGGCACACTGCTCGGCCATGAGGTCACCAAGCGGTACGGCGTCGAAGGACTCCCGGACGACACGATCGTTGCGAATTTCACCGGTTCCGCTGGGATGAGCTTCGGTGCCTTCCTTCCGAAGGGCATCACGCTGCATTTGACCGGTGATGCGAACGACTACGTAGGCAAAGGTCTGTCGGGTGGCAGGATCGTCGTTCGACCCTCCGAGGAATGCCAGATCGTGCCGGAGGAGAACATCATTGCCGGCAACGTGATCCTCTACGGAGCGACCGCGGGTGAGATTTTCTTGCGAGGTGTCGTTGGTGAGCGGTTCTGCGTGCGGAACTCAGGCGCAATCGCAGTGGTGGAAGGAGTTGGTGATCACGGCTGCGAGTACATGACTGGAGGTCGAGCTGTGATTCTCGGTTTGACCGGTCGCAACTTCGCGGCCGGCATGTCGGGCGGCATCGCATACGTGCTCGACCAGGCTGGCGACTTCGCGACCAAAGTGAACGTGGAGATGGTTGACCTCGATCCGTTGACCGATGAGGACGCAGAGTTCCTGC
>Ga0224512_10003994_pt1 | contig 12706 bp, 18 predicted proteins | sample SF_May12_sed_USG_4_FD_169103 | JGI IMG/M metagenome (GOLD analysis project Ga0224512, IMG submission 169103) | Sediment microbial communities from San Francisco Bay, California, United States - SF_May12_sed_USGS_13 | ecosystem: Environmental > Aquatic > Marine > Sediment | place: USA... | reverse complement strand
TGGTGTTGATTTGCGCGTTGCTCGTATTCGTTTTCATGTCGTTCCCTTCAAAGTTGAGTTACAGGTTAATTATACTTACCGTGTGAGCATTAGTCAATAGATTCAGTTTGCGAGACATGAAATACAGTAGTCATTCGCGGCGCACGCCAAATGTTCCGTTTTTCTTCGCCGCTGTCGTCACGCTCTACTTTTTCCATCGGAATATAAGTGCTAACCTTGACCCCATGCTCCCCCTTGCGGACGACGCGCCCGAGGGCTTTCCACGCGTGGAAGGTGAATACATTCTCACGCGGTAGAATTTCACTTCCGGGAATTCCCTTTTCCTTGAATCCTTCAATGATTGCCGCATAATTTGCGAGCGACTGACCGGTGCGAGCGTTGTTAAGTGCTTGCTGTTCCATTTCCTGTTTGTTCATTTTCGTCTCCGTTGTTGAGTTACAGGTTTATTATACTTACCCTGTTAGCAATAGTCAATAGATCGAGAAAATAAATGCTGCGCCTAGCGGTCAGCAGTAACCCATTGATCCATAAGGCATAAATCACACCAATGTGTTTCTGGTGTGGATTTGCGATAATTAAAGCATCCCGTTTTCACGGGTGCGGTCGAACGGGGTTGCTCCCTGTCGGTGCCAGTACACCGACTAGACCGCTTCTTTTCAACCTTACTGGAGGCGCGTATGCCAGATCGCATAATCAGGGACGAGCTTCTGGAAAGCGAACGCTGGCTGACATTGAAAGACAACGCCGACCGTCTCGCGTTTTTCGCGTTACTGCTACGAGCAGACAGCCTAGGGAATTTCAGCGGAGAGCCGTACAGACTCATGCGCTTATGGCGGGATTTCGGTATTAATACCAGAGAGTTAGTGGCAAAAACTCTTACTGAGTTGGTTGACCATGACCTAGTGCGAATCTACGACGCCGATAGTTATCCACAGCTTTTGCACATCCCAAGGTTCGGTCAACGGAATTTAAGGTACATAAAAAGGGTATATCCATTATCACCATGGACTACAAATGAACAAAAACAAAAGCTTGAAGAATTTTCACAGCGTGACAGCAATGTGCGCACAGCGTGCGCACGCCAGAGAGAAGAGAAGATAATAAGAGAACCTTCTGCCAAGGTCTCGATTAATACCAAGTCTGTGGCTGAAGGATTGGGCGTTAAAGTAAAACCCGTCTATAAAGAAAATACCAAAGAATCAAGCAAGAACAAAGCGATAGCTGAAGCTGTCGCGAAAGGTGATATCGGAGAAGCAGCTCGTTTGCGGAATACGTGAAAGGTTTTATTTGCTTTAAAGCGCGGTTTGCTGTATAGGCTAGCGGTATGAAAAAGCGGAAAAAGAAACGTGAAGTTCGTACCGGGCAGATAGGTCGCCCGCGCATGTACACGGACGATATGGCCATTAATATCTGCGAGCGCATCGCGCAAGGTGAACCATTGACCAAAATATGCAGAGACGAGAACATGCCAACTCTCGTCACCATCTATCGATGGTTCCACAGCAACGAATATGAAGCGTTTTGTAAGCTTTACATGAAGGCAAAATCTGATGCGGCTGATACGCTCGCTGATGAGATTTTGGAAATTGCTGATGAGGTTCCGCGTATGGGAGAAAAGGGGGTTGACTTCGCTGCTGTAAAATACCAGCAGTTACGTGTTGATACGCGCAAGTGGATTGCGGCGAAGCTGAAGCCGCGCCGCTATGGCGAGCGCGTTGATCAATATGTCATGGGCGCTGATGGTGGCGCTGTGGAAATCAATCATACGGAGCGTAATGTATTGCGAGATCAGATCATGGCGGGGGATGCAGAGCGCGACGCGCCGCAACCTCCTGCAACGACTCACTGATGCACAATTAAAAGCGCTGCATTATGAGACTGTCAGCGGTGGGCCGAACGGTCAGCAAAGCGTGCCTTCACCGTGGTGGAAATGCGCGCGCGATGATCAACTGCCGCCAGAAGCGCTATGGATTGATAAACTCATCTGGTTGGTTCTCGCTGGTCGCGGATGGGGTAAAACGCGATCTGGTGCAGAATGGGTGAGATCAATAGTTGTGGAATTGCCGGGATCGCGCGGCGCATTTGTCGCCAAAGACCCTGGCGAAGCGCGTGACGTGATGATCGAGGGACCGAGCGGCATTGTTGCTTGCTCGTCACCCTTTGATCGTCCAATCTACAAACCGTCTTTAAAGCGCGTTGTGTGGCGCGACGGCACACAAGCGCAGATTTTTTCTAGCGAAGAATACGAAGAGTTGCGCGGCCCTCAGCACCATTGGGCGTGGTGTGATGAGTTGCCGAAGTGGCGTAACGCGGAAAAGACGTGGGAACAAGTGCAGTTTGGTTTGCGTCTAGGCCAGCGCCCCAGAGCCTGTATTACTTCCACTCCTCGCCCAATCAAGGTGCTGAAGGAAATCATGCGCGATCCGCTAACTGTTGTGACGCGCGGCACCACGTACGACAACCTCAACAACCTTTCTCCGCTTTATCGCTCAATCATCAGCAAATATGAGGGAACTCGTCTTGGTCGCCAAGAACTAGATGCGCAAATACTCGATGACATTCCAGGCGCGCTCTGGACGTATTCGATAGTAGACAAGCACAGATTGTATGCATTGCCAGTTGGTGTTGATCTAGCGCGCGTCGTTGTTGCAATTGATCCTAGCGTAAGCGAAGACGGCAATGAAGCTGGCATCGTTGCTGCTGGTAAGGGCACCGATGGGCGCGGCTACGTGCTAACAGATGCAACGATGCAAGGCAGGCCGGAAGCGTGGGCGAAAAAAGCTGTTGATACGTGGCGAGCGTTAAAGGGTGATCGCATTATTGGCGAAGCGAATAACGGCGGGCAGATGATCGAGGCAACGTTAAATGCGTATGACCGCACCGTGCCGGTAAAGCTTGTGCATGCGTCGCGTGGTAAAGTCACACGTGCTGAGCCGATAGCGTTGTTGTATGAGCGTGGCATGATTTCACACGTTGGCTCATTTCCTGAGCTCGAAGATGAAATGTGTACATATCAAGAGCAAGACATGCGCGGCGCGCAAGCAAGTCCGAACCGCATGGACGCTCTGGTGTGGGCGCTTACAGAATTGTTTAGCAAAGGTGTGACGAATCTTGATGGCGCGTTTATTGGGATGCCGCTTAAATCGTCCAGTGATTTCCCATCGTAAGGAGTTGCGATAGTGTTAGCTGAACCCCGCCCAATAATCGCGCGATTGCGCGATGCATGGCGCGCATATGCAACTGTTAAGCCCGATTTGCGTGAGGTGTCGCGCGCTGATCCGTATTATCTCTATGGCGGCGCACCTACACCTTATAACCCGAGCGAACTAATATCGACGAAAGGCTACATCGTCATTGATCAGATGCGTCGCGATGATCAAGTGAAAGCAGCGCTTGCTTTTAAAAAGCAGAGCGTGCTTGCTACTGGTTGGCAGGTGAAAGTGCCCGAGGGCCAGCCCACAGATTGGGAACCGAAAGTTGAGCTTGAGCGCATGTTATGGGGCGTTCAAGGTGGATTGAATCGTGCGTTAAAGGAAATACTCAGCGCTTTGGATTATGGTTTTTCGTGTACCGAAAAAGTGTGGCATGAGGTGGATGGTAAGCTGCGTGTGAAAAAGCTCGCCGTGCGCAAGCCGCATGATGTAACTCTTGGCACTGATCCTGCGGGTAATTTGACGAAGATCGAACAGCGCGGTAAAGAGCTGCCGTTAGAGAAGATGATTCTCTATACGTACGATTATGAATTTAGCAACTACTATGGGCGCAGCGATTTAGAAGCAGCGCACCGTGCGTGGTGGACTAAGAAAAACGCCTATCAGTGGATGTCGATGTTGCTTGAGCGTCTCGGCATTCCGCCGATTTATGCGTTATATGATCACAACGCATACACGCCAGCACAGCAAGCAAAGTTAATCGAGATTTTGGAATCTCTGCAAGCCGCATCTGTTGGCGCAATACCGAGGTCTGATCCGAAAGATTTGGAGATGTGGGCACCTGAGTTAGCCGGTCAAGTGTCGAGCGTGTTTGTGCCTGCGTTGCAAATGCTGAATCAAGACATCTCACGCGCGTTGCTTATGCCGGGGCTGATTGGCATGACGAGCGACGCGACAACCGGATCGCTCGCGCGTTCACAAGTTCATTTTGATGTGTTCTTGCTTGTGCTTGAAGCGATACGTTCTGATTTGCAAGACTTGGTGAATGAGCAAATTATTGACGATGCGTTGTTATTTAATTTCGGCGAAATGGGAGATGATGAGAAACCGTATTTTGAATTCATGCCGCTGTCTGATGATGTGCGGCTTGACATACTTGAGAAGTGGGGTGCGTTAGTGGATGGTAAGGTTGTTACTCCTACAGACGCTGATGAGTCGCACATCCGCACATCAGTTAAGTTCCCAGAGTTTGACGAGCAAGACGCGAAGCAGCGCGCCGAGCGCAGACGTAAGAACATGCCAGCGCCGCTAGAAGGTGCGCCACCACAAAATGGCACACCGCCGCCAAACGGTGAAGATAAAAACGGCGATGAGCCGTTAAGCAATGAACAGTTTGAACGGTTGATGGCAGAGGTCGCAACGTGGCGATGACCGGCACAGCGCGAGTTGCGCGTTTGTTGCGGCAAGTGCCGATGTCACTTGCACAAACCGAGCGTTTACTCGCTATGTGGCGCGGTGAAGTAAATTTGCATCGTGATTATAAGCAGCTCGAAACAGAGCTTGATGCTGTAGAGCTTGAAGCTGCGCAGACGTTGATCCCAGCGTTGATTGTTGCGCGTGATTCAATGCTTGGTGTGATTAAGCGTGAGTTTTTCGGCAAGGGTAAACGCCCAGAGTGGATTGACGAGATGCGCCGCATCCCGAAGTGGGGTGCTGTGCAAGATGGTGTAGGGGAGATGTTACGCACGCCGTTTGAAAAAGGGCGCAGAGATTTGCGTTTTATGATTCCAAGCCCCGCTTTAAAGCAGATGCAATCGCCCGCGCTCGGCATACCGCCCGAAGCGCTGCGGCTGCTCAAGGCAAATACGTTGCAAGTGTCTGGTGTAACGCGAGATGATTTGCTGAAGCGTGCGCGTAATATCATGCTCACTGCGCTGCGTAATGGCGAGGCTGAAGAAGAAACGATGCGCAAGTTGTTTGAGGCGTGGGTGCCGTACCTTGGCGATGGTGTTGACATTGACACTATGAGCAGATTGCGCACGATCATTCGCACCAACACAACAGGCGCTTATAACCAAGGGATTGTGGTGGAGACACGCGCACCTGACGTGGCAAAAGGCGTTGCAGCACTCGTTTATATCGCTGTCCTTGATCAAGTAACAACGCCAATTTGTACGTTGTTACACGGCTTAGCGGTGATACCGGAAGAAGAGCGGTTGGACGTGATCACGCCGCCGAATCATTTCAATTGCCGTTCTGTGCTTGAGCCAATAGTTAACTTCGATGAAGTAAAAGATTTAGAATTTCTTACTACTGCAACATATAACAAGGCCGTCGGCCTTATTCAATCCGGGTTTGGGGGTGAAGCATGAGCATTAAAGCGAAGTTGATTGACGACGCAACCGGCAGCGTGCTTGATGAAGTAGCAGCAAGCACTGTCGAGACCGTAGCGAAAGCGGTAAACGGAAAGTGTGACCGAGTGACGCAAATGGTTGTGTTTGATCGAGAGTTTGAAGTCAAGCATGGCCAAACTATCGCGCTCGAAGCGTCTGAGCTTATGGTTACAGCAAGAGGCGATTTTGAAATCGCTCGTACTGATGTGATGAAAGAAAAAGTTATCATGAGCCAAAAAGGGGCTGGGAAATGAAATTGATTCGAGTGACGCAAGTGGGCCGAAAAGATATTGATAACGGCAAGCCAACACCTTTGTTTATTGATCCTGAATTAATAGCGTTCGTTCACCGCCAAGTGATTGAGCATCGCGATCCCGCTGGCAAGCCAACCGGAGAAACCGCACAATGCACAGTTGTCTCTTTGAAAATTGGCGTAAATTGCTTTGTGCTTGAGCATCCGGAAGACGTGGCCGCGTTGCGAGACAACACATGAGAATTCCGATTGCATCCATTCACCAAATCGAGCTGACAAGCCGCTGTAATCTGCGGTGTCGTTACTGCGCGCACCCAAAGATGCCGCGCGCGAAGCTCGACATGACTGACGTTATTTTTGAGAAGGCGCTAGATTGGGCGAGTATCTTTGTGCGTTGCGGCTTACAAAAAGAATTGAACCTCGCCGGTATTGGAGAAAGCACAATGCACCCGCGTTTTGTCGAGATGCTAGCAGTAGCGCGCTCGCATTTAGGATGGGGCGTTGACATTGTGCTTGCGACCAATGGTTTACTGATGACCGATGAATTAGCGCAACGCATTGCTGTGTATCGCCCGCGCGTGTGGGTAAGTCTTCATCGTCCTGAGAAAGCTGGGCCAGCGGTTGAGGCTTTAAAGCGCGCGGGTGTGTTGGCGGGAGTGAGTAGTGATCCATCATTGGCCGCGACTGATTGGGCTGGACAAGTGAAGTGGCACACATCGCACGCGCCAGGAATGCATTGCAGCTGGGTTACTAGCGGGCGTGCTTTTGTCATGGCGGATGGCCGAGTGGGGACGTGTTGCTTGGATGGTAAGGGCGAAGATGGCGTAATGGGCACGGTGTTTGATGATCTGCGCAGCATGCGTCTTGCGCCTTATTCGTTGTGCAAAACATGCACATATAAGATCGCACCAATTAAGCAGAAGGTCGCCGCATGAAACGCGCGATCACACAGATTCATGAGATCGAGTTGTCGTCTAGGTGCAACCTTGCGTGTGTGTATTGCCCGAACCCAACGATGAAGCGCTCGAAAATGGATATGGAATGGGAGACGTATGAACGCGCGCTAGAGCATGTCGAGTATTTCTGTCGGCGCGGTACGCAGGGTGAGTTAGCGTTAACGGGTGTTGGTGAAGCGCTGCTGCATGAGCGCTTTGCTGAAGCTGTGCTACTGGCGCGCGATGTTATTGGTCGGGACCGTTCGCTTACGTTTTCTACCAATGGCATTTTGTTGACGGATGAATTGTTGGACAAGATTGAAGTGGCCGATCCGACAATCTTTATCAGCTTGCATCGTCCAGAGGTGGCGGCGCTGGCTGTAGAAAGAGTGAAGAAGCGCACGCGCGGGCCTTTGTGTTACGGAGTAAATGCCGCTTTTGTTCATTCGTCACTGAATTGGGCCGGGCAAGTCAATTGGCACGTCTCGCATATAAAGCAGACGTGCACTTATTTACGCGATGGCTGGGCGGTTGTGCGCGCTGATGGTGGTGTGGGTACTTGCTGCTGGGATGCTGAGAGCGAAAGCGGACACATTGGCACGGTGTGGGAGGAGTTTGGCACGTTCGTTACAGCGCCACATGAGGCATGCAAAAAATGTTCACTGGTAATTCCATCTTATGAATCCAGAGGGATAGTTGCATGAGCAAAGATACGATGGCGACGATTTTATTTGACAGCATCTCCTACGGCGCGAATCGCCCGCCGTATGCTCTTCTGGAAATAACAATGCATCCTGGGCGCGAAGAGCAAAACGTTACGCGCGTTGAGCTTGAGCTTGGGTGCATATTGACGATGCGCGGCGAGCTTATTGACCGCGACAAGATGCCGGAAATAGTACGCGAAGCAGATGCTCAAGCGAAAAAACTGTTTGAGCGACTTAGGAGAAAGCAATGATGAAAAATAGAACGATGCTCTATGCCGAACTGGTGTATCCGCACCACTGCGCGCCAGAGGATGTGGCCGCACTGGTGCAGCGCCTGGAAGCGCTGGCAGACCCAGAGCAGGAACCGATGCCAAGCTACGCAGACACCGACTGGCGCACGCTGGCTGGCATGTGCGCGCGGGTATTGAAGTACCTGCGCGGCGACGACTGGCGGCATGGGGCCTAACGTGCTATTAACCGGCTGAGCGACTTAGGAGAAAGCAATGATGAAAAATAGAACGATGCTCTATGCTGAAATAAACGGCGTAGAGATTTTTGCCACTGGCAAGCATAACGGTGAGACTTATGACACGGATGATCTGGACGAGATGATCAGAGCATTCAACGAAATGGACTTTCAGCCACCGTTGAAGCTCGGCCACGATGATTCGCCGGGTGTGCCCGCTGTTGGTTATATCTCGCGCTTGTGGCGCAACGGTAACAAGTTGCTAGCGGATTTTGTTGATATTAATGAGCGCGTATTCGCGCTGATCAAAGAAAAAGCGTTTAATCGCGTTAGTGCAGAGATTTATTTTAATTTTGAGCGCGCGGGGAAAAAATATCGCCGTGCGTTAAAGGCACTAGCTCTACTTGGCGCGACTATCCCAGCGGTGTCTGGTTTAAAGCCGCTGTCTGAGATATTCGCTGGCAATTCTGGAGATGTGCATTTTTCAACAGAGGGAGTCTGGCATGCTGCGAGCGCGGCACAATTTACAGATGACCTCGATCAATCAGGAGATGTCAAGATGGATCAGAAGGAAATTGACGCTCTGTTGAAGCGCGCTGCTGATGCGGATGCGCTTGTAAAGAGCGAAACGGAAAAACGTGAAGCCGCTGAGAAGGCACTTGCTGATGCGAAGAAGCATAAGCAAGACGACTCAACAACAGACTTGGCACAATCAATCGCGAAGCTTACCGGCGATCAGAAAGCTGCGCGTATCGCAGAGCTTGTGGCGCAAGTGGCAGAAGCAGAGAAGGCGGCTGTTGGCGAGCGTGAAGCGCGCGAGCGCGCGGAAGTCAAGCTGCAACAGGATAATGATCGCATCAAGAAGCTGGAAGAAGCCAACCGGCGCGACCGCATTGAGAAGCTTGCGGAAACGTGCCGCATTCCGGCGCTGCGCGGATTCATTCGGCAATACGCTGACCTTGCGACGCGAGGTGATGATGTGCAAGTGTATGATGCTGCGGGCAATCAGAAATCTGCGCTTGTTGAGCTTGAAGAGACCGTTGTCTACATTAATAAGAACGCTGCGCGAATTTTCGGCGTTGTGTCAACAGAAGACCCGACACGCAAGAGTGAAGCGAATCCGGGGAACGAAGTTGATCGCAGAGCTAAGCTCTATCAAAGCCAGCACCAAGGCGTTGACTATCGCGCCGCCGTGCGCGCTGTGCTTGAAGCTGACCCGCAACTTAAATCTGATTACGCGGCTTGAACAAACAAGGAGTAACAAATCATGTATGGACCCCAACCTCTCAACTTCACGTTGATTGCTGCGGTTATTACGCCGCAATATCGTGTTGTTCTTGGTAGCGGCGAAAATTACGGCGGGCAAGCAGTTGCCGCTGGCCAAACAAACGTTGGCATTTCGCAAAATAGCGCGGGCATTGGTGAACACATCACCGTGTGTCCGCTTGGCGAGACTCGCTGCTATGTAAACAGCGCTGTAACTGCATATGCTTCCTTGACAGCTACAGCATCGGGCGGCGTCACGGTCGCTGCGTCTGGCGACAACGTGGTCGGCATAGCGATGGAAGCGGGCGCGATTGGTGATTTAATCCGCGTGTTCGCCCAACCGCGTCACTTTTTGGCTGGCTGATCGCTAGCCCGAGTAAGGAGAAAAAATCATGCCTACTGGAAGAGCAATTCATGTCGATGTGCCGTTAAGCAACACGCTAGTCACGGCATTTCAAACTGCTGGTGATTTTGTTGCCGAGCGGTTGTTTCCTGTTGTTGGTGTCGGGAATCAGTCCGATAAATACTATATCTTGCGTAAAGAAGCGTGGCTGGCGCTTCCCGATACCTATCGCGCGCCGAAGACAAGCGCGCGGCGTATCGAGTTTGACGTTTCGAGTGAAAGCTATTTCGCAAAGAATCACGCGCTTGGGGCTGAGATCTCGATTGAAGATTTGGAAAACAGTGATAACGCTATCCGTTTGCGCGAATCCAATACAATGATGATCGCAACCGGGTTGTTGCGCGGTTTGGAAAGTCGCGTTGCCGCTGTGGCAACAACGAGCGGTAACCACGTTGCTGCGCCGAATCGTTTGAAGGATGCGGATGCGTGGGATGCTGTCAATTCTGCGGACATCGCAACGCAGATTGCTTCAGCGCATATGGCCATTCACAATGCAACTGGCTTGAGTGCCAATACCATCATTCTCGATTACACCTCCTATATGTACGCGAAACAGAACACGCGTCTATTTGAGCGTTTCAAGTTCCGCGCCACTGGTCCATTGCTTGTCGAAGATGCGCAGCTTAAAGAGCTGTTCATGGTGGACAATCTTTACGTTGCCCGCTCGCAGAAGAACAATGCGAATCCGGCGCAGACTGCAAGCATCACCTCGATTTGGGGGCCGACAGCGCTTCTCGCTCGCGTTGAAGGCGCGCTGTCGATGCAGACTGCGACGTATGGGCTTGCGTTCCGTTGGACATCGCCTTCGTTCGGTGTGCCGATGGCTGTAGAGCGTGCTCAAGAAATCGGGGCTGGCAGTAAGAAGATCGAGGTGTTGGAAGGCGGCTACTATCAAGACGAGAAAATTGTGGCGAAAGATTTGGCCTTCTACATCAACACGAAATCCGGCGCTGCATGGTAAAGGGGCATCATTATGAGAAACAAAAAACGCTTTGAGCCACTGACGCTGCAAGAGATTGTGCGCGTTGAGTTGATTAAAGCTATGCCAGAGGGTGGCTATGCTGATCCTGCGGCGCTCGATGTCGATGATCTGATCGTCAATAATGGTCGGATTTTTCTCGCACGTCGCATTGCTGGTGGTGACGCGCAAACGGTACCGGGTAGTGCGATGGCTTATATGGCCGTAGGCACGGTGTCCACTGCGCCTACGCTGGTTGACTCCTTACTCACGGGTGAAGTTGCCGGTGGCCGTAAGGCGCTTGCAGCGAATAGCGCAAATGTGGCCAACATCTATACGGCTGTCTGTACGTGGGGCGGTGTGGCTGATTCGGTCACATCGTTTGACCTAGTAGAAGCTGGCATCTTTAACCACGCCTCATCTGGTCAAGGCACAATGTTTCAGCGTGTGACGTTCGCAGCGGTCACGTTGGCCGACAGTGATCTGTTGAAAATAACGCTTGAAACAAATGTGGGAAGTAACACGATCTAACGTGTTCAACACAGGGGCGGGTTTCGGCTCGCTCCTGACATGAGCACATTGGGGCCGCGTAATAACGAATGGCTTCTATCGACCTAGCTCAGCGGCTGCCGTAGGCAGTCCGTTGCAGCGACGTGTTAGGTTTCACTGGTGGCAAACGAGAAGGAAGACGAGTGGCTGAGAAAGTAGTGATCGGGAACGCGGAACGGCAGGTGTGGATTTACGCCCTGTGCGACCCGCACACGGATGAACCGCGCTATGTCGGGAAGACCGTCAGTTCACCGCTGACCCGCATTCGTGAGCACAAGGCGCTGGCGAAGCGCTCGCGGCGGCTTCCCGTGCAGCGCTGGCTGAACGCGGTGGCTGGCGTGAAGCTCGCGGGCGCGTACATGCGGATCCTTGAGGTTGCAGACACGCAGACATGGGCAGGCCGTGAACGGCATTGGATTGCGCACGGCCGCGCTGCCGGATGGAGCCTGTTCAACCTGACCGATGGCGGCGACGGTCTGCATGGCTTGGTTCCGTCCGACGAACACCGCAGGAAGAACAGCGAGGCCCACAAGCGAGGCAGCTTCTTTAAGTGCCACTGCGGCGCGCAGTTTTGGCGCAAGCCCTATGACATCGCGGCCGGGAATGCGAAGTTTTGTTCCCGAGCGTGCAGCAACAAGCGGGGGTCGCATGGCCTTTGAAGAAGTCATCATTGGAAACGCCACGCTGTACCACGGCGACTGCCGCGAGGTGCTGCCGCTGCTGCCCGCGCACGACTTGCTGCTGACAGACCCGCCCTATGGCATTGCCTACGATGCCACGCACACCAAGTATCTAAACGGAAAGAATCATGGCCCCGCAGATTGGGACGTTGAAGCGTATGACCCTGCGCCACTTCTTGCGCTTGGTTGCCGCGCCATTGTGTGGGGCGGCAACTGTTTCGCTTCGCGCCTGCCGGATAGGCCGGGCTGGCTTTCTTGGGTGAAGATTGACCGCAACGGCACCAAGATACGCCAGGCAGAAACCGAGATGGCTTGGACCAACTGCGTGAACAGGTCGCAGGCATTCCGGTACGTCTGGATCGGCGCAGGCATGGAAGGCGAAACGAACCGCGTGAACGGCGGCACTCAGCACCCGACGGAAAAGCCTGTGCCGCTGATGCAGTGGTGTATTGGCCTTGTTTCTGGTGTTGAGAGTGTGCTTGATCCTTACTGCGGCAGCGGCACTACAGGCGTTGCCTGTGCGCTGGAAGGTCGCCAGTTCACCGGCATTGAGCGCGAGCGCAAGTATTTCGACATGGCTTGCGAGCGCATCAGCCGCGCCCAGGCCCAGGGCACGCTACTGCCGCCCGAAGAAACGCGACAGCCTGTGCAAGAGGGGCTGTTGTGAAACCTAACATCAGCAATAAGGAAAATTCGATATGGCAATACTGACTGTAGAAATTCTCGCGAATGCGCGAAACGCTTGCGAGAAACTCGGAGCCGTTGATTATGACAAGCCGCAGATCAACGCCGCGTTTCAAGCAGTGGAGGATTTGCTGACCTCAAACGCCACAAAAAATCAAATCAATTCTACAATTGATACGGCCACAGCCCCGAAAACGCTCAGCGCAGCGCAAAAGCGGGAGATTGTCAAAGCTGTAGTACTAAAACTAGCGGATAGGTGGACA
>Ga0224512_10003993_pt1 | contig 12709 bp, 11 predicted proteins | sample SF_May12_sed_USG_4_FD_169103 | JGI IMG/M metagenome (GOLD analysis project Ga0224512, IMG submission 169103) | Sediment microbial communities from San Francisco Bay, California, United States - SF_May12_sed_USGS_13 | ecosystem: Environmental > Aquatic > Marine > Sediment | place: USA... | reverse complement strand
ACGTGTGCTGGGCCTGCGTTTGTCGGGCGAGCAGATCGTGGGCCTGCTCAAACCCCTGGGGTTCGAGTTCGGGGATCCGAGCGCTGATTCGCCCGAACCGGAATTGCGCGTGCGCATCCCGTCCTGGCGAAACGACGTGCGGCGGGAAGTGGATCTGCTGGAGGAAGTGGCGCGCCTGTACGGGTATGAGAGCTTTCCCGATGAGAGCAGGTCATTTCGACCCACCACGGTGCCGGACGACCCGATGTGGCTGCGGCGCGACAGGATCTCGCGGTTGTTGACGGCACGCGGCTTTCTGGAAGCGCGCGGACTTCCGATGGTGGCGGCGAGGAGGGCCCGTGCTGACTGCGTGAAGCTGTTGAACCCGCTGTCGGAGACGGAGTCCGTTCTTCGGACGGACCTCGTGCCTCCGCTGATCGATCGTCTCGAGCACAATTTTTCGCGTGGTCACAGGGCGATTCGGCTGTTCGAAATCGGAACGGTGTTTCGCCGGCTGCCTGCCGTCTCAGCGGAGTCCGATGTAAGGGATCGCTACGACGAGGAAGTGCGCGTCGCGCTGGTAATGACGGGCGCGAGCCGGTCAGAGCACTGGAGTGCGACGGCCGAAGACACGGATATCTGGGACCTGCTCGGAGTGACGGAACAGATATCCGACCTGCTGCCCGAGGTCGTCCTGCGCCCTGGATTGCCGGCAGGCGAGACGCCGGGGTTCGGGCTGGATGGCTGGCTCGGCGACGATCGGATCGCCATGTTCGACGGGGACGCACTCGTGGGAGTGGCGGGGGCAATCCGATCGGACGCGGTCGATTCACCGCCGTGGGCGGGTGCGGCCTTCGCGGCTGAGTTTCGGCTGAACGCCGTGGGCCTGAGGCGTGGTGCCCCGTTTCGGGAGCTGCCGACCTACCCATCAACGCGCCGGGACCTCGCGCTCCTGGTTCCGGCGGGTGTGACGGCGTCGTCCGTCGAGGCCGCGATTCGAGACGCAGCGCCGACCGAGCTCGAGTCGTTGCGGGTGTTCGACGTCTACGAGGCGGCCGGTGCGGCAGACGGGGGCCGCAGCATCGCATGGCGACTCGTCTTTCGGGCCGCCGACCGAACGCTGACGGATGGCGAGGTCGAGGCCTGTGTGGAAAGGATCGTCACGAAGCTAAGGGAGGAACTTGATGTCCGAGTCAGGGAATCCTGACAGCGCGGTCGTTGCGCGGGAACTGGAGGCGCTCGAACGGGCTGTCGGTGCGCTGATCGAAGAGCTGGACGCGATGCGTCAGCGCGTCGCGACGGCGGAGGATCGGCGTGGCAAACTCGAGAAGACGCTGAAGGCTTCGGGAGTCAAGCCGGGCCAGCCCGCGAATCTCGAGGAACGACTTGGCGAGTTGTCGGAAGAGAACCAACGACTGCGCGAGGTGATCCGGGAGGCCCGGCAGCGGGCCGGCCGAATTCGCAGCCGTCTGGTCGTCATGGAGGACGAGGCATCCTAGCCGGAGGAAAGCCGTGAGCGACACATCCAAGTCGGCGGTTCGCGTCACAATTTTCGGGGAAGAATACGCTCTCCGTTCCGAGGCGGGCGAGGACTACACGCGCGCCTGTGCGGAGTACGTCGATGAGCGTGTCAATGCCGTACATGTGTCGGCTCGCGTGTCCGAACCGCACAAAGCAGCAATCCTCGCCGCGATGCAGATCACGGACGAGCTGTTTCAGGCCAGGGCGGCGCGTGACGAGCAGGTCGATACCGTACATCAGCGTATCGGCGATCTTCGTGAGAGGGTGGAAGAAGCCTTGAACAGGGGGGCAGCGCAGGCCGAATTGGGTTCCTGACGGCTTGCGAGCAGGTCAGAGTCCCGGCAGATTTGTGTCGGCGTTTGAGCCAGAGCAGGGAGTCGACGGCGGGTGCCTGATCCGGCGGATGCCAGTTCCGCCGGATTTTTTGTGCCTGAATTACCGGGAGCCGTGGTTCGGAATCCCTTAACGATAGATGCGACGGAGTCGGCCTATGGATGCTGTTACTCTCGGCATAGCAGCCGGAACGCTCGTCGCAGGCCTCCTCGCCGGACTGGGAGCCGGAAGACTATTCGAGGCCCGCCGGACGGCGAGATTGAGGGCGCTGTCGGAAGCTGAAGTTCAGTCCATCCTCCAGACGGCGCGCCAGGAAGCAGATACCATCCGCCGGACCGCCACCCTCGAAGCCAAAGAACAGGGCTACCGCGTCAAGGAAGAAGCTCTCGCCGACCTGGAAGGCCGCCGTAGAGAGCTCGAGAAGGCTGAAAAGCGAGCCGTCGAGCGGGACGAGAGCATGGGGTTGAGGATCGAGCAGCTCGATCAGCGGGCGGAGAAGCTCGCGGAGCGGGAGGAGGAACTCGGGGCGCGACGCTCGAAGCTGGAATCTGCTGAGGCAAGCCTGTCGAAGCGTGGGGCTGAGCTCGAGCGCAACCTCGAGAAGGTGGCCGGCATGTCCGCCAAACAGGCCCGCGAAACGCTGATCAGCGGAATCGAGGACGAAGCCCGGGCACATGCGGCGCAGACCGTGCGTGAGATTCGGGAGCAGGCGCGCCGGGATGCGGAACGGGAGGCCCGGAAGATCATCGCGATGTCCGTGCAGCGCCTCGCGGTGGATCATTCCTCCGAGATTACGGTTTCCGTCGTTCCCCTGCCGAGCGATGACATGAAGGGTCGGATTATCGGCAGGGAGGGGAGGAACATCCGTTCATTCGAGGCCGCCACGGGAGTCGACGTCGTGGTCGACGATACTCCCGAGGCGGTGATCCTGTCGAGCTTCGATCCCATCCGACGTGAAGTCGCGCGGATCGCCCTTGAGCGGCTCGTGACGGACGGCCGGATCCATCCTGGTCGAATCGAGGAGATGGTCGAGAAAGCGTCGACGGACGTCAAGGCCAAGATGCGTGAAGCCGCCGACGAACTGCTCTATGAACTCGGCATTCACGATCTCAACGGACAGCTCATAGACGTACTCGGCAACCTGAAATTCCGGACCAGCTATGGGCAGAACCAGCTGGCACATGCACGCGAGGTAGCTCTTCTGTCAGCGACGATGGCGGCGGAGCTCGGCCTCGACGCCGATCTTTGCAAGCGAATGGGTCTGCTGCATGACATCGGAAAGGGGCTCACCCATGTCCAGGAGGGGAGCCACGTGGAGATCGGCTACGATCTGTGCAAGCGCGTGGGAGAGAAGGACGCGGTGTTGAACGCGATCCGCGCCCACCACGGCGAAGAACCCGCCCGTTACCCTGAGACCTTCCTGGTCACCGCGGCAGACGCGATCAGCGGAGCCCGTCCGGGCGCGCGGCGCGAGTCGTTCGAACTCTACGTGAAGCGACTCGAAAAATTGGAGGAGATCGCGCGGTCACACACGGGCGTCGCCAAGGTCTATGCGATCCAGGCGGGCCGTGAGATCCGCGTGATGGTGATGCCCGAGCAAGTCGATGACGATCGGATGTCGGAGATCAGTGAGCAGACGGCTCGTATGATCGAGGAAGAACTTCAATATCCGGGCCAGATCAAGGTCGTGGTCGTTCGCGAATCACGGTCGGTGAACTTCGCCCGCTGAACAGCGGAGGTGTGAGTGTCGGCGCAAATCATCGACGGCAAGGCGATCGCGGCTGAGGTGAGAAGGTCGGTTCGCGAGCAGGTCGAACTACTGAACGAGTCGGGAATCCAGCCCTGCCTCGCCGTCATGCTGGTGGGGGAAAATCCGGCGTCCAGAGTATACGTCGGGATGAAACAACGGGCCGCGGACGAGGTCGGTATGCGGACGATCGACAAGCGACTGCCGCCGCAGGCCACGCAGGACGAGATTCTGGCCATCCTGGATGAATGGAATGCGGATCCCGGCGTCCACGGAATTCTCGTTCAGTTGCCGCTTCCGGCCCAGGTCGACGAGCGAACGGTGATGGAGCGCATCCGCCCGGAAAAAGACGTCGACGGATTCCATCCGATCAACGTGGGGCGGATGACGAGTGGGGACCGGGAGGCCTTCCGACCTTGCACACCGGCCGGAGTCCAGGTGATGCTCGAGCACATCGGCTTCGACCCGGCGGGCAAGCACGCCGTGATCGTCGGGCGCTCGAACATCGTCGGACGTCCGATGGCGGCGATCCTGTCGCAAAAGGGACCCTGTGCCAACGCCACGGTCACGATGGCACACAGCCGGACGGCCGATCTGGGAGCAATCACCAGGCAGGCGGAACTGCTGGTGGTCGCCGTCGGTCGACCTGAGTCGGTTACCGCAGACATGGTATCGGAGGGCACGGTCGTAATCGATGTCGGCGTGAATCGGGTGGACGACCCGTCGGCTCCGAAGGGCTACCGGCTCGTCGGCGACGTCGCGTTCGACGAGGTGGCGGAGAAGGCCTCCTGGATCACACCGGTTCCCGGGGGCGTCGGTCCGATGACGATCGCGATGTTGCTCAGCAACACGGCGACCGCCGCAGACAGGCTCGCCGGCGCGTGACGAAGTCCGGGCCGTGAACGCCGGCCAGATACCCCTGTTCGGCGGCCCGCCGGCGCAGGAACCGCCGCCTCCCGAGCCTTCCGCGCCGCAGCCGGCGGCGGCGCTGACTCCGGAGCCGACTCCGGAGCCGGGCCGTGCGCCCGAGTCTGCCCTGCCGGTAGCCGAGCTCAACGAGCGCGTGCGTCGCCTTGTGGAGGGCGCGGTCGGGTGGCTGTGGGTGGGGGGTGAAATATCGAACTGGCGGCCCCACCGCTCGGGCCATTGCTATTTCAGCCTGCGCGACGACACCGCCCAGATATCGTGTGTGATCTGGCGGTCGGATTTGAGCCGCCTGCCTGCGCACCCGGAGGAGGGCATGAAAGTGGCAGCCTTCGGGCAACCTACGGTGTACGGCGCGCGCGGAAGCTACCAGCTGGTCGTGCGCGAGCTGCGGGCCGAGGGCGAAGGGCTATGGCGCCTGGCGTTCGAGAAGCTGAGGGCCAAGCTGGCCGCGGAGGGCCTGCTGGATCCCAAGCGCAAGCGGGCGCTTCCTCGCGTTCCCGGTCGGATCGGTATCGTCACCTCCCGGTCGGGTGCGGCGTTGCGAGATGTGCTTACGGTCGTGCGCCGACGTGCGCCGTGGGCGCGGCTGCTGATTTCGGATTGTCGTGTTCAGGGAACGGGCGCCGGTGCGAGCATTGCAGCGGCCGTGGATCGCCTCGTGCGTCACGGAGGGTGTGACGTGTTGATCCTTACGCGCGGCGGCGGTTCGGTCGAGGATCTGTGGGCATTCAATGAGGAAGTCGTGGCGCGAGCGATTGCGTCCTGCCCGATCCCGACCGTGTCGGCCGTCGGGCACGAAATCGATATCACGATCGCCGATCTCGTAGCCGACGTCCGCGCGGCTACGCCATCGGCCGCCGGTGAGACAGTTGTGCCGGATACGGATGTTCTCCTGGGTGAACTGCGGGCTCGGGCCGGCACGCTGATTGACAAGCTGAGGCGGCGGACGCGCCGCGGGCGCGAACGGGCGAGGATCGCAGCCGGTGGACTCGATACCGGCGTTCACGGCGCTTTGCGGCAGCGGCGGGATCGGACTGCCCGTGCGAGCGGCAGACTGGATGCGCTCAGCCCGTTGGGGACACTGGCGCGCGGCTACGCGGTGCCACTGGATGAGGAGGCGCGGGTGAAGCGAAACATCGGGATGTTCGACATCGGCGAGGTGTTCAATCTCCGGGTCGTCGATGGCAGGCTCCGGTGCCGCACAGAGTCGAAGCAGGCGTCGCATGAGTGAGCGAACGCCACCCACGGCCACGTTCGAGCAACTGCTCACGGATCTCGAGTCCGTCGTCGACCGTCTGGGCGCGGAGGATCTCGAACTCGATGAAGCCCTGTCGCTGTTCGAGAGGGGCGTCGCCTGTCTCAGGGACGCCGGTCGACTGCTGGACGCCGCCGAGGGGCGTGTGGAAGAGCTGATCGAATCGGCCGGGGGTGACCTCGAGGCGATCGGTTTCGAAGCGCCCGTCCGCGAGGAGGCGGATGGGACGGGCACTCCATGACAGCAGCCGGTTTCCAATCTGATCCGATCGCCTGGTATCAACATCAGGTGGACGCGACCTTGCCGGGTCTGCTTGACGAGTTGTTGGCAGACGTACCGAGTGAACTGGCAGAACCGATCCGGTACGCCGTGCTGGCACCGGGCAAGAGGATTCGACCGCTCCTCCTCATGGCGGCATTCAAAGCCACGGGCGGCGAGGCCGAGAACGCCACTCGGATGGCCTGCAGCGTGGAACTCGTGCACGCCTACTCTCTGGTTCATGACGACCTGCCGTGCATGGACGACGACGTGCTCCGAAGGGGCCGGCCCACGTTGCACGTCGTGTACGGCGTGCCGGCCGCCGTGCTCGCCGGCGCGGCGATGATGCCACTGGCCGTGCAGGCCGTGGGGCTGGCAAGCGGTCCACTGGGCCTGTCCGCGGAGCAGTCCGACCATCTCGTGGCGCGATTGACGGCGGCGGCGGGCGGGCAGGGCATGGTCGGCGGCCAACTCCTGGACCTTCGCGCCGAGGGCCGGGCCGTCTCGCCCGACGAGCTCGAGCAGATCCACGAAGGCAAGACGGCCCGGTTGATCGCGGCCTCAGCCGCGATGGGGGCTGTCGCGGCGGGCGGGAGCAGGAAACACGTGGATCGACTGGAACGCTTCGGGATGCGGCTTGGTCTGGCGTTTCAGGCGATCGACGACATTCTTGATCTGCGCGGTACGACCGACGAGTTGGGCAAGGTGAGTGGGAGGGATTCGGTGCTGCAGAAGGCTACATATCCCGGTGTACACGGTCTCCCGGAAGCGGAGCGCCTGAGCCGCGAGCTCGTACGGGCGGCGGAGGTAGAACTCGACGGATTGCCTCAACCGCACGATCTTCGCCTGATCGCCGACTGGATTCTCGCGAGGAGACATTGAGATGCGAGTAGGACTCGTCGGATCCCCGGGCTATCCGGACCTGCCCGCCGTGGTCGACCGCGTGCGGCTGGCGGCAGGGGACTCCGTCTTTCAGCTGTTCGCCGACGAGGTCGTGCGGTCCGCCGCGGATGCGGAATGGCCGGATCTCGACTCGCATCTCGGAGAGTTGGATGCCCTGCTGACGCTTGGCGGAGACGGAACGCTGCTGCGGGGCGCCGGCCTGGCAGGACCGCACGGGCTGCCGGTGCTCGGCTGCAACCTGGGCAAGTTGGGCTTTCTCACGGCTGGACCCCTCGACCGGCTCGAAGAAATGCTCGAGCACCTCAAGTCGGGCACCCTCGTCGAGGACAAGCGGCTGGCGCTGGAGGTTCGGGCGGTCGGGCGATCCTGGTACGCCGTCAACGACGCCGTCGTCCACAAGAGCGGTGCGGCCCGGCTCCTCCGCATGCGAGTGTGGATCGACGGTGATGCCGTTGGCCAGTACAGCGCCGACGGAATCATCCTGTCCACTGCGACCGGATCGACCGCCTACAGCCTGTCCGCGGGCGGTCCGATCCTCGTTCCCTCTCTCGATGCGATCGTCGCGGCGCCCATCTGCCCCCATTCCCTGGCCATCCGGCCGCTCGTAGTCGGGGCGGATTCGACGATCGAGATCGACATCCTCAGCGGCATGCGGGGTACGCTCGTGTCCGTCGATGGCGAGGCACAGGTTGAACTGGCGGGGGGAGACCGCGTGTCGATCCGGCGCTCACCCCACTCGCTGCGGCTGTTGCGCCTGCCGGACGACAGCTTCTTCTCCGTACTCCGCCGCAAGCTGCGCTGGGGTGACGTGCGCCCCGACGAGGAATGACCCGGTGCTGACCGAGCTGCGCGTCCGCAACTATGCCGTCGTTCAGGACGTCCGCCTGGAGTTCGGTCCGGGCCTCACCGTGCTGACGGGTGAGACCGGCGCCGGAAAGTCCCTGCTCGTCGGCGCCCTGTCCCTGTTGCTGGGGGAGAGGGCGAGCTCCCACGTCGTGCGGGCGGGTGAGGAGAGTGCCTCCGTCGAGGGCCGGTTCGATATCAGCGGGCACCCGGCCATCGCGCGCCACTGTGACGAGGTGGGAATCGAGGCCGCGGAGGGATGGATCATCATTCGGCGCGAAGTCCAACGGGAAGGGCGGAACCGGGCCTGGATCAACGGCACTCCCGTCACGGCCGGCCTGATCAAGGGCCTCGCGGCGATGCTCGTCGATCTTCACGGCCAGCATGAGCATCAGGCACTCCTCTCACGACCCGTGCAGCAGGCGATGCTGGACGAATTCGCGGCCGCTTCGCAGGAAGTTCGGGCAGTGGAGGAGGCGCACGCCCGACTGGCCGGCCTGATCGAGCGGCGCGAAGCCCTTTCGGAGCGAGTGGACAGCATACGCGAACGGGCCGACTTTCTGCGATTCAAGCTCGGCGAGATCAACGACGCGGACCTGAGGACGGGGGAAGAAGAGGAGACGCGGATCGAGGTGCGGCGCCTCGAGCATTCGGAGGAGCTGCTGGAGCTGTCGGGAACGCTGGCGGAGTCTCTGTACGGGGGGGACGAGGCGCTGCTGGATCGACTCGGCGAGCAAGGACGCCGCCTGGGCGATCTCATCCGGATCGATCCGTCGGCGCAGGATCTCGCGGATCTGCACGAGACGGCTCTGAGGGCGGTTGACGAACTGGGCCGGCGCCTGGCAGCCTACCACGGCAGGGTGGAGCACGACCCGGCAAGGCTCGAGGTGATGCGGGAACGGCTGTCAGCCATCGACCAGCTGAAGCGGAAGTACCGCGGATCCGTCGACGAAATTCTCGCCGAGGCGGAGAAGATTCGTGAGGAGCTGGAGGCGATTGACACGTCAGACCTGGAGTTGCGTCGGCTCGCGGGAGAGGAGCAGGAGGCCCGGACGTCCCTGGGCCGGGTGGCCACGATCCTCACAGAGCGGCGGCGGGCGGCCTCCTCGCGTCTCGAACACGAGGTCATGAACCTGCTGCCGTCCCTCGGCATGGACGGCGGGAGGTTCAGCGTCTGCCTGGAGCCTCGCGAGACCATCGGGCCTTCGGGCTCGGAGCTGGCGGAATTTCGGGTGAGCCTGAATCAGGGGTTCGATCCTGGCCCGTTGTCGCGCGTGAGCTCGGGCGGGGAATTGAGCCGGGTGATGCTCGCCCTGAAGACCGTCCTGGCCGGCGTGGATCCGGTCCCCTGTCTGGTGTTCGACGAGATCGATGCGGGTGTTGGCGGCCGGGTAGCGCATCAGGTGGCGGCCAGGCTCGCCGAAGTGGCGGAGGGACACCAGGTGTTCGTGGTCACACACCTGGCTCAGATCGCTTCACGCGCCAGTAGCCATTTGCGGGTGGAGAAATCGGATGCCCGGGGCATGGCGGAAACGAGGGCGATCACGCTGCGGGGAGCTGAGCGAGTGGGCGAAGTCGCACGCATGCTGGGCGGCGATCCCGACAGTGACACGTCGCGGAGGCATGCCGAGGAACTCCTGGCGGCAGCCGGTCCCGCACAATAGGCGTTCCCTTTCCGGAGCCGCATCGCGTCGATACGATGGGTGCCCGCCACTGGGTTGGACGGCGGATGGTGCCGTGGCCGAGCGGTTAGGCAGGGGCCTGCAAAGCCCCCTACTCCGGTTCGAATCCGGACGGCACCTTACTTCGCTCCTTCTACTCGTTGCATCCGGGTGCGCTCGTGAATAGCGTCCCGCAACCGGCCCATGCCCCGGGCCTCGACGCCGACGACAGGAGTCTCCGTGGCCCGCTGGTTCCGCCTCGAAAACGCGCTTGCCGTTCTGCTGGTGTTCGTGCCGATCACCCTCGTCCTCGAGTTCGTGCTGGGGGTTCATGGTACACCGATCTTCCTGTCGGCCGGCATCGCGATCATTCCTCTGGCGGGTTACATGGGCCGGGCGACGGAGCGGCTCGCGGAGCATGTGGGTGCGGGCCTGGGGGGACTGCTCAACGCGACGTTCGGTAACGCCGCGGAGTTGATCATCGCCGGATTTGCCCTGAAGGCGGGCCTGCAGGACGTCGTGAAGGCGTCGTTGACCGGGTCGATCATCGGAAACGTCCTGCTCGTGTTCGGGCTCGGCGCCCTGCTCGGTGGCCTGCGCCATCCCGTCCAGACGTTCAACAAGACGGCCGCCAGCCTGGGCGCGACCCTGCTCGTGCTCAGCGCGATCGGCCTCGTGATTCCTGCGATCTTCCATGCCGTGGCCGATGTGCCGGCCGGTACGGAGCTGACGTTGAGTCGGGACATCTCGATCGTTCTGATGGCCACGTACGTGCTCAGCCTCGTGTTCAGCCTGAAAACCCACTCTCACCTGTATCTCGGAGCCGCGGCCGAAGCCCACCGTCATGGAGTTCCGGACGGCGTGCGGGCAGGCGATGCGGGGGAGCACCTCTCGCCGGTGGGCACGGCGCGGAGCGCGCTGGTGCTCCTCGTGGGTTCAGCCGCTCTGGTCGGCCTGATGTCGGAGGCGCTCGTGGGCGCCGTCGAAGCCGCGGCGGATGACCTGGGCATGAGCGAGGTGTTCGTCGGGGTGATCCTGGTCGCGCTGATCGGCAACGCGGCCGAGCATTCGACGGCGATCTTGATGTCGATCAGAAACAAGATGGACCTGGCGGTGAACATCGCTGTCGGATCGTCGATGCAGATCGCCCTGTTCGTCTCGCCACTGCTCGTGTTTCTCAGCTACGTCATCGGTCCGGCTCCGATGGACCTGGTATTCACGCCGTTTGAAGTCGTTGCCGTGGGACTGTCGGTCGGAATCATGGCTCTGATCTCGCAGGACGGGGAATCACACTGGATGGAGGGCGTCCAGTTGCTCGCCGTCTACCTGATTCTCGGCATGGGTTTCTGGTTTCTGCCCGGCTGAGCATCGATGCAACCAACCCACTGACGTGTATGTCATAAGGAACGATTGACGCGACCAGTTTGACGTTAAGTTGATCCAGATTTCCGATATGTTCTGCGCAGCCGAACAACGGTTGCGCGGGTACCCTGCACCCAAGGACGGGACGGTTGCGGATGAAATCTCGTCATCTCGTGACGATAGGCGTGTTCGTGGTCGGAGGGATGCTTCTGGGAGGCGTGTATCTCAGGCTGCGAGACACGCAGGCGTCCGATGCGGAGACCGGGGACGGCGCCGCCTCGGCGGTGGTGGACTCGGCGCGTGGCGCGGCCGCCTCGACCGCCGGCGCCGCCTTTGCGGCGGGCGTGGCGGTACCGGTGGAGGCGGCGCGAGCGGGCAAGGGGACGTTCACGATCTGGGTATCGGCGGAAGGCCAGGCCGCCGCCATACGTTCCGCGCCCCTGCAGGCCGAGGTGAGCGGTCCTGTCACGGCGGTGGCGGTGCGGGAAGGGCAGTTCGTTCAGCGCGGACAACTGCTCGTCCAGGTTGATCCGCAGGTGTATCGACTGGATCTGCGAGAGGCGCAAGGCCAGCTCGAACAGGCCCAGGCCGAGTATCAGGACCTGACGCTCGGCGACGACCAGATCGACGATCCGACGATACTGGCCGAGCGACAGCGGCTGGCCCGCATCCGCAGCGGTGTCGCGGGAGCGGAAGCGCGCGTCGCGCACGCGGAGTACGACCTGGCGAAAACGGAGATCAGAGCTCCGTATGCCGGTCGCGTGGCCAACCTTGCCGTCGACGTCGGCTCACGCCTGTCGGTGGGAGATTCCGTGGCCACGGTGGTCGACGTGTCCCGCATCGACATCGATGTCCAGGTGCTGGAGAGCGAGATCGCCGCGCTCGACGTGGGCCGCGAGGCGACCGTGCGGTTCACGGCGTTTCCCGGCGAGTCGTTTCGCGGTCGAGTGGTCACTCTGAATCCCGTGGTCAACCCGGAGAGCCGGTACAGTCGCGTGACCGTGCGCCTGGAGAATCCCGAGGCCCGGATTCTCCCCGGCATGCACACCCTGGTGCGGATCGCGGGGCGCCTGTACGAGGACCGGGTATCCATCCCGAAGGAAGCCGTCGTGGAGCGCAACCGGAGAGACGTCGTCTTCGTGTTCCAACCCGACGAGGAGGGGAAGACGACGGGGCGCGCCAAGTGGCGCTACGTGCTGCTGGGTCTGGAAAACGAAGAGTTCGTCGAGATCGTCGCGCCGGGACCCGACGACGATGAGGATTTCGTCGAACCCGGCGAGGTCGTGTTGACGGGAGGACACACGACGCTCAGCCACGACGCCCGGGTTTCCGTCGATCGGATGCTGGGCGAGGGAGGCGAGAATCCATGAACCGGGCCGCGCTCCTCCTGGGCTTCGCACTGCTGATGTCTCCCTCCGCTGCCGCTGGCCAGCAGACTCTGCCGCTCGAACAAGCGATCCGCACCGCATTGCTCCACAACCCGGACATGGCGGCGGCCGAAGCCTCCGCCTCGGCCGCCGCGGCCAGCAGGTGGGCGGACTGGGGAGCACTTCTCCCCACGGCGAGCGCGAGCGCGTCCGTGGGCCGCACGGAGTTCAGCACGATCACGTTCCAGAATCCGGACGGGACGACGACGGTGCTGGACGAACCGATCGACGATGTGAACAAGAACAACTCCACCGGCCTGAACTTCGGCCTCAGACTGGGTGCCGATCAGTTTGCCAACCTCGGTGCCGGCGGGGCGCGGCGGGAAGCGGCCGACTACCGCCTCGCGGCGACGTCGAGCGATGTCGTGCGGCGGGTCAAGGTCGCCTATTTCGATGCGCTGCGGGCCCAGGCCCTGGAGGGCGTGGCGAATCGACAGATGGATGCACGCCGTCAGGACTTCGAGATTACGCGCGACCGGTATCGCATCGCCGC